>Ga0316604_10000123_pt1 | contig 121768 bp, 123 predicted proteins | sample OWC_soil_day20_C_FD_207650 | JGI IMG/M metagenome (GOLD analysis project Ga0316604, IMG submission 207650) | Wetland soil microbial communities from Old Woman Creek delta, Ohio, United States - OWC_soil_day20_CT | ecosystem: Environmental > Terrestrial > Soil > Wetlands | place: USA: Ohio... | reverse complement strand
TCTTAATCTGGTGACGATAGCTACGGGGTTCCACCTGTTCCCATACCGAACACAGTAGTTAAGCCCGTATACGCCGAAAGTACTTGGTTGGAAACGGCCTGGGAGGATAGGTAGCCGCCAGTTAAAAACCACTCATTTTATGAGTGGTTTTTTGTGTTTGTCGGGTCTTATTGTCAATAGTAATAAAATTTACTCCACAGCTTTTTTTAAGTTGGAATGGTTGGTGAATTTTATCGATGACCGATAAAATTCAATTAAGCCTTCATCGCGCATCCGGCCCATTTCGCGGGACAGAGCAGTTCGGGAGGCATTAAGGAAATCAGCTAGATCGGCGCGGTTGAGAGGGATAAGAAAAGTAGTTTTACCGGTACATTTGTATTGTTCTAGGATATAGGTGGCGATTTTTGCCCGTAGGCTTTTAATGGAGAGGTAGTCGACTTTACGATTAAGCAGAATCGCCTTTTCCGATAATATGCGGAGCAGGTTATGGATTAACTGTTGATGGGCCGAGCAGGAATTAGGACAGTCACCGATAATCTTTTTTGTCGATATAAAGGTGACCGTGCATTCGACATTAGCAACTACGGTGGCTGGCCAAGTTTGTCTGGCAGAAAATGCGATCATCTCACCAAATAAATTACCAGGGCCTAAGACTGTCAACACTGTTCTTGTTCCGGCAACTGTTTCTTTTAGTACCGAAGCTTCACCGGATAATAGAATGCCTAAGCCGGTAAATGGCTCATTTTCGGTGGCAATGTAGCTGTGTTTATTATAGGAAACTATCCTGGGCTGGAAACAACCTAGCATAGTTTGAATAGCATCATGATCAATGCCGCTAAACAGTGGGGAGCGGGGCAGGTTTTCAAATAGGACGCTATTCAAAATTAATATTCCTCCCGATTTTAATTTGGTAGCTATAGCTACAGATTTATTAATTGTATTGTAGTACAATCAATTTAGTAAAACAAGTAACAATTAAGGGAGGAAAAAAGCATGCTAAGAAAAATTGTTAAGATAGATGAAGAAAAATGTAATGGTTGTGGATTGTGTATTAAAGGGTGCCACGAAGGGGCACTGCAGCTTATTGATGGTAAAGCCAAACTAGTGTCTGATTCATATTGTGATGGCCTAGGGGCGTGTTTGCCTGAGTGTCCGGTTGGTGCAATTTCGATTATTGAGCGTCAGGGCGATGCCTTTGATGAGGAAGCAGTTAAGCAGCGTTTGGTTGAAGAAAATAAAGTCGTGTCGGCCAAGCCTTTGGCTTGTGGGTGCCCGGGTACTAAGGCTAAGATGATTGAGCGCAAAACTGAACCGAGGTCTACGGTAGTAACTGGAGACTCGGAGTTAAGGCAGTGGCCATGTCAGCTGCGGCTGGTTCCGGCTGATGCTCCGTATTTTGCTGATGCTCATCTTTTGGTGGCGGCGGATTGCTCGGCGTTTGCTTATGGTAATATTCATAAAGAGTTTATGCGCGGTAAGATTACGGTCATTGGCTGCCCAAAACTCGATGATGCCGATTATGCAGCGAAACTAACTGATATTTTGCGGCTTAATGAAATCAAAAGTGTTACAGTGCTCAGAATGGAAGTGCCATGTTGTGGCGGTATTGTAAATTCGATTAAAGCTGCGTTGGAGGCCAGCAGCAAAGTTATACCATGGCGGGTGGTGGTTATTGGTACTGATGGAGTTATTCGTGAAGATTAATAGAACAAGCTTGTTGTTGGGGGATAAGGATTATGAATAGTTATCGAGAGCGGTATATTGATGAACTTAATCGGCATTTTGGTGTTGATCAGCGACGCATTAATCACGCACTAAAAGTCCTGGCTAATGTGGAATTGATTATGGAGCAAGAGAAACTTTCTGAAGAAACTTATAAGATCATTATAGTTACTGCTTTATTGCATGATGTGGGAATAAAACCAGCCGAAGAAAAGTATCAATCCTCGGCTGGGGTTTATCAAGAAATTGAAGGGCCACCTATTGTAAGAGCGATAATGAACCGTCTTGGTGAGCCAGAAGCGATTATTGAAAGGGTTGCATACATTGTTGGAGGGCATCATACCGTGATGAAGAACAACGGGTTAGATTTCCAAATTATTTGGGAGGCCGATTTGTTGGTTAATATTGAAGAAGAAGGATTAATGAATTCGCCTGGCATAAGCGATATAATTGCGAAGAATTTTCGGACGGCTACTGGTAAGCGCATTGCCAGGGAAATGTTCTTATAACAATAGGTTATTGCCAAATTTATAGTCGGGAGTTATTATAGTCAGGGGGCTGGAGGTTCGGTTAAATAGTGCTTGCATATTTTCGTATAATCATAATATGAAGGGCATAGCAATTGTGCATGTTTTATATGAAAAATGACGAAGTTTTTCTACCTGAGGTTAAGACCTTGGTGTAGAAAAACTTTTTTTGCTTTTATAAGAAAAGCTAAAATTTATTGCGGAAGGATTTATTATGGTATCAATATTAAAAATGTACATTAATGGCGAGTGGCAGTATACTAATAATGGAAATATAAGGAAATAATGATTAATCCGACGAACGAAGCAGTAATTGCTGTTGTTGCTGAAGGCGATGCTGAACTGCAAAAATCGCGATTGAGGCGGTCAGAAAAGCTTTTGCTCAATCAGAATGGCGGGAGCTGACACCGAAATGAGGCCCCTTGAAGTGATTGGCATTGGCCGGCAATTAGGAAAAATTGGCTTTCAACAATATACTGAAGTTAAACAAATTAATATTAATTTGAATGTGGAATCGACTGGCTGGTTTTCTAAATAGTAAGCAATAGGAGGGATGAGGCTATGCAAGAAATGGCTGTTCAACTGGTGAACCTGGACAAAGAATTTGAGGGACAACACGCTGTAGAAAAAATAAGTTTAGATATTGCTAAAGGCGAATTTCTTACGTTTTTAGGACCAAGCGGTTGTGGAAAAACCACTACGCTAAGGATGATTGCGGGTTTTGAAGATCCTACAAGTGGCTGGATTTTGCTGGATGGAAAGCACGTTGAAAATACGCCGCCGTACGCGCGGAATGTTAATACTGTATTTCAAAGTTATGCCTTGTTTCCGCATATGAGTGTGTTTGATAATGTTGCCTTTGGGTTAGCCATGAAGAAGGTTGGAAAAGCCATAATTAAGCAAAAAGTTAATGATGCTTTGGGATTGGTCCGACTTGACGGGTTTTCTGGCCGGAAACCTAATCAGTTGAGCGGTGGACAAAGACAGCGGGTGGCTATTGCCCGAGCGCTTGTAAATAGCCCAAATGTACTCTTGTTGGATGAGCCAATGGGAGCGCTTGATCTTAAATTACGCAAGCAAATGCAGATTGAACTTAAACGGCTGCAAAAAAAATTGGGAATTACTTTTATTTACGTGACGCATGACCAAGAAGAAGCACTGACCATGTCAGACCGAATTGCAGTTATGAATGAAGGGCAGATTGAGCAAGTAGGAACACCTGATCAAATTTATGAGCATCCCCAGAGTAAATTTGTTGCTGGTTTTATTGGCGAGACCAATTTATTCAAAGGAACAGTACAGAGCGTTAACGGAGACTATGCTCTTTTGGAACTAGAAGGTAGCCGGGTGCCGATTATTAATAATGATCTTACTCTTGGGGAAGAAGCTTTTATCGCGGTCCGGCCGGAACGAATAGATTTTGCTCATTCGCAGCAAGAAAATTCATTTGTGTTATCCGGATGGTTTAAAGAACAAATATATGTGGGATCAATGGTTAAATCCATTATAACATTGGAGAATGGTATGGAAGTGATTGTTAATGAGCCGGTTGGACGCTCCGCGCAGGCGGTTTTGCAAAAGGATCGGCAAAGGCTGTTAACTTGGGATCCTAAACATGCCATTGTGGTAAAGGACGGCAGGAATAATAAGGCTTATTGTAGTGAAGTGTAAGTCGCAAGTTAGTTTAAGAAAGGAAAGAGTTAATATAAGTGAGTGAAGGTGGTTTTATGAAGGACAATTCAGGAGTTTTAACCACGGTATTAGTTGAGGATAGTGGAAAAAGCGAGGTGAATAGCAAGAAACGTGAACTTTGTGCGTTGATCAGTCCGGTCGTTTTTTGGATGGTAGTTTTTGTTGCTATTCCGCTTCTATTGGTAGTGGGCGTAAGTTTTCTGCAACGAGGTATTTATGGTGGAATTGAATATCAGGTGACTATTAATAATTACATTCGAATGTTCAATCCAATGTACTTTCGCATTATTTGGAACTCGGTAGTCTTATCTTTTTTCACTACCATTATTTGTTTAATTTTGGGATATCCTTTTGCGTATTTTACGGCCCGAGCTCCCCAAAAAATACGGGGAATGCTTCTCATGCTCACAATACTTCCCTATTGGACTAACTCACTAGTGAGAACTTATGCCTGGATTATATTGCTTAGAACCGAAGGGGTTATAAATACTATTTTACTTAATATAGGTGTGATTACGGCTCCGATTCCTATGCTGTATAATGAATCAGCAGTATTGATTGGCTTAGTCTATGTACTATTTCCGTTTATGGTTTTGCCGCTTTATACTTCAATTGAAAAACTGGATCGTTCCCTGTTGGAAGCGGCTAGTGATTTAGGGGCGACTCCGCTAAAAGCTTTTTTCAAGGTAACCTTGCCGTTAACCAAGTCCGGTATCTTGGCTGGTGCGGTAATGGTGTTCATTCCTTCATTAGGTTATTTCTTCATTCCTGATCTAATGGGGGGAAGCAAGGGGCTATTAATCAGCAACCTCATTAAAAATCAATTTTTGACGGCCCGTGATTGGCCGTTTGGGTCAGCAATTTCAATAATATTGATAGCAATTACGTTGATTATTATATTTCTTTATTTCCGCAATGCCGGAAGCAAAGAAAAATTGGAGGTATTCTGATGAATCACAAGTTAATTCGCTGGACATCTGTCTCCTATGGGTTATTGATCTATTTGTTCTTATATGTCCCAATTTTTGTATTGATTGCGTATTCTTTTAATGACTCGAAGTTAAATGTGCTGTGGATGGGTTTTACGGTTAAATGGTATGTTGCTCTGTTTAATGATGCCGATATTATCAATGCTTGTAAAACTAGTTTAGAATTGGCGATGATCAGTACAGTAGTTTCTACCATGATTGGCACTTTAGCAGCAGTAGGCATGTATCGCTATAATTTTAAAGGCAAAAGCATTTTGGATGGGTTATTGTATGTGCCAATTCTAATACCGGAAATTGTAATGGGCGTTTCCTTATTAGCATTTTTTTCAATGATTAGTATTTCGGCTGGCTTTTTAACGTTGCTAATTTCCCATGTTGCGTTTAGTATCCCGTTTGTAGTATTAGTTGTCAGGGCGAGGTTAGACGGTTTTGACCGTTCGGTAGAGGAAGCGGCGATGGATTTGGGAGCGACCCCATGGCAGACTTTCTCTAAAATTGTCCTTCCCATTATCATGCCTGGGGTGGTATCCGGAGCACTATTGTCTTTTACCTTATCGCTAGATGATGTGATAATAAGTTTCTTTGTTTCCGGTCCGGATAGCATGACGCTACCGCTAAAAATTTATTCGATGGTTAAGTTTGGTGTTACGCCAACAATTAATGCCTTATCCACGATTTTGTTGGTAATTACGCTGGTTATTGCGGGGATTACCCAATATCGGAATAATAAAAACGGAATTTAGTTAAAAAATGAAAAAAAATTTTAAGTGGGGGAGTGGTTACATCTTGAGGTCAAAACGAGAAGCGATTTACCAATATTCGAATAAGGTTCTTGATCTTATTAGTAAAGAAAATGTTAATTTAGAGGAGGCAAACTGGATTACCCAGGAAACGGTAAACGGCTTTCGTGAGTATGTTAATCCAGGATTTTTGGAATACCGAAAAAGCGTTACCCTTGGTGGGCAGTTTGCTTCGGTTGAGTGGCGAGACTCTGGTCTCAACTCATTTGTCGATGTTAATGGTAAAGAGTATCTAGATTGTCTTGGCGGCTTTGGAATTTATAATGTCGGTCATCGTCACCCTAAAGTATTAAAAGCAGTAATGGATCAAATGAGTCGCCAGGCCCTGCATAGCCAAGATTTGCTTGATCCTTTACGAGCTATCTTGGCCAAAATGTTAGCGGACTTGACCCCGGGCGATTTAAAGTATTCGTTCTTCACTAATAGTGGGACTGAATCCGTCGAAGCCGCACTGAAAATTGCTAAACTCCATCAATATCAGCATGGACGCCACACTTTTATTGCTGCGACCAGAGCGTTTCATGGCAAAAGTTTGGGATCCCTTTCCGGAACGGCCAAAGGGGCATTTCGTAAGCCGTTCCTGCCATTGGTCAATGGGTTTCGCCATGTGCCGTTCGGCGATACTGATATGATGCAGAAAACTTTAGAGATTTGTGAGTTGGTTGGGGAGGAAGTTGCCGGTGTAATTATTGAACCAATCCAAGGAGAAGGCGGGGTTATTGTTCCGCCGGACGACTACTTGGGAAATTTGCGAGAACTATGTGATCAATACGGTGCATTGCTGATTTTTGATGAGGTTCAAACCGGAATGGGACGTACTGGACAAATGTTTTGTTGTGATCATTATGATGTAGTACCGGACATTCTGTGTTTGGGTAAAGCATTTGGCGGCGGCATTATGCCAGCCGGAGCGACAATTGCAACGGAGAAGGTTTTCGCTAATCTATTTGAAAATCCGTTCCTGCATACTACGACTTTTGGCGGGAATCCGTTAGCGTGTGCGGCAGCTATCGCTAGTATAAACGTACTGATTGAAGAAAAATTACCGGAGCGGGCCGCTACTATTGGCGCTTACTTTATTGATAAGTTGAGAAAAATCGCAGATTGTTATGAGAATAAAATATTGGAGGTAAGAGGTAAGGGGTTGATGATTGGTATGGAGTTTCTTAATGATCAAATTGGCTATGAAGTTTCAAAAGGATTATTTGATCTGGGAATCTTGGTAGCTGGTACGCTGGTCAATGCTAAAACCATAAGGGTTGAGCCACCGTTGACTATTGAAAAAAATCAATGTGACCGCTTTTGCGAAAGTTTATATAAGGTGCTAAAAAATTTAAAAATGGGAGACTCATGGAAAAAAGCTGTTAGTTGAAATTAAAGTCTTATGTGTTAAAAAAGTAAAAAATAAAGGAGGGAAACATTAATGAAACTTTGTAAAAAATTTTGGGCGTTAACAGTAATACTGGTGGTATTGGGTTTAATTACGGTATTATTTGCAGCTGGTTGTGGAAAAACTGAAGGATCGAAGCCAAAGTTGGCATCTGAACTTAATTTATTTATTTGGTCTGAGTATATACCTCAGGCGGTGCTGGATAAATTTGAGCAAAAATATGGCATTAAAGTTAATCAGACTAATTACTCATCTAATGAAGAAATGTTGGCTAAATTGCAGGCTGGTGGTACTTCACAGTATGATGTGGCGGTTGCCAGTGACTATATGGTAGAAATTATGTTGAACCAAAAACAGCCGATTATTCAGGTGATTGATTTAAATAATGTGCCGAATTTAAAAAATATTGATCCGCAGTATAGGAACAAAGTTTTTGACCCCGACAATAAATACTCAGTGGCTTATGTATGCGGTAGTGCGGTAATAGCTGTAAATAAAGATAAGATTAAAGAATCAATAAAAAGTTACAAGGACTTGATGAATCCAAAGTATAAGAATTCTTTGGTGGTACTGGATGATGAACGTGCGATTATCGGGATAGGGCTAAAGCTGTTGGGGTACTCCCTAAATGAAACCGATGAGGAGAAAATAAAACAAGCAAAAGATGTTGTGTCTAAATTAATTCCTAATATAAAAGCCTATGACAGTGATAGCCCTAAAACTTTGCTGATTAATGGCGAAGCAGCGGGTGGAGTTGTATGGAGTGCTGAGGCATCGCTAGCTAAAAGGGAAAATCCTAATATTGAGATTATTTTTCCAGAAGAAGGGATGTATCTGTGGCAGGATAACTTGGTTATTACCCAAGGTGCACCGCATAAAAAAGAAGCGGAATTATTTATCAACTTTATTTTAGAACCTGAAATCAGCGCAATGATTTCTAAAGAATTTCCATATACAAACCCGAACCTTGAAGCTCGTAAATTATTGGACCAAAGTGTCTTAGAAGATAAATCAGCTTACCCGCCGCAAGACGTATTGGCAAAAGGTGAATTCTTAAGGGATGTTGGTGAAGCAACGAAAATTTACGATGAATTATGGTCTGAACTAAAACAAAAAATAAACTAGTTTGATAAACTCTGATTTGAAAACTATTGTTGAGCTGGCGATGGGAAACCACTTGGTGCTACCATATTTCGAATAAAAAATTATCATAGTAAAAATATTTTTAGAATAATACCTAAAAATAATATCGAAAAATGCCATTTAAAAAGTTCGAGTACTTTTTAAATGGCATTTTTTCAATTAAAACTAAATAAAATTGTAATAAATTTACTCAGCAAGTTCGTAATAAGTGATTACTGATACTGTATCGTGTGGAGTGACTAAAGTATGGTACATTTTGGTCAGATAATCAGGGATCTTATTGGTGCAGTTTATCGTTGGATTTTCCAGCAGAATATCTTCCGAAGTTAAGCTTGATACCGTTTTTACCAGAATTTTATCAATAACTGCGGTACATAATTTCTTTTTCCCAACAGCGGAATTACCAGTAGTGATCCAGATCACTTCATCTTCGGAATATTTATGAGTTATATCTCCTAATTGGATAGTGCCCTTTTTAGGAGCTATAGCCTGTTTATTTAAGTAATTTAAATTTATTGCTTTCATCAATAACCCTCCAGTAAAATAATAAATAAAGTTGGCGGGCGGTGCTTATCTTAGCCTTGCTGTCGCTGGGTGAGAGGCAGTTGGCGTAAAGACGCTGGGGGAACCTTAATTTGGAATCCCATCTTTGATAGTGATCCAGTGTCAGTTTGTGCCGATTGTATCAAAGCCATATTGATTCCTCCTTATGATAAAATTTAGTTAAACAAAAAAGGCACCTAAAACGAAATTCTTCGCTTTAAGCACCATTGCTTATTCAAGTTAACACCTTATTGTCTATACATAAATGATAACATAGGTTAGTGAAAATTGCTATAGCTGTACTGCACAAACATTTTTGTAATTTATACTAGACAAAGCTATAAAAAGTACAAATAACAACAAAATCAAATATTTGAAAGATAAATTTTTGTTGCAATAATCTAAAAAAAACAATATAGTTAAACAGGGTAGCGTGTCAATTATAGGATAATCAAATGTTATAAAAATATACAATACGTTGATAGTTGAGGGGGAAAAAGTAAGTGAAAATCGGAAAAGAAAGAATAAGAAAATTACGGGAACAAATGCTGGTTACGCCTGAGATATGTGCCGAAAGAGGCTATCTCATGACCGAATCCTATAAGGAGACTGAGGGGCAGCCAGAAGCAATCAGAAGAGCGAAAGCACTGAAAAAAATTGTGCAAGAGATGACTATAGGTATTGGTGAAGGTGAAATTATTGTTGGGCGGGGTTCGAGTAAACAGCGTGGGGCTCTCCTGACACCGGAACTTAATTCGGCTTGGTATTTGGATGAAATTGATTTACTATCGACGCGGAGTGTTGACCGGTTTAACCCGATTGATGAAGCGACAAAAGAAAAAATGCGCGAATTCATTCCGTACTGGTATGGAAAATCTTTGGCGGATAAATGGCGTTCGCGGATACCGGAAGATATTTTACGGTTAAACAACCTGGTTCAGGGTGGCGGCGCTTTCTGTAATAATAATCAGTATTATGGTCACTCCGGTGCTGATTACGGTATTGTAGTTGACAAAGGCTTAAATGGAGTTAAGCAAGAAGTTGAAGAAGAATTAGCAAAAATTAATTTGGCGGATATAAATGATTTTAACAAATATCAATACCTTAATGCTTTAAAGATATCCCTGGAAGCTGGCGTTATTTTTGCTGAACGGTACGCTAATCTGGCCTTGGAATTGGCTGCTAAGGAAACGGACAGCAAGAGAAAAGCTGAGCTAGAAGAAATTGCAGCAGTCTGCAAATGGGTACCGGCTAACCCGGCACGTAACTTCCGGGAAGCGTTGCAGTCGATGTTCTTCTCATTCCTAATGATCATGATTGAAGGAATTGGGACGGGGATTGGCTTTGGCCGTGCTGACCAGTATCTGTATCCGGTGTATAAAAAGGATATTGATAATGGAGTACTTACTCCGGATGAAGCTAAGGAACTGCTTCAGTTATTCTATATCAAGTGTAATGGACTGGTAATACCTTATGCGACTCAAGGCGCAGCCTTTTTTGCCGGATTTACGCTGGGCGCTAATTTCATTCTTGGCGGTCTGACTGAATCGGGAAAAGATGCGGTTAATGAATTGTCATATGTTTTCCTTGATGCGGAAAAAGAAATAGCCTTGAATTCGGAAGATATTATTGTTCGAATTCATAGAAAGACCCCGGAAGCTTTTGTGATAAAAGCTTGTGAAGTTGCTCATGAATTAAAAGGGAAGGTAAAGTTTTTGAGTGACGAAACGGTTATTCAGCAAATGGTAACTGATGGTAAACCACTGGAATATGCCAGAAATTATGGCATAACCGGTTGTAACAGCCCGACGGTACCGGGATACTCACTAGATGTACCTGGCGGTATGGTCAATATGCCACTGTTATTGGAATTAGCGTTAAATAACGGTGTCTCCCGGGTACTGAAAGAACAAATTGGACCTAAAACTGGTGATCCTCGCAAATTCACCTCTTATGAAGATGTTTGGAATGCATTCGAAAGCCAGGTAAAAGCACTTATGCCAGCAGCACTGATTTTCCGCAATGTGGATAAAGAACTGTTTGCAGAATTTTTGCCAATTCCGTTCCAATCATGTCTTTATCATGGAACTGCCAAGAAAGGCATGGATATTTGCGCTGGGTCAACGGCCCCTTATATGACTTTTGCCGTATCGTTAGCTGGGACGCCTAATGTTGGCGATTCGTTGGCAGCGATCAAAAAGGCAGTATTCGAAGATAAGAAAATCACCATGGAACAATTGATTAAGGCATTGGATAACAACTTTGAAGGTTATGATGATGTGCTGCACATTTTGAGCACAGCGCCTAAATTTGGTAACGATTTGGATTATGTGGATTCAATCGTTGACCAAGTAATTGGTATGGCCAGTGGCGAAGTTGGTAAGGAGAAAGGGTTTGCCGGAGCGGTATCCAACTGTGCCGCCGGAACAGTAACTGCTAATATTCCACTGGGCTTTGTGGTTGGCGCTTTACCTGACGGAAGAAAAGCTGGTACGCCATTATCAGAAGGTGGGATATCACCGCATCAGGGAAGAAATGTGTCGGGTCCTACCGCTACGTTGAAGTCAGTAGCAAAATTGGATCATACTAAATTTACTAACGGTTCAGTGCTGAACATGCGGTTTAGCCCGGATGCGTTGAAGGATGCTCAGAAGATACGGAAGTTTGCTTCGCTGATACGGACGTACTGCGAAACCGGTGGTTTTTTGGTCCAATTTAATATTGTTAGTAGCGACACATTACGGGAAGCCCAACAACATCCGGAAATGCATAAAGACCTTTTGGTCAGGGTATCAACCTACAGTGCTTATTATGTAGAACTTAGCCCTGAATTGCAGAATGATATTATCGACAGAATGGAATTTGAAGAAGTATAACGTTTAACTATTATAATAGTTGTTAATCATTGGTATTAATGGAATTAAGCCAAACGGCATAATATTGGAAAATATTCCAGTATTATGCCGTTTTTATTCCAGTATTATGTCGTATTATGGGGTAATATACATAAAAATGTTGTAATTTACAATATGACATAATATAATGGAATTGGTGTTGTACTAAAATGAAAGGTCGTTTTTATAGAGATATGCTTGTTGTCAGATGGTAATTTGATGAGAGGTGAAATAATGCTTGTGAGGTTAAGGCCTTTCCTATTAAAAAGCAATTATATATATTTACAAAATTATAGGATACCCCTAATGCTGGTTGCATTCGGGGTGATCCTATTTGTTTTATTTGAGGCATGGGTAATTAGGCTGGGGCTGTTTGCTGGGGCAGCGTTCTTGGTTGTTATGATCCAGGGGCGTGAACAACAAAAACTAAAAGAGATACATCGGCAGAGTTGTGAATCTTTAAACAGGGAAAGACGAGAACAAAGTTGGATTAAAGCGGAATTAGGCCAAGCGAAGGAACAGGCTGGAAGAGGTGAAGTAGCTCAAAATAAGTTTCTTGCAGCGATGGGACATGAGGTAAGGACGCCAATGAACGGGATTATCGGCATGACTGATTTGGCGCTGATGACTGACCTGACGGATGAGCAGCGAAATTATCTTACGACGGTAAAAACATCGGCGTTGTCATTACTAAAAGTATTTGATGATATTCTCGATTATTCAAAAATGGCAGCTGGTGGTATAGAATGTTGTAATGCTTCCTTCTCTTTGCTTCAGCTTGTTGAGGAAGTAATTGAGTTATTTGATGTAGCTACTAAATACAAGGGAGTAGTTCTTAATACGGTGGTTGATGACACTTTGCCAAAACTGTTTATGGGAGATTCGGTAAGGCTGAGACAGGTACTTGATAATATAATTGGCAATGCTGTTAAATTCACCGATCAAGGCGAGATTTCGCTAGAAATTACTCGTGAAGCCGAGGATAAAGATAAAATTATGTTGCGATTTTTGGTTCGCGATACCGGCATTGGTATTCCTGGTGATAAATTGAAAAATTTATTTGAAAGTTTTAACCACGTTGATGATTCTTATACCCGGGAGTTTAGCGGAACGGGGCTAGGATTGGCGATTTCTAAGAAATTGGTTAACCTTTTGGGTGGAGACATCTGGGTAGAAAGTGTAGTTGGCGTAGGCAGCAATTTTTATTTTACGGTAACTTTTGAAAACATCATGGAAACAACGTTAGCAAGCAAGCTTTACGATGAGAACACCTGTAAGCGGGGGGCGGATGCTAACCGTAAACGAGTGCTGTTAGCTGAGAATGACTTACTATGCCGGCAATCTCTTATCAATATGCTGACCGATAATGGAGTTGATTTATTGATAGCGAAAAACGGTCAGGAAATTATTGAAATTATCGAAACCCAAGCAGTTGATTTGATATTGTTGGGGATAAGTTTACCTCTTTTGGATGGTTATACTGTGGCCAAAATCATTCGTGGTAAAAAAGATATGGCCGAAGTCCCGATTATCGCGGTTTCAGCTAAAAAAATGTTTAGCGAAAAAGAAAAGTGCTTAGCAGTTGGGATGAATGATTATATCTCACAACCAATTGATAGAACGTTAATGAATGGGGTGATGAAAGAGTGGCTGTTCAATGAGCGGTATAATCAATTGATGATATAAATGTGGTTAGTATATAGGAGGCTGAAACAGTGAAAAGTGTTTTAATTGTAGATGATATGTTGTTTATGCGGTTATCGTTAAAAATGATGCTGGAAAAAAATGGATTCGAAATAGCTGGTGAGGCTCAAAATGGAATTATAGCGGTCGAAAAATATAAGATCCTTAGACCGGATATTGTTACAATGGATATTACGATGCCTGAGATGAGTGGTATTGAGGCGCTAAAACAAATAAAAGCTTTTGATAAAAATGCCTGTGTGGTTATGGTCAGCGCAATGGGGCAGGAGGCAAGTGTATGTCAAGCTGTTGCTTTCGGTGCCAAGGGCTTTATTGTTAAACCGTTTGTTGAAGAGACAATTATTAAAGGGCTGACATGGTAAGTTCGTCCGATATTTGAGGTGAAAGGGCGGCTCAATCATGACGGAAAACGATTTTTCCAGAGAACCAATGTTGGATATGTTTCTTTTTGAAACTAATCAGCTTATTGAGCAACTGGAAGAAATTATTATTAAATGTGAGCAAGATCGTCGGCTGGATAATAGTGATGTCAATGAAATATTCCGGATTATGCATTCTATAAAAGGCTCGGCGGCAATGATGCTGTTTAATGATATTTCGCTATTGGCCCATTCGTTAGAGGATTTATTTTTCTTTATTCGTGAGAAATCGGATATTCAACTTGATTTTGCAAAACTGTCAGACCTAGTACTTGCTGGTATTGATTTTATCAAAGAAGAAATTATCAAGATTAAAACTGGAAATAATGCCGGTTCTTCTTCCGAGGAACTTATTTCCATAAATGCGGAATATTTGTCTGATTTAAAAAGTGAAATTGGTAACAATGATGAAGTTGGCGCTGATTCAGTAAAGAGAATTCAGCAGTATTACATTAGTAATTATCAGGCGACAACAGGCAAGGAAATTACTAGGTATTATGCCCGGATTTTTTTCGATGAGAATTGTCAAATGGAAAATGTCCGAGCCTATACGGTTATACATAATTTGGGTGATATCGCTGAAGAAATTTATTATTTACCGGAAGATCTTTTGGAAAACAGCGGAACTTCTGAGATCATAAAGAATGATGGGTTTGAGCTTTATTTCAGCACCGATAAACCACGCGAAGAGGTTGAAAAGCTTCTCAATGATACTATGTTTTTACGGACGATTGAGATTAGCGTAAGTGATGAAAGTCTAATTTCGAGAGCGACGTTACATAAATCTTTGACAGTTGCCGATGCGACGGAAGAACTTAGTTCAATAAATTCTGAGGCTAACTTAGAAAATGGTAAAGGGACAGAGACTTCAGTAAACGCCAAACAGCAAAGTATGATAAGCGTGAATGTTGTTAAGCTGGATACACTGATGGACCTTGTAGGTGAGATTGTGATCGCCGAGGCTATGGTTACCCGGAATCCAGACTTAGATGGGTTGGTGCTGGATAACTTTTATAAAGCTGCCCGGCAATTGAGAAAGTTGACAAATGAGTTGCAAGATATTGTCATGTCAATCCGCATGGTACCAGTGGCGATGACTTTTCAAAAGATGAATCGGATAGTCCGTGATATGAGTCGTAAGCTTGAAAAAGAAATTGAATTGGTGATTATCGGGGAAACAACCGAAGTTGACAAAAATATTATTGAGCGTCTGTCGGATCCGTTGATGCATATTATTCGTAATGCGGTTGATCATGGGTTAGAAGACCAGACAGGCCGGTTGGCTGCAGGTAAGCCAATTAAGGGAAAAATAACGCTGGAAGCCCGTAATGTTGGGGGCGATGTGTGGATTACTGTCCAGGATGACGGAAAAGGACTGGACCGGGATAAAATCTTGACTAAAGCGCGGGAACGCGGGTTGGTTAATAAAATTGAGAATGAACTTTCGGATAAAGAAATTTATTCTTATATCATGTTGCCGGGTTTTTCCACTAGCGATAAGGTTACCGAATTTTCCGGGCGTGGTGTGGGCATGGATGTAGTACGAAAAAATGTCGAGGAAATTGGCGGTACCATTACTATTGAAAGTACGCTGGGACGGGGTTCGGAGTTTAATATTAAAATTCCGTTAACGCTGGCGATAATCGATGGTATGTTGGTGAGTGCCGGACGAGCTAAATATACGATACCTACAACTTCAATTCGTGAGTCGTTTAAAGCTAGCGAGGACGATGTAATTGCTGATTCCGCTGGTAATGAAATCATAATGCTGCGGGGACAGTGTTACCAAGTGCTTAGACTGCATAAGTTGTTTAAGCTAGATGGTGCAGGAGGCAGTGTAAACGATGGAATCATGGTGATGATTGAAGGTGAAGATAAAGCGGTATGTCTGTTTGCCGATCGCTTGATTGGTGAACAACAGGTTGTAGTTAAGGCGTTGCCGGCCTATTTAAAACGAATCAACGGCATTGCTGGTTGCACAATTTTGGGTGATGGCAGTATTAGCCTTATTCTGGATGTTAATGCTCTTATAAAAAAACAAATGTAAACAGAACGAAGGTGAAAAAATGGCAAAGTCGATGAATGAAGTTGTGGAGAATTTAGAAGACACGCAAAAGGGCAGGTTTCTAACATTCTCGGTAGGAAAAGAAGATTACGGAATTGAGATTTGTTTTGTTACTGAGATTATCGGCATTCAAGAGATTACCGAGGTGCCCGAGCTGCCGGATTATGTAAAAGGAATTATTAATTTGCGGGGCAAGATAATACCGGTGATGGATGTAAGACTCAGGTTTAAAAAGGCGGCGAAGGAGTATAATGATCGGACTTGTATTATAGTTATTGATGTTCGTGATATTTATATTGGGCTAATTGTGGACAAGGTGTGTGAGGTTTTAAGTATTGAGGAGGACAATACGGTGCAGTTGGCGACGGTGGCAAATGGTTTTAATAACCGCTATATTAGGGGAATTGGCAAAGTGGGCAGTGAAGTTAAGTTGCTGCTTGATTGTGATAAATTGTTGAATGATGACGAAGCAGAATTGGTAAAAGGATCGATCTAACCATTAATAGGAGGCGGTGGCAGTGAAATTGAATTGGTTTAATAATTTAAAAATCATGAGCAGGCTGTTGACTGGGTTTATTATTGTGGCGGTACTAGCTGGCGTTGTCGGTTATGTCGGAATCACCAATATTCACGAGCTTAATGCGAATGATATTAAGTTATATGAGGAAAATACAGTTCCGTTAACACAGTTGCGGCAGATTACGGATAATTTTCAGCAGACCCGTAGCAATTTGCTATTGCTGATATTGGCGAATACACCAGAAAAACGGGCGGAAGTCATCAAAAAACTTGCTGACCGTAAGAATGAGATTAGTAAAGCGGCTCAAGAATTTGAAAAACATACAGACGCCCCGGAAATAAAACAAGCCTATGCTGAATTTTTGGAACAACGCAAAGCCTATGGTGCGATGGCTGATCAGGTTACGGGGTATGTTAACAGTGGCAATACTGCCGCCGCGCTTCAGTTAGTAGTTGGAAATGGTGATCAGGTGTGGCTAGATTATGAGGCTTCGGTAAATAAACTGGTAGAATTAAAGGTGCGTGACGCGGAAAAACGGGCGTCAGATAATAAATTACATGCTGAGACAGCGATTCGACTAGTGACTGTGTTAAATATCGGGGCATTTATTGTAGCGATTTTTTTTGGCTGGGTTATTGCTCGCAGTGTCAGCAGGCCGGTAAAAAAGATGGTTATGGCGATGAAAAAGCTGGCGCTTGGTGATGTTACCGCCACGGTTGAGGTCGACTCCAGTGATGAGATCGGAGATTTGGCGAAGTCCCTACAAGCGGTTGTGACGAATATTAATGGTGCGGCCAGTGCGGCAGAAAAATTAGCCAGTGGTGATTTGACGCTGCGGTTAAAGGAACAGTCGGATAAAGATATTCTTGGTCAAAGTATTAATAGATGCGTAGCTAACATAAATCTGTTAGCGAATGATACTAATTTATTAGTGCAGGCGGCGTTAGCGGGAAAATTGGAAGTACGGGCTGATGTCAGTAAGCACTCCGGTGACTTTAGAAAGATTGTTGAAGGGGTTAACAGTACGCTGGATGCTGTCATTGCTCCGGTAAAAGAAACGGCGATCGTGCTGCAGAAAATGGCGCAGGGCAATCTTCAAGATCGGGTTAAAGGTGATTATAAAGGGGATCATGCTCAACTAAAAAATGCAATGAATGACACCATTGAGGCCTTGGACAATTATGTTGGGGAGATTTCTGAGGTATTAAGAGAACTGGCGAATTCCAATCTGAAGGTCGGGATTGCCAATGACTATAAAGGAGATTTTGTGCATATAAAGGATGCATTGAACCTTATTATTAATGCACTTAATGATGTTTTCGGTGAAATTAATAATGCATCTGACCAAGTAGCGGCGGGCGCTAGACAAGTATCTGACGGCAGTCAGGCGCTGTCCCAGGGGGCGACTGAGCAGGCCAGCGCTATTGAAGAACTTACAGTGTCAATTGGTCAGATTGCGGCCCAGACGAAGGATAATGCAGTTAATGCTGCTCAGGCTAGTAATTTGGCACAGAAAGTCAAAGAATCTGCCGAACAGGGTAATTTTGAGATGAAGGAAATGCTTAAATCGATGGAAGAAATAAATGAATCATCGGCTAACATTTCGAAGATTATTAAAGTAATTGATGAAATTGCTTTTCAAACTAATATTTTAGCGCTGAATGCTGCAGTAGAGGCTGCTAGAGCCGGTCAACACGGAAAGGGTTTTGCGGTTGTGGCGGAAGAAGTTAGAAACCTTGCGGCAAGAAGTGCTAATGCGGCCAAAGAAACCACCTTTTTAATTGAAGGGTCGATTAAAAAGGTCGAGGATGGAACAGAGATTGCTACCATAACCGCTAAAGCCTTGGATGAGATTGTTACTGGTGTTACCAAAGCTGCTGATTTGGTTGAAGGAATTGCTGGTGCATCAAGTGAACAGGCAACCGCGATTGCGCAGATTAATAAGGGAGTTGAACAGGTAGCTCAGGTTGTTCAAACTAATTCGGCTACTGCAGAAGAAAGTGCTGCTGCCAGTGAGGAACTTTCTGGACAGGCGGAAATATTAAAAGATATGATAGCTAGTTTTAAGCTAAAGGAAGACAAACGTAATTTTATGAGTGATAGTGAACTTGAATACGATAATAAAAGGGAATTAGGTGGGCGACAAATTAATCGGGCCGCGTATGGAGCGTTTTCTTCTAAACCCAAGATAGCCCTTAGTGACAGCGAGTTTGGAAAATACTGATAACGGTTTAGCTGATTAATGTCAGGGCAATCAGGATAATGTCAGGTTTTGGTTGTGGCATTATCCTGAACGGTGAGGAAATATGGTTAAATTAAAAAATGACGAATTTGTTGAGTTAGTAGAATACTTAAAATCAAACTATGGAATTAATCTTACGCATAAAAAAAATTTAATTGAGGGTCGGTTGGGAAACTTACTCCAAGAACGAGGCTTTAATACTTTCGCCGAATACTTAGTGGAGGTTTTTGCAGATAGATCAAAACAGGAAATGATGACGTTGATTAATAAGCTGACAACTAATCATACCTTTTTTATGCGGGAAGCCAGCCATTTTGACTATTTTCGTGACCGTGTGCTGCCTTACTTAGTGGATACAGTTACGGACAAAGATTTGAGAATATGGAGTGCGGGATGTTCATACGGTCAGGAACCATATACTTTAGCGATGATTTTGGCCGACTATTTCGCAAGTGAGAAAACGGTGTGGAATTCTAAGATTTTGGCAACCGATATATCGGTTGAGGCTTTACAGAAAGCTGAAAAAGGGATATATACGGCTGAAGATGTGCAAGGCATTCCGCCCGGCTGGAAGCTAAACTATTTTTCCGCAGTGGATAAAAATTTCCAGGTTTGTTCCAAGATTCGGAATGAAGTGATTTATCGAGTTTTTAACTTAATTGATGAGGTGCTCCCATTTAAAAGAAAATTCCATATCATTATGTGCCGTAATGTGATGATCTATTTTGATGAGCCGACTAAAAATAAGCTCATTGATAAGTTTTATGAAATAACTGAGCCTGGCGGATATTTGTTTATTGGGCATGCCGAATCGATCAACAAGCTAACGTCAAGGTATAAATTTGTCATGCCGGCAGTATACCGGAAAGGATAGAAGACGTACATGACAAAAAAAGTACGGGTATTAATAGTGGATGACTCCCTGGTATTTAGAGAAACATTAGCGAGGGGCTTGGCAGTTGATAAAGGGATTGAGGTAGTAGGAACCGCTGTTGATGCTTTTGATGCTCGGGATAAAATTATCGAGTATCAGCCGGATGTGCTTACACTTGATATTGAAATGCCTAAAATGAGCGGGATAGAGTTTTTGAAGCGTCTAATGCCGCAATATCCGTTGCCAGTTGTAGTGGTTAGTGCGATGAATATAAATGTTTTTGAAGCGCTGGATGCTGGGGCGGTTGATTTTGTGATTAAGCCGGATGCAAGAGTGTCAAGAAGCATGGAGGCGTTAATTAATGAACTAATCATCAAAGTAAAAATAGCTTCGATAGCTCAACTGGGACATCTAAAAAAAGATATTTCAGCAAGAAGGCTCAATAGCGAGCCCATGGATAAAAGGCGAGAGCCGATTATTGCCATCGGCGCTTCTACCGGAGGGACTGAAGCAATTTATGAGGTTATAAAAGCATTTCCCCGGGATATGCCGGGGGTGGTTGTTGTTCAACATATGCCTCCGGTGTTTACTCGAATGTATGCCCAGCGGTTAAATAATTCCTGTCAAATGGCAGTTAAAGAGGCTGAGTCCGGTGACGTTATTGGCCCTGGAAAGGTGATGATAGCACCGGGGGAGTACCATCTGCGGATAGCTAAAAAAGGCGGAGATTATGTATGTGAATGTTTTCAGAGTGAAAAGGTAAATGGTCATTGTCCGTCGGTGGATGTGCTGTTTAACTCTGTCGCAGATGTTGCCGGTGCTGAGGCAATCGGGGTTATTTTAACTGGGATGGGGTATGATGGAGCAAAAGGGATGCTAAGGATGAAACAACAAGGAGCTATGACGATTGGGCAGGATGAAGCGTCGTCGGTAGTTTATGGAATGCCGAAAGTAGCTTACGATCTGGGGGCAGTTGTTAAACAGGCGGAATTAAAAGATATTCCGCAAATTATTTATTCATGTTTAACTGCTAAATGATAAAAAATTAGTGTGAAGCTAGATGGTTATCTCCGGAAAAGGGTCGACGAGAAAAGTAAGATAAGTTGGCGGGGGCGTGTGTATGAAAATTCTAATTGCCGAAGATGATAGGATTAGCAGAACGTTTATGGAAAAATTCTTATCCGCGTATGGCGAGTGTGATGTTGCGGTTAATGGTTTAGAAGCGGTGGACGCGTACTTAGCGGCTTTGAAGAAAGCGGATCCTTATCAATTGATCTGCCTGGACATTATGATGCCTAAGCTGGATGGACTTAAGGTTTTAAAGACAATTAGAGAAATTGAAAAACAGCAGAATATTGGTGATAAGTCGCGGGTTAAGATAATTATGACAACAGCGATTAATGACAGCTATACGGTGTTGAGCGCCTATGATTCAGGGTGTGAAGCCTATGCTTGGAAGCCGATTGAAAGAGAAAAGTTCATATTAGTCTTAAAAAAATTGGGATTAATTGATTAATGTGCTAAGAAGGCAGGGATTTGTCAATTAATATCGAAATATGGATTTTAAGAAGTCGAATCGGTAGTCTAGGCCGTAGGCTTGCTGAGAGGTACCTGCGGCGAATAAAAGGGAGGGCGTATTTTGCAAGATAATAAGGGGATTTTACTTGAGACAGGCACAAATGAGTTCGAGATTATTGAGTTTGTAGTTGGTGGTGTTTACTATGGGATTAATGTTGCCAAGGTGCGTGAAGTTATTAATCCTTTGCCTGTTACGCCTATAGCTAATGCGCATCCGTACATAGAAGGCATGTTTACTCTCCGGGGTAAAGTAATACCGGTGGTGAATTTGGCCAAAGCCCTTTCGAGCATTTCGACCAATGATTCCCCTAAAATTATTGTCTGTGAGATTAACAACTATTTTATTTCATTTAAAGTTGATGAGGTATGCCGTATTCATCGCATTTCATGGACACAAATGGAACCGGCCCCGAATATTGCTGGCTCTGACCGTGTGGTTGGGGTAGTGAAGATGGATACCCATTTAGTTGTACTGCTGGATTTTGAAAAGATTCTTGCGGAGATTAATCCAGAAATTAATGAAAAAATGACGGCACTACCTGAGACTACTCCGGAACTGGTAACGGCGCGTAAGGCCAGAACGTTGCTTATTGCCGAAGACTCGCATATGTTGCGCGAGTTATTGTTGAATACGTTGCATAATGCTGGGTATAAGACGATTAGTACTGAAAATGGTCAAGATGCGTGGGACAAGTTAGAGGAACTTGCGGCTAGCGATGATGCGATTGAAGACCATGTTCAACTGGTTATAACCGATATTGAAATGCCACGGATGGATGGGCATCATCTTACAAGACGAATCAAGGAACATCCGAAGCTAAAGGTGTTGCCAGTAGTTATTTTCTCGTCGCTGATTAATGATGAAATGCAAAGAAAAGGCGAGGCGATTGGGGCCTTTGCTCAAATTACTAAGCCGGAAATAGAGAATTTGATTGGCATTATTGACAAAAAATTAGTGTAGCCTGGGGCTTGAGTGAAAAAGCTATAATGTCAGTTAACAAAAATGGATAGGGGTCAAGGCTTTATAGCCTTGACCCCTATCCATTTTTTGTTGAAAGCGAGTAGTTTATCAACTGATGCTGGGTGCCTTATTCTAGAAATATAAGTCTCTTTCACCGGTTTCAATCTTTTTAAGTTCATCAATCGTCATTTGTTTCACTTGAGGATTGGGAATCATGGCTAAATGTTTTTGAATAGCCTTTTCACCAATTTCCCTGGTTTCAGGGGTGGCATAATCCATCAAATATTCTTTAAGTGTTAATAGTGCATTTGGTTGGCAAATATTTTGAATCTCGCCGCTTTTAGCCAGAGGCATAAACCGATCCCCGGTTCTACCTTTGCGATAGCAGGCAGTACAGTAGCTTGGAATATACCCAGCTTCGCAGATATTACGAAGAATCTCATCAGGAGTTCGATGATCGGCAACTTGAAATTGGGAGGAATCCTCAATTGCAGTATGCTCACCCTTTTTCAAATTATCAAGCTGGGCCTTATATCCGCCTACGCCGACACATGAACCGGCGCTCATTTGCGATATGCCCAAATCAATAATTTCATCACGGTAGTCAGGGTTTTCTCTAGTGGATATAATCATACCGGTATACGGTACGGCTAATCGTAATACGGCGATGATCTTTTTAAATTGATCATCGGATACCAGATAAGGAAAAGTATCTAGATTAACGCCTTCGGCGGCTCGCATCCGGGGAAAAGACAAAGTATGGGGACCAATGCCGAATTTTTCTTCTAAATGATTAATCGCTAGCATTAGACTGACAACTTCAAAACGATAGTCATAAAGACCGTACAGCACGCCCATGCCAACGTCATCGATGCCGCCTTCCATGGCCCGTTCCACTGCCGTAGTATGCCAATTATAATCTCGCTTTGGTCCAGATGGATGCATTTTTGAGTAAGTTTCCCGATGAAAAGTTTCTTGAAAGAGAATATAAGTACCGATGCCGGCTTCCTTCAGCATTTTATATTCTTCTACCGTGGTAGCCGCAATCTGGATATTGACTCTTCGAATAGCACCATTGTCTTTCGTTGTGTTGTAGATAGTTTTCATGGCATCAATTACATATTCAATAGGAGTTAGCTCAGGATCTTCGCCCATATCCAGCATTAGCCGTTTATGACCTAGTTCTTCCAGAGCCTGGACTTCATCCCGGATTTCATCCATAGTAAGTTTTTTGCGGGTAATCTGATTATTTCGGCAGCCATAACCACAGTAGACGCAATTATTAATACAGTAATTGCTTAAATAAAGAGGCGCAAATAAAACTAGTCGCTTTCCATAAATTTTTTGCTTAATTTCTAATGCCGCGGAAAACAGTTTTTGTAGCAAGGTTTCATCTTCCAATTGAATTAAGGCGGCAACTTCCTGGGTGGTTAATCCCTTGGCTTTTCGGGCTTTTTCAATGATTGCTTCCAACTGATTTTTCGGAAGTGAGGCTGTTTCGGTCAATAAGGCTTGGATAAGAGGCTCATCGATAAAATCGCCGGTGTAAGTCTTATTCATTTGCATACTCCTTTTTCTGGTCAAAACGGCCTGGATAAAAAAGGTAAATAAAAAAATAAACCTTCCCTAGGAAGGCGGTGATAAAAGTAATTTCTTCATCCCTAGGATCAGAGAACCCTCTTTACCGCAGGCAGTCCTAAACCTTCCTCTTGGCAAGATATACCTGCCAATCAGAATATATACTTTAGTAAAATATAACGTACCGCCACGTTGATGTCAAGAACTCTTGATGAATCGATAATTGTTAATTTCTATTAGCAACAAGAAAATAATAAATAAGTTTTATATTTCTGTAAATTTAGCAGGAAAGTTATATTTTTATGGTAAATTAAGATAATAACTATACGATAGGAAAATTGTAAAACCAGCAATATGGAATGACTGTTTGAAATAGATACAATTATTTAAAAAAATTGGGCAATGCTGTATGTGATGTATACAATATAGACTAGCGTTTGGATAATGCCGGAGAACGAAATGCTGTAAACTAGGCCTTTGTAAATGCTGGCATGAATTTTGCATTTAAAATGTGATAGGTATTTGCCAACCAACTAAAGCGAGGCTATTATTTCGCCGTTAGTTGGAGACTACTATGATAAAATCTATAAGTTTGAAAAGAAATAAATAGCGTGTAGGAGGAAAAAACATGAACGTAAAAGAAATGTTTTCTTTAACAGGTAAGACCGCAATTGTTACTGGCGGTGCAAGCGGTATTGGAGCGCAACTGGCGACTGGCTTAGCTGAGGCTGGTGCAAACCTAGTGATTGCGGCCCGTAAAGTCGAACGGTGTAAGGACATGTGCGACAAGCTAATGAAAGATAACGGAATCAAAGCAATTGCAGTTGCTTGTGATGTTAGTAAGGAAGAAGATTGCCGTAATTTAGTTGATGCTGCTCTTAAGGAGTATGGCCATTTGGATATTCTGGTTAATAATGCGGGAACAAGCTGGGGAGCTGATTCGCTTAATTTTCCAATGGATAAATGGCGGATGGTTATGGATCTTAATGTTAACGGGATGTTCCAATTGTCGGCAATGGCGGCTAAGGCGATGAAAGAAAAGGGCCTTGGAAAAATCATAAATATTGCTTCTATGGGGGCCTTTGGGGCGGATAAACCGGATGTTGTTAATGCTATACCATATACTGCCAGCAAAGGTGCGGTTGTAGCGATGACTCGGGATATGGCTGCTAAATGGGCCCAATATGGTATTTATGTTAATGCCATCTGTCCGGGCTGGTTTCCTACCGATATGAGCGGAAAAGTTATTAACAGAGATGGCGGCGAAAAGTTTACCGAACGTATTCCTCTCGGCCGGTTTGGCGGTCCTGATGACTTAAAGGGAATGGTTGTACTTTTGGCTTCCGGTGCATCTAACTTTATCACTGGCCAGTCTTACCTGGTTGATGGCGGACAAACCATCCTCTTGTAAAAAGTAAAACCATAGGGGTGAGAATATGGATGTGAAAACGGCGCTGGAAAACAGGCGCAGTATTAGGAAATATAAGCCTGATCCAGTCTCTGACGAATTAGTCAAAGAACTATTAGAAGCTGCTCGTTTGGCTCCATCCGGCACTAATCACCAGCCGTGGCGGTTTATCATTATAAGGGATCAAGCCATGAAGGATAAGATTCAGGCGGCAGCGTTTGATCAGAAATATCTGAGTGAAGCTCCAGTTTTGCTGGTATGCTGTGCCGATATTTCGACGTATGAGTTGGATACGAAAAAAAGAGTTCAGGAACTAATTGCCGTTGGAGCAATGGATCCTGGGGCTATTGACACCTACCCAGGACTAAATCAACCCAAGAATGCTGAAGTTTTAAAAGGATATATTCCCCATGCCATGCTGAATGTGGCTTTGGCTATGGAAAATATTGCGTTGCGAGCGGTATCTTTAGGTTTGGGGACTTGTATAGTCCAATTGATGAAACCAAAAAAAATTGCCGGAATTTTGGCTCTTCCAGAAAATCTAATTATTACGGCATTAATGCCGGTTGGTTTCCCGGATCAAAATCCGGCACCGCGACCTAGACTAGCGTTGGAAGAAATAATTTATAAAGTGGTTTGATTGTGAAGGAGTTTGGCGGTAGTGCTGTGCCGCAAGGCTGTCAGAAATTAAAACTACAAAAAAGCGGATATGCCTCAACCCAAAGGCATATCCGCTTTTTTGATATAATATGTAAAAAAGAAACATGTTAGGAGAAGTACATGAACATTGAATCTCATGCTATAACAACGCAGGTTATCAAGAAATGGGATCAAGCGTTATTGTTCAAAATTCTTGATAATATCCAGGATATTGTAATGGTGCTGGATTCAAATACTACAATTGTCTATATAAATAATGCCTATGCGAAGATTCTTGGTGTGTCGGTTTCTAAAGTTTTAGGACGACGGCTGGATGAGATTGAACCGAATGCACTGGCTATTGAAATTTTGCGGTCAGGTGTGCCGACACATAATGTAAGAGATCGTTTGGAGTCGCTGGGGTTAGATGTGATGGGCAGCGGGTTTCCTCTTTTTGAGGAGGGAAAAATTGTTGGCTGTGTCTCTATTTTTAACAATATTTCCGAAGTTGTGGAGTTAAATCGTGACTTGCAGCGAACGAAAGAAGTGGCTGATTATTTGCAGCATAAGTTGAATCAATTGGAACAGCTGCCGTTGTCGTTTAAAGAATATGTGGGCCGTAGTCCGGCGCTGTGGGAAACACTGGCGCTGGCGGCAAAAGTGGCTCCAACTGACAGTACGGTCATTATTCGCGGTGAAAGTGGTGTGGGCAAGGGGGTACTGGCCAGGGCAATTCATAATGGCAGCCGGCGTAAGGATAAACCGCTGATTATTGTTAATTGTGCCGCCATACCTGAAGCATTATTGGAAAGTGAATTATTTGGCTATGAGGAAGGAGCGTTTTCTGGGGCGAAAAAGGGCGGTAAACTTGGAAAGTTTGAATTGGCGCATGGTGGGACAATATTTTTAGATGAAATCGGTGATATGTCGCTGAATATGCAGGCTAAGTTGCTTAGTGTTGTACAGGAAAAAGAGTTGGAACGTCTTGGGGGGACAAAAACTATTAAGTTAGATATCCGAATAATTGCGGCAACCAACCGAGATTTGGAAAAAATGCTTGCTGTGGGTAGTTTTCGGCAAGATTTATATTATCGGCTTAATATTGTGCCGTTGTATTTGCCACCACTTAGGGAACGACGGGAAGATATTTTAACCTTAGCGCAAAATTTTCTTCTGCAATTTACAGAAGAAAAAGAGTACAACGTAACTCTCTCGCCTCAAGTGGCAGAGCTTCTAGTGGGGTATGATTGGCCGGGCAATGTGCGTGAATTGCAAAATGTTATGGAACATGCCAGTATTGTGGAAAGCGGACCGCAAATCGAAGTGCGGCACTTGCCAGTTAATTTGCGCGAGGGACGTATGGAAGAAGTTCAGGAAAATCCGTATGATTTAAAAACGGCGGTGGCGAAGTTCGAACGTGAATTAATTGTGGCGTCTTTGGAAAAAAACAGTAATAATCGTAGTGTGGCGATGACGGAACTGGGGTTGTCACGGAGCTCGTTTTATGATAAACTTCACCGTTATAATATTAAAATTAGTTAAAGAACAACTAGGTGTTTAATTTTTGCACAAATGAACCTGTTTATAATAGTTTAGTTGTACGAAAATTGAACATTTTTATATAGAAGTTATCTGCTGTTACCAGATTTAGGCTATATAATGATTTAACCCCAGCGTTTTTTTTGATATAATGTCTATAAAGGATACAGCTGGGGGTATTTAATGAACAATGGATCGCATGTGATTACTACCAACATAATTAAAGAGTGGAGCCAGACGCTGTTATTCACAATACTTGATAGTATTCATGATATAGTTATGGTTATCGATTCGGACACGACGATTGTCTATATTAATAATGCTTATGCGAAAATTTTAGGGGTGCCTGTTAATAAAGTGTTAGGCCGCAGACTGGATGCTATTGAGCCTAATGCCCGCGCTCTTGAGGTTCTTCGGAGCGGCAAGGTTAATCATAATCTGAGTGATCATCTTTATTCAGTGGGCATTGATGTTATTGGCAGTGGTTTTCCTTTGATTGAAGATGGTAAAATTGTCGGCTGTGTTTCAATTTTTAACAATATCTCGGAAGTTGTCCAGTTAAACCGGGAATTGCAGCGGACTAAGGAAGTGGCTGATTATTTACAAGATCAACTAAATCAACGTGAACAGCTGCCATTATCGTTTAAGGAATATTGTGGTCGGAGTGCGAGTCTGCAGGAAACGTTAGAATTGGCGTCTAAAGTTGCCAGAACCAATAGTACTGTTCTTATTCGCGGTGAAAGTGGCGCCGGTAAAGGGGTATTGGCGCGGGCAATTCACAATAGCAGTCGGCGTAAGGATAAGCCGATAATTATTGTGAATTGTGCGGCTATACCTGAAGCTCTGTTAGAAAGTGAATTGTTTGGGTATGAGGAAGGGGCTTTTTCTGGGGCTAAAAAAGGGGGAAAGCTAGGAAAATTTGAGCTAGCGCATGGTGGGACGATATTCTTAGATGAAATCGGCGATATGTCGCTTAGTATGCAGGCTAAGTTGCTTAGAGTGCTGCAGGAAAAAGAAATGGAACGGCTTGGTGCCACTAAAACAATAAAACTAGATATCCGGGTTATTGCGGCAACTAATCGAGATTTAGATAAAATGATTGCTGACGGAACCTTTCGGCAGGATTTGTATTATCGGCTTAATATTGTGCCGCTTACCTTGCCGCCGTTGCGTGAACGCAAGGAGGACATACTTGCGTTGGCCGAAAAGTTCCTGGCCCAGTTTACCGAAGAAACTGGTGGTGGAGTAACCATTTCATCTGAAGTAAAGAGCGTTTTGCTGGAACATGACTGGCCGGGAAATGTCCGGGAATTGCAGAATGTAATTGAACATGCCAGCATTGTTCGCAGTGGAATGCAGATAGAGGTGCGGCATTTGCCGGCATATTTACGAGACCTATATCAACATCCTCAGCCGCTTCGTGATAAGCCGAGGGATGTAAAGGAAGCGGTGGCTAATCTTGAGCGGGAACTGATGCTGGAAGCACTAGCGAAACATGATGACAACCGGAGTGCCGCTATGCGTGAATTGGGTATGTCCCGCCGAGCGTTTTATGATAAACTTCGTAAGTATAATATTGATAAACGGGAATAACTAATATAAAAAAGCCAATCATGATTGTATATATATAATACAATTGCGATTGGCTTTTTTGTATTGAAAAGATACAGTCGGCGCTAAAAATATTGAATTTGCAGGCTTGGAGAGGTGATTTATAAGGCGTTATAGTATTGGCATGATTATTGCAGTATAAATAGTCGAAAGTGGTAATCACTAAAGTGTATAGGCTTCTTTGTAATATAGTTGACAATAACAATTTGAAGGAAGATATGCATTATGAACTTCGGGCTATCAGAAGACCAAAAGATGCTACAACGCATGGCTCGTGGGTTTGCAGAAAATGTGATAAGACCTGCAGCGCAAGAGTATGATGAAGCCGAAGAGTTTCCCTGGGATATTATTAATCTGGCCCACGAGGCTGGTTTAATGAATCTCAAAATTCCTAAAGAATATGGCGGGCAAGGATTAGATAATGTTAGTGCTAGCTTGGTGTCGGAAGAATTAGCCGCTGGCTGCGCTGGCATTTCCAATGCAATTGGGGTTAATAATTTAGCCACGATGCCGATTCTTATGGCGGGGACTGTTGCCCAAAAAGATGAGTTTCTTAAGCCGCTTTGTATAAAACCGCATTTGGCGGCGTTTGGTTTGACTGAGGCAAGTGCCGGGTCGGATGTGGCTGCCTTGAAAACAACTGCGCAGCGCGTAGGTGATGAGTACATACTTAACGGTAGAAAATGGTTTATTAGTAATGGTAGTGTTGCTAGTCTGTATACTATTTTTGCCACTTTGGATAAGCAAAAGAAAAGCAAAGGCATAACGGCTTTTGTTGTCAAACGCGATACGCCAGGCGTATCTATTGGTAAAAAGGCGATGAAAATGGGGATTCGGGCCTCTGACGTTTCTGAAGTAATTTTAGAAGATGTGCGGATTCCGGTGAAAAATCGTCTGGGTGAAGAAGGCGATGGGTTTAGAATCGCCATGAAAACGCTGGACTCATCCCGTCCGGAAGTTGCCGCAGGTGCGGTGGGGATAGCGAGGGCTGCTTTTGCGGTGGCGGTTGCTTATTCTAAGGAACGCATTATGTTTGATAAGCCAATTTGTGATAATCAAGCTATAAAAATGATGTTGGCCAAGATGGCTACTGATGTTGATACTGCTAGGTTGTTAGTTCATAGGGCGGCGTGGCTGCTTGATCAAGGCTGTTCACCTGCGATGGAAGGTGCTATGGCGAAGTGCCGGGCTGCTGATGTGGCGGTTAAGACGGCTACTGACGCAGTGCAAATTTTTGGTGGTTATGGTTATCTCCGGGATTATCCGGTTGAAAAATTGCTGCGAGATGCTAAAATCTATCAGATATTTGAAGGAACTAATCAAATAAATCAATTAGTTATTGCCCGTGAAGTATTGAGGTAAATATAGCCTAGAGCCCGATTGGCGGGTAACCAGGTATATTGATAGGACAACAAGTCCATATTGTCTTGTAAATATGAAATGTGGAGGCTGAGTAATGGAATATCAGAATTTGATTTATGCCCAAGAAAACGGTGTTGCGGTTATTACGCTGAACCGGCCGAAAGCTTACAATGCGTTATGCGCTGAAGTTTTAGCTGAGCTCGATCAAGTGATGACTATCCTGGAAAATAGTGCAGAAGTTCGGGTAGTTATTATAACTGGTGGTAGCAAGGTTTTTGCGGCTGGCGCAGACGTCACTGAATTGATGAATGCCGACACGATGGCGGCTTATCGTAACTGCAGTAATGCTCACCGCGTCTACGACCGGTTTGAAGCATTGCCGTTTCCGACCATTGCCGCAGTTAACGGGGCAGCTCTGGGCGGTGGTTGCGAATTGACGCTGTGCTGTGATTTTAGAATTGCTGGGGAGAATAGTATGTTTGGCTTGCCTGAAATTACCTTGGGTATTCTTCCTGGGGCAGGCGGGACTCAGCGTTTGACTAAGTTAGTTGGTCCGGCTAGAGCCAAAGAAATGGTATTGCTTGGTTCGCCGGTAAAAGGAGAAAAAATTGCTGAATTTGGCTTAGCTACAAAGGTTGTAGCCGATGACCAAGTTATGCCTGAAGCTAAAAAATTGGCGGTAAAATTGCTCGAAAGACCTGGGGTTGCCTTGGCGTTGGCTAAAGAAACTGTAAATTATGCGGTTAATGTTGATGTTAATACCGGCAAAAGTTATGAGCGCGCTAGATTTGCAATGGCATTTTCCAGTGCCGATCAAAAAGAAGGCATGAAAGCTTTTGTAGAAAAGCGTAAGCCAGTATATATCAACAAGTAATAAAGGTATCGATAATCAATAGCCTTGCGGCTAGTGTGCGGCAGGGAAATTTAAGGAGGATTTTATTATGGCAATTAAAACAATTGGTGTTATTGGCGCGGGTATGATGGGGGGCGGTATCGCCCAGGTTGCAGCAATGTCTGGGTATAATGTAATACTACGGGATATTGATATGAAGTACCTTGATAAAGCTGTGGCGAACATGGATAAGTTCATGGCTCGTTCGGTAGAAAAAGGTAAGATGACGGAAGAAGCCCGCCAAGCAACTTTAAAAAGAATTACGAAAACAACCGCTTTGGAAGATTTGGCTCCGGCTGATTTTGTTATTGAAGCTGTTTTGGAAATCATTGACCTAAAAAAAGAAATATTCCAAGGATTAAATAAAGTCTGTGGTCCGAATACAATTTTTGCTACTAATACTTCATCAATGTCAGTAACCGAGATTGCGGCTGCTTCCGGTCGACCGGACAAAGTCTGCGGTATGCATTTCTTTAACCCAGCTCAGATTATGAAGCTGGTTGAAGTAATTCATGCTACCCAGAGTTCTGATGAAACCATCGCGACAACTATTGAACTTGCTAAGTCCTTTGGTAAAACTACTGTTGAAGTTAAGAAAGATTCTCCGGGATTCATTGTAAACCGTCTGCTGTTCCCACATATGACCGAAGCTGCGCGCCTTTTGCAAGAAGGGGTTGCTTCGGTTGAAGATATTGATACGGCAATCAAATTGGGACTTAATTATCCAATGGGTCCATTCGAAATGTTCGACATGGGTGGCATTGAATTGTCCACTCAGATCATGGATTATTTTGCTCAAGAGTTTAATGACAGTCATTATGCTCCGCCGCTGATTCTTAAACAACGGTTGCGGGCTGGGCTGATTGGCCGCAAAACAGGTGAAGGCTTCTATAAATACGATAAGAAATAAAAGTTTGATTATAAATACTTAAAAAATCGACTAGCGCTATGGTTTATCATAGCGCTAGTTAACTCTTGGAGGTGTTTTTTATGAGTATTAAAAACTTTGATGTTTTAACTGAAAAGCTTAAAACCGGGGCGAAAAAGCGGGTTGTGTTGATTGGGGCTGAAGATACCCATTCCTTGGAAGCCGTAATGTTGGCGCAAAAAGAAAATCTTGTGCAGCCGATTCTCGTAGGTAATAAAGCTACAATTGTAAAATATCTTGATGAGCTGAGTTTTTCGGCTAAAAATGTGCTGATTGTTGATTCAGCTGACGTGGAAGAATCGATAAAACAAGCTGCGAAATTAATCAACGCTGGTGAAGCCGACTTCATTATGAAAGGGAAACTTGAAACTTCAACGCTAATGCGTGGGATTTTACAACGGGATAATAATTTACGTACAGACCGGATTATGTCTCATTTAGCGTTTATGGATGTGCCTACTTATCATAAAGTATTTGCAATAACCGACGTAGCGCTTAACCCATATCCTAACCTGGATCAAAAACGGCAAATGATTGAAAATGCGGTAATTACCTTAAAAAATATGGGAATTAATCAACCTAAAGTTGCCGTAATGTCCTCCGCTGAAGAAATTAATCCTAAAGTACCGGAAAGCGTTGATGCCAATGAACTTAAAATGATGCAGCAATCAGGCGTTATTAAGGATTGCATTATTGAAGGCCCGATTTCGTATGATCTGGCAATCAGCAAGGAAGCTGCAGATCTGAAAGGGTATATAAGCCCGGTTGCAGGTGATGTGGACCTTATGGTTGTACCGAATATTACGGCCGGAAATCTTTTGGCGAAAGGCCTGACGTATTCAGGCGGAGCCAGAACGGCTGGGTTTGTAGTTGGGGCTAAGGTTCCTATTCTGCTGTTGAGCCGGTCGGCAAGTACTGAAGATAAATTTATGGGTATAGTGATTGCATCTTCCGCATGTTAGTGTAGAAAATAGCATTTATAAGAGTGTCAAAGTGGCAACTACTAATGATGTGATAAGTGACGTATTATTATGCCTTTAAAGGGGGAAAATTACTGTGAAACAATATAAAGTATTTGCTGTAAATCCAGGTTCTACTTCGACTAAGATTGCTTTATTTGAAGGGAATAAATGCATTTTTTCTAAAAATGTAACTCACGATGCGGAGAAGCTAAAAGAATTTAAAGATATAAAAGCGCAGTTTCCTTATCGCAAAGAAACTATTTTAAATGAATTGGCAAAAGAGTCAATTAGTTTAAAAGGCGTGGATGCTTTTGTTGGCCGTGGTGGCGGTCTTGTTGCTCTAATCGGAGGAACCTATCGTGTTAATGAAAAACTTCTTGATGATGCGAGAACGGCAAATGATCATCCGGCAACATTAGGATCCCAGTTAGCAAATTCATTCATGCAGGAGTATGGTGGTGAATGTTTCGTGGTGAATCCGCCGGATGTAGACGAATTTTGTGATGTGGCCAGAGTAACTGGATTAAAAGGTGTGTATAGAGAAAGCCGGATTCATGCTTTGAATCAAAAAGAGATTGGAATTAGGTATGCAGCATCCCTTGGCAAGAAATATGATGAACTAAATTTAGTCATTGCTCATATCGGCGGAGGAATTTCTATTACCGCGCATCAAAAAGGGAAAATGATTGATTCCAATGATATCCTAAATGGAGACGGGCCAATGGCGCCCACGCGTTGTGGTTCTATTCCGGTAAAAGATGTAATTAATCTGTGCTTTTCTGGGAAATTTACCGAACGTGAAATGAAAGATAAAGTAAAGAAAACCGGCGGTCTTGTAGATCATCTTGGCACTTCGGATGTTTTAGAAATATCGCAAAAGATTGAAGCCGGTGATAAATATGCAAAATTAATTTTTGATTCCTTGATTTACCAGATTGAAAAAGCAATCGGCGCTATGGCGGCGGCGCTAAAAGGAAATGTAGACGCAATTGTTTTAACCGGTGGTATTTCTCATAGCAAGTATTTAGTGGCGAATATTAAAGAAGCGGTAAGCTTTATCGCTTCAATTGAAGTTATGGCTGGAGAATTCGAAATGGAAGCACTTGCAAATGGTGCAATTCGGGTAATAAGCGGTGAAGAAAAAGCAAGAATGTATACAGGAGTTCCGGTGTGGAATGGTTTTTAATTGAGCCTTGCTGAAGCAGTGGCCCATGAATCCATTTAAGCGAACCAAGGGTTAAATTAATGATAATGGTTTTTTATAAAATCAGAAAAAATGCTGGTAGGAGGTATAATCCTATGAGATCTAAAACAGTCAGTGAGTCTAAGGTTGTTATGGCAAATGTAATGATGCCACAGCAAGCTAACCCTGCGGGAAATGTCCATGGTGGAGAAATCATGAAACTAATGGATACGGCAGTCGGGACGGTGGCTATACGTCATGCCAGGACTAATGTTGTAACTGCCAGGGTGGACGAGTTAAAGTTTATTCATCCAATTTTTGTTGGTGAAGTGGTTACTTGTTATGGTGAGTTAACGTATGTTGGCAGGACATCAATGGAAATTTTAGTTACAGTTACGGTGGAGGACTTGTACAAGGAAGATAGTACAAAAACTGCGCTGACAGCATTTTTCACCTTGGTTTCTTTAGATGTTAACGGAAAACCGCAAGAGGTGCCTCAGTTAAAAATTACTACGGAAGCTGAACGGCTGGCCTTTGAGGAAGGTAAACAAAGATACCTGGAATATAAAAAGCAGAGGAAATAATTGATTGCCTCATATCAGATGAAAAAGACAGGACCGATAACCGGCCTGTCTTTTTCATCTGATATGAGGTTGAATTTTTTTTGGATTGCGTTAATCTTTTTTTTCAGTAAAGTCAGTTGTTGGAATGCTTTGGTTATTAGTGGCATTTAATTTGGTAAATAAGCTTTGGCTGACATTTTCATATTCCTTTAACAATGGCAAGAGTGCCGGATTAGAATTATTGGTTTTCCAGGCCAGAACAACGTCATGGTTACAATCGTCGCCTTTTAAATCAATATATCTGATGGCAGGACTAGCGTAAACTTTTGTATGTCGGGGCATGATAGAGATACCAAGGCCCATTTCAACCATAAGTAGAACCGCATCCATACGTGGCGTTTCCCGGACAATATTTGGAACAAAGCCGCGGGCCTTGCAGATAGCGAGGGTTCGATGAAATCCTTCGGGATTTTGCTCGCGTGAAATTTGAATAAAGGGTTCGTTGGCCAAATCGGCAACATCAATAACGCTGTTTTTGGCAAGCGGATGATCACAATGCATCACTGCGGAAAAAACATCGTTGTATACAGTCTTGTAGCTCAACTCGGTTGAGTGAGAACTGCCGATCGTAATGGTGAAACCAACATCTATTTCGTTGCGCCTAAGAGCTTCAGTTAGGTTTGATACAAACTCAAAGGAAAACAGTTGAAGCTGAATTTTAGGATTAGTTTTTGTGAATTGAGTGGCAAAAGGTGCGAGAAAAGCTTTGACTGCGGCGTCGAGAAATCCGATTTTGACACTGCCCTCAAGACCGGATGCGGCCATATGAATTTTTTGAAGCGTTTCTTCATAGCGAGCAAGAAGGGCATAGGATTCCTTCAGTAGTAGTTCGCCGATCGTGGTTAACTGGACCGAATGTCGGTTGCGAATAAACAACTGTACCCCTAATTCTTGTTCTAATTCCGCAATATGACGGCTTAATACTGGTTGCGCGATATATAAATGTCGAGCTGCTTCACTAAAGTTTAAACGCTCAGCCAGGGTGGTAAATTCACGCAGATTCCAAAGATCCATAGTGCCTCCTGGTATTCCATAATATAAGGTAATTTATTAATTGTGAAAAAATAAACAATGTTTAATTACAAATTACAATATTATTATACTATGATTATTGTCGTTTGAAAACTGTCAATGCTGCAAAACCGTGAAAGATAGCGGGTTGGCGGGCACTTGCAATTGGTGATACTTGTTTTATATAAGAGGCTTATAAACAAGGTATTGGTATTTTGATACTAAATACACTAGAATATAATCAATAGTTAAACAATTTCGACAAAAATAAAAAATACCGATAATACCGATAATACTAATAATATTAACGGCACGGTCATAACGATATAGTCAGGCTAATTTGAGAGAGGAGAGGTTGCTTCAGTAAAAGCAGAAGTTACGTTAAACCTTTTTGATAGTAGCGTTGACAAAAAATGTGATTACATATAAGGATGTGAGATAATGGAAGATATTTTTTCCTTAAAAGGCAAAAATGCGGTAGTTATCGGTGGCGCTGGCGGTATTGGCCAGGCTATTGCTAAAGGATTGGCTTTTTATGGTGCAAATGTTGCCATTGCCAGCAGAAAAATGGAAGGACTAACCAAAGCTGCTAAAGAAATTGGCGCTGAAGTTGGCAAGGAAATTAAAGTATTCCAGGTTGATTCATCTGATCAAGCTAGCATAAGAAATTTGGTTAGCACAGTTGTTAAGGATATGGGACGGGTAGATATTCTGGTAAATTCCCAAGGTCTTAACATGAAAGCACCAGCTCTTGAATTTGATATGAATAATTGGGATGCTGTGTTTAGTGTTAATGTTAAGGGTCTAATGATGTGCTGTACTGAATTTGCCAAAGTAATGGTTAAACAAAATTATGGCAAAATTGTTAATGTTTCGTCGGTTCGCGGTGCGCGGGCCTGCGGCGGCGGAAATTCCGCATACTGTTCCAGCAAAGGCGCAGTTGACATGATGACCCGGACGTTGGCCGTTGAATTGGCTAATAATAATATTACGGTAAATGCTATTGGGCCTACGGTTACTGAAACTCCAATGATGGTTAAGTTCTTAGCGAACGATCCTGGGGCTAAGGAAAGAATTGCGGCATCTCATCCGATTCATCGGATGGCTACAGTTGAAGATTGCATTGGGGCAGCGGTATTCCTTGCTTCTGATGCATCTAAATATGTTACCGGCCAAATCGTTTATCCTGATGGCGGACTTACCGCAGTAGGCTAAATAACTGACTAGTCAATAAAGATACATCCATACGGTGGTTGCTAAGTCGTAGCGATAAACTTAAATAGGCAATTGAATGTGGTCGGTGAAAAATATATACATTGCTAATGAGAAGTCCTGAAACGTTTTTACCTATCGGGGTTCGTTTTAGGACTTCCGTTACTGGACGCATTCTAGTGCCTGGGATTATAACAGGAGTCCGATATACGGGGACTTAATGCGATGGATTGGGGGAAGTACCTGGTTCACCGCTTAATTAGGTATATAGTATTCGGATACTGAAAGGAGTTATTATGAACGTTGAGCAGATAAAAAAAGTTGCTTGTATCGGGGCAGGGGTTATTGGATCAAGTTGGGCGACTAATTTTGCTCTCAGGGGATATCCGGTTTGCATTTATGATATTGCTCAAGCTCCCTTAGATGTTGCCAAAAAAAATGTTGCCAGCAATATAGCGTTTCTCCTTGGTAAAGGTGTTGTAACTAAAGACGAAGCGTCAAAAGCCGAACAACGGGTTAGTTACACTACTAGCATTGAAGAAGCAGTAAAGGATGCTCAATTTATTCAGGAAAGCGGCCCGGAAAGATATGAAATTAAGCGGAGTGTAGTGGGAGAAATTGAAAAATATACTGCCACTGATACTATTGTTGCCAGTAGCACATCCGGCTTATTAATTACTGAAATTGCAAAGTTTGCACAGCATCCGGAACGATTTGTTGGTGGACATCCTTATAATCCGCCACATCTTATTCCGTTGGTTGAAATCACTAAAGGTGAAAAAACTAGCGAGGAAGCCTTGCAATGTGCCTATACATTCTACGAAAAGATTGGCAAAGAACCAGTAATTTTGAATAAGGAAACTTTGGGCTTTATTGCTAACCGCTTGCAGCTAGCATTAGCTCGTGAGTTTATGGATTTAATCTTAACTGGTGTATGTACCGTAGAGGATATTGATAAAGCGTTGTTATTTGGCCCTGGTCTTCGGATGGCAATTCTTGGTCCAATTCTGACCATGCATCTAGGCGGCGGCGCTGGTGGCGCAAAACAATTGTACACGATGATTCGTGAGTCTTCACAGATGTGGCTGAAAGATATGGCCCACTGGACCGATATTCCGCTAGAGTGGCCTGATGTTGCTCAAGAAGGCGTACTCAAGGAACTCGAAGATCGTCCTGCTGAATTCGGTAAAACTTCTGAAGAAATTATCAAATTCCGCGACAACATGCTAATTGAAATACTCAAGATGCATAAAAAGCTATAGTTATTTTAATGCAGGGAAAATCCTTACATTAAAGGCGCAAAGTAGTAAAAAATCTAATAATGTTCTAAAAACAGGAGGAGATATATAAATGAGAGCAATGAGAGAAGCCGTAATCGTGTCGTCTGTACGTACTCCGGTTGGTAAATGCCGTGGCGCGTTAGCCTCAGTACCAGCTCATCAATTGGGAGCATTGGCAGTAAAAGAAGCCGTAAAACGGGCTAAAATTGATCCGTCAACTATTGAAGATGTAATTTATGCTAATCTAATGAACCATGAAATCAACAACATGGGTCGTATGGTTGCTTTGGAAGCTGGTTTACCGATAACTGTTCCTGGCATTACCTTGGACCGTCAGTGCCCGGCATCACTTAATGCGCTTGCATATGCAGCAATTCTTATTGAAGCTGGTTATCATGATGTTCTTGTTGCTGGTGGTGTAGAAAGCGATTCGCGTCGGCCTTATGTTATGGATAAAGCGCCTGGCGCTTATCAGGTAGCTCCACCGCAGTGGTCGGTGATACACACTGCTCCTGACGCAATTGGCAATTTGCCAATGGGCATTACTGCGGAAAACATAGCAGAGCAGTATGGCATTACTCGTGAAGAATGTGACGCATTTGCGGTTCGTAGCCATCAAAAATTAGCCGCTGCCTGGGATGCTGGCTATTTCAACGAACAAATTGTTCCGGTTGAAGTAAATTTGGGTAAAGGTAAAACAGCAATGTTTACCAAGGATGAAGCGTTACGGCCTGAAACCAGCATGGAAAGCCTTGCTAAGTTGCGTCCGTCGTTCAAAAAAGACGGGGTTTTGACTGCTGGCAATAGTTCGCCAATGAGTGACGGCGGCGGTGCTATGGTTATTATGGAAAAACAATTGGCTAAATCGATGGGCCTTGAAATATTGGCTACATTCAAAGGCTATGCTACGGCTGGTGTTGATCCTAAAATTATGGGTGTTGGACCAATTGCTTCGACCAATCTGTTGTTCAAGAAAACTGGCATGACCATGAAGGACATTGACATTGTAGAAATCAACGAAGCGTTTGCCTCGCAGTCAATCGCTTGTGTCCGTGACCTTAAGATTCCTGAGGATAAGTTCAATGTAAACGGTGGCGCTATTGCGCATGGTCATCCATTAGCAGGCTCGGGGGCTGTTTTGGTAGCTAAAACAATCTACGAACTGAAAAGGCGCAATCTTAGCACTGGTCTTATCAGCTTCTGCGCTGGCGGCGGTGCTGGTGTTTCGGTTATTATCGAACGCGAATAATTTTATAAAAAGTAATAAAAGTAATATAAAAGAGGTCGGCCGCGTTAAAAAGCGGCGGATCTCTTTTTGCATGTGCACCCGGAATGGTCCTAATCTAGGGGTCAAAGTGTCCATATCCCTGGTAGATAGTGCCAAGCGTGCCCATCCAATAATGCTTATACTATTTTCGCATAAGAGAGTAACACAAAGAGCATTTTTAAATTATTTCAATTTTTGGTATATTTAACACAAATCACTGTTGTTACAATATTTACTAATAAGTGATTTTTATAGACTATAAATTACAAATTAGGTGAGAAAGGCAGGCCTTGTTTGTATTGAATTATCTAAAAATTTATAATTTAATACAAAATTATAAATTTTTAAAAGACTAGTTTGGGGCAATTAGTGATTAGCACTAAATTTGAGTGACAATCATTATTTAGCATAAGAGAGCAAAAGGGGGAGATAAATAAGCGTTTTATTAGCACTACAAAAAAAGGAGGTGGCTGCGGAAACAGTGCCTTCCGATACTGCGGTTAAATCAAAAAGTGAAAGGAAACGATGGGAAATTTCATTTACTTGTATTTGCCACAGTCGTTGGAACAAGGCGGTACTATCAAAGATAGTACAATTTTACACTAGCAAACAGTATCAAATCAAAGCAATTAGACACTATTTTAGTTGATTACAGAAAATAACTCTGCAAATAATCTAAAAGGTGGGAAAGTTATGAAAAAAACTACAATTGCGATAATTATGATAGCTATATTTTGTTTTGCCAGTGTGGCCGCTGCGGCTGCAACTCCCTTTAGTGATGTTCCCGCAAATCACTGGGCATATGGCGCGGTAAATAAGCTTGTTAAAGCTGGTATTATCGACGGTATGGGTGGTTTTCAGGGTGATAAAACTTTGACCCGTTATGAAATGGCACAAATCGTGGCAAATGCCATGACAAAATCAGATAAAGCTGATGCCGAAACTAAAGCAATTATTGATAAGCTCAGTCATGAGTTTGCTAACGAATTACAAGCTATTGGTATTCGGTTAGCGGCATTGGAACAAAACCAAAGTCCCTTAAAAATAACCGGTTTTGCTCAGTATCGTTATGAATATGCAGAAAATCCGCGGACTTTAACTACAAATGGTCAATCTTCACAATATGGGGTAGCTAGTGATAAAACCCAGTCGCGGACAGCGGTTGCTTTGTTCTTAGATAATAAGTTTGACGGCAACACCTACGCGCATGTTTGGTTGAATGAGGAAAACCTTGACGGACAATGTAGCGATACTAATGACATCGAAACCAATGTACATGTTCAAGAAGCTTATTTTGCTGATAAAATGGGTAACGTGGAAGTTGCCTTCGGTAAGTTTTTGCCTGATTGTGGGTTGGGTACACTTGCTGGAGCACCATTTATGGGTGGCGGTCGCTTGGTTCTTAATATTGGTGATGAAAAAGTAAGAGTATGGTCGACTAAATTTGGTGGAATGACCTTTAATCAAGGCGATGTAACCATACCTATTAATAAAAATGGCAAAATTGTCGTTTCTTATTTTGGCGATAATCAACAAAGTCTGTATGATGCTACATTGGCTGGATTTGTGTACAATATCACTCCTGATATTAAGCTGGATGGAGAATATGGTCAAAATAAGGGTGCTACTGCAAAGCTAGCTGATGATGGTAATACACCAAAGGCTGCATACTTAAGAGCTAAATACAAAGGTGCTAATCCGTTTCAAGTTGGTTCTTATGGCGTTGCGGTGCAGTACCGTAAGGCTAATGACGGTTTTGACATCATGGCTATGGCTGCTCCGTATGCTTGGAACACGCCTTATAACTGGAGTTCTCCTGCCGGTGGCGGTGTTGCAAACAACATGAAAGGCGTTGAATTATCGGTTGAAACTACCATTGCTCCACGACTTATTTTCTCAGCGGCCTATGGAATCATGAAAGCGGATGTTACTTCTTCATTTGGTATGAGTCATGATATTACTCCGGCTGTATCTAATGATTCTCAAAAATACCTCACTGCTCAGCTATTCTACCTCTTTTAATTAATCGCAACCAAGTACTAATTTTTTTTCAATCGAAGTATCTAAGCGGGCGGGACGAGCTAAGCGTATCAGCTCGTCCCGCAAATTCGCAATTTTTAGTTAATGATGGTTAAGTGAATAATTGCACTATTAAAGTTTAATAGTGTTGAATTATAAAAATAATTGGGGGGAAAAGAATGGGTAAAGATGTAGTATATCCGAAGTTTCGTTGGTTTGTGTTCATCGCCCTTTGCTTAGCGACTGCGACAAACGCAGTTACCTTGATTGCACCAGCGACGTTAATCGGTCCGATTGCCAAAGCGCTTGGGGTCAGCCTAGGCGAAACCGTTGGTGCTACAATGGGAACGTATAACCTATTTGGTGCTATTGCCTGTATTGCCGGGGGGTGGTTCCTTGACCGGTTTGGCGTAACGCGGGTATGGGTTGTATGTCTGTTATTGATGATCATTAGTTCGTTGCTGATGCCAGTTTTCGGCACAACTATCATGGGATTAGCCGTACTCAGATCTATCCAAAGTATTGGTGGCGGTCCGATTATGGGGTCAACAGTCCGACTTGCCGCGGAATGGTTTCCTAAAAGTGAACGCGGCTTTGTGACCGGGATTCAAGGGGTAGCAATGGGCCTGGGGATTATTATCGGCTTAATGCTTGCGCCTGGGTTTATGCAGCTTACCGGAGAATGGGCAATGACGATGGCGTGCGTCAGCATTGTAGGTATTATTGCTTTGATTTTTACGTTTATTATAGCTGTCGGACCGAAAGCTCCGAAGGTAGAGGAAATCCGAGTTCAAACGGCTGCTGGTAATGAGAGCGCCTTTAAATTGGCACTTAAACAGCCTGCTACTTGGCTGGTAATTGCTTGTGTAGCTTTGGCCGGTTGGATATTCCAAGGGTTTAATGATATCGTGCCAAGCTATATAGCGATTGATCCTCCGGTAGGTCTGGGGATGGGGCCGATGGTGTCTGGCAGTATGATGTCGGCAGTTCAAGTTGTCTTCATGCTTGGTGCGATTTTGAGCGGCTTTATTGTAGAAAAATTATTTAAAGGCAGTTCGAAAACTGTATCGGTCATTGCCTTTATTGGTTTTGCGGTATTTATTTTCGCGATTAAATTTGACGCCGTAACTGCTAGTAGCTCCACGCTGCTAGGTTGTTTGTTGCTGGCAGGGTTCTTTAACTCGTTTCTTACTCCGGTGCCGATGGCCTTTATTGCTAAGAATTACCCGGAAAGCGTTACCGGTAAACTGGGTGGTGTTGCGCAGGGCTTGGGTATGTTCGGGGGAACGGTAGGTGTTTCGCTCGGTGCCACGGCGCTGCATATGACTAATATGTATCAGCTACCAATTACTATCATAGTTGTCGTTGCAGTTGTTGGTTGCTTGTGCGCATTTGGGCAAAACATGCCGAAAGTTTTTGCTAAAAATACTAATTCAACAGGTATTAAATGTTAGTTCAGTTTTAATTGGGCGAAAAGAATTTAAAACTGCTACCCATTAATAAAAGTGTAGCCTATTTCTTAGGAGATAGGTTGCATTTTTATTAATGGGTGTCTTTATTTATTACTGGAAGGAGTGAACTGGTTTTTCATCATTTTAAGATAGTAAAAACAAATTATGGTTATTATGTATGCCTTATAATAAGTAGTTGACTTTGGCTAGTCCATCGGCTACAATCTAGACAAGAAATTAGTCGATTTTTATACAAAGATGTCAGAAAATATCGTTAATATTTATTAATTTATGGATTATTTACAAATTGCTACATATATGTACTTTTAATGTGGCAATAGTTAATAGTTTGATATTATCACTAAAATTAAGTGATAATTGTGTTGTTATCAAGAGTTATTCTGAAAGGGGGGAGACAATAAGTTAAGTTTATCTCTAACCATAAGGAGGAGGCAACGGTCGGCTAAACTGAACAGGTGAAAGAAACTTTGGATTATTTCACAATAGTTTATTTGGCCAAAGTCGCTGGAGTAAGGAACATTCTCGAAGAGAATACCGATTTCACTAGCAAGCGGTAACCAATAAAGCAATTTGACACTATTTTAGCTGATTACAGAATTAAACTCTGCAAATAACTTAAAAGGTGGGAAAATTATGAAAAAAGGTACAATTGCGATAATTATGATTGCAGTATTCTGTTTCGCCAGTGTTGCTACCGCGGCTACTACTCCCTTCAGCGATGTTCCCTCAACTCACTGGGCTTATGGTGCGGTAAACAAGCTTGCTAAAGCTGGTATCATCGACGGGATGGGTAAAGGCGGTTTCCAGGGGGATAAAACGCTGACTCGTTATGAGATGGCGCAAATCGTGGCCAATGCCATGACAAAATCAGATGAAGCTGATGCCGAGAATAAAGCAATTATTGATAGACTTAGCCAAGAATTTGCCACTGAATTACAAGCCCTTGGTATTCGAGTAGCGGCATTGGAACAAAACCAGAGCCCGTTAAAAATAAGCGGTTTTGCTCAGTATCGTTACGAATATGCGGAAAATCCCAGGACTCTAACTACGAATGGTCTAGCTTCACAATATGGGGTAGCTAGTGATAAAACCCAGTCGCGGACGGCTTTAAACTTATTCTTAGATAATAAATTTGACGGCAACACTTACGCGCATGTTTGGTTGAACCAGGAAAATCTTGATGGACAAATTAATGATAGCAATGACATCGAAGCAAACGTGCATGTCCAAGAAGCTTATTTTGCCAATAAAATGGGGAATATTGAAGTTGCTGTTGGTAAGTTTTTGCCGGACAGTGGCTTGGGTACTCTTTCCGGGGCACCGTTTATGGGTGGTGGTCGCTTAGCTTTTAATATCGGCAATGAGAAAGTAAGAGTATGGTCAACAAAATTTGGTGGTATGACCTTTAATCAAGGCGATGTAACCATACCATTTAGCAAAAACGGCAAGATTATTGCATCCTATTTCGGTGATAAGGGAAAAAACTTATATGATGCCACATTAGCAGGTTTTGTGTACAATATTACTCCTGATATTAAGCTGGATGGAGAATATGGTCAAAATAAGGCCGCTACTGCAAAGCTAGCTGATAATGGTAATACACCTAAGGCTGCGTATTTAAGGGCAAAATACAAAGGCGCTAATCCTTTTCAAGTGGGTTCTTATGGGGTTGCGGTGCAGTACCGCAAAGCGAATGACGGTTTTGATATCATGAGTATGGCTGCTCCGTATGCGTGGAACGCGCCTTATAACTGGAGTTCCCCGGCCGGCGGTGGCGTTGCAAACAACATGAGAGGCGTAGAATTATCGGTTGAAACTACTATAGCTCCGCGGCTTATCTTCTCCGCGGCGTATGGAGCCATGAAGGCTGATGTTACTTCTTCGTTTGGCATGACTGCTGGTATTACTCCGGGTGTAGCTAAAGATAATCAGAAATACCTCACAGCTCAACTCTTCTACCTTTTCTAATTAATCGCAACAAAATATCGATTTTCTCCAAGTAAGGTATCTAACCGGGCGGGACGAGCTAACTGCGTTAGTTCGTCCCGCGAATCCGCAATTTTTAGTTAATGATGACTAAGAAAATAATCGCACTATTAAAATTTAATAGTGTTGCATTAGAAAAATTGAGGGGAGAAACGAAATGACTAAACAAACGATGGTGTACCCAGCTTTTCGATGGGTTGTTTTCATTACTCTTTGCATCGTTACGGCCTCCACTGCAGTAGCCTTAATTGCACCGGCACCGTTAATGGGGCCAATCGCAAAAACTTTGGGGGTAAGCCTGGGGGAAGCGACTGCGGCAACGATGGGCACGTTTAATCTATTTGTTGGTATTTCGGCACTTCTTGGTGGTTGGTTTCTTGACCGGTTTGGGGCATTACGGGTCTGGATTATTTGTCTTATTTTGATCATCATAAGTGAAGTTTCGATGTCGTCGTGGGGAAATAGCATTGGCGGGTTAAACCTGCTGCGGATTATCGCTGGTATTGGAACTGGGCCGATTATGGCTTCTACTGCCAGGGTTGCGGCGCAATGGTTTCCTAAACACGAACGTGGAATTGTAACTGGTATCCAAGGTATGGCAATGGGCTTGGGAATTGCTATCGGTTTTATGTTAGCCCCGGCAGTCTTTCAGGCGAGCGGCGACTGGGCGGTAACGATGGCCTGGCTGAGCCTTATGCCGTTGGTGGCTGTAGTTATGGCAGCAATTAGCCTTGTTGGGCCTAAACCGCCAACCTTTATTTCTGATGAAGTCAGTGCAGACGGGGGCAGCCAAAATGACTTTATCCAAGCTTTGAAATTGCCGGCAACTTGGGCAGCGATAGCGTGTGTTACTTGGGCTGGCTGGATATTTCAAGGTATCAATGATCTTGTTCCTGCCTATCTTGCCATTGATGGTCCGGTAGGTCTAGGTAAAGGTCCAATGGTAGCGGGCCAATTTATGACGACATTTTCCGTGGCCTTTATGCTTGGTGCAGTATTGAGTGGCTTTATTGTAGAAAAAATATTTAAGGGTCAGACCAAACCAGTCGTATTTTGCGGATTTATTGGGACAGCAGTGTTTAGTCTTAGTTTAAAGCTTCCTTTTGTTGTGGCAAATGAAACAATCTTGCTGATTTGCTTGGTATTGACAGGTTTGTTTTCAGCTTTATTGACTCCACCATCTATTGCGTTTATTGCACGCAACTATCCAGAGCATCTTACCGGTAAACTGGGGGGGATTGCGCAAGGTATTGGCATCTTTGGCGGAACGGCAGGGGTTTTTGCTGGTGCATATGCCTTGCATTCTACTGGTTTTTACTACGCATCAATCTATATTGTTGTAATTATTGCGATTATCGGCTGTATATTCTCGTTAGGTCAGAATCCTCCCCGTATTTTTAGTAAAAAATAGTGATTATTGTTTCAAGGATCAGTAAGTTTGTATCGGATGAGTGGTAAGCGTATTAATAGCTCGTATCAGCTTTATAAAAGGTGGTGCGGGCTATTATCGGCTTTATTGCGGTCAGGAGTCACAGAACAAGGGGGTAATGCTAATGACAAAGTTAGAGGCGGTTGTTGCTTCCGCGGATATTATTCAAGCATCATCGCCGGTTGATTGCAGTGTTTTGGTAATTGATCGTGATGGATATGTGTTAGCTCATCGTATGGCTGACTTTCATGTAAAAAATCCGCAAATACCAGCATTTAAAGTAGGTGATCAGCTTCCGGCAGACGCGTTAACCTTTAACTGTATTAAAGAAAGAAGAAAATTAATTATTGTCGTGCCGAAAGAGGTTTTTGGTTTTAAGTGGAAAACAACAAATACGCCAATCTTTGGTGATAATGGTGAAATAGTAGGAGTTATTTCGCTTGCGGTAAGTTTGGAAGTTTATGATACTTTGCACACTACGGCGCAAATGATTGCGGCAACAACTGAAGAAATTGCGGCAACTACGGGAGAATTAGAAACTACAGCAGCTAAATTGGCTGAAGATTTAGGAAAAGCTCAAATTGGTAGTGGCGGCGTACTAGAAAAAATAAATAAGACAGATGATATACTAAAGTTTGTTAGTGATGTTGCAGCAAACTCTAACTTACTTGGCTTGAATGCGGCGATTGAGGCGGCGCGCGCTGGGGAGCATGGGCGAGGATTTGCGGTGGTCGCGGAGGAGATTCGCAAAATGGCGGTTAACAGTGCCAGCTCGGTAAATGAAATAAAAAAAATCCTTCAAGATATTCATAAAGAAACTACAGTTGTTGCAAAAATAATTCAAAATACATCAGATCTTAGCCAGAATCAGGCCCGAGCTACTGAGGAAATTAGTGGGGCGATGCGTGGATTAGCAGATACGGCTGGGGATGTTGAGCGGATAGCTGAAGAAATATAGGCTATTCTAAATTTACTTAATAATAGTTGCATTATATGACGATTGATAGTGTTGTCAGATCAAAGACGAAATTATCTAAAAATAATAAAAATGTACTGCCAATAGATGAAAAACCGTGATAAAATAAAAATATCCTAAATAAGATAAGGAGTATAATCATGGATCAAATAAAAGCACCAATATTTCATATAATTCACGGTTCGTTTGTTGATGGTTATGGTATACGAACTACAGTATTTTTAAAAGGCTGTCCACTAAAATGCGTTTGGTGTTGTAATCCTGAGGGCCAACAATTCCATCCTGAACTTAAAGTCACTTTTGGCAAGTGCAATGCTTGCGGAAATTGTGTGCCGGTATGTCCGACTAAGGCGATTACGCTGTCACAAGACGCTGGAAAGGTTAACCTAGATGTCGATCGGCAGTTGTGCACCAATTGTTTTAAGTGTATTGATGTGTGTTATACTGGGGCAATGGATAAATTTGGCGAGCTTTACACGGTTGATGAACTCTTTGATGTACTTAAAAAAGATGAACAGTTTTACCGTTCGTCAGGCGGTGGTGTCACTATTGGCGGTGGCGAAGCGACCTGCTATCCGGAATTTGTCTTGGCTCTTATCAAAAAATGTAAAGAAAATTATATTCATACGGCAGTAGATACCTGTGGCTATGTGACTTCGCCGCTGGGAATTAAAGTGCTAGAGGAAGCCGATCTCTTGCTGTATGATATCAAAGGCATTGATCCGGTAGCGCACAAGGAGCACACTGGAGTATCAAATCAACCTATTCTGGAAAATATCAAACGACTTGATGCCATCGGTAAGCCGATGTTTATCAGAGTACCGGTTATTCCTGGTTATACTGACTCGGAAGAAACTCTCGAGGCGATTGCATCGCTGTTGGGTTCCCTAAAGTCAGTGGAACGAGTGGATATTATGGCGGTACATGAGTTTGGTAAAGTTAAATACGAACAACTTGGTATGGAATATAAACTAAATGTTCAGGCGATCCCACCGGAACGTCAGGAAAAAATAAAGGCGATGTTTGAAGCACACGGCTTAAAGACTCAACTTGGAGGCTAGAGGTTACGCTAGAAGAACAGTAAAAACCCCGCTCAATCCTTTTTTGAAGGCTTGAGCGGGGTTTTTGTATGGGCCAACTTTATGATGTGCCGGCTCGGTTATTCTGCCCGTAAGAGCGGCAAAACTCTTTTATATATTAGTAAGGTAAATACGGAAATTACCAAGCCTTTAATGGCATTAAACGGTGCAATTGCTAGGGTGATAAATGTTTTTAAATCACTGATTCTAGGGTTAGCAGCTGAACCCAAGGATACGATTTGGTCTAGGGGAAAATGCAGGGCGTATTGGTATAGTGGCAGCAAAACAAAGTAGTTGAGCAACGAGGCCCAGAACATCATCGAAACAGTTCCCGCTAGTAGCGCTAGGATTGCGCCAAGGTAGTCAGCGCGTCTGGCATATACATATCCCAGTGGAATCAGAAAAGCTGTACCCACCAAAAAATTGGCACATTCGCCAATGCCTAAGGTTTGGGTATTGGCAATATGAAGGATATTTTTTATTAGTTCAACCAATACTCCGGCTAACGGTCCCATGGAAAATGTCGCAATAATTGCCGGTAACTCGCTGATATCCAGTTTCAAGAAAATTGGCATCATCGGTATAGGTAATTCTAAAAACATCAGCAGCGTCGCCATGGCGCCCAGTAATCCGATTTTAACTAAATATTTAACATTATGGTTACGCATAGTAGACTCCTCCTGAAAAATAGATAATAAAAAATCCCGGAATCTCCGGGATAGAAAAAAACTCTTTCTATCTTCTTTTATCCAGACTGTACTGTCGGCCTTGGAATTACACCAAGTCTGCCTTATGGCTGGTGGGCTATTACCACCGGTTGGGAATCTAACCCTGCCCCGAAGATGCTAAACTACTATGTAATTTACTCTATCATAGCAAATTTTCACGAATTCTACAAGGTAATAATCATTCCTATTCATGATGCTGCCTGAAAATACGTACTGCATATAAGGAAAACAACCGGGAAAAACTCACTATATAGCAGTAGTCCTTGACGCTGTATTTGATAGGAACGTGGTGGCTTGTGAAACCGGACTATAATAAATGGGGTGGCGCGTAGCTTATGGAAAGCGATAATATCGATAAAAAGATCGATAAAGACATTGATGTAAATATTAATCATCTGAAAGATTTGCTGGGAGTAGGAGAAACCTTTGATATTATATTCAGGGAATATAATGTAGGACGGCGACGGGCAGCATCTTTCTCAATTAATGGTATGACCAATGATTTGCTGCTTTCTCGTATTTTTGAAGATATGATGGTATTTAATCAGAATGAATTATCGGTTAATGTATTAAAAAACATATTTTATTCCCATGCCACGCATTCCCAAGTAAAATTGCTAGACAATATGCAAGATGCATTACTTAGCCTATTATCAGGCGAATTAATTTACTTTATTGACAAAGAAGAGCAGGTGCTGGTATTCGATGCCAGAAATTACCCGATACGCTCACCGGAAGAATCAAATATTGAGAAAGTAACTCGTGGCTCAAGGGATTCTTTTGTAGAAACGCTGCCATTTAATACTACACTAATTCGGCGTAGGTTAAGAGACCCTAATCTAAGATTTGAAATTGTTAAGGTTGGCTCTAGGTCGCAAACTGACGTGGCTGTCGCTTATATTAAGGACATTGCTAATCCGGATTTAATTGAAACCGTAAAAGTGCGGCTGAATAATATTACTATTGATGGTGTTCCCATGGCTGAAAAAGCCGTTGAAGAGTTCATTACCGGTGGCAATCGGTGGAATCCTTTGCCTAAGGTACGTTACACCGAGCGCCCGGACGTTGTAGCGGTACATTTATTAGAAGGTCATGTCTGCGTGATTGTTGATACTACCCCTAACGTTATGATTTTACCAACAACTTTTTGGCATCATGTCCAGCACGTTGAAGAATATCATCAGAATGCGTTAGTTGGTACCTATTTACGAATAATTAGATTGTTTGGGGTAATGTTGGCCTTAATTTTACCGCCGTTGTGGCTGGGAATTGTTTTTCAGCATCAGTTATTGCCGGAGGCACTTGGTTTCTTGGGACCGCGTGATCCAGGAATCATTCCGCTTGGCATACAATTTATTCTTGCCGAGGTGGGGGTTGAACTGGTTCGGATGGCGACGATCCATGTTCCATCAGCCCAGTCGACTTCACTGGGGTTTATTGGTTCGTTTATGTTGGGCGAGTTTGCAACTAAGGTCGGTCTATTCGGCAATGAGGTAATTTTTTATACGGCCATTGCGGCCGTAGGAGCCTTTGCTACACCTAGTGTGGAGCTTTCTATGGCAATACGGCTTTTTCGGATAGCCCTGTTGGTGCTGGTGATGTTGTGGAAGGTGCCGGGGCTGATCATTGGCCTTGTGGTGATCTTTATATTAACGGCAACAACTAAATCATTTGATTATCCGTATTTGTGGCCGTTAATTCCGTTTAACTACCCGGCACTGAAAGATGTTATATTACGGTTGCCAATGCCGGAAAAGGTGCTCCGGCCATCACTGGTCAAACCGCTTGACCGGGATCGTCGGAAAAGTTAAAGCTTTTAAATTAATAAAGGCCGAAGCAGCCATATCAAGATTAGCTGTTTCGACCTTTGTTTTATATAAAAAAGACTGCCTACAGAATTTTTAATGTAAGCAGTCAGGAGCAAACTAGAATAAAAATTTAATACCTTATTGTGGTTTTTTACCAAACCATTTTTCGTAAATTTTGTCGTATTCACCGTTCTTTTTCAATTCAGTCAAAGCAGTATTAATCTTCTCCGCTAATTCAGGATTGTTTTTATTAATAGCTAACCCGTAATCTTCAGCGTTAATTACTTCACCGACTAATTTAAAGTCTTTATTGCCGCCTTGACTGAGATAATACTCATTAACCGGAAGATCGTTAATAACTGCGTCAGCGCCACCAGCTGAAAGCTCAAGGAACGCTTCAGAAGGACTGTTAAATTCACGAACAGTAGCCGTAGGAATTTTTTTTGCGGTCTCAGCGCTGGTAGTACCGATTTGTACGGCCAGACGCTTGCCGGCAAGATCGTTAAAGCTGTTTATCGTAGTATCCGTTTTCTTGGTGATGACAGATAAACCAGACTTGTAATAGGGTTGGGAAAAAGTAACTTTTTCAGATCGTTCAGGAGTAATAGTCATGCCGGAAGCTGCAACATCAATTTGCTTCGATTCAAGGGCCGGGATAAGACCATCAAAGCCCATACTGACAAACTCGATTTCACAGCCAAGCTGTTTGCCAATCGCTTTTACTAAATCCACATCAAACCCGACATAATCCTTAGTTTGGTCGTCTTGGAATTCAAAAGGCGGGAAGGTGGTTTCTGAGCCGACTTTAATAGTTTTAGCTGCCGACTGATTCGACTGTTGGCCACAGCCGCTCATGGCCAAAGTCACGACTAAAGAGATTAACATGATTAAAGTAATTAATTTTCTAGACATAATCTAACCCCTCTCACATACGTATATTTATATTTATAAGTATACGTATGTGTGTATATATAAACAAAAGGTAGGATAGCTGGATAAATTAAACTATCCTGCCATTATCACCGAAAAATGGCCTATTATCTCCAATTGTCGCAATTATTAATATTTTTTTAAATATTTAGCGGGGAAAAAATACTATGTATAACCCCAAAAACTTGGTACTTTGCGCCTATTCTATTTTGGGTAAATAATTGGTATAAGTAAAGTAGCGAAAAATACTGCGTTATGGAGGGGATAATGATTGCGAATGATGATATTAATTATAGTTGTTTGTATCCTTTTTAATGCTACCGCTTATGCCAAGGAAAACCCGAAGATATTTAAGTATGGTATGAAAGGATCAGAAATCAAAACGGTTCAAAGCAATCTAATTAAATCAAATTTTTTGAAGGGGTCAGCGGATGGGGTCTTTGATAAAAAAACCTTGGAGGCTGTAAAACAGTTTCAACGGGTAGTTAATTTGCCGGCAGATGGAGTTGTTGGTCCGGTAACCATGAAAGCGTTAAAAAATTATAAGCCGGCTAAAAGACCCAAGCCAGAGCTAGCTAAGCCGGGAGTAGAAGTTCTTAGGCAAGGTTCTAGAGGAAATGATGTAAACGAAATTCAAAATTGTCTGATAAAATTTGGTTTTTTGGCGGGGCGGGCGGATGGTATTTATGGACAAGCTACAGTGAGTGCGGTTAGAAATTTTCAGCAAGAAGCCAAGCTGGTGGCAGATGGAATGGTAGGGGCAACAACTATTGAGGCTATTAAGCGTTATAAGCCGCCCAAAGGGGTAAAAAGAACCAATGTGCCTAATAAAAATAAACCGCAAATTAGCCACCTAGCATCACCAAAGATAAGTTATCCCCAAGGGGCGGTCGAACATCAGGCAAATTGGCGGCCAATAACGTTGGAATCTACGGCGTATACTCGTTATGATGAAGGGTGTACTGATTATACATATAATGGGACATATTTGCGTCGGGGGCTGGCCGCAGTAGATCCGAATATCATCCCGTTAGGGACTCGCTTGTATATTCCTGACTATGGGTATGCAATTGCCGACGATATTGGCGGCGCAATTCAAGGTCATCGTATTGATTTGGCGATGGATACTTTAGAGGAAGCCTTTGACTATGGTCGGCGTCATGTAACCGCATATATTATTGAAAGTTAATGGGGCAAAGGGCCATTGCTACTAATATGGTAGCAATGGCCCTTTGCGGTGCAGTGGCTAGAAAAAATGGAGCTTGTTTTATCAGGGAATAAAAGAAAATAATGGTGAACTAAATAGTTGTTAGGCGGAGACTGGTCCAATGGCTATGATAGAGCTAAGGTTAATAGCTACGATTTCGCCAGCACTGTACGGCGAGGTTGCGCTGGTTAATTGGATTAGAATAAATGATGGGGCGGGGCCATCAGTACCTCTGGATTCTCTAATTATAGTGCCATAATATATGGTTCCGGTAAGAACAACCACCGACACGCTTGCTCCTATAGGAAAAATAAGTTGGCGTGAATCTGTCATTTTTTTCGCTCCTTTTGCTAGAATGGATAGTAAGGTTTCTACCCTATAGTATATTATGAATCGAGTAGGCTAGTGAGCACTGTAAAATAATTCCACAAACAAAAGGCGGTGCTAAAAATGATAAGGCGTCATAAAGTGAAACAAGGGCATAAATGGGAGGCGATTAAGAAATGTATGCGCTTTATCGTAAAGTTCAGTTGGCTAGTATTGACAAAATTGTCGGTACTGGCTGGTTGCCGCCACTGCCAGATCTGCGTGATTTTACCGAAGAGCATGACCAAATTAAGCAATTGACCCAAAAAATGCGGTTAGAGCCGGGAACGTTGCAAACCTTACCAGATAAAGTCGATTTAAGAGAGTGGTGTTCTGAAATTGACGATCAGGGAAATCTCGGCTCTTGTACGGCACACGCTGCCGCAAGCATTGTTGAATACTTTGAAAAAAAGTCATTCAGTAAGTATAGTCATGTATCGCGGCTGTTTATATATAAAGCAACCCGGAATTTACTTGGCGTACAAGGCGACACGGGGGCCTGGCTTAGAAATACGATGGGAGCTTTAGCGATTTTAGGAGCGCCTGACGAAAAATATTGGCCGTACACCGATCAGAATCCGGCCTTTGATAATGAACCGACTTCTTTTGTGTACTCAGTTGCAAATGATTTTAGAGCAGGCAAGTACTTTTGTCATGATGCCCTTAGCCTTAATCTTCAGCCTAATATTGTATTAGATAATTTGAAAAAGTATCTTGCGGCAGGAATTCCGGCAATGTTTGGCTTTTGGGGATTTTCGTCCTTTGAAGAGTCGGATAGCCCGGGAGCGATACCGTTCCCTTGTTTAGGTGAAGAAGCTCAATGGGGCCATGCAATCACTGCAGTTGGTTATGATGATAGTAAGCAGATAACTAATACAAGATGTAATAAAACTACGGTTGGGGCATTATTGTTTAGAAATTCTTGGGGGAAAAACTGGGGTGAGAATGGTTATGGCTGGCTGCCTTATGAATATGTGTTAAACAAGTTAGCCTCTGATTTTTGGTCGCTTATCAGTATGGAATGGATTGATACTCAGCAATTTGGAATATGAATGGCATAAAAGGTTAGGTATTTCCAGGAAATAACCAGGCATTAACGCCCAACTGTTAGTATCAGCGTTAATGCCTGGTTATTTTAACTATTAATAATAGTTCCGCCATTGGGGTGCAATATTTGGCCGGATATATAAGTTGAATCTTCTGAAGCCAGGAACACATAGCAAGGCGCTATTTCCGCCGGTTGCCCGGCTCGTTTCATTTCACTGTTCTGACCAAAACTGGCGACATGCTGCTCGGAAAAAGAAGCTGGTATTAGTGGTGTCCAGATCGGACCGGGAGCGACTCCGTTTACCCGGATGCCTTGAGGAACTAAGGACAGTGACATTGAACGGGTAAACGCAATAATAGCACCTTTGGTTGCCGCGTAGTCAATTAATTGTTCGTGACCTTGATAAGCGGTTATTGAAGCGGTATTAATAATTGTACTGCCAGCCTTTAGATGAGGGATAGCTGCTTTAGTGAGATAAAAATAAGAAAAAATGTTAGTGCGAAACGTCCGTTCAAGTTGTTCGGCTGAAATGTTTTGGAGCGTTGTTTGGACATGTTGTTCGGCGGCGTTATTAACCAGAATATCTAATTGACCGAGACTTTTTATGGTCTCTGCGATAACTTGTTGGCAAAACCCTTCTTGCCCGATGTCACCAGCAAAACTAAAACAGCGCCGCCCAAATTTTTCAACTTGTTGTTTGGTCTCATTGGCATCGTCGTGCTCGTTAAAATAGGCTATAGCTATATTTGCTCCTTCCTTGGCGAAGGCATAAGCTATCGCGCGCCCAATACCACTATCACCGCCACTGATCACGGCTACTTTGTTTTCCAATTTGCCAGCTGCGTGGTAGGTTTCGCTTATTGAGACCGGGCGGGGATTCATTAGTGCTTCAATGCCAGGCTGTTGAGTTTGATGCTGTGGGGGAAAACTAGGCTGTTGCGGAGTAGTCATCCTAAAACCTCATTTCTAAATGTGAGTAGTTATAACATTCTTCACTTGCGTAAAAAATATTAGTGTTTGTTGCAGGATTTTTAGCATGGGTGGTAAATTATATCTTCAGTAGTATAATCCGCATTGGCGTTGATAAACGTTGTCGAATTTCGGAATAATCTAATTAATTAAGGGGGTAAAAGTAATGAAACGCATTACCGCACTTGTATTTATGTTGCTATTGGTAGTGGGAAGTGTTTGTTTTGCTGGAAACAAATGGGAATATTTAGTGACTAATTCCATTGGAGAGTTTTATATCGATAATGGTTCAACTCAACAGTGCGCGGACAATGGGAGCCAATACATAAAGATCAGAGTTAAAGTAATTCCCAGCTCCAGTATCAAATATGTAAGTAATCTTGGTGATGACGATTATACAATAAATACCTATGTAATAAATAAACAGTCAGGTGAATGTTATTTGCAAGCTATCGAACGTTATACTAAAGGTAATCGTCTGGAGTCTTCAAACACCTATCCGGAAAAATGGCATAAACCGGGCTATTATAATGTAAAAGAAGTCGTTAAAGCCGTATTGGAAGACAAATAAATAGGTGGGGCAAAGCTTTTTGAGATTGAAATAAAGCATCGTTTTGGCGTTTGGTTACGCAGAAACGGTGTTTTATTTTGTTGTAAAATGATTTATAGCTCAAAACAAAAAACTGCTCAAGTCGTTGTAGTCGTTATTGTAGAGCGAATAACTGGTGGGAGGTTGGCAAAAAAAATTCTGGCGATGTCTTCGAGATCGGGGCGCAAGCCTAAATCTGTAAAGTTATTTAAGGCCGCAGCCTGGAGAGCCAGCAGTATTTGGGGGGTTATAATTATCAAGGGGATAGATGAATTTGGTGCTGTGGCTGTATCAGTAGTAGTGGTTGTAGTTCGAGTAGTTTCGTTAGTTGCAGTAATTGTTGTTAATATGGTTTGGGAAGCGAGTGGTACAAGCGGGGATGTAGGGCTGGTAGGAGAAGTTGGTATGATTGCATCGGAGAAAACTGCATTTTGGGCAATGGCTGGATTAGTCAGTTGAGGGAGGTTAGTAAAGATAAAAATCTCCAAGATATTTTTAAAATCGGCGCGCAGTGGCAAGCTATTTCCTCCTCAGTGTTGGGAATTAATGTTTGGTGAAACATATGAGAAGTTTCTGATATTAATGTTAGAGTAAAGTCATTGTGGATATACGTAAAGTAAATTATACTGAAAATATTGGTGATAGCTGATAAGTCATGATATGGTATAGTTGGCTTTGTCTTAGGAATACTTAAGTAGATACATAAACGGGGCTGACTCATAAATGAGGCAGCCCCGTTGTAATAAAAATGTAGCTTATCACAGTGAAGGGGAAAAAATGATAAAATGTAAAATAAGAGCAGTTATCTTTGATTTGGATGGAACGTTGGTGGACAGTGAGCCCAATTATTATGAAGCTGATAAAAAGATGTTATCCCAATATGGGATAACTGACTTTGATTTAGCGGCCAAAAAAAAATATGTTGGTATTGGCGCTAAAGAAATGATGGAAGATATAAAACGCCAATACCATATACCCGATTCAGTTGAAACGTTGGTGACATTAAAAAATAAATATTATTTAGAATTAGCCAGAGCGAATACCCCGGTTTTTACGGAGATGAAAATGTTGTTGGAACTGCTTGAAAAGGAGCAGTATCCTCTCGCGTTAGCGTCAGGTTCGTCCCCACAAGTTATTGACATTGTGTTGGGCGGAGCTGAGTTACGTAAGTATTTTAAGGTAGTGATCTCGGCCGAAGAAGTAGACCGCGGCAAACCGGCTCCGGATATCTTTCTTGAAGCAGCTCGGCAATTGAGTATAGCCTCGGAACATTGTCTAGTCGTAGAGGACTCACGATATGGGGTGGAGGCAGCTAAAAATGCGGGGATGTCCTGCATCGCTATTCCCTATCCAGATGAGAAAACTTTGCATAGTAGCTATTTAAATGCGGATTTATTACTAAAAAACGGCATGGAAGAGTTCTCGGCTGAAAAAACTTTTAACTGGATTAAAACATTTAGTTAAGCGATTAAAAGCTTAACAAGAATATAAGGGGGGGAATTGTGAAGGCGCTGACGATAGCGCTGATAATCATAGCTAAACTGGAAATGGTACCAACTTTGCCACTAAATTCGAAGGCTTTGGCAGTGCCGGCACCATGCGCGCTTGTGCCAAAAAGCACGCCGCGGGCTATTTCATTTTCAATATGGAATACTTTTATGATAGTAGGACCGATGATCGCTCCTAGTAAGCCGGTTATAATAACAAATACTGCGGCAATTGTTGGTACGCCGCCGATGTTTTTGGCTACTTCCATGGCGATGGGGGTAGTAATAGTGTGGGGAATAAGACTGGTACCCAACTGGGAGTTTAAGGAAAGAACTCTAACCAACATGCTTGATGAAATAATTGCAATGACTGAACCAAGTACTACACTGAAAAAAATCTCGCTGGCGTGTTTTTTCAGTGTGGTATGATATTTATATAAAGGAAAGGCGAAAGCAATAGTTGCCGGTTGTAGGGTATCATTTAGCCATTTTGCACCAACATAGTAGGATTCGTACGAGATATTTGCTATTGTTAACAAAACAATAATTAGCAAGGGGGTTGTTAATAGTGGTGATAAGTAAACCTTGGGATGACGTGTGTAACACCATTTTGCGCTGAAATAGATAATAACAGTGGCTATTAAGCTAATTATTGCTGGCATTGTAATTTTTTCTCCTTAAATTTTGCTATAAGTTGAGTGGATAGACCAGAACAAATCATTACTAATGCTGTGCTAAGAAAAATAGCTAACATAATTTTCACCCCGGCAATTTTTAAAATGCCTTGATAATTGATGATTCCTACCGCGGCAGGAACAAAAAAAAGCAACAGTTCTGTCATAAGCCAGTTAGCTCCAACCTCAAACCATTCTGCACGAACTAGTTTGGTATGCAATAATATTAAAAGGATGAAAATCCCTAAGAGACTGCTGGGAAATTTAATATTTAATAGAGTTAGCAAACTATTAAGTAAAAATGAGAACCCGTATAAGATGGCGACTTGCAGCGTGCCTTTTATTAAATTTTTCATTGATGTGTCCTCCTTATTACTAAAAGTATACAACAATCATAATTATAGGTAAAATGAATATATAGAATGAAATCTATTCCGGTTTAGCTATGACCATTGAGGAGGAGCCGTGGATATTAAACATATTGAGTATTTTTTAGCGGTAGCACGCTGTAAGAGCTTTACTAAAGCGGCACAAATGTTATATGTTACGCAACCGACAATTAGCAAAATGATTAAAAATATTGAAGAAGACTTAAATGTTGTACTTTTCAATCGGTTAGGTAAAGAAATAGAATTAACTGACGCTGGACAAGTATTTTTTTCATATGCTCAGAATATTTTTAGCTCAGTTCGTAATATGTCAGTAGAACTGGATGATATGATGCATTTAAAAAATGGCAATATCAAAATCGGTTTACCGCCAATGGTTGGTTCTAGTTTTTTCCCGCGGGTAATTGGTAAGTTTCATGAACTATATCCTGAAGTAGCTATAGAATTGACTGAAACCGGAGCGAAAAAAGTTGAGGCGGATGTTGATATTGGTACCTTGGATATTGGTGTGACTTTATTGCCAATTGATGAGGCCCTTTTCGACTGGTTTCCATTTGTAGAGGAAAACTTAATGCTATTAGTTCCGGTTGATCATGCTATGGCGAATAGAGACGCGGTAAGACTGGCTGAACTTGAACAGGAATCTTTTGCGTTGTTGAATAGAGATTTTGTTCTTCATGACCGTATTATCTTTGCCTGTGAACAAGTCGGATTTAAACCGAAAATTATATTTGAAAGTTCTCAATGGGATTTTATCGGGGGGATAGTTGCGGCTAACCTTGGAATTGCGTTGTTGCCTGGGCCTATTTGTCGGAAACTTGATATCTCTCATGTTCGGGCGATACCGTTAATTGAACCGACTATTTCTTGGAATTTAGCGGTAATTTGGCGCGCGGGTCGGTACTTGTCGTTTGCTGCGCGCGAATGGCTTCGATTTACGCGGTCCTTTCTGAGTGAACGGGCAAATCTACAGCAATAAATCTAGACATTTTTGTGAGCATGGGATAAAATCACGGTTGTAGCAATGTATTGTAGAAAGGATGATACTCGTGTTGGTACATCAACTCATTAATGAAGGAAAAGATGAAGTTGTTGCATTTCATGGTAAAAATATAAATTATCATCAATTTAAAGAAATGGTAGGTAAATATCGTAACTACCTATATTATCAAGGTGTTCGTAGCGGTCAAAATGTAGGACTGTTTTCACGCAATTCGGTAGAATTTGTGTGTAGTTATATGGCAATTGTGAGCTTGGGGGCGGTTGTTGTCCCAATCAATAATCAACTTACTTTAAGAGAAATAAAATATATTATTGGAGACGCTGGTATCCGGTATCTTATTACTATGGCTAGACTGGATTTTACTACTGAGGTTGATAAGCTTGGCGCGATGGAGCAAGTTACCCAGCTGGTTCTTTCAGACTTTTCGCCGATGTTATTTGAGTTGGAACTGCCGGAGGCTCCCAAACTTGCAGCTGAGTTTAGTGACGAAGAAGCGTGCGCCATAATTTATACGTCTGGTACAACCGGAAAACCTAAAGGTGCGTTGCTTACGCATCGTAACTTAGTAGAGAATGCTAAAGCGTTTCAAGCGGTGCTGGGGATTAATGCGGGGGATACGGTTTTATGCGTGCTTCCGTTATATCATTGTTTTTCTTGGACCTGTTCAATATTAAATAGTTTACTTGCGGGGGCATCTATCGTAGTATTGCCAGCGTTTGCCCCTAAGGAAACGCTGGCCGCGATTAAAGAATATAAAGTTACTGTAATGTATGGTGTACCGCCTATTTACAACTTGCTATTAAGAGTGGGAGAAAAGACAGATTTGGCGGGAGTGCGAATTTTTGTATCAGGAGGAGCATCATTGCCACAACCTGTGGCTGAACAATTTTTTAATAAGTATGGCATTAATGTTGTTGAAGGTTATGGTTTATCAGAAGCATCACCAGTGGTAGCGTTGAATCCGCCAGAGAAGACAAAATATTGTTCGATTGGCAAGCCGCTTCCTGGTTTAGAAGTTAGAATTGTTGGCAATGATGGAGAAGAATTACCGTTTGGCGATGTTGGTGAACTGGTAGTAAAAGGGGCTAGTGTTATGAAGGAATACTATAACTTGCCACTGGATACTGCCAAGGCGATACGGGATGGTTGGCTGCATACTGGTGATTTGGCGTATCAAGATGAGGAAAGATATTTATTTATTGTTGATCGGCTAAAAGATATGATTATTGTCAATGGCGAAAATGTTTATCCCCGGGAGATTGAAGAAGTATTGTATTCTTATCCTGGTGTAATTGAGGCTACGGTTATCGGTGTGTCGGATTCACTTAGAGGACAGGCGGTTAGGGCCTACGTTGTTCTGACTGAAGGACAGCGTTTAGATAAAAAGGCAATCAAAGGATATTTAAATGCTAGACTTGCCGGGTATAAAGTACCTAGAGATTTTGTTCAAATTAATCAATTGCCGAAAAATAATACGGGAAAAATACTAAAACGGGTACTTTGTGAACAAGCGGAGAATGAACGGGCGGTATAAGGTGAGTGGTTTTGACAAAGAGGCGTAGATTGAACGCCTCTTATTTTTTATATTTTAAATGGAATATTAAGGTAAAATATACTAGAATAAGGATGCGAAGAACGCATGGCTAATAGTTTTAAATATTGAAAGGAAGGAGGATATTTATGCTAACGGAGAAACTTGTGAGCTTTATTGTACGGAAACAAGTAAAAAAATATTTCCGCCTTCAGCCAGCTGTAGCAGGAAAAATTTCGCTTAATAGAACCCCGCAAGCGCCGCTATTACTTTATTTGCATATTCCCTTTTGTGAAGAACTCTGTACGTACTGTTCCTTCCATCGGGTGTTGTTTCAGGAAAGCATTGCCCGTGAGTACTTTGCAGCGCTACGGCAAGAAATTTATATGTACAAACAGGCAAATTATAATTTTCAAGCAGCATACATTGGCGGAGGAACACCGACCATTTTGCTTGATGAACTTGCTGAGACCATAAAATTAATCCGAAGCGTTTTTGCTATCAATGAAATTTCGGTAGAGACAAACCCAAATCATTTAGATAGGGAAAAAATGCAGATACTTCAAGCTGCGGGGATAGAGCGATTGTCTGTAGGGGTTCAGTCATTTAATGATGATATTTTAAAATCAATTGGTCGATATGATAAATATGGGAGTGGTAAAGACATTATTCCAAAAATTCGAGACCTTCAGGGCTGGTTCAAAACCGTTAATATTGACATGATTTTCAACTTTCCGCTGCAGACAGAAGAAATGCTGAAGCAGGATTTAGTTATTATTCGAGATTTAAAAGTTGATCAAGTTACGTTTTATCCTCTGATGATTGCTGCAACTACTAGAAATGATATGGAAAGAAAAATCGGCATCGTTAATAATAAGCGCGGCAAAAAGTACTTTGAAATGATAACGGCAGAGCTACAAAAGGAGTATCGGGCTAGCACTGCCTGGTGTTTTTCGAAAAACGATGCCTTGATTGACGAGTACGTTGTAAATTATGATGAATATGCGGGAATTGGTAGTGGTGCGTTTGGCTATCTTAATGGAACGGTATACGCTAACCTATTTGACATACCTGAGTATATTAATCAGGTTAAACAGGAGAATTTTCCGGTTGTTGCTAAGCGGGAATTTAATAAAAAGTCGATAATGCTCTATGAATTTCTAATGCAATTTTTTGGGCAGTCGCTTAACTTAGCATATATAAGAAAAAAGCATGGTTTCTGGGCGACGCTTTATCTTTATCCAATTATATTCTTTTTTCTAGTTGTGCGCGGACTAAAATCAACCGGAGAAGATGGGGGGTATATTGTTCGTAAGCCTTATTATGGAGTTATCATGATGCGGGAATTTTTTACGGCGGTAAATAACTTCCGTGACTATTGCCGGGCAAAAGTGAATAATATGCTGTAAAAATATTTTTATGTTGAATGCAATACAACTGTGATTAATTCATTAGGTTCCAATAGCGAGGTCCTGTCGTTAGCTATTAATAATGTGATGGATACGTGCAGGGGGGATAGAGGTGGAGAAGCTAGGCGGAAAAGGGTATATAAATGTATTACAGGTGAATGATTATCGAAATAAACGTTGCCTTGATACTGAATATAGCGGGGTTAAAAAGCGTTGGCAAGAAATTGAAGATAGCAAGCTTAAATTTATTCAGGATAATGTAGATCCGCGCCGGTGTAATTTTATTGATCATGAGGTAGCGGAGTCTTGGATAAGATCCCAGGAGATGGGGGTTAATCCTTATACCAAGACTATTGATCAGCGTTTAGATGGTGATAATGTTGCGAAAATTATCCGTTCAAATCAGCATTTAGTTGATATTACCCAAGAATTGTTTGAATCTTTGCAATTAAACAATTTTGAACGAGCCACGAGCATTACATTATATTTGTTTGAAAAAAACGGAATTTTATTGTGGTATCAAGGCGAAATTTTGCGATTTGCGCCGGAATGCGATTCGCTGACCGGGCTGGTGTGGAGTGAGAAGACGGTAGGAACTTGCGCTCATATCTTGAGCATGCAGTTAAAACGTCCGGTTCATCTTTTGGGACCGGAGCATTACTGTTTAAGTTTTGAAAATTCTAGTGCATCGGCAGCGCCGATTTTAGATGATAAAGGCGATATAGTCGCGATATTAGTACTAGGACAGCATTTGAATAATATTCCGTTGGAATGTTTTTTAACATTAAGTTCGGATTCGTATGTGCTGGGGCTTACAACGGCGCTGGCGGCGGCAATTGAAAGTAAACTACGTCTTAATCAAAGTTATGATTATTTGGCAGTTGTAAATAATCGTTTAAAATCGACTGATTATACGCTTACGGCGATGTTGGGGACTATTGATGAAGGGATAGTTATCATTGACAAAGTAGGAAAAATAGTCCTCCTAAATACGGAAGGCCGGAAGATATTGCGAATTGGGGATGGGGTAAAATCTAAGGGCAGTATTGATGAGTTTGTGAACCGGCGGTCGCGGCTGATGTCGCTTGTTTTAATGGGCGAAGATACTGAGGTAGTGGAAACGATTTATAACGGTAGTGACGAAATGTCGTATCTGGTAAGTATTCGCCCAATCAGGGATTTGGGCAGCAAAGAAATTGAAGGAGCGGTACTAAAACTTGGCAATATTGAAAAGGTAAGTTGCGTAGCGGTTAATAAGTCGGTTGGTACCGCTAGTTTTACTTTTGAAGAATTAGTTGGGGAGAGCAAAGTTTTTAAGCAATCGGTAGCACTGGGAAAGAAATTTGCAGTTTCACCGGAAAATATTTTGTTAACCGGCGAAAGCGGAACCGGTAAAGAACTTTTTGCCCAGGCCATTCATAACCGTAATCGCTCGCAAGGGCCGTTTATGGCGGTAAACTGTGCTGCCGTTCCTAAGGAACTAATTGAGAGTGAATTATTTGGATATGAAGGCGGAAGTTTTACCGGAGCTGAACGTAACGGTAAGCCGGGTAAGATTGAGTTGGCACATGGTGGAACCTTGTTCTTAGATGAGATTGGGGATATGCCGATGGAACTGCAGGCAGTATTGTTGCGCGTTCTCGAAGATAAGCAAGTAATGCGGGTGGGGGGGCGACGGTATAAACGTGTAGACTTTCGAGTTGTTGCTGCAACCAATAAAGATCTTTTCCAAATGGTTAAGGAAAATCTTTTCCGAGAAGATTTGTATTTTAGGCTGGCGGTATTGACGGTTACTCTTCCGACATTGCGTCAAAGAGAACACGATGTTGAATTGCTGAGTCAATATTTTATTAGAAAGTATTGTAAAAAAGTTAACTGGAGTATGATGGAAATAACCCCGGCGGCGCTACAAATTTTGAACGGTTATAGTTGGCCCGGTAATGTACGGCAATTGGAAAATGCTATTATCTATGCCGCTAATACGGCCCAGAATCAGCTTATCGAACCAGACAATCTGCCGCCGCTGGTGACGACAAACTGCGGTTCGATGAAAGCGGAGGGAAGCGGTGTTAAGGACGAAATATATACAATTGAAACCATGGAGCGGGTTATTATTGAAAATGCGTTGTATAAAACTAAGAATAACATAACCAAGGCGGCCGAATTAGTGGGGTTGGGTAAGTCGACCCTATATCGTAAATTAAAAGAATACAATATTAATGTTGATGATTGAATAAGGCTACTAAAGGCGCTCCACTTACTGGATGTTTGCCTGGGAAAAATGATACGGGATTAATATAATTCTCAAAAGTGTACGGTAGTTCTTTAAATGGTACACTTTTGCAGGCTGGCTGATGGCGATGAACATAGCCAAAGTGAGCATCGCGCTATTGGCACGTATGTTGCTAATTATTTAGATGTTAGTAAATTACTACGGAAGCTGGGGGTGATTAAAAACTTTTATCGTAGCGGTTTCGACGGTATTCCCAAGGAATAGAGGAGGAAAGAGTATGTCCGAAGAGCTTAATAAGGAACTGTATAGAACCGAGAGCCGTTGGCAAGAGGGCGAATATACAGTAACTCGTACTTCAGTCTGGACTGCCCCGGGGTGCCATAATGGCTGCGGTGTACTACTATATAGTAAAAACGGTAAACTAGAGAAAATCGAGGGTGATCCCAATGCGCCATTTAATCGTGGACGCCTTTGTTTACGCTGTATAAATATGATTGAACAGGTGTATAGCAGTGAACGGTTGAAATGGCCGCTTAAGAGAGTGGGGGAAAAAGGCGAAAACAAGTGGCAGCGTATTACTTGGGATGAGGCCTATGACATTATCGAGAATAAATATAATGAAATAAAAGACAATCATGGCGTGGAAAGTATCGTATCATTAGTTGGCACTGGGCGAAATTCGATGTGGCAGCCAGCAGTAATTACCCGGGCTATATTTGGCAGTCCTAATTTATCGTTTGGTTTTTTGAGCGGTGATTCTTGTTATCAGCCTCGGATGACGGCGAACTTGATAAAGTTGGGCGATTGTGTCATCAGCGATTGCTCGCAGGCGCATCCCTTGCGGGAAAAGAACCCCGAATGGGAGAAACCTGAGGTCATTGTGGTATGGGGAAATAATCCGCTTGTATCTAACGGCGATGGGTTTATAGGCCACTGGCTTGTAGATATGATGCGGTTAGGAACAAAACTGATTGTTATTGATCCGGCGCTAACTTGGCTGGCTGCTAAAGCGGATATTTGGTTGAGAGTCAGACCGGGGTCGGATGCAGCATTGGCGATGGCATTTCTTAATGTAATTATTAATGAGGATCTATACGATCATGATTTTGTTGAGACATGGACCTATGGTTTTGATGATCTAGTGGAACGGGTTCAGGAATATTCGCCTGAAAAAGTTGCGGATATTACTTGGATACCGAAAGAACAGATTATTGAAGCTGCACGGATGTATGCTAAAGCTAAGCCAGCAGCTATTCAATGGGGACTAGCCGTAGATATGCAAATGGCGGCGATGGAAGCTTCAAGCGCAATTACTGATTTGATGGCAATGACGGGAAACATTGATGTGCCAGGCGGTAATATTATTCAGCGCTATGCGTATAACAGAAGTAAAAAGTATGGTAGTGCGATTGAATATATTTCTGAGGAAATGTTGCTAAAACGTATTGGTACTTATGAGTCGCCGATCCATGAGTCTGGGTATACCCCGTTTATTCCACCGGATAAACTTTTGGAGTGTTTAGAAACAGGCCGGCCGTATCCGGTTCAGATGTTATGGCTGCAGGGAACTAACCCGATAGCCAATATGGCGGGTGAAGCGCCGCGGGTTTATGCTGCAATGAAGAAAGTACCGTTTTGCGTTGCTGTTGACCTGTTTATGACGCCGTCAGCGGTCGCGTTTGCTGATGTGATACTGCCAGCAGCTATGAGTGTAGAACGGGATAGTTTCAGGGCCTGGTGGACGCCGCTGAGGTCTATTACTAAGGGCGCCGAGCTTTACGAGCAATGCAAATCGGATGAAGAAATTGTGCTTGATTTAGGAAAGCGGATTAGGCCGGATCGTTTTTCACAATATAACAATATAAAGGAATATTTGGATCAGCTGTTGCAGGAAGACGGAGGAGTCGACTATGATTTTGATACGTTAGTAGAAAAAGTAAATGATTTTTGGGATTGGGATTATACCTATAAAAAATATGAAAAAGGTATGCTGCGCAAAGACGAGCAGCCTGGCTTTGTAACGCCTACCGGATTATATGAATTTACTTCGCCACTGTTTGATGTATGGGGCTTCGACATGCTGCCTAAACATATCGAACCGGTTGAAGGTCCGTACACTACTCCTGAGTTAATGCGCGAATATCCGTTTGTTTTAACAACTGGTAACCGGCTATGGGGATGCTTCCATTCGGAGCATCGGCAAATGCCAACAATGCGGGAAGTCCATCCAGATCCAATGATGGACATTAATCCTAAAGCCGCTGACAAGTTGGGAATTAATGAAGGGGATTGGGTTTGGCTGGAAAATAGGCGGGGACGCTGCAAGCAGAAGGCTAGATTTAATGTGGGGCTTGATCCTAGAGTGGTGCGGGGGGAACATGGGTGGTGGTTCCCGGAAAAAGAAGGAGCCGAACCTACGTTATTCGGCGTGTTTGACAGCAATATAAATAATCTCACAACTATGGGCGTGCACGGGCCCACTCATTATGGTGCTCCATATAAATCTACCATTTGCAAGGTATATAAAGTTACAGAGGAAAATGACCGTGTGTCACCGACTGAGATAGTAACCCGTAGGGGGGGCTTTAGCTATGCAAAAAAATGATGACGCTGTCCGGTATGGATTGTTGATTGACTATGAATTTTGCACGAATTGCCATACTTGTGAAGTGGCCTGTAAAAAAGAATTAGGGTTAAAATCTGGTGAATATGGCATTAAAGTACTTGAAGACGGACCACGGCAGAATGGTGATGGCAAATGGGAATGGAGTTATCTACCAGTGCCTACTTCGCTATGTGATCTTTGTGAAAAACGGGTTGCTGAAGGGCGTAAACCGACCTGTGTGCATCATTGTCAGAGTGGAATCATGTATTATGGTCCAGTCGAAGAACTTGTCAAAAAGATGGCTGACAAGCCTAAAATGGTACTGTACTCTAAATAAGAGTAGTTAAAAGGGAGGAGAGGCTTGTGTGTAGTAATAACAAGGGTGGTTTTGTGCCGCCGGATGCCAGTAAACTAGTGGTGCGTTGTCCGGTCTGCAAGACGTTTAATTCACCGAAAAATCTAAAATGCAAAAAGTGTGGAGAGGCTATGTTGAAAAAGGAGGAGTGAAAGCTAAACTAGTAAAAAAATTCATTGCTAAAAAATAAAGAAGATGAGTTAGCATGAAAAATAACTTAAATTGAAGAAAAAAAGGCACATTAAACTAGGCTGCTTAAAGACCTAAAAAAGTAAGCCTTAAATTAAGAGCAGTTTGCGACTTACCTCATCGTGCTTTGAGCATATCTTCCTCAAAATAATATTAACAAAGTGGTGAAAGCCGCACACCATTTTTTCATTACTATTTGTGTCGCCAGCGGTAGCGGCGAAATGGAGGTTGTTATGTGTTTTAGACCGCCTGAATTAAGTAAATTAATGACGCAATGTCCTGCGTGTAAAACATTTAATCCCCCCAAAAATACAAAATGCAAAAAGTGTGGGGCAGATTTACCGGCAAAACCAGACAAAAAATAAATATTTACTTTAGGGGAAAAGATTCTTTCCGATTAGCGGGGGAATCTTTTTCAGCATAGCGAGTAAACAGTTTTGCTGGCGGTAAGGAGGAAAGACATGTGCTGGGTATGTAATCCTTTTTGTGGCAAGTGTAAACCGCCCTTGAAAATTATTAAATGTTCGGTCTGTAATGCTAACAATTTATCCAATGGGGAAAAATGCAATAAATGTGGGGCGAATTTACCGGAATTGCCGGAGGGGCCGGCCGTGTTGTGTGCTTATAGTGGTCAAATATGCACAAATCCGTGTGATAAGCATAAAAAAGCCCCTATAAGGGGGGAACCGCGCCCTTGCAGGTGGAACACTCCGCCCAAGAAAAAACCAGAGATGACTTAGTTATAGGTAATTATGGGAGTTCATAATGAATTTAAAGGGGGGAGAAAACAGCGAATGATGGGATTGCAGGAAAATGAATTTCGGGGCATTATCCAAATTGATAAAAAAGCCTGTAAAGGGTGTGATGGTTGCAAAAGTGTGTGCCCAACTGGGGCTATAGAAGGGAAATATGGTGCAAATCATACTATTAATCAGGAAAAATGTATTGACTGTGGGCAGTGTCTAATTAATTGTCCATTTGGAGCTCCCATTGACACAATTGATATGGTAGATCAAGTTATGGCACGACTTATAGATAAATCAACCACTGTTGTGGCAACTATTGCTCCGTCTGTTCGGGTGGCAATTGGCGAAGAATTTGGCATGGAACCGGGAACTTTGGCGACGGCCAAGCTTTATGGGGCCTTAAAGCAAGTCGGGTTTAAAATATTAGATACTAATTTTACAGCTGATATGACAATCATGGAAGAAGGTACAGAATTAGTAGAAAAGCTGCGCCATTATTTTCTGGGGGAAGACACTGTCACTCCAGTGGGGCCGTTGCCGCAGTTAACATCTTGTTGTCCCGGGTGGGTGCATTATGCAGAACTCAACAACCCTGGCGTTCTAAAACATATGTCTTCAGCTAAGTCGCCGATGATGATGGCCGGTGCTTTAGCCAAAACATATGGAGCACAAAACATTTGGGGCGTCGATCCGCAACAAATATATGTAGTAGGAATTATGCCGTGCACTGCTAAAAAGTTTGAAGCATCCCGGCCTGAATTTTATAATGCCGCCCAATATTGGGGGAAAAGGGGCAGAACGGGAAATTACCCTGATATAGATACAGTGTTGACCACCCGTGACTTGGCGCGGTTATTGAAAAAGTTAAATATTGATTTGCAAGCTGTAGCTGAGATTACCGACGCGGATAATCCGCTTGCGCAATATAGCGGAGCTGGAACAATCTTTGGTAATACCGGCGGGGTAATGGAAGCTGCGCTTAGAACTGCCTACTTTGTTATTACTGGGCAAGAGCTTCCTATTCTTTCATTTGAGCCAGTCCGGGGACTTAACGGCGTAAAAAAAACCGATATTTCGTTGCATGATGCTCAAACCGGAAAAGACTTTATCTTAAAAGTAGCAGTGGTAAACGGAATAAAAGAGAACTTAACTAGTGTCATTGAAGAAGTTGAGGCAGGCAACTCCCCGTATCATTTTATTGAGATTATGAATTGCCCTGGGGGGTGTGTTAACGGCGGCGGACAGCCGACAAATCCAATGGGGACAGCCTGGATTGATAAATATAAAGCACTGTTGCCATGGTAATAGGCTGAAGAAAGGGGGAAATAAGATGGCACATTACGACTACGAAGAAAAAAAACTCAGTGTTTCGCGGCGAGAATTTCTTGGTTTGCTGGGGGTTGGCGCGGCGGTTATATGGATGGGGGCTTATGTTACTACCGATTTAGTAAAAAATCGAAAAAAATACATTCGGATGCGGGCCCAGGGGTTATATAAAGACGATGGTCAATCGGTTATTCGACAAAGCCACAATAACAAAGCGCTTATGGACATGTATGCACAATTTGCCGGGAAACCGTTGAGTACGGTGCCCCAAGAATTATTCCATACAAAGTATGTTGACAGGATAAATCTGGGAGGTGTAATTTGATGGCCAGGGATAGTACGGAAAAAAGAATATTAAAGCATCCGCTGGCTTCGAGAATATTTCATTGGTGCTTGATAATGGGTTTTTTGCCAGCCGCGATTAGCGGTTTTATATTATGGCTGAAGGTTGGTGGTGATGGGATCAGGCATGTTGCACTAGAGATACATATGATGGGAGCTACTGTATTTACCGTTTCGGTGATTGGGTATATGATTCTTCGGTTTACAAGAGTGCTGGCATATGTTCATCGGATTTTCAGTTGGAACAAAAACGATCTAGGGTGGTTTAAAGTATTAGGCGGTTATCCACAAAAAATATTGTTTGGTAAGAACGTCGAGGTACCACCAATGGGGAAAATTAATTCTGGACAGAAGATTCTCAGTATTGTCCTGTTTTTTGGTGGGCCAATCTTGATTATAACCGGATGGATTCTTTATGCATACATTCCCGTTTTACCAAAAATATTCATTTTCTGGGTGGATGTTGTTCATCTAATTCTGGGTGTACTTTGCGGGCTGTTTATTATAGGACATATCTTCCTCGGGGTTTATAACTGGTCTGACTTTAAAGTTATGTTCGGTGATGGCGTCATAGATTTTGCTGAAGCTAACGAACATACGCCGGTGTGGGTGAAAAATGAGGTTGAGCCAGTTAATCATCAACCATTAAGTAATCTAAAAGTGGTGGAAAAATGAGAGAGTTTTGCCGGTGAACCAAAAAATGAAAAGTAGCTAACAACTGTATATGAGTTATTTGTTAAGGAAGCATTGTCGATATTGTTTTGGTAAATAAATTAACTTAATACAGGATGTAAGTAACCCGGCTTAGCCTAAAAAATTGTGCAAGCTGGGTTTTCTTATGGTACAATACAAAATATTAAAAGATTACAATGCTATAATTGTGTTTGGTTTTTGAAAGAGAGGAAAAAATAAATGATTGAAAGCAGTATAGGTGTCATTGCGGCCTTTACCGTATATCTGGCCGTAATGATGGGTATAGGTATTTATTATTGGCGAAAAGAGCAGACAATGTCCGATTACATATTGGGCGGACGGCAATTGGGGGCTTGGGTGACCTCAATGAGTGCTGAAGCTTCAGATATGAGTGGCTGGATGCTGATGGGGCTACCTGGATATGCCTATGTAGCCGGATTAGAGGCCAGCTGGATTGCGATTGGTTTAATGCTGGGAACTTGGGCTAATTGGCGGTTTGTCGCCAAGCGCTTGCGGCAATATACCCAAATTGCTAATGATTCGTTAACTTTGCCGGATTATTTTCAGAATCGATTTCATGATCAATCGCAAACTTTGCGAATTGTATCTGCGATATTTATTCTTATCTTTTTTCTTATTTATACGTCATCCGGTTTTGTAGCGGGTGGCAAACTATTTCAGACGGTTTTCGGCTTGCCATATATAACAGCTTTACTCCTTGGGACATTTGTTGTGGTGTTTTATACTTTTCTGGGTGGATTCATGGCGGTGTGCTGGACTGACTTTGTGCAGGGTATTATGATGTTTTTTGCTATATTGGCGGTGCCAATTATGGCGACGTTCATGATGGGTGGGCCCAGTGTTACCATTAATGAATTGTCTAGTTGGAATACCGATATGTTTCGGTTATTTACAGCAGCTGACGGGAAGCCGCTGTCGATTATCGCAATAATTTCGCTTTTGGCCTGGGGGTTGGGCTATTTCGGACAGCCGCACATTCTGGTTCGGTTTATGGCTATTCGGTCGGGGGCAGAAGTTAAAAAAGCCACTAATATTGCAATGACCTGGGTTATTATATCCCTGGTGGCTGCTGTACTGGTTGGGCTGGTTGGCAGGGTATATTTGCAGCAGCCGTTAACTGGTTCGGCAGTTGAAACGGTGTTTATGGTGATGACCAACGATCTTTTTGCTAGTTTTATTGCCGGGATTATTTTATCGGCAGTGTTGGCCGCAGTTATGAGTACAGCGTCCTCCCAGCTTCTTGTAACTGCCTCGGCGGTATCGCAGGATTTTTATAAAGCTCTTTTCCGTCCGGCTGCCGGGGAAAAGGAATTAGTATGGGTTAGTCGGGCAACGGTGATTGTCGTAACTATTGCTGCGGTAATTATGGGACTTGATCCTAACAACTTTATTTTGGAGATGGTGGCTTATGCATGGGCTGGTTTTGGGGCTGCTTTTGGACCGGCACTCGTGATGTCGCTGTTTTGGAAACGCATGACTCGTAATGGGGCGTTAGCCGGAATTATTGTTGGCGGAATTACAGTTTTGGTTTGGAAACAATTTACGTTTTTTGGCTTGTATGAAATTGTTCCTGGGTTTATCATGGCTTGTTTGGCGATTTATTTAGTCAGCATCTTTGATACGCCGCCGTCTCAAGCTGTTGTCGATGATTTCAACGCAGTAGATAAGAGCGTAATATAATAATTTGATGCATAAAAAATATGAGACCATCAAAAATTTTTTGATGGTCTCATATTTTTTATGTTGTTGCTGAAATGGGAAAATCAGTATCAAAATGACAAGATGAATTTGCATTATTGCGAAGTTTAAGCTGGCAGCAATCAGTAAGTAACAGGTTATAGTCTTGTACGGGTCTGGTGGCATGAATATTGCAATTAATAAAGATATGTGTTCTGAGCTTGGGTTAGTAGGAGCCGGAACTAAAGGTTAAAACTAATTTATACTAGGAGGACACTTATGCGTACTGCTATTGTAGTATTTACTAAAGTTCCCAAAGCCGGCGAGACGAAGACAAGGCTAACAACTAGCCGGGGCGGTGTACTGACCCCGGAAGAAGCTGAGTTTCTTTATACCGCCTGTTTGCTTGATGTAATTAATTGTTGTGTTGCATCCCAAAGTGGGGATGTCTGGATTTGTTACAATTGTGAGGGGGATAGGGAGTACTTAAATAAAGTATTGACGAGGACTAACGATCCGGCACGAATTAAAGGAATTTATTGTGATCGCGGGGGAACTTTTGATGAATGTATGCAGTATGCGGCTGACTATTTATTAGAAAATAGTAGCGAACGCTTAGCCGAAGCGGTAGTTATTGTCGGAGGCGATCTTCCCGGATTACAGCCGAGTATTATTAAAGAAGCGGTGAAGAAGCTGAAGTGTATGGCGGTAAGTGAAGCAGGCTTGGCGGCTATAAAAGGTCAGGGCGAAGCGGTGGGGGCAGCTGTTGTTGAAGGTGCGTGTCAGGAAGGCGGTTTTTCACTGATTGGTTATACCTATACCACGCCGTTCAAATTTGACCAGGTTTTTTATAACCTGGAAGGAATTACGGCGCTGGATATGGTGGTAGATAAGGTGGAGGCCAGTCAAATTCCGTTTGCGTTTGTGGAGATGGTGCCTGATGTAGACATTCCGGTTGATTTGGCAAGCATGATTCCGGTAGTAAAAGGAATTAAACTGGCAGCAGCCTATGATAGTACGGTGCTGGCGCCGATGAATATTCTAAGAATGTTGGAAGAGTTAGGGTTAGCGGCTTCAGCTTTGCCGCCGCAGCGTTGAAGGGCGGCTGAAGATAATGCAAAACAGTCAAATAGCCGAAGTCTTTCGTTCTACGCTTAATCTTAGATGGTCACCAGTTGCGGTCCGGCTGATGCGGCCAGGCGAGAAAGCACCCAGTGGAGTAGACGAACCGATAAGCCGGATTCGTCATTGCCAAGCTATTGCGTTGGCGAGACGTGGCAATAGTCTGTATCTTCCCCCGCGACGGCATGCTTGCCCGGATGGGGCGGCAATTATGGGACTGGTGCCGATGTCGCCTAAACTTAAATCAGGGGAACTATACTTATTATTTAAGAAACTTCCTAACCTTGAATGTGCAAAAAAAATGATTGTGAGTCGGCCGGAGTTTGCTGCCGGGACGTATAGTGCAAGTGTTGTTGCTCCGTTAGAAGAAGCGGCGTTTGAACCTGATGTGGTCATTTTTACATTGTGGCCGGAGCAGGCCATGTGGCTGTGTGCGGCATCAACTTATTCTACTGGAGAACGGCAAATTTTCAATACATCAGGCTACAATTCGACTTGTGCGGATTTGACTGTTCAGGTAATGACCAGTCAAAAAATGAATATATCGTTTGGCTGTTATGGGGCCAGGGCCTCAAGTGATGTCGCGGATTTTGAGGTTTATGTGTCTGTGCCTTATAGGGACCTTGCGGTACTGATAGAAGCGCTGAAAAAGCTTTCGCTGAAAAGTATTCCTGAAGCCCGGCGGCGTATTTATATGCCACCGATTATGGATAATGTGCTTCAGGTCGGGGAAGCCGAGAAAGAACAAGTAGAGATAATCATCGATCGTGAACGATGCAGCGGATGTGGGCTATGTGCGGCTTTTTGTCCTGAAGCTATGCTGGAAGTAATTGCGGTGGGCGATAAAAAAAAGGCTGTGGTGAGCAAGAGTGGCGGGTGTTGTTGTTGTTACACCTGTGTAGGCCAATGTTCCCAGAAGGCCATCCAGTTAAAACCGCATAGTAATATTCCAAATGGAGGGAAGTAGGGGATGAGTGATTTAAAAAAAGTTGCTTGCCATTTTTGCCATATGAATTGCGGGATGTTGGCAGAAGTGGACAATGGAGTGATTACCAAAGTGACCGGAGACCCAGAACATCCTTTCAATCAGGGTGCACAGTGTCCGCGGGGGGCTTCGGCATTGGATCACCTTAACCATCCCAATCGGATAAATTATCCGTTAAAACAGATAGGAAAACGTGGGGCGGGGCAATTTGAGCGGGTAAGTTGGCAAGAGGCGCTTGACGATATTGCTGCTAGGCTGACAAAACTCAAAGCTACTTATGGAGCCGAAACTCTTAGTAGCTTAGGGGGGACTAACCGAACCGATGACTTTGCCAGACGACGGTTTTTTAACCTGTTTGGCAGTCCTAATGTAGCTCATACTGCTCCCGTATGTTGGATTCCAAATTTTTTGGTGGAGTCGGCTTCTTATGGTTGGGCGGCCTTTGATCCTGAGATTGCAGGTTCACGGTGTGTAATTATTTGGGGGCATAACCCGGCTACTTCATATCTGCCGGAAATGCGCGGCTTGCTCCAGGCTAAAGCTAATGGCACTAAAATCATTGTAATTGATCCGATTTTCAGTGAAACTGCGGCTAAAGCTGACCTCTGGCTAGCGATTAGGCCTGGTTCGGATAACGCTTTGGCGCTGGCTTGGCTTAACGTTATTATCAATGAAGGCTTGTATGATTACGAATTTGTTGATGAGTGGACGGTTGGGTTTGACGAACTTAGTGAACGGGTTGAAGAATACACGCCGGAGTGGGCGGCGGAAAAGACCGGAATCTCGGCTGAAGTTATTGCGGAAGCCGCTAGAATATATGCTACTGCCAAACCAGCCTGTATCCAATGGGGGGTTGCTACCGACCAGTTTGGGCGAGGCAGCAGTGCCGGAGCGCAAGCTAGGGTAGCGCTAAGAGTTATCTGTGGCAATTTAGATGTGCCGGGTGGCGATGTAATGCCGGGGCCGCATCCGGACTTTATTACTGATTGGGAAATGGAATTAAACGATTTATTACCGTTGGCCCAGCGGCAAAAACAACTGGGGGCAGATAAATTTAAGTTGAACACCTGGCCGGGTTATCAGCTATTAACCGATAATATGGTGCGGGTCTGGGGAAAAAGCATTCCGGCAGAGTGGTTCTGCGAGGCTAATGCGCCGCTCCTATTCAGAGCAATGGTGAGTCAACAGCCTTATCCAGTGAAAGCTTGTATTGTGTTAGCTAATAATCCTTTGATTTCTTACGCCAATTCTAAATTAGTATATCAGGCTTTAAAAAGTCTTGACCTCTTAGTAGTGATGGATTACTGGATGACCCCATCGGCGCTGTTGGCGGATTATGTTTTACCTGCGGCATCCTGGTTGGAACGTCCGGTAATGACCACGACTTATGGGGTATCGGATTGGCTTATTGCCTCTGAACGGGCAATTGAGCCAATGTTCGAACGGAAGACTGATGCTGATTTTTGGCGTGAATTGGGGCATAGATTGGGGCAAGTTGAATACTGGCCGTGGGAAAGCGACGAAGAAATATTTAAACAGCGATTGGATCCTATCGGACTGGAAGTCGACAGCTATGAAGAATTTGTTCAATATTACCGGATGGCCTTTGCCCCACGAGAATACAGGAAGTATCAGGAACGTGGGGTGGCTACTCCTTCAGGTAAGGTTGAACTTAAAAGCTCTATTCTCGAACAGTTGGGCTATGATCCATTGCCGCATTATGTGGAATTACCGTTTGGCAGTGAGGCAAAACCTGAAATGGTAGCTGAATATCCATTAACATTAATCGCCGGAGGCGGGTTCATGCCGTTCTTTCATTCCGAGCACCGGGAAATAACCAGAATCCGGCTGTTAAAGCCGTACCCAAGAGTAGCAATCAGTCCGGTGCTGGCAAGTCAACTTAGTATTAAAGATAAGGAATGGGTGTGGATTGAAACACCGACCGGACGGATAAAACAACAGGCCCTTATTACCTCGGCCGTAGCGCCCAATGTTATCCAGGCGGAGCGGGGCTGGTGGTTCCCGGAAAATTCGCCGGTTGACCCTGACCTTATGGGAGCATTTGATTCTAACGTTAATGTGTGCCTGGATGATGACCCCAATACTTGCGATGAAGCATGTGGCAGTTGGTGTACCAGGGCGGTTATGTGTCGGATATCTAAAGTCGGGGGTGAAAGATAATGCATTGGGGGATGGTTATTGATCTAAGACGGTGCGTTGGCTGTCATGCCTGTACCATAGCTTGTCAAAATGAAAACAACTTGCCGTTGGCGCTTAAATACTGCAAAATTTTCAAGGTTGGTCCGAATGGAGAATATCCCAATCTTACATCCTACAACATTCCTATAGCCTGCATGCATTGTGAGGAGGCGCCGTGTGTTGAAGGATGTCCTACGGGGGCGAGCCACCGGCGCGAAGACGGTATTATAGCGATTGATGCTGACAAATGTGTGGGCTGTCAGTTTTGCATGTTAGTCTGTCCCTATGGTGTGAGGCATATGAATAAAGAAGCTGGTGCCGTGGAGAAGTGTACGTTATGCTTTGAACGTCTGGAAGCTGGGAAAGTAACCCGGTGCGTTGAGACATGTCAACTTAAGGCTAGGCATATCGGTGACCTTGATGATGAAACTGGTGAACTTATGCGATTAATTAGGAAAGATAATGCTCAGCCGCTTTATAAACATTTAGGAACAAAACCATCGGTTTACTATATAATGCCATAAGAGAGGAGGCAGATTGGTTATGGAACAAAAACAAGGGTATTGGGGTTGGCTGGCAGCGGGCTATTTGTTTTTGGCGGCATTGGGGGCGATGATAGTCAGTACTGTGGCGATTATGGATATATTGGATATAAAAGTAGTCAGCCAAATTAATGGCTGGATAAGCTTAGTCGCCTTGGTTCTTGCCGGAGTGGGATCACTCTTTCTTATGGTCGAATTGACTCATATCTTTAGGGCCTATCTGATCTATGCTCGCCCTTCGTCTATTATGTGTATTGGATCATACTTATTGACTGCTTTTTTGGGGCTTACGTTTATTTATGCAACCTTTTTCTTTGACTTTATTCCTTGGGCTGGACTAGTCGTGATTAGAAAGATCGTGGCAGTGCTTACTATTGTAAGTGCGTTGGGATTAGTTGCGTATCCCGGCCTGGAATTGGCGGAAGCTAGGGGCCGGACTTTTTGGAATGGCGGCGGTCTGGTAGCGTTGTTTATTACCAATGGTGCGGCTACTGGACTAGCTGGGGTCAATATTATGCTAGTGCTGTTTGGTTTGGGGGTCAGTCAGTATGTAATGGTACTGAATCTAATTCTAACAATAACCTTAATTATCCAATTAACTATGATTAGTAGTTATCTATGGGGAATCAAATTAACTGGAGCTAAGGAAGCCCAAGCCAGTGTTGCTAGTCTGGTTACCGGGACTTACCGGTTTAAATTTATGGGTATTGTAGTATCAATAGGCACTGTAGTGCCATTGATACTTGGCTTTTTCGGAAGTTTGCCGCAACTTGTGGTAGTGGCGGCAGTATTGGTACTTGTCGGTGGATTATTGTTTAGGCGGGTATTCTTGGCGGTTGCGCTAAGAATAGTTATGCCGGGCGAAGAAAATCAAACTATCAGCGACAAAGAAGCGGCGCAGTTAGCGATTAGATTAGAAAAATGCTGGGCGCAAAAAGCTGGCTGGCTAAAGAATTGACAGTCGGTTGGTGAGGTGTTGACGTTGGAACAAATAGTGGCTTTTGCGGAATATAAGGAGAAAGAACAATTGAGAAGTTTATTTGCTGAGACGGATATGGGGCTTGCCGGTGAAATTGAAGACCATGTGCTATTAAAAAAAGGTGATCGAATATTGGCTGGGGGCCGGCTCGTGCAAATGGATGAAAGCTTGTTTCATTTAATGGTATTTGCGGTGGATAAAGCGAAACGTGGTACCGGATTAGGAAAAAAACTAATTGATAAACTTTGTCAATTCCCATGGGCTTATTGCCGGGAAGCGGAGAAACTTAAAGGATTAGAGTATACTATTACTACTATTGCTAAAGGAACAGCGGTGCCTTTTTATCAAAACTGCGGTTATCAGATGATTAGTTTTGCTGAACTCCCGGAGCCGTTTGACCTGCAATGCCGGGAGTGTCCTGACCAAAAGGAATGTAAACCGATGGCTCTGGCGTTTTATGGGAAAGCCGGTACTAAAGAGGTTGGGTGATGAGATGAAACGAAGTTTTAAACTTATGGGTACAGGTGCCGGACCAGGGACACCGTCTTTTTTTTGCGAATGTGCGGGTTGTCTGGAAGCACGTCAATACCCTAAGTATTCCAGAACACGTAGTGGGGCCGTGGTAAAGACCGAAATTGGCAATATCCTGGTAGATGCACCGCCGGATTTACGGGTTCAACTATTGCGCGAACAAATAAAGGATATTGACAATATTTTTATGACACATTGGCATTATGATCATTTTGGCGGATTAGGTGAACTGGAGTACTATGGTAAGTTAGCTAGAAAACAAAAAGTACCATTATACCTGCCGCCAAGCGCTCAACCGGAATTTGCTGCGGCCTTTCCTAATTTATTTGAGGTGTTTGAAGTAAAAAGCTGGAGCTTTGGCGAACAGTACTGGTTTGGCGGATTGTCAATTACGCCGCTGGCGGCGTGTCATGGTATAGAAACTGCTGGCTTTTTGGTGGAAACGGTGAATAAGCGCTTGGCATATTTTCCTGATACATCCGGAATGCCAGCAACCACAGCTCACAAGGTCAAAGGTGTGGATTGGCTGATTTGTGATGCAACATTTTGCGGTGATAATTGGTTTCCCCAAGTGCATATGTCAGCAGAGCAGGCTATTGAATTGGGGAAGGCTCTGAGTGTTGGGCAGACGGTTCTCACCCATATGTCGATTCATTACAGCCGTCCGGTGGTTAATAGTGAACTGGCGGCACTGGCGGCCAAACAGGCTGGAGTTAAAGTTGGCTATGATGGAATGGTATTTGAATTGTAATAAGCGGTTTAGTAAGGGAGATTACATAGTAAAATCAATAGTACAAAAAAAAAAAATATGGTAAAATATAACAAGAAGTATTTATAGGAAAGTATATACTATAAAATGATTGAGTGGTTGATACGGTGGATAGTATAAAACCAAGAGTGTTTATTGGCTCATCAACAGAAGGTTTAGCCATAGCTGATGCTATTCAGAAAAACTTGGAATACTATTCCTATGTTGATCTTTGGACGCAAGGAATATTTGAACCGTCCAGTACGAGTCTGGATGATCTAATCATGGCGCTTAATCAATATGATTTTGCAATCTTTGTCTTTATGCCTGAAGATGTAGTTAAAATGAGATTGGAAGAATACGCTGCAGTACGAGATAACGTCATTTTTGAGACCGGCCTATTTATTGGGAGAAATGGGAAAAATCGCACCTTTTATATTGCGCCACGCGGGAAAAAGTTTCGTCTTCCGTCAGATTTAGCGGGGTTTAGTGCAGCGGATTATGATGATGCTCATCCTAATTTGAATGCGGCTCTAGGGCCAGCCTGTACAGCAATATTAGCTAAAATGAAACGAGAAGGACCTATAATTAGATGACGGGGGCGTTAGCTGAAGAAATATTGTCGGTTTTTATTGGCTGCTCTGATGAGGGAGTAGAACTAGCAAGTATCGTTCAATGTGAATTGGATAAAATATGTTATTCTTATCTCGAACGTCAAGGCAGAATCAGGGTAATGAGTTCTAATCTCCAGCGAATTACTGAAGGTGTTAATGATGCCGATTATGGAATTGTTGTATTTTCAAAAAAAGATATGGAAAGTAAGAACGGCGATTTACTTTTTATGAGCGGACTTCTTCGGGGAACTTTAGGCGCAGAACGATTTAGTATGATTGTTCCGCGATATATGGATATAGGTAGCCTTACACAGTATTTACAGGGCTGTAATCCGTACACTTTTGACTCTGGCAACCCTAACAAATGTGGAGCGCTGGGGGTGGCCTGTTCGGAAATTAGTGACCGGCTAAAAAAAATGACTAAAAGAAAACTGCCGCGATATTATGTACAACTTGAAAACAAGAAACGGATGCTTATAGTAGCACTGGAGAGTCTTAGTGGTGATAAAGATAAATATAATCCGCTAATGGCTTGTATGAAGGATTGCTTTGATGCAAACACAGAAATATTAAGTGAGTCTAAGATACTAGGAACGGAAATGTTTATTTTAAGTGAGAATAAACAAGAATTGGTTAAAATTGGCGGTTCTGGAATCATTAAGTCCCATCATAAGCTTTATCTATATGATGATAGTAAGATTGTAGTACAGTGCTACAAGAAAAATGAGCTATTGTTGGGCGAGAATGTTGATCGGTTTCTCGATGACGAGGAACTTTATTATGAGTATGTTTTTTGTTGCCCGATACGGCGAAAAGCTGTGTTGGCGGTGCACATTGGGAGCAAGAATAACATAACATCTAATGAGGATAATAAATTGCTGACAGAACTAGAGAAGCGGAACGGTAGCTATATCGGGATTATTAAGTTAGTGATTAAGGGAGGACTTCGCTAGGATGAAATTTCACATAAGTAGAGGTAAAACTAAAATAAATGGCGGGGCTTCAATGGTAAAAACAACAAGCTATGTTAAGCCAGTAAGTGATAATGGTGTGGTACTAGGAACGGTTTTCAAAAAAGACGAAAATGTACGGATTATTGCTAATAAAAAACCGGAAGAAGCGCTATATCGGATTTAACCTTAAGTATTAGTTAGTGGGGAAAAGCTATCTTTGTACGTAAGCATAAATAAATAATTATAGCGTATATTTTAGTTCTATGCTTTTAATGGTATAGAACTGTTTTGGTTTGGGTTTGCAGTGGGAAAAAATAAACAGTAGCTTTAAAATTTGCTTTGTCATATAATGGTAACAAGGAAGAGTTTCAAGTAGAATTAATTTAATTTTCAGTAAAAAGCAAAAGGATGTATTGTTGGTCAGTCGGCCTAGCGTGGTATTGGGAATTTAACTTGTTTATACTTGAATTTTGTTTGGGGGAGCAGACATGCGGGATGGACATAACCGCCAGATTAACTATTTGCGTTTGTCGTTAACTGATCGTTGCAATTTTCGATGTGTATATTGTGTGCCGCCACAGGGGAAAGAGTGGTTAGAACATTCGGAAATTCTCACTTATGAGGAAATGCTGCGATTAATCAAGGTTTTTAACAAAGCGGGTATAACTAAAATTCGATTAACTGGAGGTGAGCCGCTGGTTCGCAAGGGGGTAGTTGAGTTTGTAGCAGCGATTAAGGCGCTGGGGGTAATCGAAGATATTTCGATGACCACTAATGGAAGCTTATTGCCGCCTTTAGCGAATAGACTAAAAACTGCGGGATTAAACCGGGTAAATATCAGTCTGGATACGATTAATTCGGCTAATTTTACCCAAATAACTACTTGCGGTCGTTTAGATGATACTTTATCAGGCATTAAAAGTGCACTGAAAGCTGGACTTACTCCGGTCAAGCTTAATGTAGTTTTGACTGAGGCTTTAACTGAAAGTGATTTGACTTATTTTACTGAGCTGGTTTACCACCAGCCGATTTCAGTAAGATTTATTGAATATATGCCAATTGGCAATCAGCCGGTTCAACGCGGAATGGATGTGGCGATGGTTAAGAAATTGTTAGGCCTTGCAGGAAGAGAAATGCTTATTCCAGCCTCGGTAATTCAAGGCGATGGTCCGGCAAAATATTACCGTTTTCCTAAGTATCAAGGCTCTTTTGGGTTTATTACGCCGATATCGGAGCATTTTTGTGAGGCTTGCAATCGCTTGCGGTTGACTGCGGATGGACACCTGAGGCCATGTCTATTGTCTAATACGGAAGTTGACATTAAGACGCCGCTTAGGAATGGGGCAAGTGACAATGATTTGACCGAACTTTTTTTTACTGCTATCCGGGAAAAACCAGAAGGTCATTCGCTTTGCCGAGCCAGTGGTTACCCAGCTTTTGAACGGAGTATGTCACAAATTGGGGGATAATAGTTGTATTAGAATAGTTGAGGAGGTAGAAAAATGGCACTTGTCCAAATTCATCTAGGAACAACCATCAGTAGGGAAAACAAATCAAAAATAGCCCAAGAAGTATCGGAAATTATTTCGAAATATTCAGAATGTGATAAAGCTACGATCCAAGTTATTGTTTGGCAAAATGCTCCGGATGCTCCGGAGGATAGTTCCGTATTTATGGTATGCGATGGACAGGAAAAACAATATATAAAAAATTCTGTCTGTATATACTAGCGGAAACGCTATTCAATAAACAAAGAGGGTGCCCTAAAAAACATTAATGTCTTTTAGGGCACCCTCTTTGTTTATTTCAACTTATAGATGGGCTAAATATATGCATAAAAGTATTGACAGTGAACGATAATCTGAATATTATATAAATAAGCATAAACAATCAGATACAATCATAAACAATCATGGATAATAGAAAACGTTGCGCGAATGGGAAGTGTGAACACGTTGAGTATACTGTACGAAGAAGAACGGAAAAAGAAAATTATTGAGTATCTTCAGCTAAATTTAAGAGTCTCAGTGCGTGAGCTTAGTAGTAATTTTTCAGTTTCCGAGTCAACAATCCGCAGAGATTTGCAGGAACTTGAAGATGAAAATAAGTTAAAGCGAACGCATGGTGGCGCAGTTTACTTGGAGGATGTAAATTTAGAACTTACATTTGGCGAGAAAGAGGATAAATTTCGCCAGGAAAAAGTGGCAATTGCCAAAAAAGCGGCAGAGCTTATTGAGGATGGCGACACGATACTTATAGATTCCGGGACAACAACGCTATATATGGTGAATGAATTAAGAAAGTTTTCTAATTTAACGGTTGTTACTAATTCGATTATCTTGGCGCAGGTTTTGCAAGGTCAGGAAAATATCCAAGTAGTTGTGGTTGGTGGTATGTTGCGGAAAAATACCTTGGCAATGGTGGGGCCAATGGCAGAGCAGGCGTTGGGGATGCTTAATGTGAATAAAGCGTTTATTGGGACAAATGGGCTTAGTCTGGAGAATGGGTTAACGACTCCGAATATTATTGAGGCGGCTACAAAAACTAAAATGATTAGCATTGCCAAGCAAGTCGTGGTATTAACTGATTGGAGCAAATTTGGCAAGGTGTCGTTTGCCAAATTTGCCGAGTTGTCTCAAATTGATACTTGTATTGTTGATGATAAAGCATCGCCGGAATCAATTGAGCAAATAAGAAAGGCCGGAATAGAAGTAGAAGTTGTTTATCTATAGGAGGAATTGCCATGGGCCAATATGTAGTAACGGTTACTTTAAATCCAGCACTAGATAAGACGGTAGTTATTGATAAATTTGAGGTTGGTGGATTGAATCGAGTGAAGAATATGCGAATCGATCCTGGTGGCAAGGGGATTAATGTTGCTAGAGTATTAACTGGATTGGGGGTAGCGGTTCAGGCGACTGGGATTATTGCGGGGTCGCAAGGTCAACTATTAAAGCAATATTTAGCAGCCGAGAAAATAAGCGAAAGCTTTGTGACAATACCTGGACAAACTAGAACTAATTTGAAGGTGGTTGATGCTAATTCAAAGGTTACGACTGAAATCAACGAAGCTGGTTTTTTGGTAGGAAAAGTAGAGTTGGAAAAATTCAAGGAACATTTGGAACAATTGCTGGATAATGTTTGCTATCTAGTTTTGAGTGGAAGTCTGCCGCCCCAAGCTGAAAATAGTATTTATAGTGAGTTAATCGGAATAGCTAAAGGCAAAGGTGTACATACAGTACTTGATGCGGATGATGCGGCGCTTCGTTTGGGGATAACAGCCCGGCCGCTGGCAATAAAGCCAAACATTCATGAATTAGAAAAGCTGGTTGGGCGAAGTTTAACGGATGATAATGCGGTTCTTTGTGCGGTTCGGGAAATTATTGATCAAGGTGTTGAAATAGTTATCGTGTCAATGGGAGCCGAGGGGGCGTTAGTTGTAAATAAAGATGAGGCATATCGAGTGCGGGTTTCTTCAATGATAGCAGAAAGTACGGTGGGGGCCGGTGATTCGATGGTCGCTGTATTAGTATATGCACTGCTTAATAAGTTTTCGTTGAGCGAGACAGCACGCTGGGTTACAGCCGCTGGAAGTGCAACGGCTGCTAAACCGGGAACTGAAGTATGTAACTTATCAGAGATAAAGCAGTTTTTGGCTAATGTGCAGGTTCAACGTCAGAGTTAGATTTTGGTGGCATTAAAACAGTTTAAGAGGAGGATTCTTGTGAAAAAGATTTTAGCGGTTACTGCTTGCCCTACGGGTATTGCGCATACCTATATGGCAGCAGAAGCTTTGGCTCAGGCGGCAGCACAAAAAAATGTTGAGATTAAGATTGAGACCCGTGGGGCGGTTGGGGTGGAAAATCCTCTAACTCCTGAGGATATTGCCGGAGCGCATGCCATTATTATTGCTGCCGAAACCGATGTGGAAGAAGCACGTTTTGTCGGACAAGCTATATTCAAAGTTGCCATTGCTGAAGCGATTAAGGATCCGGGTAAGGTTATAGATGCTGCAGTTAATTTGGAGCCGGCTAAAACAAACGATATTAACCAGGCAGCAAAAAATAAAGAAGAACGAAAATCCCAAATAACAGGCCCTTATAAGCATCTCATGACTGGTGTATCATATATGTTGCCGTTGGTTATTGCAGGTGGTTTAATTATCGCAGTATCGTTTGTTTTTGGGATAGAAGCTTTTAAAGAGCAAGGAACCTTGGCTGAAGCACTGATGACTATTGGTAGCGGCTCGGCTTTTGCCTTGATGGTACCAATCCTAGCGGGATTTATTGCTTTTTCAATTGCCGAAAAACCGGGACTTGCACCGGGAATGATAGGTGGTATGTTAGCGGCTAAGATTGGCGCTGGTTTCCTTGGCGGTATTATTGCGGGATTTTTAGCCGGTTATGTTGTCCAGTTTATGAAAGAAAATATAAAATTACCGAAGAATTTTGCGGGGTTAGTTCCTATTTTGATTATACCGTTTATCGGTAGTGCTATTGTTGGATTATTGATGATTTATGTTATCGGTACACCCGTAAAAGCGATTATGGATGGACTTAGTGCCTGGTTGGCTAATCTTGGCGTAGCAAATGCCGCACTTCTGGGATTGGTTCTGGGAGCGATGATGGCGTTTGACATGGGGGGGCCGGTAAACAAGGCAGCATATACATTTGCAATCGGTCTTTTAGGAACAGGGTTTTATGGGCCGATTGCTGCGGTTATGGCGGCAGGTATGACGCCGCCGCTCGGGTTGTGGCTAGCAACGCTTTTGGCACCAAAAAAGTTTTTGTCAGAAGAACGTGAAGCCGGAAAAGCGGCTGGGGTGCTGGGGCTTTCGTTTATTACGGAGGGGGCTATTCCATTTGCGGCGGCTGATCCGTTTCGGGTTATTCCATCAATTATGGTTGGTTCGGCGGTTACCGGGGCGTTATCTATGGTGCTAGGCGCTACTTTGCGCGCCCCGCATGGCGGAATTTTTGTTCTCCTCATTCCTAATGCGGTTGGCAATCTGGGAATGTATGTGCTTTCTTTGTTAGTTGGAACGGTGGTAACGGCGGTAATTCTTAGTATCGTTAAAAAAAATAAAGCAACTGTTTAGAGTTTGTAAATATATTGAACGAGGAGATAAACTATGAAAATAATGGATATCATTAATGACAACACCGTATTTATTGGTTTGGATGTCAACAGCCAAGAAGAGTGTCTGAAAGTAATGGCTGAAGGAATGAAAAAGGCCGGTTTTGTTAGTGACATTACTACTTATTTGGCGGCAGTAAAGGAACGTGAAGCAAAGGGTTCAACGGGAATTGGCTTTGAGGTAGCAATTCCACATGGTAAATCAGATGGTATGGTTGCACCGGGATTGGCCTTTGCCAGGCTAAAGACACCAATTGACTGGAATTCGTTAGATGGGAGTCCTGTGCACCTGGTATTCCTAATTGGTGTACCACAGGCTGCTGCTGGTGATGAGCATATAAAAATACTTATTGCTTTATCGCGAAAACTGATCCATTCCGAGTTTCGGGAAGCGTTATTGGCGGTAAAATCACCAACCGATCTTTATCAAATTTTACAAGATATTTAATAGGAGATGTGACATGATAACTGTAGAAGCAATATTAGAAAATCCGTCGGGGTTCCACCTTCGTCCGGCTCAGCTTTTTGTGGAGAAGGCGAATCAATTTAAGTCTTTGATTACGGTAAAAAATGACAAAGGTATGGGGGTCGCTGGTAAGAGTATTTTAGGATTAATGACCCTGGGGTTAACGCGCGGCGCCAAAATTATTATCGAGGCTAATGGTGAAGATGAAGAAGCGGCCGTTAAGGAACTTTTGGATTTAGTTAAAAGTAAATTTGGTGAATAACTAGAAGTGGCTCCGGTAAAAAGTTTAGCTAAGCTTTTTATCGGGGCTTTATATATTTTGTAGTGGTCAGTGAATTTAATGAGCATTGTTGGGTTGTTAGATGGTAGGAGGAGTTTAAGCTTAACTTATGGAATAAAAATGAATCGTAAAGTGAATCTGCGGCAGATGGGCGTGAGGCGAGGTTGCTATATGATTGTAAATGTAGTCTGTTCGGTTGAACTTCAAGCAGTGTTGACCGAGCTGGTAAAAGCCAGAGGTATTGAAGTGAATAGTGAAGCTAAGGTTACGCTGGTGGAAAAAGGCTGTGACTATTCGCCGCACGGAGTTGCGATTGTTTTTGAATATAATTCGCTGCCGGAAATTGTTGAGTTATTGGACCTTATGGCTAAAAAGCATGAGCCGGCAAAAAATATAATTAGTGCCAGACGGCTTGATAGTGATAACTATGAAATATTAGCCTACGAAGATATTATCTATTTTGAAGCGGCGGGTAATAATGTTTATTGTCTTACGGCCACTGCTAAATACCGGATTAAAAACAAATTGTACGAATTAGAAACTAATTTGCGGGAACAGGGCTTTATTCGAGTGGGCAAATCAGTGTTGCTTAACATTATGAGTGTAGTTGAAATTATTCCGTGGTTTGGATCAAGACTATTACTCAAGTTGAAGAATAACCATGAACTTGAAGTTACGAGAAACTACGTAAAAAGTTTCAAAGAATTTTTGGAATTATGAGTAAGAGTGAGGATTTTGCTATGCGGAATGCGGTGATAGCGTATGTACTTAATGCCATTGGGTCAGCGTTTATTGGTTTGGTGGTCTGCAGCGTGGAGGTTGTTATGAACGTATATCAACCGGAAATGTTTAGGTATTTTGTTCATAGTGCAGTAATTGGGGCAATTATTGGCACAGTATGTCGCATTGTTGGGTATTCATTAAGCGGTTATATGGGACATAATATTTTCCGATCGTTAGGTTTGATTTTTATAATTATCGCTGCAGCTATGGCGTTGGTGAATGACATATTTAATGTGTCATTCTGCCATTTGTTTGTGTTGTTGGTGATTGCCGAAGTGCTGGGTTTGCTAACCGCATATTTGAATATTAGGTATGCTAAAAAGTTAAATGATCGATTGAAGAAAAAACAAGCGACTATAAGGCAGAATTTCAACAGCTAATTTCCGGGGGATTTCCTCCGGTTTTTTTATTTGGCGTAATCTGCAACTTACATAGCGAATATACCCTGTTATCATTAGTTAATGGTGTTAGGGGACGGACATATATATAATAAACTTAAAATAATGTTTAGGAGAAGGGGGAGAATGGTGCAAGGCTTTTTTTTAGGGCTGTCGACTGGGGCGGTGTGCCTGGCTTATTGTGCGCCAACCCTAGTGCCGTATATATTGGGCGAAGGAAAAGGTGTTTGGCAGACTAGTATAATTGTTGCTCAGTTTCTTGGAGGACGGTTATTGGGCTATCTCTTTTTTGCGGTGATAGCCTGGGGGCTTAATTGCTCACTTGTTAATCAGTTAGGTTCTAATGAGGGCGCTATTGGGGTAATCTATATAATTTTGGCGGCTGCCTTGGCGTTATATGGGCTTGCAAATAAAAGCGCGCTTTGCGCCGGACGGTCTTCAACGTGGTCAGGTTTATGGCTGAATGGTCAGCGGCCGGCGATGATACCAATGAGTCTGGGATTTCTTACCGGCTTGAATCTGTGCCCGCCGTTTTTACTGGCGTTGGCCAATGCCAGTGAATTTAACCAGCTTAGTCAAAGCATACTGTTTTTTTTCAACTTCTTTTTAGGTACGACGGTGTATTTTATTCCGGCACCGTTGCTAGGTACGTTTAATTGGTTACCGGCTTTTAAGGTAGTGGGGAAATTGGCGGCGGCGATTACTGCTATTTATTATCTGTATACCGGTATAGTTATGATTGGAGGAGGCTTGCTTTTATGACCAACCGGGTAATTAATCCAGACATACTAAGACCGTCGGCGGTATCCCCGCTGAAAGTGCTGCTCTGTAGTTTGCCGATGCTGATTTTAACAGCATTTTTGATCTCACGTGGTAGTATGCCGGTTGAACCGTTAAAAGTGGTGGCATTTAGTATGACCTATATACTTATAAATGGGCTGTTTTTTCTTATGATATATACCGGTAAAGTGTATCACTATCGGGCAATATTATTTATAACTGTTGCCGTAGCGTTCATTATTGCTTTTGGCGCTAATTTATTGGAGGAACGGGGCAGCATGCTGTTAAGAACCGAAAATACTCTTGCCGGGGATGCGCCGTTTTGTCATTTGGTTATACCGGCGATCATAATCCCGGCGGTGGTGACTAAAACAATTATCTTTCCGGGAACAATTATTGATCGGTTTGCCAGTATTTCCGGTATGCTGGTGTTGTGGCTTGGGGCATCGGTGGCGTTAGGCCGCGGTTGGTGCAGCTGGGTTTGTTTTTATGGGGGACTGGATGAAGGCTTTTCCTGCTTATGCCGTAAACCGGTTATTAAAAATATTGCTGATCAATGGCGGTATTTACCTTGGGCCGTGTTATTAGTGGTGGTGTTAGTTTCGGCCTTGACCTTTTCGCCTGCCTATTGCGAATGGCTGTGCCCATTTAAAACCGTTACTGAGTTTTCAGCAATAACGTCCTTCAAAATTTTGGTGCAAACAATTATCTTTTTGCTGTTATTTATTAGCCTAGTCGTCGTACTGCCAATTCTTACTGGACGCCGTATCCAGTGCGGGCTTTTTTGTCCGTTTGCTGCTTTTCAAGCATTAACTAACAAATTCAATATTTTTACTATTGGAATTAACCGGGAGAAATGTGTAGAGTGTAAGCGGTGTGTTAAAGGTTGTCCTACTTTTTCGTTAGATACAGTCAGTGTTAAGCAGGGAAAACCGCTGCTTTCCTGTACAAAATGCGGTAAGTGTATAGATAACTGTCCCAAGCAGGCAATAAGCTTCCGCTTAAAAGGAATTCCTGTGGGGGTAAATACTCAAAGTGCAAAAATATTGTTTTTGTATCCGGCGTTTACTTTCGCGGCAGCCGTGGGTGGCGGGTTTATCTACGGGGCATTGATCCGGGTGCTCAAATTAATTACTACTGGTAGTATGTTTTAATAGGGAGGAAAAGGTATGCGTCGGTTGCGGGTTGTGCTTAGCTATATAGTGGCGGTACTCATGATAGTTGTGGCGGTGGCGGCGCTTGCTGGCAGCAATTTTTTGGCCGCAAAACTAGTGGCTGTCACGGGTATAAGGGTGTCACCGTGGTATACTGGCGGTGAAGTGGCCAACATCATTGAGCATGGCAGTTACCAGACTTTGATTCATCGCCCGGTGTTTGATGCGTTAATCGATCAAGCTACAGAAGGGTTTGTCCAGCTGGACTGGCAGCCGCTAGCAGCACTGCCGGAATATATAGACGAAGATATCGATTGCTTTGGCAACGGCAATATTGATGGTCATATCAAGCTTGATACCAGAAATAATATAGCGCAGTTTACCTCTTACAGCTCCCAGGCGGTTTCCCTAGCAGGAAGCTATAAACTAAAAGACCGGGTGACCATAAGGGTTGTACTCTTACGTGATTAGCCAATACAAGAGGCCGTCTAACCAGCATTAACGCTGGCTAGACGGCCTCTTGTTACTTTATTTACCGATAAATTCTTGGACAACATATACTGAACCGGTGGAACTATGCACTACCCCAATTCCGACCTCGGTATAGTGGCTATTTAAGATGTTGGCACGATGCCCTGAACTGCCCATAAATGCGGTTTCAGCCCCACTAACACTTCGGTCTATTGCCAGATTTTCGCCGGCATACAGATAACTGATATTAGCTTGGCGCATCCGGTCAAAGGGGGATTTACCTTCGGGATTAGTATGGGCAAAATAGTTGCGGTTAATCATATCTTTGGCATAGCTTTCAGCCAAGGCGGTTAATTGGGCATTAACTCTTAAACTCGGTAATCCATTAGCTGCCCGGTCAGCATTTAAGAGGGCCAGGGCTTGTTGTTCTTCCGAACTGTAATTGCCAGAATTGGTAGTTGTAGTGGTTTGAGTGGTAGTTGTTGTAGTCTGGGCCGGGGTGGTAGAAGTGGATGCGGGGATAGTATACAGATTGGACTGCCTGGTATAGCGGTAGCGCGGAATAGTATATCTTACATTGACAAGGCTGCCGCTATTAGAGGTTAGTTGCTGGTAAGCAGAGTAAGGGGCGCGATAAATGATTTGGCTGGCATTAACTGCAGTAGTTAGTGCGGTACTGAGAATGGAAAACGTTATAATACTGGTAAGCAGCTTGGTTTTTAACGTGCTGTTTAACATCAGTACACCTTCCTGTCATCTTTTTATGTTAACTCTAGTACGCTATAAATATTTGCTCCTTTTGCAAATTATCCTGCAAATTAAGTGCTGTAAATTTGTGTAAAGGTTATTGGTGTAGCTGAGAATTAAGTTATACACGGTGTTGAAAAATAGGGCCTTGTGCTATTTTCCCCGGTGCTGGGCTAACTAAATTGGAATATTAGGCAAGCTGGAATGTATATAACGGCATTTTATCATACTAATCGCTGAGAATAAAACTGGAGGATGCTGTTAATGCGGATATTGGTTGTAGAAGATGACAAAGTAGTACGGGAAGCACTTACCGCTTTACTAAGCGAGGAAGGATATACTGTTGATAGTGTAGCTGCCGGTGATGAAGGTCTGTACGTTGCTAAACAGGATATTCATGATTTATTAGTCCTTGATGTTATGTTGCCGGGAATGGATGGGTTAGAAATTATAAAAAAATTGCGAGCCAATGGTTCTACAATTCCGATATTGCTGCTTACGGCTTTGGATAGTATAGATGACCGGGTCACGGGTCTTAATCTGGGCGCTGACGATTACTTAGTAAAGCCGTATGCTATGCGCGAACTTTTGGCAAGGATAAAGGCACTACTAAGGCGCAAAGGCAACTTAATTGATTGCGGACAGTTGAGTTATGGCGGTATCTTATTAGATGCTAAACTTCGGGATGGTGTTGTAGCTGAGAAAATTTTGGGGTTAAGTGCGAAAGAATATGAAGTTTTAGAATTCCTTATTTTAAATAAAGAACAACTTGTCACCAGAGAACAAATATTTGACCGTATTTGGGGATTTACTTCGGATACTACGGTCAATATTGTTGATGTCTATATCCACTATTTGCGAAAAAAGTTAGCCCAGGAAGGGGTGGATAAACTGATTCATACAGTCCGGGGGGCAGGATTTATGTTAAAGGAGAAATAGCAATGTTTTTAAATACGCGTCGGCGGTTGACGACACTAAACTCCTTAGTTTTTTTGCTGATTTTTATAATTTTTACTTCAACTTTGTATAGCTATTTGCATTTTCGGTTATTCAATCGGATTGATGCGGTTATGCTGTCGCAAGCAAACTCGATAAGATTGATAAACGGGCGCGTTGAACCAATAGGTAGGCCGCTAATTGATCCGCGGGTGTTCATATTACTCGGCAGCACTGAGGGCAATATTGTAAACCCGGCCTATGGTCAATCGCCTAAATTCTTAAATGTTGAAGAAATTGCCGCAACAATTAGTAGTGGTAAAATTGAAAATCGTGAATATGAAGGCCATGTATTTCGAATTGCCAATGTCCCATATCGGTTTAAAGATAATATATATCATGGTGATAGTAAAATTCCGATTCAATCGGTTATTGCGGTTAGTGAGGTTGATCCTGAAATAGAACTATTACATAGTTTTATTGGAATTACTTTTTTTGGTGGGCTAGTAAGCATGCTGGCTATTATTATTGCGGGATATTTACTGGCAAAACGGGCGATGGTGCCGATCCAGGCGGCGTGGGAAAGGCAGCAGCAGTTTGTTTCCGATGCGTCGCATGAGCTGAGGTCGCCGATTACTGGGATATATAGCAATGCTGAGTTAATGTTGAGGCACCCTGAACGAACCATTGCCGAAGAAAGTCATCGGATTAATACGATAATTGGTGAGTCAACACGAATGACCAAGCTCATTGCCAATCTATTGACCTTGGCTAGAGCCGACGCTAACAAGGCTGAATTGCAACTGACCCAAGTAGACCTGAATAAAATAATTGAAGATGTTATTCAAAGCTTTGAACCCAGGGAAGAAATAGAAAAAATCAGTCTGGCACTGGACATTGAGCCGGTGTTAAAGCTTGTGGCGGATAAAGAACGTATCCAACAATTAGTGGTAATTTTATTAGACAACGCTTTTAAATATACGTCTGCAGGCGGAGCCGTCAAGGTTAAGGGGTTTCGAGCAGACAAATATATTGTAATTAAGGTTACTGATACTGGTTCAGGGATAGCCCCGGAACATCTGCCACGCATTTTTGATAGATTTTTTAGAGGTGATAAGGCCCGGTCAAGAGAAAGCGGCGGTACGGGGCTGGGATTAGCAATAGCTAACTGGATTGTGCAAAAACATCGGGGCAAAATTGTCGTCGATAGTGAAGTTGGACAAGGAACGAATATTAGTGTATATTTGCCGGTACTGAAAGGGTAAAATTAGTTATTCCTTATTTTTCAAGCAATGATTGAGAAGTTTTTAAAAAAAAATTAAAAGTATTTTGGCATAATACAAACACAATATTAACATTGTATGTAAACTAGAGAAAGGAGGGATGGATGATGAAAAAAATATTGCGGCGTTTTGTGAGTGGAATTATTAGTATAATAACCACTTTTTTGGTTATGGCAGCACCAGTAGCAGTGCTTGTGTATTCTGCCGATGGCGTAACCGAACAAGCCGGAAAAATAACTTATTTGACGGCACCGATTAAGTATGATAACGTGCTGACTAAGCAAACTAAGGCGAATAAGGTATATGTAGTAAAGAGTGCGGGCCCGGTCTTATTGCCGCAAGATATGATGGTTGAACATCCGCTTGACAAATAAGCACCCGCCAAATCTAGTTATAGATAATGGTAGGAGGCAAAAAAGTTGATGAGGCGTAAAAAACAAAAGTGCTCTTAGAGCTACGAGAAATTGTAGTTTTAAGAGTACTTTTGTTTTTTGTTTAGGGTACGGGTGGTTAAGTAGATATATGTAGTCGCTTTATTGGAAAAAACGCATAATATATTGCCGGGAAAACTATAATAGTTAGGTGAAATTAGCGATTGCCTGGAAATACTAGAGATAGCTTGTTGGTGTTATTCGGGATTTAAGCGCTAGAAAGGGTGGCGGTAATGAAATCAGTTTTGTTTGTTGCATCTGAGGCACTTCCGTTTGTAAAAACTGGAGGGCTTGGTGAAGTGGTGGGGTCCTTGCCGAAGGAACTCAACCGCCAAGGGGCAGATGTCCGGGTTGTCTTACCAAAGTATGGTGATATTCCGAGCGAATGGCGGGATAAAATTGTACATATTTATGATACCAATGTCTATGTTGGCTGGCGCAAACAGCATTGCGGCTTAGCAAAGTTGGAACATGACGGTGTGACCTACTACTTTATTGATAACGAAAGTTATTTCAAACGACCTGGATACTATGGATACTACGATGATGCCGAGCGGTTTGCGTTTTTTTGCCGGGCGGTGTTGGAAGTTTTGCCACATATGGATTTTAAACCGGAGATAATTCATTGTCATGACTGGCAGACGGCGATATTGCCTGTTTTACTAAAGGCTCATTACAGTCATATCGAAGAATACCGAAGACTGCGTACGGTTGTAACCATTCACAATCTGCAATACCAGGGAATTTTTGATTCAGTGGTAGTTGGTGACCTGCTAGGATTAAATGAAGAGTACTATTTTACGAGTGACAAACTAGAGTTTTATGGAAGAGCCAATTTTCTAAAGGGTGGGATTGTTTTTGCTGACGCCGTTACTACGGTGAGTGAATCGTATGCGTGGGAAATCACCACTTATGAAGGTGGCAAACAACTTGACGGAGTATTACACAGCCGTCAAGATAATCTATATGGTATTTTAAATGGCATTGATTATGAGTACTATGACCCGGAACATGACGATTTTATTGATGTACCCTATGGTCAGGCATCCCTTGAACATAAAACTGAAAATAAACTTAAACTCCAGGAACGACTGGATTTAAAGGTCGATGCTAACATTCCGCTAGTGGGGATTGCTTCACGGCTTGTGGCTGCCAAGGGCCTTGACCTTATTGCCGGAGTGCTCGATGAAATAATGTCATTAGATGTGCAATTAGTTATTTTAGGAACTGGTGAATCCTATTATGAAGATCAGGTAAGGTGGGCCAAGAGTCGCTATCCTGATAAAATTGCCGCAAATATATTTTTTGATGAAGCTTTTTCGCGGCGAATTTATGCGGGGGCCGATATTTACCTGATGCCGTCCTTGTTTGAACCTTGCGGTATCAGCCAACTTATTGCGATGCACTATGGGGCGGTTCCGATAGTCCGGGCAACTGGCGGGTTAAAGGATACGGTTCAGCCCTACTCAGAACAGTCAAAGACCGGTAATGGTTTTTGCTTTTTTGATTACAACGCTCATGAAATGTTATATACTATTGAAAAAGCCGTGGCGTATTATAAAGATCCTGAATTATGGCAGAAGATTGTCCATAATGGTATGGCAGCTGATTATAGCTGGCGGCGGTCGGCGGAAAAGTATTTGGCAGTATATGATGAACTGGTTGTTAAGGCGGACCTGGAAGAAAAGCAAGCGCGCGAGCAAGAACCAGAACCAGTTGACCTTGATTGGGGGAACCTGGTGGCAATGACATTGCCACCGGAGCAGATTCCAGCTGAATTTGAAGTAGAAATGACCATGACAGTTTGATGGCATAGCCTGGTGCCGTTAGTGAACTTTAGCAATAAAGTTTACCTAACGGCATTTTTTATACTAGATACTCGTCAGTTAATGCTTAGACTTTTTTTACGGCCAATACTATTAAAATAAACAATAGGGGTTAATTTGTACTAATGCAACAAAAAAATGGTGTATAATAGAAAATATTATCAGTAGTGTTAAATATAATAGTTGACGGAGGTAACCGAATGAAAAGTGATGTTGAAATTGCCCAGGCCGCTAATATGCTACCGGTTATGAATGTTGCAACCCAACTTGGGTTAACTGAAGACGATCTGGAATTATACGGAAAATACAAGGCAAAAGTTTCCCTAAAGGTCTGGGATAAAATTAAAGACCGGCCTAACGGCAAGCTAGTGCTGGTTACGGCAATTAATCCTACTCCGGCTGGTGAAGGAAAAACAACGACGACCGTAGGTCTGGGCGATGCTTTTCACCGGTTAGGCAAAAAAACCGTGATTGCCTTGCGTGAACCCTCCCTGGGACCTTGCTTTGGGGTGAAAGGCGGAGCCGCTGGCGGTGGTTATGCCCAAGTAGTTCCGATGGAAGATATCAATCTTCATTTCACTGGCGATATTCATGCAGTAACAACCGCCCATAACTTGCTGGCCGCGATTATTGATAATCATATTCACCATGGAAATGAACTTGGTATTGATCAGCGCCGGATTACTTTTAAGCGAGTTGTTGATCTTAATGACCGGGCTCTCAGACAAACTATTATTGGTCTTGGCGGCAAGGCTAACGGTATACCGAGAGAAAGTGGCTTTGATATTACGGTAGCGTCAGAATTTATGGCTATTCTTTGCCTGGCCACTGACCTGGACGATTTAAAAGCTAGAATAAACCGGATTGTCATCGGCTATACCTTCAGTAACAATCCTGTTACGGTGGCTGATCTCAAAGTTGCTGGTGCGCTTACCGCATTATTCAAAGATGCTATCAAGCCGAACATCGTGCAGACCCTGGAAAATACCCCGGCATTTGTACATGGCGGCCCATTTGCAAACATTGCGCATGGCTGTAATACGATTATGGCTTCCAAATTTGGACTTAAACTAGCTGAAATCTTAATTACGGAAGCCGGTTTTGGTGCTGACCTTGGCGCAGAAAAATTCTTGGATATTAAATGTCGGTTTGCCGGTTTCAAACCGGATGCGGTTGTTATAGTTGCAACAGTACGTGCGTTAAAAATGCACGGTGGTGTACCAAAACTCGAACTTGGTCAGGAAAACCTTGCAGCCCTGGAAAATGGCCTGGCTAACTTAGTAAAACACATCGAAAATATTAAAAGTTTTGGCTTACCAGTGGTGGTTGCTGTAAACGCTTTTCCTACCGATACCCGGGCTGAACTAGACCTGTTAGTTAAACAGTGTCAACGCATTGGCGCAACAGTATCAGTTTCCGAAGTATGGGCCAAGGGCGGCGAAGGCGGCTTGGATTTAGCGCATAAAGTTATGGCGGCGATGGAACAACCTAATGATTTCAAATATATATATGATGTTAATTCGCCGATAAAAGATAAAATAATCGCAATTGCTAAAACCATTTACGGTGCAAACGGGGTTAATTTTTCGAAAGCAGCCGCTAAGACCATTGATGAACTTACGGCTCTTGGCTTTGACAAGACACCGATTTGCATGGCTAAGACCCAGTACTCTTTTAGCGATGATGCTACAAAGTTAGGTCGGCCAACGGACTTTACCATTACAGTTAAAGAAATTCGGGTGGCAGCTGGGGCTGGCTTCATCGTGGCCCTGACTGGTGATATTATGACAATGCCTGGTCTGCCCAAACGACCGGCAGCAGAAATTATTGATATTGATAATGATGGCCGGATTAGTGGCCTTTTTTAAAAAAAATAAGCCGTCTAAAAAGCGTATAATGCTTTTTAGACGGCTTATTTTGTAGGGGCAGGAGTAAAAGGATAGCTTATTATTAAGTTTATTTTACCGGGGCATTGGCTCGTAGCCGCAATCAGTCATACATATCGGGGCATGCATACAATACATACATTTTTGGGCACAGCTAGACGGCTTAGCACAACTTTTTTCTGGCTCATAGTCGTCAGCGCAATCCATCGACTGATAGTACTTGGGTGTATGATAATTATGGGTAGAACATTTATTTGGTTTGCAAAGTACCCTTTCTTCGTCATTATCATCATCAGCGTACTCATCAGCCCAATCATCGTAATCCATAAGTATTCACCTCCCGAATGTTAATACGTGACCTATTAACATAATATGATGTCGCGGCCAAGGTGTGATAGATAAGCAATTGACTTTTATTAAAAGGTAAGCTATTATATGATATATCTAAAGGGGAGTAGCTTGAGACATGGTCACCAACACGGTAGTAATACCTGGCCCTGTCGTTGGTACATAGATAGCCAACAGCGAGACCTTTAGTATGACTTGTCATACTAAAGGTCTTTTTTTAGTGCTTGGACTAACTGATAAAATTAAATTTTGCTAAAGAAGGAGAGCGGGATATGGAATTGATTATGGCATTAGGCGGAGTAATTTTAATGGATTTATTGTTAGCGGGTGATAATGCAGTTATTATTGCCTTAGCTAGTCACAAATTGCCGGCCAGACAGCGTAAACAAGCGATTCTTTGGGGAAGCCTCGGCGCGGTAATATTTCGGGTTATATTAATTCTAGTAGCTACTAAGCTGCTCACAATACCGTACTTGCAATTTATTGGTGGGTTAGCGCTATTATATATTGCCATAAAATTGACCGGAGAAAAGCAAGAAGTAAGTTGTCATCAAGCGGTGTCGTTGTTAGAAGCAATAAAGGTTATTGTGGTGGCGGATGTTATTATGAGTCTGGATAATGTATTGGCTATAGCCGGTACCGCCACCGGTATGGGCGGCAGTCATCAGATATTAGTTATCATTGTTGGTTTGGCAGTTAGCGTACCTTTCGTAGTTTTTGGCAGTAGTATCATATTAAAAATAATGGACCGGTTTCCGATAATTATTTATGTTGGTGCAGCGGTGTTGGGACTGGCGGCTGCTAAAATGATGGTTCAAGATACCGTGATGAAGGTATATTTGGCCCCATATGGATTGGTTATAGAAATAGCGTTGACAATTGGCGTGGTTTTATTGGGATTATTGCTAAAAACCTGGTCCAAACGGCGTAGATAGTTCAAAAGTTAGGGATTATTTTTACATACATAAAAATAACCTCGCTAAATAATAATTGTACTTATTAAGCGAGGTTATCTTAAATCAATATATTAATGGGTGGTTAGTGCTAACTAAAATTTGTAGGTTACGCCGAAGCCGGTGCCTTTAACTTTACTTTCGTAACCATACATAAAGTCGAGTTTTAATTGCCGGTAGTTGACATTGAACTCAAGATTTGGAGCAATTTGATAGCCGATGCCGGCTTCGAAGTTGGTCATGCTGTTAGCGCCGACGGCAAGAATACCCCACAGTGTAGTTTTTGGAGCAATTGTTGTATTGCCGATGACACCGATTTGTGTGCCAGTACTGGTTGAATCCCAAAAACCGCTAGAATGTGTATAAGTCTGTTTAGTATTTATTAACCCGGCAAACACGGCAACATGATTGTCTAATTTACGGATATAATTAAATTCGTCGGTAGCTACCTTCATAGTGTATATGCTTTTGGTTATATTTGGTGAAAAGTGGCGATACTGGATGGCTGTTCCGTTGCCTAAGCTGTGAGTTATCGTTGCATCCATAGTTGATTTTTTACCAAAACTATAATCATCGCTAGGTCTGGTTTCGTCGATTTCGCTATTGCGAAATGTCAAATCAAGGCTGGTTTCGCTTTTGGAGTAGTCGGTGAGCGGTGAAGCCATAGCCACGCTGCTGGCCATCAGTAAGCTCATAATAATTAGTGCAATCTTTTTCAAAATAATCCTCCTAATGTTTCTTTGTTTTTTCTTTCGTTATTATTTCGACAACCAGATGAAATTAACTAATATTCAAATCTTAATAAAAACATGCTATAAATTGCCGTGAATGGCTAATATTAACGATTATTATTGAAAGTTAGCTAATTTACTAGCTGTATGGCAATATATTAACTATGGGCAGAATTTAACAAAATTACAATTTACGTTAAACTAGGCGGCCGTGGCGGCGCAACTAGCGTGCGCAAATGTTATCTTTTTGTTATACGCATTGACCGTAAATTATCTAGAACATATAATAGATAAGATAGAAGAAAAAAGTGCTTTTCTCTGTTAGGTGAGGCTCCTGCATAAACAAATGCCACTGCCCGGAAACGTCGAGAGACGCCAAGGGGTATAACAGGTACTACCGGATTAAGGTTTTACTTAATGTGGCTGAGGGGAATACTCTACGTTATGCAGTGCTAAAACTCGACGAGTGGGGAGGTCAGCATCGGTTGTTTTTTGATGGCCTCCTCCTTTGGTGGGAGGTTTTTTTATTTGCTTAGAATGGAGGTGCGGCAAGATGAGTAAAAATTTTCGTAGTCGCCTGATGATGTTTTTGGCGGCGATGGGGCCGGGAATAGTGACCGCGTTTGCGGATAATGACGCAGGCGGGATCGCTACATATGCTGCGGCCGGGGCTAAATATGGCTATGGGTTATTGTTTACGATGCTTGTCAGTACGGTAGCGTTGGCGGTAGCACAGGAGATTTCCGCCAGAACGGGGGCAGTTACCGGGCGGGGGTTATCGGATTTGATCCGGGAAGAGTATGGGGTAAAATGGACCTTCTTTGCTATGTTGGTGCTGTTAGCGGCTAATCTGGGCACAACCGTATCCGAGTTTTCCGGCATTGCTACTAGTTTTGAGATTTTTGGGATAAGTAAGTACATTTCGGTGCCGCTGGTGGCATTGCTCATCTGGTGGTTGGTGATAAAATCTGATTACTCTAAAACAGAAAAAATCTTTTTTGGATTATGCGTTACTTTTCTTAGCTATGTAGTTGCCGGGATTATCGTTGATCCACCGTGGCAAACCGTTGTAACAGCGATGGTAAGGCCTACCTTTGCTCATGATGCTGAATTTTTATTGATGGCGATCGGCGTAATTGGTACGACGATTACTCCGTGGGGGCAGTTTTACGTTCAGGCCTCGGTTGTCGATAAGGGAATTACTGCGAAAAACTATATATATACCCTGTTCGATGTATTAATAGGTTCATTTTTTACCGGATTAATAGCGTTCTTTATCATTGTAGCTACTGCTGCTACTCTATATGTAAATAATATACCGATCGAAACCGCTAAGGATGCGGCTTTAGCGTTAGAACCACTGGCCGGAAAATATGCGACAATACTATTTTCTTTTGGCCTGTTGGGAGCGTCAATGCTGGCGGCATTTGTATTGCCGCTGAGCACGGCTTATGCCATTTGTGAAGCCTTTGGTTTTGAACGGGGCATAAGTAAAGAATACAAAACCGCTCCAGTGTTTTTCGGGCTGTATTCGGTAATAATTTTTATCAGTGCTTGCATGGTGCTATGGCCGGGGTTGTCATTGTATGGGGTCATGCTGACTACTCAGGTAGTTAATGGTCTATTGTTGCCGCCTATTCTTATATTCATGGTGCTGATCGCCGGTAATAAACGACTTATGGGAAAGTACGCCAATTCTCGCTGGTATAATGCGATTGCCTGGCTTTTTACGGCGATTTTAATTGCCCTAACCGTATTGCTTTTGGCTGCGACTGTAGCACCAGATACGGTTGATTTCCTTTTTAAATTTATTGGCATATAGGTTGCCTGTTTTATTAAAAACGCTGAACAACTGGCAGCTGGGAAAGGGTGAACAGATTGTTGCACAAGTTTTCACGAACGGAACTGTTAATTGGCGCGGAAGCGCTTAACTTATTAGCAAAAAAAAAGGTTGCCGTATTTGGGGTGGGGGGCGTTGGTTCATATGTTGTCGAAGGTTTGGCTCGCTCGGGAGTAGGTAAACTAGTACTGATAGATGATGACACCGTGTGTCTTACGAATATCAATCGCCAGCTCTTGGCAACCACAAAAACCGTAGGTCAAGCCAAAGTTGAAGTCATGCGTGACCGGGTTTTAGACATCAATCCCGAGACAGAAGTAACGGTATATCAGCAGTTTTATCTGCCGGAAACTGCCGATCAACTTATTAGTGACGATTATGATTATATTGTAGATGCTATTGATACCGTCACCGGGAAAATTGATTTGGTAGTCAGAGCTCATGAAAAAAATATTCCAATTATAAGTGCAATGGGGGCCGGGAATAAACTAGATCCGACCCGATTTGAAGTGGCCGATATTTATGCCACTTCCGTATGTCCGTTGGCTAAGGTGATGCGCTATGAACTGCGCCGCCGCAAAATACCGTCGCTCAAAGTTGTCTATTCGCGAGAACAGCCGGTAATACCGCTAACTGAACCTACTTCGAGTTGTCTAACTGGGTGCATCTGCCCGGAAGGATCGAGTGCGCGGTGTACCAAACGGCGGCATATTCCTGGCAGTATTGCCTTTGTGCCCTCGGTAGTCGGACTGATTATGGCCGGTGAAGTTATCAAGGATCTGGTTGGAATTAGTTAGTCTGGCTAGATTAGAGTCATTGAAAATTAGGCAATCTATAAGTTATAGAGATTTGTTGGCGTTGTTATCGTCAGGAGGATATATTTTGTAATGGAGATTTTTAATTATTCATGGCGTGATCAAGCTGGCCGCTACGTTACGATAGCTTTAGGCAGTATGATCGGAGCCATGGCTATTAATGTTTTTTTTGTTCCACACCATCTTCTCAGTGGCGGGATTGCCGGTATGGCCTTGATGGTCCATTATTTGACCGGTTGGCCAATTGGTGTACTTAACGCCGTTCTTAATGTTCCACTGTTTTATGCGGCATATCGGTTATTAAACAAATCTTACTGTATTACAGCCTTATACGGGACGGTGATATTTACGGTAGCCATTGACGCTACTAGAGATTTGGCACTATTAAACATTGTAGATGATACCATGTTGGCAGCAATATATGGTGGGATTATTGCAGGAATTGGCTCGGGAATGGTATTTCGGGTTGATGGTAGCTCAGGTGGGACTGACATTATCGGGGCAATAGTAAAGAAATATTATGATTTTAACATTAGCTATGTGGGATTTGCCTTAAACTGTATCCTTATGTCGGTAGCGGCATTTTTGTTTGGCTTTAAACTAGCTATGTTTACTTTAGTGGCGATGTATACTGGAACATCGGTAAGTGCGAGGGTTATTGAAGGCTTTAACACAAAAAAAACCGTTTTAATTGTATCTGATTACCCTGAAGAAATGGCAGATGCGCTGATGAAGTCAATGGGAAGAGGCGCAACTTTTTACTATGGTCAGGGTGCATTCACCAGAGCGGATAAAAAAATCCTATTTATTGTAGTTACCCTGATTCAAGTAGCAAAGATGAAACCGATTGTCAATGCGGTTGACCCAAATGCATTTATGATTGTTCAGGATGCGGTTGAAGTGCGCGGGCATGGGTTTACGTTGCCGAAAAATAATCAAATGGGGAAAAATTATGAGCAAGATACATAGAAATTTACCGAAGAATGTGATTTGGGGTTGCGATAAGCGTTGTTTCATTATAATATTGGTGTAAAGTAACGCTTATTAATAGAAGATGGTGTGAGGAGGCTATATTTATGGAACTGTGGTTTTCGGAAGTCCAGACAAAAAATTTGAGTATGTCAGTCCGCGTTAAAGAAACGCTATATATGGGGAAATCAGACTTTCAAGATATAGCCGTGGTTGATACTTATGAATTTGGCCGTATGCTGGTGTTGGACGGTGTATTTCAAACCTCGATTTTTGATGAATATATTTATCATGAAATGATTGCCCATGTGCCGCTCTTTACCCATCCTGACCCGAAGAAAGTATTAGTCATCGGTGGCGGTGACGGTGGAAGTATTCGCGAAGTGGTAAAACATAGCGGGATTAAATCAGTGGAAATGGTTGAAATTGATGGCTTAGTCGTTGAAGTCAGCAAGAAGTTTTTGCCGGAAATAAGTGCGGCGCTGCTTGAAAACAATCCTAAAGTAGACCTGAAAATCGGCGATGGTATTGGGCATATGACTAAGGCCGAAAATACATATGACGTTATTATAGTTGATTGTTCCGACCCGATTGGTCCGGGTGAAGGGTTATTTACGTATGGATTTTACAAAGACATTTATAAAGCCCTAAAACCAGACGGGTTGTTTGTTCAACAGACCGAATCACCGTTTTACCATCAACCGCTATTACAACGGTTAAATAAAGATATTAAATCATTGTTTCCCATTACGCGGACTTATCTAGCGAATATTCCGCTATATCCAGGCGGAGCCCATTCCTTTACCATCGGCTCGAAAAAATATGATCCCCTTGAAGTAGACCTTGGCGGTGCTCCGGACCTAAACACCCGCTATTATAATAAAGACTTGCACAAGAGCTGTTTTTATTTGCCGAATTTTATCAAAGAACTTTTAAAATAATAATAGGAGCTGGTGAATTAATCACCAGCTCCTATTATTTTCAAACCGTAGTCTAACGAAGGTTTACCGGATTAAGCGAGGCTAATTCCAGTAAGATAAAAAATTCTGCGGTAAAATATTGACGAAAATATAATATGTGTAATATAATACTTTATGTTGTTCCTCGATAGCTCAGTTGGTAGAGCAATCGGCTGTTAACCGATCGGTCGTAGGTTCGAGTCCTACTCGAGGAGCCAAAAGGCCCGTTGGTCAAGAGGTTAAGACACCGCCCTTTCACGGCGATAACATGGGTTCGATTCCCATACGGGTCACCAAATATGGGCGATTAGCTCAGCTGGGAGAGCGCCTGCCTTACAAGCAGGATGTCGGCAGTTCGATCCTGTCATCGCCCACCAATTATAAAAATAGCTTGTCTGTAAAATGCGGACAGGCTATTTTTGTGTAATGACTAGAACATAGGAGTTCGATTCGGTGTTGATAATAATAAAGGAGCAGGAGTTGTCGGTTTTTTGCCGAAAATAACAAGCGGATTTACATTAGAGTATTATGGGGTGAGGTAAGTGCCGTTAGAACGGCTAAAACTTATATTAGTGATTTTTGTTTCAATATTAGTGGTCGGCACCGGCGGATTTGTTCTAATTGAGAACATGACACTATTAGAAGCCATATATCTTACGGTTTCAACTATGTCAACAGTCGGGTATGGCGATGTAGTTGCAGTAACTACGGCAGGCCGGATATTTACCATTTTCTTAATTATTATCGGTGTGGGGATGACCTACTATGCACTTAGTTATTTAATTGGCATGGTGGTCGAAGGACAATTAAAAGATGTATTGGGGCGAAGAGGTATGAAACGTCAAATTGAGGCGATGACTAATCATATTATTGTGTGCGGCGCGGGGCGAGTGGGAGAAAACGTTATTGAACAACTGCGGCGTGAGCAAGAACTGCTGGTGGTTATCGAGAATGATGGCGTAGTTTATGATAGATTGGTACAGGAAAAGATTCCGGTTGTGCAAGGCGATTCAACCTTGGACGAAGTGTTGTTAACAGCGGGGCTTAAACGGGCTAAGGGGCTTATTACCACCTTGTCACATGATGCTGATAACGTTTATGTGGCCCTTACCGCCAAAAGCCTTAATCCGAATATTCATGTGGTGGCAAGAGCAGAACGGATCGAAGCGGAAGAAAAACTGCGCCGGGCGGGTGCTGATACAGTTATTTTTCCTTCGGTTATGGGTGGTCGGCGAATGGTGTCGGCGATGACAAGACCAATCATCATGGATTTTGTTGACAATGTCTTTTATAATCAGGATTTGCACTTAGACATGGCTGAAATTATCATTCAGCCGGGGGCCAGCTTGGTAGGACTTAGTCTTGCCAACAGCGGGATAAAGAGTAAATATAGCTCAATTGTTGTGGCAATAAAACGACAGTCCGAAATGATTACCAATCCTGATTCTGGCGAGGTTTTGTTAGCGGGTGACGTTATGGTAGTTTTGGGACAGCGGTTAGCACTGGCTGAAATTATAAAAATAGCTAAACCAACTAAATAAAAGGGGATAAGTATGGAAGCTAAAAACCGAAGAAAAATCTTATTGGAAAAGCTATATAGTACCACACAGCCGCTAACTGGCGCGGTATTGGCAAAAGAAATGGGAGTCAGCCGTCAAATTATTGTTGGTGATATCGCCATCCTGCGAGCCGCCGGAACCGAAATATATGCCACGCCGCAAGGATATATAGTACCTGGGAAACCACACCGAAACACCATTGTGACCAAGCTGGCCTGCAACCATGACCGGGAAGCCTTGGAGAAAGAACTTGCGATTATTATCGATAACGGTGGAAAGGTGCTGGATGTCATTGTTGAACATGCGATCTATGGTGAAATTAAAGCGAATCTGATGTTGGCCTCTAGACGGGAAATAAATGAGTTTCTCGTCAAACTGGAAAATGGCGCTGAACCGTTGTCGACCGTTACAGGTGGAATTCATCTTCATACCGTAGAAGTTCCGTCCCAGGAAGCACTGGCGCAAATTGAAGCGGAACTCAAGAACAAAGGAATATTAGTTAACTAAAATATATCCGTAAATAAGACTTGGCTTAGACTGAGTCTTATTTTATGTACATACTCGTGTCTTGTCAACAAGATGATATTGTATTATAATGGCAACTAGACAATTGTGGTGTAAAGACAGTGGGGTGTATATATGGATATCACAAGTCGATTAGAACAAATCCCAGTAAGCAGTTTTCATTATAAACTGCTGGTAATGGCCGGAATGGGCTGGATGTTTGACGCGATGGATACGGGGATTATTGCATTTGTATTACCGGTGCTGATGGCAAAATGGAGTTTGACTGCGGCTCAAGTAGGACTCTTGGGCAGCATTGGTTTGTTGGGCATGGCAGTGGGGGCAGTATTGTCCGGTGCTGCTGCGGATCGCTTTGGCCGCAAAATGGTATTTTCAGTTACTTTACTTATTTATAGTGTCGCGACGGGCTTATGTGCAGCCGCCGGTAGCTTTGAAGTGCTGGTAGTGCTTCGCTTCTTGGTAGGCTTTGGCCTAGGCGGTGAACTTCCGGTTGCTGCTACGCTTGTAACCGAGTATTGTCCGTCAGCCAAACGCGGCTGGTTTATGGTGCTATTAGAAAGTTTCTGGGGGGTAGGCTGGTTAGTTGCAGCGCTGGTAGCCTATTTGGTAATACCGCATTACGGTTGGCAATCGGCATTTATTATCGGGGCGCTGCCGGCGTTATATGTCTTTATTATTCGGTTATCTGCGCCAGAGTCGGTGAGATACCTTATTGGTAAAGGAAAAGTAGAACAGGCCCATGCAATTGTGAGCAAGATTGAACAATCAGCGGGCCTTGAACCGATAGCCATTGCCAGCGTTATGTCACAACCGGAACAAGCCCAACCAAGGCTTAGCCAGTTGTGGACAGGGCGATTTATCCGGCGAACCGTTATGCTGTGGTTGCTGTGGTTCGGTATTGTATACTCCTACTATGGGATTTTCACCTGGCTGCCATCTTTGTTAGTAGGGCAGGGTTACACTGTACTTAAAAGCTTTGAATTTGTGTTGATTATGACCATCGCACAACTACCGGGATATTTCAGTGCAGCGTACCTAGTAGATAAACTGGGCCGTAAACCAACCCTTACCATATACCTGGCCATGTCGGCGGTATGCGCATACTATTTTGGCCAAGGTGGCGGGGCGACGACGGTGCTGGTTTGGGGTAGCCTTATGGCCTTCTTCAACCTCGGAGCCTGGGGAATTGTTTATACCTATACGCCAGAACAATACCCTACTTCCATCAGGGCCTCTGGTACCGGCTGGGCCGCCGCAATTGGGCGGTTCGGCGGTATGCTCGCACCGATCGCTGTTGCCTACATGCTGGGAGGCGCGGAAGGCTTTACTAAAGTTTTTGGTATGTTTACTGTTGTGCTGCTTGGTATTGCTGTTGTTGTTTGGTTGCTGGGTGAAGAGACCAAAGGAAAAGCGTTGGATGTTATTAGCGAATAATTGCAGTGGGGGTTGGTATCTTACCAACCCCCACACAATTTTATAAGTGTAAAAAAACGACATTAACGTTAAATAATATATTTTGAAAATTGTAAAAATTTATCATTGAAATTATCAATCAATTCTGATAAAATGAAAGTAACAAGTAAAGGAGGAAGGGTGGTTGTTCATCGATGAATGTCACTAAAGATGAAGTTGGCAAATTATTATTACATAGTATGGGACTGGCATTGGTGTTGACGCTGATTGCTTGTGCTGTGATATATTAATAAAGGGCCGCGCTTAAGGCGTGGCCTTTTCTATTGCCTAGCCCTCGATGATAATGCTATAATCTAGATGACGAAAATCAATGGGTTGGGGGAAACAATTAATATGATGGGGTTAGGTTTAGCGATTGCGGCGATTGCTGCATATTGGGTATATAATGATGCTAAAGGACGTGGACATGATACTGGATCAGCAGCAATGTGGGCGGTGGGAACCTTTGCTTTCCTAATTGTGTGCTTACCGCTATATCTTATTTTTGGCCGTAAGCCTAACCTCCGCAAACGGGATGAGGACGCTTTTGATATTGAAGGTTGTGCAGTAGAAGAGTTGATGCACTGCTCAATGTGTGGTGGTAAAGTTAAAATCGATTTTAAAGCCTGTCCTTACTGCGGGCATACCTTAAAACCGAAATGCGAGCACTGCGGGCGTGAACTTGAACGGGAATGGCGAATTTGTCCTTATTGCCAAACGCCAGCGCCAGTCAAGTGATGGCTAAATAAACCATAAAAAATATTGAAGATTTGTTGGACAAGTGATTTTCACTATGGTATAATGACTCTTGTGCCAAACAACTGATATGCGCCCGTAGCTCAGGGGATAGAGCGTCGGCCTCCGGAGCCGAAAGCGCAGGTTCGATTCCTGCCGGGCGCACCAACTTAGAGACGTAAAGCCTTGAATTTCCTAGGTTTATCCTATGGAAGGACAAGGCTTTTTTTGTTGTTTGTGAGCATAGGCTTTTGAAAAAAGTAGTGAATTACAGCATAGAAGCAACTAAAGAGGGGCCTGTTTCTACTCCTAAAAATTATAAAATTAGGAGGAAAACAGTTATGGAAGTGTTAACAGCCAGAAAAATTTTTATGCTGGCGAAAAAATCGGAAAATATTTCTAAAAGAACATTGGAACTTTACGACGATACGTTGAAACGGTTTTCTGTATGTTTATCTAGTGAAAATGTTTTAATGGTGGAAGAAATAACGGCAACCAATGTACGTGAATACTTGTTGAAACTACAAGAAGCAGGATTGCGAGGAATTACACAACATAAACATTTTAGAATTCTCCGGACGTTTGCAAGGTTTCTACATCAAGAAGATATTATACAAAAGCGTTTTACGGATAATGTGAAGCCGCCGCGTAGGGAACAAAAACCTATGAGGACATATACAAAGGTGGAAATCAATAAAATTTTGGGAAGCTTTAATCGTGATACTTTTACTGGGTTGCGTGATTACACTATGATGTTAACACTGTTTTCTTCGGGTGTGCGGTTAGGTGAACTGTTGAATTTGCAACTATCGGATGTGAACATCACAACAGACCTTATTCAAATACGCCACGGGAAAGGTGATAAAACGCGCTTTGTACCAATTGCTAGAACACTAAGACGGAACTTAAAAGCGTACTTTATACGGAGGGATGAAGTGTTAGGCGGCGAATTATGTCCGTGGCTTTTCATATCTACCCGCAAAGATTCTAGAAAATTTACTGATAGCGGAATAAATTGCATCTTCCGGCGTTTGAAAAAGTCGTTTAATTTTGAAGGTGAAAAATTTTCTTCTCATACATGGCGGCATACTTTCGCAAAAACATATTTACTTAACGGCGGCGACTTAATTTCGCTACAAAAACTTTTAGGACATGCCGACATTACAACTACGCGGGGTTATTTGAACCTTAATGATGCGGAAATAAAGCAGCAACACGCGCTGTTTAATCCTTTGGATAATTCAAATTGGGCGCAATAGGAGGCTGCAATAATGGAAATAGTATTTGATGAAAATGTCGAAAAAAACATCTATGGAATGAATCCAATACACGAAAACGATGTTATGAATCACTTTTTATCATCAAATGAGCAACCAATAATCCTAACGTTTATCGACGCTGATGGTCTTAAGCATTTTATCACTTGTGAAACCGAAAAAGAAGTTTGCGAAATGATTCAATGCTGCATTGTTGAGGAGGGCTACACTAACGGTATACTATATCTTAATAATAAGAAATTTTTATTAAAAGAAACTGTTGCACTAATACCAGCGTAAAAATTGGACCGGCAATAGGAGGCTGAAACAGTGATAAATTTAACCCTTCATAGAAACGTGCCTGAAGATATTTTAGCTATTTACTATGGTAGAAAAAACTGCTATGTTCGCCAGTCTAATAAAGATAAATTTTTGGATGTTTCTATTGAAAGAAAAAAAGAAAAGAAATTCCCGATGGTATTAATCTGGCAGGATTATCAAGGGAATAAATCGGTGTTTAGGTGCAAAGACAAACGCCAAATGGCGAAAGTTATCCGAGACGTTATTTTGCAGAAATCAGGAATGGATACAAAAACATATTATATGTGCGAGAAAAGTACGATACTAGATGATATTGAATTAATCAATCTTTAGTTGTTCCAGAATCTATTTGCATTGGTAATTATAAAGGAGAATTTTTTGTGAAAATAATATATGATAACACACTTCATGAAGACATTTTAGCTGTTTGTATTGCGCCGCAAACCTATGTTGTAAATCCAGACAATGCCGACGAATTTTTTAAGACTATGGACGAATCATATAAAGAATATAAAATGGAAGGAATAATCGTATGAAATATCTTTTAAACTCTGATTATTGGTTCTATGCCGCGGCTATAGTTTGGTTATATTTAAGGCAATGGCCGACCGGCGACACTCTGCAAACATACGGTGATATAGTCTTTATTCTAGTATTCGCACTAATAGGCTTTAGACATTATAGGCATAGGAGGTCATAATATGCCAAGGGGCGGAGCAAGAGACGGAGCAGGAAGGCCACCAGGCCCAACAGGTAACGCAAGGAAAAAGCGGTCAATACGTTTGAGTGATGAAGAATACGAAGCAGTACGAGCGTTTATAAAACAATATAAAAAGGGACATTTAAATAGGGGCGAATAGCCTCTATTTTTTTTTGCTAAAATAAAGCCTGCAAAGAGCTTGGTATACAGCCGACATTCAAAGAGTGGAACGGTGAACACGGTGACTTAGTGACGTTTGTAGCCAGCCTTAATTTGACAAGAAGGCAACTGAGTCCTCAAGCATTGGGCTTGGCTGGTGCGAGAATTAAGCATATTTTCGAGGAAGAAGCAAGAAAAAATAGCTTGGCCAACTTGAGACAAAATCAAGAATATCATAATACCGATGGAGTCCCTGGACCCCATCGAGAAAATAAAACAGAGTCTTCTAAACTTCCTATAGGTGAAGCAGGACGTTCAAACGAAAAGGCTGCAAAGCTTGTGGGAATATCTACTGCAACTGTTAAAAGAGCTTCAACTGTTCTTAATAAAGGCTCTGAGGAATTAAAAGATGCTGTTGAGAATAGTAAGATTGGTCTTCAACCCGCGGCTAAAATTGCTCAAATGCCGAAAGAGCAACAACCGGAAGCTCTAAAACAAGCACTTGCACCAAAGCCTAAACCAGAACCGAAGAAAACAGCAAAGCAGCTGAATGAGGAGTATTTAAAAGAGAATCGGATTATCGAAACAGGTATTTATTGGTATTGTGGTAAAATCAATAATATAAGTATTGCTGTGGAGGGATAAATTTGAAGATAGAAAATGAGCAGGATATTATTAAACTTATTAAGGAAGACAAATGGATGATGAGCATATTAGAAGATGCAAAGTCTTTAAACCTCCCTGACTGGTGGGTTTGTGCAGGTTTCGTGCGCTCAAAAATTTGGGATGTACTTCATAGGTTTGAAAAAAGAACGACAATGCTAGATATAGATGTTATTTATTTTGATGCGAATAGTATTGATGAAGAAGTCGAAAAGAAACTAGAGAATCAGCTAAAAGGTATTAACCCTAATATTCCTTGGTCTGTTAAAAATGAGGCAAGAATGCACGTTGTAAATAACTTTTCGCCTTATTTATCATCAGTAGATGCTATTTCAAAGTTCCCTGAAACAGCTACAGCGTTGGGACTTACAATGGATGAACAAAATAATGTTAGATTAACTGCTCCTCACGGAATAGAAGATGTTATAAATTTGGTTTTAAGACCAACACCCTACTTTGAAGAAAACAACGATAGGGCAATAATTTATGAAGAACGTATAGCAAAAAAACAGTGGAAAAAGTTATGGAACAAGTTAAAGGTTGTACATATTCAGCATAATGACTAGCGTGTTCATGGCCAACAAGAGCTTGGGCAGCTTGAGCTAATTTTCAGCTGAGACATTGGTTTCACTTGCCCTTCCAGCTGCTCCATTTCGTTAAACTTATTAACATAGGCAGCTGTGAATAGGACACCTTTTTCGCCGGTTAGCTTGTTGGCTACTAACTCACAGCCTTTTTTGGTTAGAAGATAACAAGGCCGCTCTTGTTTTTGCTTATCCATATAAACACTTTCAATAAAGAATTCACCCGCCTTCAAAATTGAATCCGGGCCATTTAACACTTCAATATAACCCCTAATATCTCTCATTAAATTTGAATGCTCTTTAGTTACCATTTCAGCAACCTGTCTACTATCAACCAGTAACCTACCATCTTGATAAATAATTGTTAACTCGTTCATACTTCCCTCTTATTTGCAACAATCGCCATAAACCACAACTGAAGAAAACAGCAAGAAAGCTGTATGAATTTTTAGGGCTGAACCCTGCTGCTTATGCGCGATGGGCCAAGATGAATATTGTTGAGAATCGGTTTGCCGAAGAAAATAGAGATTGGTTTTCGATCAACATGAATGTTGATCGAAACAAATATAACCCTAAACCCACTCAAGACTATTATCTTACGGCCAGCTTTGCGAAAAAGCTCTGTATGACTTCTAACAGTCCTCGAGGAGAACAAGCCCGCGACTACTTTATAAAAGTAGAGAACGCTCTCCGCGATGTAGCATTGAAACAACAATCCAAACCAGTGCCAACCTTAAATAAAATAAAAAAATTTTAGAAAAAATGTAACATTTTTGCCGTTTTCTTATTCTTATATATGAAGGGGTAAATCGATAGGCCAATGAAAGTTAATGGTCTTCTCTTCATGGCCGGATAGTCCAACAACAAAACGAGCGACTAGGAAGCCGTATAAGACAATGAAATATTACTAGTAGATATCTTTGCTAAGAAATAATTAAAACACGTTACGCGGCGAATATGGGGCTTATACTGCAATCGATTGGGAAAAGGTATTGGGCAAGCGCTCTTTGTAAGTCCATACTATATATTTCCAAATGTTAACAGGTAAATGTAGGGAATTAGGTTGCTGTAAACGGTTTGATGCTATGTGTTATGTAATAATTATTATTAATAAAATAAGTTTAGCTGGTTTCATAAATGTATATGAAATTATGAAGGAATAACGAGAAACGTCGTTAGAATATAAATTCTATTACTGTTTTTGAGGTAATTCAAGCAAATTAACTTGAATATGACGTTATTTATTGACGAATATCAAATGTTTGCTTATTATTACTATGTAAGGTATGGATAAATTATAAAAGATTATCAGAAGACCGCAGATTGCGGCCTTTTCTTTTAAGCATTAATGGGGTGCGCTATATGATGTTACTTTATCATTTTACTTCACTTGAAAATCTTGAAAAAATATGGAAGATTGGATGTATTCTTCCTCAAAGCATATATGAAGGAAAGAATCTTTTATGGTTAACTAAGATCGATAAAAAGCATCAGCAGTATTGGGCTAATGGAACCAATAAAACTGAGGTTAGAATTATGCTGTATTTAATGGATTTTGCCAAATTTAAATTTCCCGAAGCTATTGCACTACGGCATGATATGTTTAAGCTTGGGGCTGATAATTGGTATTTTGCTTATGGACAAAAATATATGGATGCATGTGTAAAAATTGATATTTATAATAATAATTTACGTCGATACGTTAACAACTGGAAATCAAAGTCAATAAATATTAAAAAAATTTTGCGGTAGTTTACCATAATTAGGGCGAATTTGAAAATTTCCTTATCCTTATATATGGAAAGGTTTTTAAACGGCAAATAGACATGTCCTCAGAAAAAGGACAACTAAAAATATTTTTAAGAAAATACAAGGTAGTTTACAATAATCATGGTAAAAACACATTTTCTGTGATTCTTATATATGAAGGATATTTTAAACAGCAAATAGACAGATGTCCTCGTATAGAAGATGATAAAAATATTTTCGAAAAAATATGACCTAGTTTACAATAACAGTGGTATAAATGAAATTTTCGTGATCCTTATATATGAAGGGGTAATTTACCGTTTCTGCAAATTCGCAGGGACGGTATTTTTTATTTGCTACCAACGTCAAAATTTTTACCAAGAAAGGAGGATCAACATGTTATCAAATCTTAAGCGGTTACGCCTGGAACGTGGCTTAAAGCAGCAAACAGTAGCCAAGGCAATAGAAGTATCGTCTGGCTTTTTATGTGGGCTAGAAAACGGCTCAAGGGTTATGCCGGAAAGGGTCAGGGAAAAGCTTGCCGAGTATTACGGCGTTGCAGTCAAGGAACTAATGTAAGGGCTAAATCCGATTGATACCACTGGGGTAATATTGCAGAATCCAAAAGGCTTTTCCTTAGATTGCGGCGGGGTCTTTAGTTTCTGGCACTCTGCCTGTAAATTTGGCTTATATCAATAATCAGAAAGAAGGTGAATCATATTGAATGAATCGTGAAGAACTATTAAAAAAAGATAAAGAACTATTAGCGGACACAATATTATCAATGTATGACGCTAAACTAGAAATAGATCGCCGCCAGGAATTACGTAGAGAAATTGCAAAATCAGAAGGCGAGAAGAAAGAGCACCGAAAGAAGTCGGCCTATTTTACGATGATGGAAATTGATGCAATCAGAGAGTTGCAGCTAACAGATGCAGAAAAATATTTATTGATACTATTAACGCCGCGAATGGGCAAGGAAGGCTTTGTACTTGGTTCTAAAAAGGAGGCTTTAAATCAAGTGGATATATTAAAATTAACGGGCTGGAAGTCGGCGCGATACTTCCGAAAAATCTTAAAGTGCTTGGTGAATAAAGGCCTTTTGTCAGAGAGAATTAGCGGGAGGAATACAAATTACAAGCTGATGCCGCAATATTTTAGAAAAGGGAAACGTACTAATAAGACAAGTTTTATCAAGCTAATAAATGAACCATTGAAAGCCTTGGCGATATCTGTAGACGCTGGGGCTTTATTATTTACCGCTGCTTTATGGCTGGAGTACCGGACTGGTTTTATAGTGGTTGATAATCAGCGGATCGGGCAAAGTGGTCTTATGAACCTGATCGGCTGGAAACGTAAGGACAAAATCAATAAGGTCATTACAGAACTGACAAGCAAAAATGTTATGGTGAAGGTCAAAGTAGGTCGGCAATATCAGTATCAGATAAGTGCTGAATACTGCATGAATGGGTAAATAGGTAACGCTGAGAGCCGCAGTAGGGTACACTGAGAGCCGGTATTAAAAACCTTGTAAACCGCGCCGCTATTGGGCTTGGGACACTTTTAGCCTGAATTTTTATCTTATCTTAACTAGTACAAAACTACAATATTACAGATAAGGTTCATGTTTGTTGTAAGCTGATGGGACTAATCGCGCTACGCTTGATAGGGCCTAAGATGCTGGATTAATAACGGCCCGTTTGAGTGTTTTAATTATTGTTTGTAGATAGCTTAATCGATATATGCATAATGTTGTAGGCGTGAGAGTAAGAAACATATGGATAAAAAGAATAACGCGCTAGCGTGTTCCGCGACAGCGGAACCAGAACAAAGCATTAACAGAGTTCCTAACATATGCATAAAAATAATATCTGAAACCAAGTCCTGCGACTAATAGGGACCGCTAAAAATACTATTGGATATTGCCGATTAAGATCGGCACAGAAACAAATATTACAAAGCAGACCAGCTATGGGCTGGTTATTTTTATTTAAAGGAGACGTGATAATATGAATCAATTACAAATTTTTAACAATAGTGAGTTTGGACAAGTAAGGACAGTAGAAATCGAGGGTAAGCCGTATGTTGTCGCTAGAGATATTGCCTTAGTTTTGGAATATGCAAACCCAAACGATGCAATTATAAGACATTGTAAAGGGGTCGTGAAGTTCGATACCCTTACTAATGGTGGTAGACAAATTGTAAACGTGATCCCCGAAGGGGACATATACCGACTGATTATTAAAGCTGCTGACCAAAGCGTAAACCCTGCGATTAAGTCAAAAGCAGAAGGGTTTGAGCGTTGGTTATTCGATGAAGTATTACCAGAGATACGCAAAACAGGCCAGTATGGAAACGCCGCCTATTCCTTACCCGTGACTTATTCTGATGCACTCCGGAAACTTGCCGCTAAGGTAGAAGAAACTGAGCAATTACAACAGAAAGTGGCTTTGGATGCGCCGAAGGTAGAAGCTTATAATGAATTTATTAATAGTGCGGGTCTGCAAACTTTTGAAGAAGTAGGTAAAACACTAGATATTGGACGAAACCGCTTAATAGCCTTCCTTAGAGAAAAGAAGCTAATTGGGAAAAGACGTCTGCCGTATCAAAAGTACGTTGAGCGAGGTTACTTTGAATTGAAGGTGGCGGTGAAAAACGGTTGCTCTCATGCGGTAACGTTAGTTACACCGACAGGCATTGACTACATTCATAAACTATTGAAGAAAAGTATTATTAGACCCGCCGAGGGTCTTTTTTTATTGGAGCAATAATATGACCGATAGCAAAGAATACGAAGCATTATTACCAATATCGATACCAGGCGAACAACGGGCTATTGAGCATGTTAGAAGCAAATTCTTAAAGCCTATGTTTGATGTTTTGGGACTGACTGACCAAGACATATATTGGTATCTTCACAATGAAGCCGACTTACGATATGCGAAGCCCTGGGATATGTCGCCTACTATAATAACTGCACCGAAAAAGCAATTGTCTGGACTTGACTTCGAAGTGATACCGCAGGATGGAACGTTTACCTTTGATGGAAAGACGAATTTACCTTATCCTCTCGGGCGTTGCTGCTTTGAGTATCACACTTATGATGATAGAGAGTTTACCACTTGGGGCAAAGGGCAGGCAAAATACAACGTGCAATACATGCTGGCAACGGATCGCTGCTTTGTGTATAACCGAAGGGCAGTTAATCGGCTGATGAATACGCCGCTTGAACGATTGTCCAAACGATTAATAACGGCAGGACATTGGGAAGTCCTCAAAGATGCCAAACACGAGAATAAGCGCATTTTGCTGGTAGTTCCGTGGATTTTATCAGCTTGTTTGAGAGAGCAGTATAACAGTAGGAAACGGGTCAGTTAAAAAGGCGGGGTAAAATCCCCGTCTACACTATTTATTAAATTAAAAAAAGGATGATAGAAATGAATACTTTTGATAAACAAATTAAGATAAAAATGATTTTAGAAACTCAGCAAGCTTTACAGAACATTGAAAGCTTACGCCAGGCGGCCAGTAAGATGGGAACGGGCAACACGGGGCAAGTTAGCAATGTTATGGAGAATCTAAGAGGCAATACCGAAAAGACAAAAAGCTGTTTTGAGAACCTGCAAAGCACTATGAAAAGCCACTTGCTTTTTGGAGCATCAAGTCTACTATTAGGTGGCATGATTGGCATCCCCGCAGCCATTGCCGATATTGCTAAGGAAACCGAAAGTTTAACAACAAAGCTCAGGCAGAATCTTGAATTAACCGACAAATACCATAATAATTCCAGCTTGCTAGAGTCGGATATGAAGAGACTGACCGACATTGCCGGAATATATGCTACAGGTTACGGCGAATCCTTGCCGAAGGTTTTGGATTCTATGCAGCTGTTGGCCCGCAGGTTTAAAGATGTGGAACAAGTTTCCTACCTAGAGAGCGCCGCCCTCACGATGGCCAAACTAGACAATGTTGACTTGATGACCGCTACACAGAACCTTGAAAGTGTTATGTTGCAATTCCAACTTGACATAGACGGAACCAGAAAATTTTTAAATAGTTTCACGGTTGCGGTTCATACTTCGAAGATTACAGGGACCGAATTATTAGAGGCTTTGCAACGCTCAGGTTCAAGTTTTAAGCAGTTTAACATGGGGATTGATGAGAGTATTGCGGCAGTCGCGGCACTCGCTACAGAATCAGGCCGTAGTGGTTCAACAATAGGAAATTCATTCAAGAGTATCGCGGCTAATTTTAGTATGGAAAAGGCAATTAAAGCGCTAGACGCTTACAATGTTAAGTTGTATGAAGTCAATGAGAATGGCACGAAAAGCATGAGAAAAGGAGTAAATGTTTTTCAGGAACTACAAAAGCTATTTTCACAATTAGATGCAGAGGGACAGGAAAAATTAGCGTTGGCTATATCGGGTGGTAAGTACCAGGTAAACCAGATGTTAAATTTCCTAGGCGATGCAAACCAAACCTTTAGCAACATATTGAATGAAATACAAACCAAATCCAGTGACCAGCTAACAGCGCAATTGTTAAAAATGGGACTAGATACGTTCCAGGTTAAGCTGATGCAACTAGAAGCCAGCCTACAGGTATTTGGAAAAACTATAGGCGACGAGGTGTTACCAAATCTTAAAAATATGGTTGACGGACTTACTAATGGAATTATGTGGCTGACACAAAATAAAGAAGCCGTTGCTAGAACTACAAGCGCATTGATCGAGCTTGGAAAGGCGGTTATGGCTTATGTGGTATCACAGAGAATCGCCAGCGCTGCTATAGCCGAAGGAACCACCTTATTGAGGATTATGTATATGCTGGAAGGTGACTTTACAACCGCTTTTGCCGGAATGGGTGCATCTTTAAAGGCTTTCGGAATGACGGCGGCAGCAGTTACTTTACAGATGGCGGCCTTATATGCAGCGGTCAATGTAATTCAGGCTATGTATGATAGGTTTAGCGATAAAACAGGGCTAACAGGTCAGCAGCAGGATTTAACCGAGCAACTACAATACAATGAATACGGTCGGCAACAGGCACTTGCTAATGTGAGTAGAACCGGAGTTTCAGAGGATGAAGTCAATCGCATCTATGGAGAGAGAAAACAGGAATTGCAAGATAAGCTGGATGCCGTGAACAATGCTAAAAAGGAACAGGAGAACGTAGCCACCAATAATGCGTTGGAAGAGTCGGAGCGAGCGTTTCAGGCTATTGTAGATAGGGCTATGGCTTCAGCTAAAGTAAATGTCCCTACAGTATCAAACTTAATACCGGAAGGACATACTTCACATAGTACAGGGGCGGGGTCAAAAACAGCGCCGGACAAAACCGACGAACTTATTAAATTGGATAAGTATAGGGAGGTTGACCACCTGCTAAAAATGGCGGCTATTGATACTGACACCTATAACAGCAAATTGGAAAGTATCAATACACAACAACAACTATTTGGCACTACTAGTGAAAATTCAGCTGAGAAAATCAAGCTTATGAATAGTCGAATTGGGGAAATGCTGGGTAATGCTATGGAATTTAGCGAAATGGCGAGAGACTACGAACAGCAATCGAATGATATTATTGCTGCAAATAGTAACTTGGTGGAAGCACTCAATAAAAGAAAGTTATCTTGGGCCGACTTATCCAAGGATGAAAAACGGGAATTTGCCGAGCAGTACAAAGAATATATTAATGATTATCAATTACTTGCTAAACTACTGGAATTATCCGATAAACTAAAAGTATCCGCCGCCGATGCTTCAAAAAATGCCGGTAAGATCGGAGCGGATAGCATACAGACAGCGGTAACAGATCGAAATAACCTGTATGCTAGAAATACAAGTATGATAAATTTAAGTCAACAAAAAGAAACATTGGGCCTAGGGCGCTATTCTACCGACGAACAAAAACAGGCTATCGAATTGAAATATTCTCTGCAACAATTGGAGGTAGAACAAAAGAGGCTTAATGAATTGCAACAGGGGCCGCATACTAAGGAACAGTTGTTACAGCAAGAAGTAGTTATTGAACAACTAAAAGCTAAGGTAGTACAGCTGGGCGATAAGTGGAAAACGGTACGGGAACAGATGGCTGGAATTGTTAATGATTTATTACTAGGCGGCAAATCGGTTCATGATGTTTGGAAATCGCTTGTAAAAGATTTAGCGAGGGAAAGCTTACAGCGAATATTTAAAGTTGAGGATACACAGACCAGCTTTTTAGGTAGTCTATTAAGCGGATTGTCTGGACATGCTGAGGGTGGCATATTTAATGAAGAGCATTTAGCTGTAATCAATGAGAATAATAAAAAAGAAGCGGTTATTCCATTGGAGGCCAACAAGGATCGCGGGAAACAATTATGGTTACAGTCGGGACATGAATTGGGAATGTTTGGTCAACAGAAAAATCAAGGGGTAGTTCCAGTATTAAAGAATCCAAACATTGCCAAAGAGGTTGCTAACGTATCGAATGCCAAGATAAGCAATGCCAGGTTAGAAACGTTGACTGCGGAACAGATCGCACAAAGCGAAAAGGTTAATACACTAATGGAACAACAAAACCAGATGCTTCAACACATGATAAATAACCAGGGAAACAGCGGGACGGTGCAGCCTGTTATAGTGAATCAAACAATGAGCCAGGACCAGCTTTACAAGATGATTACCAAAATGAGAAGTAACGGGTATCGGGTATAAGCAATTGAATATATAGCGTAGCTATTCGGTGAGGGTCTCACGGCTCTTGCCGAACCTATAGCAGAAGGTATTCAATTCTAAATTTGATGCTTTTCGATTAAATAGTTATATGTTAAAATTAGGCGACAAAAAAGCTAAAAGAAGTAACACGATAAGGTGTAGAGAGGAAAACAAATGGATGAGGTTTGAAATTGCGCCTAGTGTAAGAAAACTAATTATAAATAGAGGTTGCGAAATAACAGTAAGTATAGAAAAAGAGCAATGTTATGCTTGTGCGGGTAATGTTTGTATTCCGTATTTATTTGCACGAATTGGAAGACCGGAGGATTCTTTAATAGAAAAATATAGAATTATATCTGAAGATGGTATTTGTATATATGTGAGTAATGATTTCGAGAAATTGGATACTGCGGTTACTTTTGCTATTGAATTGCAAAGCCCAGATAAAGATAATTTGGATATTTATGGAGTTTCAAAATAATTTAGGGGGCGTTGTTACGTCCTTTTCTTTTACATTATAAGTGTCGTAAGTTAAGACTATTGACACCGAATTTTCGATGTAGTAAAATCAATATATAGAACGGTGTCAAAACTTATATTCAAAATGATGGGCGGGATAATCATGATATATGGCTATGCGAGAGTGTCAACCAAG
>Ga0316604_10000122_pt1 | contig 124901 bp, 120 predicted proteins | sample OWC_soil_day20_C_FD_207650 | JGI IMG/M metagenome (GOLD analysis project Ga0316604, IMG submission 207650) | Wetland soil microbial communities from Old Woman Creek delta, Ohio, United States - OWC_soil_day20_CT | ecosystem: Environmental > Terrestrial > Soil > Wetlands | place: USA: Ohio... | reverse complement strand
TCCGCGGAGGATGGCAGTTGATTAGACTCAATAGGTTAAACCGGCCTATAAAAAAAATATATAAAAGCCCGTTTCTAGACGAGAAACGGGCTTTTATTGCGAAGAAAATTTCCGCAGGTTAAACTGTTTTACGCAAAAGAACAAACTGCCGACAGTTATTTGCCTTCAGTCTGCAATAAGTGACCAAAGCCACCTATTGATCAGATTTGTCTTTATCATAGCTAGCGCTTGCATTTTTGCTTGCTTCAGTTCCAGTTTGCGAACCTTTTAGATTTTTAGATTTTTGGCGAGCCTGGAACTGATCAATATTCTTTCCGCCCATGAATATCACCTCCCTAATTAGCTTGCCCGGACGATTTACCTAACATGCAAAACTTATATAAATGGATGCTGGGAGTAAAAAGGACCGTAAGTAAATAATAATTATGATATAGTATAAAATATAAAAATGGTTGATGCTTTCACTAGCAGGGAGTGGGCAGAAGGGTAATATATCTGTTGTTGCAAGGTTACTTCACATAAGTAACAACTTCCTGATTACGCACGGTAGCCTTGCTTACAACATCTGCTGCCGCGGGATTTGGTTCACCAATAAGCAATATTGCCACTGGTTTTTTATCGTTAGGAATACCCAGTGTTTTTCGATAAATTTCTTCATTTGCGCCCTTAAAGGCCATCGTTACCGAAGTGACAATATGCGTACCAAGGCCTAAAGACTGGGCGGCAATAGACATGTTTTCACATGCTAAAGCTGAATCAAAGGTAGATGATGGTGAATCTATATCCGCTGATATTACAATAACTATAGGGGCATGGAAAAGAGCATGAAAATCTTTAGGTGGTTTTGGCCGGCCAGGATTTTTCTCGGCTTCTTTTTCTCCGGCGGTCAGCGTATCTGTATTGATTTTTTCAATAAACTCTTTATTTGTTACAACTGAAAAATGCCATGGCTGAATATTACGGGCACTTGGTGCTTGAATACCTGCTTTTATAATTAGATCAATTGTTTTATCATCGACGCTCTTATCGGTAAAGGCACGGGTAGTGGTGCTGCTTAAGATGGTATTTACTACTGGATTTGGTTGGCTGTTATTGCTAATAAACTTTGTTGAGTTTTCACTAAAAAATATGGCCACAGCTAAGGCCAAAACAGCGATAATTAAGAAACTGATAAGCTGTTTCATCATGATGACGCTCCTTTTTTTTATAATGGCAGTTACTGGTATTGTTTAAACAGGACTGTAATTCACCTCCATTCGGGAATGATAGCTATCGGTAAAATGACAAGTGTCATCTTAGCTAAACATATTGTTCTAAAAAATGTAAAATCCTCCCAAATACTAATAAGAATAGCTGTTAAAATTGCCACTATTAGGTTTGATGTTAATTTATGGTATAATATTTTTGACTTTGGTCGGGGGCGAGCCTTTGGATATAGGAATGTTTAAATAACATAAAACTTTTCATAAGAAATTGTACATGATATAATTTTGGAAATCAGTCCTAGGGGAGATGCTGCGGTGTATCGATTGTTATGTCCGAATGCTTTGGTTGAATCATTATTTGATATTGATTTTGAGCAATTGAAAAATCAGGGAATCAAAGGAATTATCTTTGATCTTGATAATACCATTATCCCGTGGGATAGTTCAGATATGTGTCCGACCATATGTGCCTGGCTGGAGCAGGTTGCCGCCCAAGGGTTTAAGATAAGCATTGTGTCAAATAACTGGCACAAGCGAGTAAGAAAAATTGCTCAGCGCCTGGACGTACCTTTTGTCGCACGAGCCTATAAACCCGCTAAAAATGGCTTTCGCCGGGCTTTGTCGGTTATGAGTCTGGGGGCGAACGAAGCGGCTGTGGTAGGCGATCAGCTGTTTACTGATGTCCTGGGTGGTAACCGACTGGGATTATGTACTATTTGGGTTAAACCGCTTAACCCCCAGGAATTTGTCGGGACGAAAATTCAACGATACATGGAGCGCTGGGCAGTAAAACTTTTACGAGCTAAAGGGCTGATGCGATAAGGGGGAAAATCAGTGAGTAAAGAATATATTGGGCATGGCGGCCAAATTAGCGGTACGACTAAGCTGGTAGGGTTACTTGGCTGGCCGGTAGAACACTCGTTATCGCCGTTGATTCATAATGCTGCATTTCGGGCGGCGGGGTTGGATTATAGCTATGTGCCGTTGGCCGTTCATCCTGAAAAGTTAGCGGCGGCCGTCAGCGGACTTAAAGCAATGGGGTTTGTAGGTGTGAATGTTACCGTGCCCCATAAAGTTAAAATCATAGAATTTCTCGACGTTGTTGATAAAAGTGCCAAGTTGGTCGGAGCTGTCAATACCATAGTTTTTGAAGACGGCCTGGCTACAGGATATAATACCGACATGAACGGGTTTGTTCACTCATTGCAGAGCGAAAATATTGGCGTGAGGGATAAACAGGTTGTATTGATGGGGGCGGGGGGCGCAAGCCGAGCCCTAGTGTGCGGTTTTATCGAACATGGCGCAGCATCAATTATGGTGGGGGCTCGTTCTAGCGTCAAGACCGAAGAGTTTTCGGCATCTTTTGAAGATAAGCGGGTTATTGGCTGTGGCTGGGATAGCGGCGATTTTGCCGAAGCCATTAAAACCTGTGATATTCTGGTTAACTGTACGCCGGTTGGAATGTATCCTAATATCGGGCAGGAGCCTCCCGTTGATTGGGCGCTTGTGCCTCGGCAGGCAATAGTGGGGGACATTATCTACAACCCGCCGCTGACTAAATTTCTCAAAACTGCTCATGCCGCCGGGCATCGTGTCATTGACGGAGCCGGTATGTTAGTGGAACAGGGGGCGTTAGCGTTTAGCTTGTGGACGAAGCAAGTACCGCCACGCACTATAATGCATCAAGCCCTGGCAGCTGTAATTAAATAAACAATAGATAATCATTTATTTTAAAATAGCAGAACCTTACCAAGCAGGAGCTTGAACGTATTTTGTCAAAATAAGCTAAATTAATAATTAGTTGTAATCCGCTTAGTAACTAGGGGGACGTTTAATTTATGGAATTAAAAAATAGTATGGAAGCAGTTGTTAGGCAAGCGTTGGATGAATTACTAGACGACTATAGCGAAATATGCAAATGTGAGCGATGCAGATATGATATTATGGCGCTAGCCTTAAATGTTTTGCCGCCGAAGTATGTCGTCTCTGACCGCGGAGCAGTATTGACCAGGTTAAGTGGGCTGGAACAACAGTTTAAAGTTAATGTGGTATGTGCGGTGACAAATGCGATAGATATTGTAAAATCAAAGCCGCACCATAGGGATTAACAGTGTAGTTATAACCAGTGTTAAAGTTGCTATTATTTAAATTTAGGATAATTGAAATCGTTTTAGTAATGAAGGAGGGGGCGGAATGTTCCGTTTTTTGACAGCTGGAGAATCGCATGGCCAATGTTTGACCGCGGTGATTGAAGGTTTGCCGGCTGGACTGGTAATTGATGTAGCTGAAATTAATAATGATCTAGCCCGTCGGCAGCATGGGTTTGGTCGAGGTGACCGGATGAAGATAGAGAAAGATAAAATTGAAATTTTGTCGGGGATTAGATTTGGGCAAACCTTAGGCAGCCCGATAACCTTGGCGATTCATAACCGTGATTGGGCCAACTGGCAAGAGCGGATGTCAGCTGCTGGAGAAACAGTTGGTCCGGTTGTGACTTCGCCGCGACCAGGACATGCCGACTTAGCTGGATTGCTTAAATATGAGCGCCAGGATATTCGTGATATATTAGAACGGGCTAGTGCCAGGGAAACCGCAGCGAGAGTGGCCGTTGGGGCTGTTGCTAAACAACTTCTAGCAAGCGTGGGGATTTCGGTCATATCACATGTGGTGAATATTGGCGGAATTGTGGCAAACCAACAGATAAACTATACCGCGACCGAACTGGCTGATAAGCTTAAAGAATCCGAATTATCCTGCGTGGATCCGGCAGCTGAAGTGAAAATGAAAGAGGTCATTACCAATGCTAAAGCCAAAGGTGATACGCTGGGGGGGACTTTTGAAGTCATTGCTACTGGTGTAATGCCGGGGTTGGGCAGTCATGTTCAATGGGATCGGCGGCTAGATACAAAATTTGGCGGAGCGTTGATGTCAGTGCAGGCGATAAAAGGCGTAGAAATTGGTGCTGGCTTTGCATTTGCAGCTACACCTGGTAGTCAGGCCCATGACGAAATATTTTATGATGCGGCTCAAGGCTATTACCGGGGCAGCAACCGGGCTGGTGGTATTGAAGGCGGTATCAGCAATGGTGACAACATTGTCGTCCGTGCCGTAATGAAGCCAATTCCAACCCTGATGACACCACTTGTCTCAGTGGATATTGTAACTAAAGAAGCGATCAAGGCCAATACTGAGCGGAGCGATGTTTGTGCAGTCACCGCAGCCGCGGTGGTGGGAGAAGCAATGACGGCGATTGTTTTAGCCGAAGCTCTTCTGGAAAAGTTTGGCGGGGATGCTATTGGTGATCTAGTCCAAGCGGTAGAAAATTATCGGTCTCGTCTTGGCGAGGTTTAATATGCGGCATCTTAAAAATATTGTGCTGATAGGCTTTATGGGTTCGGGCAAGACCAGTATTGGACGATTGTTGGCGGCGAAAGTCGGACGGAGATTTATCGACGTCGATAAAGAAATTGAGAATGAAGCTGGCATGACTATTACTGACATGTTTGCGGCCCATGGCGAGGCTTATTTTCGGCAGAAAGAGGCCGAATACATATTACTTGTTTCGCATCGCCGCAGTGCAGTTATTGCCACTGGCGGCGGTGTTGTATTAAATCATGAAAACATAAAAAATCTGGGGAAAAACGGTGTTATTATATCGTTGTCAGCCTCGGTCGATACTATTCTCGAACGTACTGGTCGGCGCAGCACCCGACCCCTGTTAAATCGCCCCGATCGGGCGGACGTTATTGCTAAACTATTAGCTGATCGGACCGAACTTTATAACCAAGCTGATTATATTATAAATACTGATGGAGTTACGCCGCAGAAGATAACCGAGGAAATAATAGTATTACTAAAGCAAGGAGGCTATATCCGTGGCTGAAGTAAAGGTGGAACTGCCGCAGGGAGCATATAGTATTCATATTAGCTCTGGCGGAATAAACTCTGTCGGGCGACTAATTCGCGACCTTGGCATACAGGAAAAAGCTTTGGTAGTTTCGGATGAAATTGTCGGGGCGTTATATGGTGAGGCGGTAATAAAATCACTTCAAAATAGTAGATTTGAGGTTGAACTTATCTGCGTCCCGCCGGGAGAAAAATCTAAAGACATGGCTGTAGTCATGGAAATATACAATAAGGCGGTAGGGATGGGACTAGATCGTCGCTCCCCGGTTATTGCACTGGGCGGCGGAGTAGTAGGGGATTTAGCTGGTTTTGTAGCTGCTACTTATATGCGAGGCGTACCATTCATTCAAATACCGACAACTCTGTTAGCGATGGTTGATTCCAGCGTTGGTGGCAAAGTAGGAGTAAATCATCCCCTGGGGAAAAATCTTATCGGGGCATTTTATCAGCCACGGCTGGTGTTGGCTGATTTAGCAGTCTTAGATACCCTTCCGGCAAGGGAACTTCACGCTGGTTTAGCCGAAATAATAAAATATGGAATAATTAATGATACGGCGCTGTTTACATATCTCCAGAAAAACTGTGCTCAGCTAAGAAATAAGGATGAGGACGCCCTGACGGAAGTAATCAGTCGTTCTTGTCATATAAAAGCCTGGGTGGTAGAACAAGATGAAAAGGAAAATCATTTGCGGATGATTTTAAATCTAGGCCATACTATTGGGCATGCCGTAGAAGGCAACACCGGCTATTCCCGCTATCGTCATGGTGAAGCTATAGCCGTTGGCATGTATGCGGTAGTGCTTCTTAGTCAATATCTGGGGCTATGCACCGTGCAAACAGTGGAGGCCGTGCGGGAGTTGCTGAACGTATTTGAGCTACCACTTACAGCGAAAGATTGTCAGCCAGATCAATTAATGTCATTCTTAAAGCGGGACAAAAAAAATATTGGCGGTGCAATAAATTGGGTTCTTGTCAGAAAACTTGGTGAAGTGGTAATAACTCGTGACGTTCCTACGGAGCTAATTCAAAGGGTTTTATGTGAAATAACATAAACTTGGCTAATGTTTCATAGACTATGTAATGATATATTCTTTATGGCCGTGCTAGTATTAAATTGCTGGCATCAGGCTAAAAACATGGGGGTAAAAGGATGCTTGACCGCAGAGTACTTGACGGAATTGTCAATAAGGCGTTAACGCACGGCGGTGATTTTGCCGATGTTTTTGTGGAAAACCGGGTGAATACGCTAGTGGCTTGTGAAGAAAACCGTGTAGAACGCGTAAAAACAGGTATTGACACCGGTGCTGGAGTCCGAGTAATTTGCGGCGATACAACCGCTTACGCCTACACCAACAAAGTTACAGAAAAAGAATTATTACGGGTTGCGGACATTGCCAGCCGTGCTGCCAAAGGAGAAAAACAAGATATTGTCATTGATTTGAAGACGGTTGAGCCAACTGTTGATCTTGATGTAGCTATTTTTCCGGAAGATGTAGCGATTGGAGACAAAGTGCGGACAGTAGAAACCGTCAATCGCGCTGCTCGGCAAGCAGACGATCGGATTAAGCAAGTTATGGCGGCATACAGTGATGTTACGCAAGATGTGATCATCGCAAACTCTTTAGGGCGGTTAGTAGAAGACCGGCGGGTGCGAACTCGATTGGCGGTAAATGCGATTGCAGCAGAAGGAAGTAAAATTCAGACCGGCTTTGAAGCCATTGGTACCAATCAGGGCTTTGAACTTGTTACGGATGAAGCCTGCAATAATTTGGCGCAGGAAGCAGCCCGGCGGGCGATTATGTCCCTGGAGGCCAAGCCGATGCCTGCAGGAAAAATGACGGTAGTTATGGCCGGGGAAGCTGGAGGGACTATGGTGCATGAAGCATGTGGTCATGGTCTGGAAGCTGATCTAGTGCAGAAAGGGCTTTCGGTTTATGCTGGGAAAAAGGGGCAAAAAGTAGCAGCAGCGGGGGTAACTGTTATTGATGATGGTACCATCCCCAAAAAATATGGGACATTCAGGTTTGATGATGAAGGGTTTAGGACACAAAAAACGGTGCTTATTGAGAATGGGGTATTAACCAGCTTTATGTACGATTACTTGACTTCGACCAAAGATAAAGTAGCACCCACTGGCAATGGCCGCCGGGAATCGTTTCAATATAAACCTATTCCCCGGATGCGCAATACCTACATTGCTCCAGGCAAAGATAATCCCGAAGAAATAGTCCGGTCTGTAAAAAATGGGTTATTGGTCAAAAAAATGGGCGGAGGCCAAGTAAATACTGTAAATGGTGATTTTGTCTTTGATGTTGCCGAAGGGTATATCTTAAAAGACGGAATGATTACCAATGCCGTCAGGGGTGCAACCTTGACCGGCAACGGTCCCGAAGTACTTCAGATGATTGATATGATTGGTTCGGATATGGGGTTTACCATTGGTACTTGCGGCAAAGACGGTCAAAGTGCACCAGTATCCGATGCCCAGCCGACTATTCGCATACCTGAAATTATTGTCGGCGGTACGACACATGGATAACATTTGCTAACAGACGATTAAAGGATATCCCGGAAAAGCTTGGGATGTCCTTTATTTATGACAGTAGTCTTGGGATGGACATTATACCAAAGAAGACTATCATAATTAAAAAGTTTTTGGATTAAAATGAGATTGTCAACCCATTCTATACCAGTACGGGCTTTTTTAGGATGAATTAGTACATAGTTTCTTACGCTTTAAGGGAAAAAGATACTTTTTAATTAATAGTCATTTTGGCAGGAGTATTAATTAAATGACAGAATATAAAAAAGATTCTATTCGTAAGACAATATCTTAACGCGGAGGAAATTAGGGTGAGAATAAACAACAAAGCTAAAAAATGGGTAATTGTTGTGGTGGTTATATTTATTGGCATAATTGGCTACCGGATCTATGCTAACCTTGCCGCAAATAAAGAGCGTGCTGCTAAAGTAACTGCCGGCAAAGCTTTTGCTGTCGAACTGGGGCATGTTACTAGGCAAGATATTCAGCCAGTATTGAGTTTTTCAGCTAATCTTGAACCACTATGGAGTGCCGATATTTCTGCCAAAGTAGATGGTCGTATCGACAAGCTGTATGTGGATGAGGGGGACTTTGTCCAGGCTGGAACTGTAATTGCAACCCTCGATACCAGTGAATTAGCTGCCCAGGTATCCCAGGCTGATGGTAGCCGATATTCGGCAATGGCGAATCTTGAACAGGCAGAACTTGATTTACAACGTGCCAGTATGCTAGTTGAGCAGGGAGCCGTGTCAAAACAGGCATTTGATACGGCCAGAATAAAACGGGACTTAGCGATCGGTCAGCTGCAGACAGCGGAAGGTTCATTAGCTCAACTAAGAGAACGCCTGAATAATGCGCAGGTTACCGCACCGCGAAGCGGCATAATAACTAAACGATATTTACAAGCTGGTTATTATGCTAAAACTGGCTCGGCCATCGTTGCTGTAGCCGATGTTACCTCACTATTAGTAAAAGCAACAGTAGGCGAAGCACAATTACCTGAAGTTGCTGTGAGTACACCAGCCATTGTTAAAATAAATGCGTTTGGCGGTCAGCAATTTAATGGCACAGTTACTCGGATATCCCCAGCGGCCACGTTGCCGGCTCGTACCTTTACTGCTGAAATTACGGTTAGTAATCCTGATGGCAAGCTGAAACCAGGCATGTTTGCGAAAGCAGAAGTTCCGGCGCAGGTGCATAGAAATGTGCTGGTTGTGCCGGAAAGCGCGCTGGTTTTGCGTGAAGATCAACAAACCGTTTTTGTCGTAAATATGGACAATAAAGTTCAGCAGAAAGTTTTGAAACTAGGCTATATCGGTGGTGGGTGGGCCGAAGTGATCGATGGTGTTCAGGAAGGTGAAACAATTGTAACCGCTGGCCATAACAAGCTGAAAGATGGAGCAAGTATAACCCTTTCGACTGGGGCAGGTGACAACTAAGTGGGAATATTCACCTTTATAAAACGTCCGGTATTTACCACGATGCTGGTCATGCTGTTAGTGGTATTCGGTCTAAATGCGTATCCGTCGTTAGGCATTGACTTATATCCAGATATTGATTTGCCGGTGGTAGTAGTATCAATTACGTATACCGGAGCTTCACCAGAAGAAATGGAAAGTCTGGTTACAAAACCGGTAGAAGATGCTGTTAGTTCCGTATCCGGGATAAAGACCCTGTCCTCGGTATCACGGGAAGGCGTATCCCAAACAATACTTGAATTCGAGTATGGCGTAGATCCTAAATTAATGGCAAACGATGTTCGGGAAAAAGTAGCCAGTATTCGTAAACGTTTGCCGGACGATATTGATGAACCTACCGTTCAGCGGGTTGATCCAAGTTCACAGCCTATTATTTACTATAGTCTGGCATCAGATAACCGCAGTCGGGGTGAAATTAGAAAAATAGCTACCGACACAGTTAAAGATGAATTACAGCGCCTAGATGGGGTGGCCGCGGTCAATGTTTATGGCGCGGCGGAACGGGAAATTCATGTATATGTCGAACCGCGTCTTTTGGACGGCTACAATATATCTATTCAGCAAGTATACAATGCTATAGACAATCAAAACGTTGATACTCCCGGCGGCAGGGTAAGTGAAAAAGGCACTGAAATTACGGTGCGGACTCTGGGAAAAATACGTACAGTTGATGAAATCAAAGATATTGTTGTCGTCAATCAAGATAACAAGCTGATTAAAGTCAGCGATGTAGCCACAGTTGAAGACAGTTGGGCTGAAGAACGGACCTCAGCCCAGACTAACGGTGTGCCCAGTGTAATTGTTGCTATTCAGAAGCAATCTGGTACCAATACAGTCGATGTATCTGACCGGGTAAAACAGAAGATGGCAGCGTTAACGGAGAAAGATTTGCCAGCGGATATTAAAGTAGAAACGGTGAGGGACAGCTCAAAATATATTCGTAGCAGCGTAGAAGATGTTATGACTTCGTTGGTGTTTGGTGGTATTCTGGCGGTGATTATAACCTTCTTATTCTTGCAAGATGCGAGGGCGACCTTAATCGGAGCACTAGCGATACCAACTTCGATTGTTTCCACCTTCTTTCTGATGAAGGTAATGGGCTTTACGTTAAACACGATGTCCCTTATGGGACTGAGTTTGGCTGTCGGGATTTTAATAGATGATGCCATTGTGGTAATTGAAAATATTTTCCGCCATCTGCAGCAGGGAAAACCACCGCTTGAAGCGGCCAGGGATGGCACCGGGCAAATAGCCTTAGCGGTTCTGGCGACTACTTTTTCGATCCTGGCGGTATTTGTGCCAATCGGTAATATGAAAGAAGTAATCGGCCAGTTCTTTAAACAGTTTGGTATGACCATTGCATTTGCGGTAGCCTTCTCCCTATTTGTGGCGTTTACGATGACGCCGATGCTGTCAGCATATTGGCTGAAAAAAGTTGATCACAGTGGAGCCGGTAAAATAAAAGGACGGCTGCGGTGGGTTCAGAAGATCCTTGATGAATGGGAAGCAGGCTTTATTTATGTGCGGGATGTCTATAAACAAACTCTGGCTTGGGCGCTACTTCGTCCATGGAAGCTTGTATTAGTGGCGATAGCGGCGTTTATATTGTGTCTGGTGCCGCTGGCATTAGGACTAATTGGCAGTGAAATGACGCCAACCTATGATTCCGGTGAATTTCAAATTAATGTTGTTGCTCCGGCTGGAACGTCCATTGACAAAATGCGTCACTATATTGCACCGATGGAAAAAGAACTGCTGGCAATTCCGGAACTTGATTCAGCGTTCATGGTCATTGGCAGTCAAAATCAAGGTGTTTATAAAGCAAGCTTAGGGGTTAAACTTAAAGATACTGGCAACCGGGCGCGGTCTTGGGATGATATTTTATTTAATTCCCAATCGGTGGAGAATTTCACTGACGGGGTGCGTTATAAATTTGCTGTGCGTTCGATGCAGGACATCATGGACGACCTAAGAATAAAATTTCGTAATGTCGAAGGACTTAAAGTTTCGATCGTAAGTCAGCAGGGGATGGGTGGGGCCGACTCACGGCCAGTACAAGTTGGTATTCGCGGGGCCGACCTTGCTGTATTAAAAGGACTGGCGATGGATTTAGCGGATCGAATTCGTCAAGTCTCGGGAGCGACCGATGTTGATATTTCAAGCGAGCAATCTCAGCCTGAAGTACAAGTGCGGTTTGATCCGGCCAGAATGGCGAGTGCCGGGGTTAATGCGTCGACTGCTGGCACGGTAATAAAAATGGCCTTTCTGGGCCTTACCACCACCAATGAATATACAATTGCGGATAGTGACTACAATATCCGGGTGCAGCTAAATCCGGCTTATCGATTAAGTCAGGCTGATGTTGCGGATTTAAGGGTTTCCACCCAAAATGGAACTTTCGTTCGGCTGGGGGATATTGCTGACGTAAAATTCTCTTCCGGTCCGACCCAAATTGACAGGGAAGGGCGTCAACGTCAAGTTATTGTCTATGCTAACACCGTTGGCATTACGCCTGGTGAACTGGTACAGAAAATTGAGGGGGCAATTATTCCGGCGATGGATTTACCATTTGGCTATGGCTATAAATTAGTCGGACAAAGCCGGCAGCAAAAAGATTCATTTAAAGAAATCTTTGGGGCGCTTGTATTGGCGATTGTGCTTATTTATATGGTGTTGGCCGCGGAATTTGAAAGCTTTGTTCATCCGTTAACTATCATGCTTTCGCTGCCATTTTCGCTGATTGGGGCGATTATTGGCCTAATGGTTACAGGCAAGACCCTGAGCATTATCTCGCTTATCGGGGTTATTATGCTGATGGGCATTGTTACAAAAAATGCAATTCTGTTGGTTGATTACACCAACCAATTGCGATCTGATGGGCTGAGTGTTGAACAAGCCTTACTAGAAGCAGGTTCGGTGCGGTTGAGGCCAATACTCATGACAACCATGGCAATGATTTTTGGCATGGCACCGATTGCTTTGGGGATTGGTGCCGGGGCAGAACTTCGTCAATCCATGGGGATTGTTCTTGTTGGGGGCTTAATCACTTCAACAATATTAACCCTTATCGTTGTGCCGCTGTTTTATCTTCTTATTGAGCGGCTGCAGGAATGGGTGAAACATTACAAAAAAACCGGCATTAGCCGGATTAGTAGTTAAACCATATTGAGTTTTATAAATATAAAGAGGACTGTGCGAAAACACAGTCCTCTCTATATTTATTTTTCGGAAATGATATCTAAAATTCAATCGGTTTTTTTCTTAAGTCCAGCTTTGACATCAGCATCGATTTTTTGATTATTAGCATCGATGACATCAATCATCGCTTTAATCATTGACATTAGGGCCCTTTGAAATGCCTCCTCGTTATCTTTAGCCTTGTCCATGCGTTCATCAAAAAACTTTTTATGGAGTTTGCCGAGCTCCTTGCGTGAGTAGCCGACGCTCATTAATAGAACACCACCTTAGATGTAATGTTACATATTACATAATTCAACATAATTCATATATTTCCTTTATGTATAATAAATATATGAAAGTAAGGAACTTTGCCTAGTAAAAAACGTAGGCTTATTAGTCAAACCTAATTAAGGTGGTTCTTACCAAGAAAAGTATTGTCGGGAGAGCACTTATCGATAAAAGGTAGCTGGCGTAACCCTAAATCCTATTAATGAATAGTATATAGTGACATTGTTGTCATGGAGGTGGTTGTTAGTGGAGTTGCAGAATTTCCACCTCGTGTCCTACCGGGGGGCTGAATTTAGTGATGTTCTTTCGTTGATTCAATTACAAAACTCATATATTAATCAAATCTATAAACTAGTATATTTACTTAATGGAGATTTAGCTGTTTCCGGTAACAGCGAGTTTAGGGAATTTACGGTGCATTTTAATATATTTGCCCAGCACCAGGCTGGTAGTGAGGGTTTTAGTAAAGCAATAGAAGCGGTGCAGGTTTTTCATTATGTCCTGCTAGAGAAACTTTTGGACAGTCAGGTATTGGCTGCTGCTGAACAACTAGAATTGGCTGCCGGTCACTTGGAAGATTTTATCCACGATAAAAAGCAGCTCGGCAATCCGCAAATTTTACTGTTAAACCAAAGTATCAACCTATTGGAGGAAACTCAACTAAAAATAATGGAAAACTTGGAGACTTTATTAACCGGCTGTCGTGAAAATCACCTACAAAACTAAGAACCATAAATAAAATCTTGCTTAGCCGGATTTATTTATGGTAGAATTAGGTAAGGCTGTTGAGGCATAACTTTCCTGGGAAGGTTGTGCTTTTTTTGTTATCGAAGGAGGGAATTTATTATTGCCGGTGAAGAAATAAAGCGGTTCTTTTGAGTAAGAATGTCCAAGAGGTGGTAACATGTTAATATTACATCTGGATTGTTTGGCCGGACTTAGTGGCAATATGTTTTTAGGTGCAATGCTTGATTTAGGGATGCCGGAAGAAAAATTGCGCTTAGATTTGGCGAAACTAGCAATTAGTGGTTATGAATTACATATAAACAGGGTAATAAAACAGGGGATTAACGCCGTATATGTGAATATTACTACTTATAATCACCAGCAGTATAAAATGTTATCGGACATGTACAAAATAATTGACGATGCCCAACTCAATGATTTGGTAAAGGGGCTTAGCCGAAAAATCATTTTAAAACTGGCGCAAGCGGAGGCCGAGGTTCGCGGTACAACAATTGATAATATCCACTTTACCGAGGTTGGTGCTGTTAGCCTTATTATAGAAATTGTTGGTGCCGCTATCTGTTTGGAATATATGGAATTTGAGCGGATATATATTTCAAATCTACGTACCGGAATTGGAGTTATGATAGGCAGGCATGACATTATGGCGGTACCTGCCCCGGTCACCGTGGAACTTTTGCGTGGTATTCCCTATGAACATGGCGATATTGCCCAGGAACTAGTTACTCCGACTGGGGCGGCAATCCTTGCGGCCTTTAGCCATGGAAATGGTAATGTGCCAGAAGACTTTGTAATTCAAAGGATTGGGTACGGTGCAGGTACCTTGGAACTTGATATACCAAATGTCGTAAAAGCGACGATGGGCGATAATCACCCTTTTATAATAACTGATGAACTACTTTATATGGATAGCGGCACCGCCCAGCAGGTAGGAAATTTCAGTAATAAAATTTTTGTTAGCAGGAAAAATGACGAATTTTGTCTAAATAATTCCATTGAAGAACATTAGTCGATAATTAATGAAAAGTTCCGTATAAGATGGATACCATAAAAATGAGGGGTGTTAAATATGAAAGCAGTAGTATTACTTTCTGGCGGGCTTGATTCTACTGTGTGCATGGCGGTTGCTCATGCCGCAGGACATGAGGTTTTGCCAGTCAGTTTTGATTATAATCAGCGTCATAGCCGAGAACTTGATTCTGCGCGGCAGGTTGCGGAACATTTTGGGGTAAAAAAGCATCTTGTTATAAAAACTAATATGGACGACATTGGTGGCAGTGCCCTTACTGACAAAAACATCAGTGTGCCGGGTGGGGATGTGGCCCGAGACGATATTCCTATCACTTATGTTCCGGCGCGTAATTTAATTTTTTTGAGTTATGCTTTAGGGTATGCTGAAGTGGCTGGTGCTGACAAAATATATATTGGGGTTAATGCGTTGGACTATAGTGGCTATCCAGACTGTCGACCAGAATTTATCAACCTATTTCAGCAACTTGCTGACTATAGTACCAAAGCAGCGGTTCAAGATGGCCGCCATATCACCGTGGAAACCCCGTTGATTAATTTAAGCAAAAAAGAGATTGTATTGCTAGGGAAAAAACTAAATGCACCGCTAGCTCTGACCAGCAGTTGTTATGCTGGCGGCGAAAACGCTTGTGGTAAATGTGACAGCTGCCTTTTAAGGTTAAAAGGTTTTGCTGAGGCCGGACTTGTTGATCCGATAAAATATCAAGGTTAAAAATTGAGCAGCTGTTAATCGAGTGCCTGCTCTGGCGGGGGTAGAATTAATGAAAGATGTACAAAATTTAATAGATGAGCGAGGCATAGCTATTCAAAAGGTCGGAGTAAGTGAGGTTCACTTGCCGTTTCTTATAAAGACCAAAGCTGGCGGTTTTCAGTCGGTGCTAGCCAATATCCGGTTAGTTGTTGATTTGCCTAAAGAATATAAAGGTACACACATGAGCCGGTTTATTGACATTCTGAATGAATGGCGGCAAAAGCCAGTTTCCTTTAAGGAAATGGCCCTTATTCTTGCTGATATTATTGATCGCCTGTCGGCGCAAAGTGCGAATATTGACTTTTCCTTTAAGTATTTCATTGAAAAAGAAGCACCGGTCAGCGGTATGAAAAGCTTGCTGGATTACGACTGCCAATTTTCCGGCAGTCTGGTCCGCGGTGAGGAAATGGACTTTACGTTAGGAGTAACGGTACCATTTACCTCAGTTTGTCCGTGCAGTAAAGAAATTTCGGCTTATGGTGCCCATAACCAGCGGGGGTTGATGCGAGTAAAAATAAAGCACTGCCCCAGTAAATTTATTTGGATTGAAGATTTGGTTAAGCAGATGGAAGCGCAAGGAAGTGCGCCAGTATATTCGTTGTTAAAACGTGAGGATGAAAAATATCTTACAGAAAAGGCCTACGAAAACCCTAAGTTTGTCGAAGACATTCTGCGTGATTTAGTGCTAATGCTACGGGAAATTAAGGGTGTAACCTGGTTTGAAGTTGAATGTGAAAATTACGAATCAATCCACAATCATAGTGCCTATGCTACTCACGTCGAATACATATAAGATTAACCCAATTAGAATGAATACTAGTAGCTGCTGAATATTATGGTAGTAATAGAAAAATTGCGGTAGCGGGGTTAAGTTATAATGAACTGGAAACGTTTCATCACCGAATGCCAAGAAGTAAAAACATGGCTACAGGGGCAGGGCGTTAGTCAGGCCGACTTAGTCTTGATGAAAATAATTATTCTGGTTTTTAGTGAACCTGGAAACCCGGAGGCTCTTTGTCAAAAAGCAGTTAGAGCGAGTTCTTTACTACCAGTTATTCAAGGGCAGGACGAAACTTCTGCAAGCAGTGATATTCCAGATAATATCTTTACGATCATTGCTAAGTGGCAACAAATAGTGCCGGTTGATAGTTTGCTGTTAGGAAAGGTTTACGAAACCTTATCAGATCGCCGGAGAGCGCAAGGCCGGTTTTATACAGCACCGGAAATTATCGATTATATTTTGGACTCCACCATAAAAGAAGTGGACATTGTTCTTAACCCGGGAGTCAGAATTCTTGATCCAGCCTGCGGGAGTGGCAATTTTTTGCTTAAAGCCTATGAATGTTTATGGGATAAGTTTGTTGTTAACCGTAACTTATTGATAACTAAATTTCCCGATCATGATTGGTCGGATGATGGGATTCATCGTTGGATTATTACTCAAAACTTGTGGGGGGCCGATATTGACGCTGTTGCCGCGGAAGTAGCGATGGCTTCCTTGCGGCTAAAACGGCCGGCGACCAGCAACGCGGTAAACCCTAATGTAGTAATTTGTGACAGCCTCCGGCTAGACCAAAACTATAGCCGGAGATTTTGGTCAACAACCTATGATTATGTTATTGGCAACCCGCCGTATTTGTCGTTTGGACTGAGGGGAACTCCGCGTATCGACGCAGAATATGCCGGTTATTTACGTCAAGCTTTTCCGGCTACGGCCGAGTATAAACTTAGCTACTATGTCTTGTTTATCGAACGGGGCATTAACATGCTTAGACTAGGCGGAAAATTGGGTTTTATTATTCCCGACAGCTTCTTGGTGGGGCGTTATTACTCAAAAGTTAGACGGTATATTTTAGAAAATGCCAATATTGAAAAAATTACCAGCATCGTTGGACCGGTTTTTAAATCAGCGACCATTGGCCAAACCGTTATTGCAATTTTTTCCAAAGAAAATAATCCGATCGTGCGGGCACAACATAAGCTAACTATCTGTCAAGTTCAAGATAGTAAAGACTTGGCTAAAGTTGAGGCCAGCTGCAGTTATCGCCAGAACTATTTTAGTACACTGCCCTACAATAGATTTCGTCTATTTACTGATTTGACGATAAAAAATTTGATTGATAAAATAGATGCGGACACAAAAACATTGGGGAATTTTTCCAAAGGACATACCGGTATTCGTTCTGTTTCTAAACAATCGGATATTTTTGCGTTGGAGCCGAGCGGTGAAACCTGGCAGCGGGGACTCATATCCGGCAGTCAGATAGAACGCTATAGTTTAACCTACGCCGGACACTGGCTTAATATTGAGCCTAGTGCGCTTTACAAAGGCGGTTGGGATAATGGCGTTGTTAAACAACGAAAAATTTTAGTGCGACAAACCGGTTTTTCCCTCACTGCTTGTATTGATGAGCAAGGGTATTATCATTTAAACAACTTACATAGCTTTACCTTAAACGCTGGAAGCATGGTAAGCTTAGACTACTTATTGTTATTATTAAATTCGCGAGTGCTGTCTTTTTATTATCATGCCATTTCAATGGAATATGGGCGGGCCTTGGCGCAGACTGATATTGATACGCTGGAACTTTTGCCGGTGCGATTTGATGCGAAAGTAAATGCCCAAGCGGTAGCTTTAGTCATGGTTATGCAAAGCTTAGTTGCACGACAAAAAGCCGGTGATAACAGTGTTAGCCCGCAAATTTTAGCGCTAAAAGATTTTTTCAATCAACTGGCTTACCGGGTTTATGATCTTTCAGCTGCTGAGATAAAACATGTAGAAGCTTATGAAGCCAAGCTGGAAGCAACTAACCAACGGCGGGAGCGCAAAAAAAAATAGTGATGTGACAAGCGTTCAGGTAGAAATTGTAGGTGATAGAGGATTTGGAAACCTCTGGCGAGAAACAATAAGGGAGCCGGTTGGCGGCTCCCCCTTTTAGTTCGGTGCTAACTATTTGAATTTCCGCTTGAATTTCCGCTACTTGAGGATTTATTCCCGCTGGAGTTGCCAGCAGCCTTATTCTGCTTATTCTGGCCGCCATAATCGTTATTGGCGTCATACTTTGCCGTTAAGGTGCTGTTTATCATTGAGCTAGAATCAGCGGAACTACTTGGAGCAGATGATTTTGCGGCGTAGCTACTATTAGGATCTTGGGTTGGAGTATAATCGTTATTGGCGTCCTTTGTTGCGGTATAGGTGCCATACTGAGCTTTAGATTGTTGATTTTTCTTATCCAAGTACAAAAACCCCCTTTAAATTCTATATGGATCCTTGTCTATTGTTTGATAGTTGCAAAAAAGCCATACCTGGAAATTTGCTGAAAAAATAGAAATACTCAATAACGGTAATTATAGTAATAGAGCATTTCTTACTAGTGAGGGTCGACGTTGTGAGAAAATTAATTATTAATGCCGATGACTTTGGATTGCACCCTGCGGTTAATCAGGGGATTATAGATGGTTATAAATTTGGCTGTTTGACCAGTACGTCGATCATGGCCTGCGGTAAAACTTTTGATGCGGCGGTTGAGCAAGCGATTGGTCAGCCAGGCTTAGGAGTAGGGGTTCACCTTACGTTGGTAGCAGAACAACCACTGACTGATGCGAGGAAAGTTCCCTCGCTGGTTGACGCGGATGGTAGGTTCCCTGATAGTTACCCCTTAGTTATGACCAGGTTTTTCCGGCGCAAGATAAGCTTAAACGAAGTTTATCTTGAACTTCGTGCCCAGGTAAAAAAAGCCGCGGCAAGCGGTTTGCAGCTAACTCATCTAGACAGTCATCAGCATTTGCATGTTTTACCGGGGATTATTGATATCGTGCTTAGTCTGGCGCGGGAATTTTCAATAAAAGCCATTCGAATTCCGGCGGAGCCGTTCTTATTTACTGGTGGATACCCATTTTCTGCCGGACGGATGATTGGCCGGTCGGGCTTGTCAGTCTTTGCCTTGTTGGCAAGACGTAAAGCCCGGCGGCAGGGAATACGAGTACCGGATCACTTCTTTGGCATGTTGGCAGGGGGACATTTAGAGGAAAAGTACTTGCTGAAAATATTGGACAAGTTGCCAAATGGTGTTAGTGAGATTATGATGCATCCCGGTTGTGATGATGCTGCACTCAAAGCCGCATATAACTGGCAGCTGAGCTGGCAGGCTGAACTGGCAGCCGCAAAAAGCACTGAAGTACGCTACCAACTTGATAACCGTGGCATTGAACTAGTCTCCTTTAAGGAGTTGGCAAATGGGTAAATTTTACAAACGCTTGCTGTTCCTTATTTTGTTTACCGGAGCGATCTCCGGTGCAGTAATTTACTTTACGCTTGATATTAATGCTTTGCCGTACTTAACGGCCTTTCGACCGTGGTCGTTAGTCGTGGTAGCCTTACTATGGGTCGTTGGCATGTATTTTGATGGCACAAGACTACTACATTTAGTACGTATTGCCGGACATAGGATAACCTTGCTGCAGGCGGTGCAAGTTATTTTTAGTAACTACTTTTTAGCCTTGTTGACGCCGGGAGCGACCGGTGGAGCTGTGGCTCAGGTCATGTTTTTAAAACGATCCGGCGTTCCGATTGGTACGGCTGGCGTCGTAGTATTTATTCGCACCCTTATGTCGATATTGTTTTTATTGCTGTGCTTGCCGTTTATCTTTAGCTTTGATCCGGACTTATTGCCCTGGATTTCGCCGCAAGTGCTTGTAGCGGTATCGGTTTTAATGCTGGGCAGTTCGGCCTTGCTAATATGGTTTTTGCGGTCAGGTACCTCTACTTTGCTATTGGTAAAATGGACAAAACGGATAAAACCAGTCCGTCGCCGTAAAATTTTTGCGCTATACCGGGATATTCGCGGGGCGGTGTTTATGATGCTGGCGTCGCCGGTAAGCATGTTTAGAGTGTTTGCCGAATCGGCAGCAAGCTTGGTGTCTTTATACAGCGTAGTGCCGATTATGTTTATGGGACTAGGCATTGATTTTGCTTGGAATATCGTAATGGGCCGAATGATTTTTATCAACATATTATTATACTTCGCCCCAACACCGGGGGGATCCGGTATTGCCGAAGGCGGTTTTGTTCTGTTGTTCGGTCCTCTTGTGCCGCAGGGTATCGTCGGGATTTTGGCGGTTGCCTGGAGGATAGTACAAGAGTATGTGCCGTTTATTATTGGGTTTTATTTTGCGATAAAAGTCTTTGGCCGGGATTATTTGATGAATGAAGTGAAATAAGGGGGCATAATATCATGAAGGTGTTAGTTACCGGGGGCGCTGGATTCATTGGATCACATATTGTAGACAAGCTGGTGAAGCAAGACTGGCAGGTAGTTGTGCTTGATAATCTGAGTAGCGGGCGGCGTGAGCATGTGCCGCAAGCTGCAAAACTTATCGTTATGGATGTTGCGAGTGATGATTTGACCGAAGTGTTTAAAACTGAGCAGTTTGACTATGTTATCCATTTAGCGGCGCAGACTTCGGTTCCGGCATCGCTGACTGACCCTGAGAATGACGGCCGGATAAATATTATTGGTACAATTAAAGTCTTAGAAGCGGCGAGGGTATCTGGCGTAAAAAGGATTATCTTTGCCTCTACGGCTGCTGTTTATGGCAGTGAAGCTAAAGTGCCAATAATTGAAACTGATGTAGTGCGGCCCGCATCGTTTTATGGTCTTAGTAAATTGACGGTTGAACAATACCTAAGGGTATATAAAGATCTCTTTGGTTTAGAATATGTTGTTTTACGATTTGCCAATGTTTATGGTGAACGTCAGGGTGATACGGGTGAAGGCGGAGTTATCAGTATTTTTGCCCGTCGTATTCTGGCTGGACAGTCAGTTAATATTTTTGGCGATGGCAATCAAACCAGAGATTTTATTTATGTGGGTGATGTAGCCAACGCTAATATTAGGGCTCTTACCGCTCCGTGCAGCGGGGTAACCGCGAATATTAGCACAAATACTGAAATTAGTGTAAATAAACTCACGGAAGTAATGGGCAAGATTGCTAAATGTCAGGTGGAAAAAACCTACTTGGCCGCTAGAAACGGCGATATCTATCGGTCTTCATTGGACAATAGTACAGCGATAAAGGCGTTAGGTTGGCAACCGGAGACAGACTTAGACGCGGGTCTTGTAAAAACTCTTGCGGCCCTAAAAATGTAGGGACATAGTAGTAATATTGGAGGTTATTTATGGGACGCCAGTTACAATCTAGTTTTATCTTAGTTACGGTTATTACGATAGTAATGTTATTCTTTAATTTAGGAGTTATTCCACTTGCTGATCCAGACGAGCCGGTTTATGCTGAAACCGCCCGGGAAATGATTCAATTTAATGATTACTTGTCGCCCCGTATTTATGGAGAATTCTGGTATGATAAACCGCCAATGTATTACTGGTTGGCCGCGGGGTCATTTCAAATATTTGGCGTTAGTGAATTCGCTGCGCGGGTTCCATCAGTTTTACTGGGGATAGCTTGTGTTCTTTATGTGTATTTTGCGGTTAAACGGTTAATTAATGAGCGGGCCGCAATGGTGAGTTCCCTAGTGCTGGTGACTAGTCTGGAGTTTTTCTATCTGGCCAAAGGGGCGGTCACCGATATGACACTTACCTTGTGTTTGACCGTGGCCCTCCTAGGGTTTCTTGAAAAACGCTATTATTTATTATATATTTTTGCCGCGTTGGCGACAGTTACTAAAGGGCCGATTGGCTTGGTTTTTCCCGGAGCGATTATCTTTTTATATTGGGCTGTGAACAGGAATTTTTCGGAAATTATCAAAATGAGGCTGCCACTGGGTGTTATTATATACGCTGTTATTGCCGTTCCCTGGTATTGGCTAATGTATCAACATCATGGGGCTGCTTTTATTGACACCTTCTTTGGCTTTCATAACATTGTTCGGTTTACTCAGCCGGAACACAATGAAACCGCTGCCTGGTATTTCTTTATCCCGATTTTATTAATCGGGTTTATGCCGTGGTCGGCAGTTATGTTTCAGTCGATTTGGCGTGCGGTTACCCGGAGCGGTCGTGATTCCCGAGTCCTTAATTTTATGCTGATATGGGCTGCATTTATCTTTGTGTTCTTTACAATTTCACAAACTAAGCTAGTGTCCTATATTTTTCCGATGTTTCCTCCGTTAGCCATCGTTGTCGGCTGGTATATTCATTCTATATGGGACAAAAGCCGAACCCAGCCGCGTCAGTTTGCGTGGGGGGGGCTGCTGGCGGTGTTTGGCATATTGCTTAGCTTGGGGATCTTTGCTTTGGATAACGAAACCGCGGCGTTAAAGAGTGGGGGCATTGCCATAACCCTGTTATTTATAGTAATGATCATTGGGGTAGGTTTTTCCATTTTGCGGCGGAACGTGCCCAAGGCATTTTGGATACAAGTAGCCGGGATGGTTGTGTTCTCTTTAATTTTCATGACAATGCTACTCCCGAAGGCTTCTCCTTGGATTCAGTCTAAAGATATTGCCGAAGCATTTACGGCACAATACGATGGCCGTTCTCCGGTATATGTTGAAAAATTTTTACGGCCGGGCTTTGCCTTTTATTCTAAGGTTTATGGCATTGAAATGTTAACCGGAGATTTGGATATTACGTTGCCTGAGGTTCAAAAAGGATATTTTATTGTCCGGGGGTCGGAATACAAACGGCTTAGTGAACAAGAGCGCCAGGATTTAACTGTTATAGCTAAAATTGGAGATAGAGTAGTGCTATTGAAACAGTAAACAGGGAGGTCGACGAAAAACATGCGTGTGCTGTTGGTGTTTTTTGTGGCGTTAGCTGTATTTTTACCATTTAATGCTCAAATTGTAGTAACTGATCCGGTAGAAGCTAATTATGCGCTTACGGCTAAAGAAATGCTTATGAGTGGCGACTGGTTGTCGCCGCGAATATATGGTCAATTTTGGTACGATAAGCCAGCGATGTTTTACTGGTTGATCATGCTATGTTACAAGGCCTTTGGGGTTAATGAATTTGCCGCGCGGTTTACCTCGGTCCTTTTTAGTGCCGCCAGTGTTAGCTTTGTGTACTGGTTTGGTCGGCGGATTTTTCACAGTACCAGAGCGGCGCTGTTAGCGGCGCTGGTATTAGGAACTTCCCTGGAATACTGGGTACTGGCCCGAATGGTTATTACAGATGCCGTACTGTTCTTTTATTTTAGCGTAACCTTGGCATCCCTGTATCTTGGCGTAAAAGGCCAGAGAAAACGCTGGTTTTTGCTCGCCTATGCCTTTGCCGGTCTGGCTGTTTTAACCAAAGGGCCGATTGGTATTGTGCTTCCGGCGATTATTTTCTTTATCTACGTTTTGGTAGAGCAACGGTGGGATTTATTTGGCAAACTACGGCTGGGCTCGGGGCTGCTAATTTTTTTTCTGATTGCTGTTCCCTGGTTTTGGGCCATGTATAACGTTCATGGGCAGGCTTTTTTGGATACCTTTTTGGGTTTGCATAACTACTTGAGAGCTACCGTATCGGAACACCCTAAGGACGATGTGTTTTATTATTATCTGGTGTTGTTTCCGGTTAGTATACTTCCCTGGACAGGGGTTTTGTTGCACGCTTTTGTGGGCAAGAAACCGGCGGATTTTACCTATCTTATCGTTTGGCTGGGGGTAATTATCGGCTTTTTTACCCTGATGGCTACCAAATATCCTACTTATGTATTTCCGGCGGCTTTTCCCGCAGCACTTTTAATTGGGTGGAAACTGGATGAGATGATGACTAACACTCAAACCTCATGGTGGTGGTTGTCTGTTCCAACCCTAGTGTTGTTGGCAATTTTCGGTGTCGGCGCTAATTTTTTGCCAGCTGACGCTTGGCGGCTAGTAATAATCGTTATTAGTATAATCTTGGCGCTGGTGATTCTGGGATTACAGCTGACTAAACGGGGCGTTTGGCTGCCGGGGATTACTGCGGCGCTGGTAGTCCTCCTTTCCCTGGTTATAATTGATATCGGAATAATTCCGTTGGCGGGGGACCATTCGGCTAAAACTGCGGTCAGCCTTTTGCCGTATAAAGGGGCCACCGTTGCCGTGTATGGTGATTACACCACTTCGGCTGTGTTTTATAGCGGATACTCTGTAATGTGGTTGGTAGATAATGCGGCAGAACTCGTGCCGCAAGACGTGTGGTCCAGTGGGAAACATATAATGCCAGGTGAAACCGTGGCGTCCTTTAACGAGCGAACCACAAATATACCGGAAACCTACCTTTTGGTAAATGGCCCGGAGAGTTCGCCGCTGACGGGGGTAAGCAAAATTGCTGATTTTGGCAAGTTGAAACTATATAAACGTGATTTGTAGCATAAATTGGTTTAACTGCTAAATATTATTGCCTGGGGTTTAATAGTTCTCCGGCTTGTTAATACTATTTATGTAATACTCAGCTGGAGGTGACATGTTTGGATTATTTGCGGTTGATTAGCATCCCGATCATTTTGGGGTTTCTCTTTACCCTTAAGATAAATCCGCTGATCGGCGGTCTAGGAATGATGGCTTGGCTATTAGTTTTAGCTTATTTATTAAAACGCTCTCAAAATAGCGCTGAACAGTGAAAGCATGAAACACCGTTTCTTGGCAATACCAAGAAGCGGTGCTTCATTTTTTTTGTAAGACCGGTTGGCAGGAAAATAATGATAATAACAGAATGATATAATATCGAGTAAGCTACGGAAGATGGCAGGTGGGGTATAAATAACCAAGTTGTACCTTGTTATTTATAATCCCATTACTAACACCCCCCTGCCTAGGCACAGGGGGGTGTTAATTTGCTGCAAAAAAAACTGCGTTCGGGAATAACAACCGGGACTTGTGCGGCTGCTGCCGCAAAGGCGGCAGTGTTGGCGGCTTTGGGTGAGATTGTGACCGAAGCTAGAGTGGTAACGCCGCAAGGCACTACCCTGGTTGTGGCGGTTGCGGGGGCGGCAGCCACCGCTTCAGGTGGGGAAGCATCAGTAATCAAAGATGCCGGTGATGATCCCGATATTACGAATGGAATACTTGTAACCGCTTCGGTGGAGTTATTGGCAAAACCCGAAATTATTATAACCGCCGGGTCGGGGGTTGGAAAGGTAACAAAACCAGGCCTGTCGGTAGCAGTAGGCCAGCCCGCGATTAACCCCGGACCGCGCAAGATGATCACTCATGCCGTGAAAACCGTATTATCGCAAGAAACCGGGGCGGTGGTGACAATTAGCATTCCCGAAGGAGAAACACTGGCAAAGCGGACGCTGAATTCGGCCTTAGGCATTGTCGGCGGACTGTCGATTATCGGAACCACGGGTATTGTTGAACCAATGTCAGAAGAAGCTTATAAAACTTCACTTGTTGCGCAGCTTAGCGTGGCCTGCGCATTAGGGCATGATAAACTTGTTTTTGTTCCCGGCAAGATCGGTCAGGAGATTGCAATTAATGTTTTTGGCCTGCCTCGCCAACTAACGGTGCAAACCAGTAATTTTATTGGCCATATGCTGGAAAATGCGGTAGCCTATGGTTTAAGTGAAGTTCTGTTGTTAGGCCATCCGGGGAAACTTGTAAAAGTCGCGGCTGGTATTTTTCACACCCATAACCGGATAGCTGATGCCAGGATGGAAACGCTGGCGGCATATGCAGCCCTGTTGGGGGCGGATACTAAAGTCGTAGCTGCCATTATGGATTGTCTAACCACGGAAGCAGTAATGCCGATTATTGAAAAAAACGGGTTAACGGCAATTTACCGGCTGCTGGCGGAACGGGTCAGCAGCCGTGCGGTCAGGTACGTTTTTGGCGAGCTTAGTGTGGGAACCGCAATCGTAACCTTAACCGGTGAACTTCTGGGCATGGATGACCGGGCCAGGGAAATTGGAGGCAAGCTGGGATGGAACATAAAATAACTGTGGTCGGAATTGGCCCAGGCTCACCGGAGTATTTACTGCCGGTAGCGAAAAAGGTGCTGGATGCCGCAAAAGTGCTGGTCGGCAGCGGCAGGGCGCTGAAGGCCTTTGCCCCGCCGGGATGTCAAACCAAAATAATTGATAAAGATATTGCCGGAGTGCTGGCGTTTATTCGTGAGCGCTTGGCAGAAACTGATGTAGTAGTAATGGTGTCGGGTGATCCCGGCTTTTATAGTATGCTGACCGCGCTGAGAAATGAGTATCTCCCGGAAATAATAACAGTAATCCCGGGGATTAGTGCAATCCAATTAGCATTTGCCCGCCTGGCGCTTCCTTGGCAGGAGGCTCAGTTAGTCAGTTTGCATGGCCGGGAGCTTGGCGGTGCTGATGTGGGCTATTATAGTGGGAGAAAACTGGCGTTTTTGACTGACGGACAACATGATCCTGGATATATTGCCAGGATGCTCGTGAAAACAGGCTGGCCCGCCGCAGCCAAAACCATCTTGTGCAGTAACTTGTCGTACGATGATGAGAAAATCGTCAGGTTAACTTTAGGTGAAGCCGCTGATTCGACCGGCTTTACTAACTGTATAATGGTGGTGATGGCATGAAATATAGCGGCTTGGGCATCAAAGATGACGATTTTATTCGTGGCGAAATTCCGATGACAAAAGAAGAAGTGCGGGTATTAGCGCTAGTTAAAGCGCGCATCACCGGCACGGATATTGTTATCGATATCGGGGCCGGAACCGGTTCTTTAAGTGTCGAAGCGGCCAAACTAGCTTCTCAGGGTCAAGTTTATGCCATCGAAAAAGAAGCGGAAGGCGTGGAATTAATCCATGCAAATGCTGCTCGGTTTTTAGTTCCTAATATTAAGGTTATTCATGGCATGGCTCCTGCCAAACTGATGGGTTTGCCGCAAGCTGATGTTATTTTTATCGGTGGTAGCGGCGGAGAACTCCGGGCGATATTGGAACAAGCTGATCAACTGTTAAAATCGGGGGGGCGGCTGGTGATTATGGCCGTAACGATAGAAACGCTGCAGGTTGCGTTAACCGTTATGCAAGCAAAAGCCTATTATCAAGTAGCGGCATCCGGCCTGCAAATTACCAGACTGCGTCGGGCTGGAGCTAAGAATATGTTTCAGGCCCTTAATCCGGTATATATTATTACCTGTCAAAAAAATTAACCGCAATTTTGGGAATTTAGGAGGAAAAAAAACCAATGCACGTTTACTTTATCGGTGCCGGACCAGGTGATCCCGAGCTGATTACGGTCAAAGGTGCGCGCCTTATAGAACAAGCGGACACGATCATTTATACAGGTTCGTTAGTAAATCCGGCAGTAATGGATCATGCTAACCCTGATACGGTTATCTATAATAGCGCATCAATGACCTTGGATGAAGTGATTGCGGTAATGTTAGAGGCTGTAACGGCGGGGAAAAAAGTAGTGCGGCTGCATACTGGCGATCCGAGCATTTATGGCGCGATCAAAGAACAGATGGCGGCACTGGATGAAAAAGGCGTTACCTACGAGGTAGTACCTGGGGTAAGTTCGTTTTTAGCAGCCGCAGCAGCGTTAAAATGCGAATATACCTTGCCGGAAGTTACCCAGACAGTAATAATTACCCGACTTGAAGGCCGGACCATGGTGCCGGACCGGGAAAAATTGGCTAAACTAGCCGCTCATGGTTCTACAATGTGCATTTTTCTTAGTGTGCAGATGCTTGATACGGTGGTAGAGGAGCTATTAAAGGGGGGCAGCTATCAGCTTGATACGCCGATTGCCGTTGTGGTCAAGGCCTCTTGGCCGGATGAACACATTTTGCGCGGTACTTTAGCAACCATCTTGGATTTAGTAAAAGAACACGGCGTGGCAAGAACGGCCATGATTGTTGTGGGAAATTGTCTTGGCAGTGACTATGCTTTGTCGCGTTTATACGCTTCAGAGTTTACGCATATGTATAGAGGAGGCAACAACAAATTATGAAACTAGCAATTATTTCAGTAACTAAAAATGGGGCGGCGTTGGCGAATACGTTGGCTAAAGACCTTGGGATGCCAGTTGATGTTTATGCCAGGCATGGCCGGGATGTCGGCGGTTCGGTACAGTGCTATGAAAGCTTGAGCCGGTTGATTGCCGATATTTATTTGAAGTATGAGGGTTTAGTGTTTATCATGGCCGCGGGAATTGTCGTGCGGGTACTGGCCCCCCATGTCCGGGATAAACGGTTTGATCCGGCGGTAGTGGTACTCGATGAACTTGGCGAGCACGTTATAAGTTTATTGTCCGGTCATATTGGCGGCGCTAATGAACTGGCCAAACTATTGGCGGAAAAAATTGATGCCAGACCGGTTATTACTACCGCTACTGACGTTCTAAATAAACCGGCTGCCGATTTATTGGCAGTACGAATGGGGCTGGAAATAGAGCCCTTTGATAAGATGAAACACATTAATGCCGCTATTGCTAATGGTGAACGGGTGGTCTTTGCAATTGATAATGATTTAGCCAAACATGACCACTATGTCCGGCTGGCCCACGATTTGGGGGTTGCAAAGGTTGATGATCTGTCGGCGCTGGCTGATGCTGACAAGTATGACGCCGCGGTGCTGATTACCGACAAAGAATATACGGTGGATAAACCGCATGTGTTTTTGCGGCCAGCTACCTTGGCGATAGGTGTTGGCTGCCGTCGTGAAACCGACAGTGAACAAATTGCGGCAGCGCTGGAACATGCCTGTCACAAGATTGGCCGCAGTAAAAAAAGTATTGCGATAATCGGCACAACTACTGCTAAAAAGGATGAAGTAGGCCTGTTAGCTACGGTTCAGCAAATGGGTGTGCATATGGATATATTTTCTAATGAGGAATTAGAAGCCTGTATTGAAAAAAATCAGCTTGAAACATCAAGGTTTGTAAAAGCGCAAATTGGGGTGGGGAATGTATGCGAACCGGCGGCGTTACTGGGAGGCCAAACCGATCAACTGTTATTGCCAAAGACAATTTACGGAAAAACGACGGTGGCCATTGCCGAGGTAAAATTTCGGTAGTTGGCCTTGGTCCCGGCAGTCAGGCAGATATGAGTCACCGGGCAGCAGCGGCTATTGCCGCTGCCCAGGTGGTTGTTGGCTATGATACTTATTTAAAACTTATTGAAGAAATGTTGCTTGATAAAGAAGTAATCGGCACGGGTATGACGCAGGAAATCGACCGCTGCCAAGCGGCGGTTGAAGCGGCGATGACCGGTAAAAATGTCGCGGTAGTTTCCAGTGGGGACCCTGGGGTTTATGGAATGGCCGGTTTAGTCCTGGAGCTTGTAGATCAATACCCGCTAGTAGTGCAGCCAGAAGTGGTCATCGTGCCGGGGATCAGTGCTTTTGGGGCGGCGGCGGCACTTTTAGGAGCGCCGTTAATGCACGATTTCGCAGTTATCAGCCTAAGTGATCTCTTAACCCCGTGGGAAGTTATCGAAAAAAGGATTGAAATGGCGGCTGCCGGGGATTTTGTTGTCGCTTTGTATAATCCCAAAAGCACCAGAAGGACTATTCAAATTGAAAAAGTTCGGGAAATAATGCTTTGCCATCGCCCCGGCACAACGCCGGTAGGGATTGTCCGTCATGCCAGCCGTCCGCAGCAAAGCCTGACCCTTAGTGAGCTTGCAACATTTACCGGAGAACATATTGATATGTTCTCCCTAGTCATTATCGGCAACAGCCAAACCTATGTCAGTGATGGCCGGATGATAACGCCGCGTGGTTATGTGCTATGATTCTAGTTTTAGCAGGCACCAAGGATGGCCGGGAAATCGCGGCTGAACTTGAACGGTCCGGTTTTTCAGTGCTGGTTTCAGTGCAAAGCGGCTATGGACGTAGTCTGGCCCAGGAAACCGGTCTTACTGTCAGTGCTAAATCGCTTGATGCCGATGGCTTCAGCAGCCTTATCTCTGACCAAGCTATCCGGATTATTGTTGACGCCAGCCATCCCTATGCTGTCAACGTATCGAAAAATGCCTTATGCGCTGCGGAACGTAGTGGGGTTCGTTATGTGCGGTATGAGCGCCCGGCCTTGCCTCTTCCGGCTTATGACAAGCTCTATTTAGCCGGGGATGCGGCGGAGGCGGCGCAGCTTTCGGCGGAATTAGGCCGGGTGATTTTTTTGACCACCGGCAGTAGATCGCTAGCCGTGTTCAAGCGGCATCCGCTCCTCGCCCAGCACCGATTAGTGGCGCGGGTTTTGCCAGACCCGGCGGTGCTCGCCGAATGCCTGGCCCTGGGCTTTTTGCCGCGGGACATAGTTGCGGTGCAAGGCCCATTTTCCCAAGCCCTCAATATGGCGTTATTCAAAGAATTCGGCAGTGAAGTTGTTATAACTAAAAATAGTGGCTTAGTCGGTGGCAGTGATGAAAAATTCAAGGCTGCGGTAGAACTCGGCTTGAACCTGGTGGTCATTGACCGTCCGGTGCTTGATTATAAAAATGTCGTTAATTCCGGCGAGGCGGTAATTAACTTTGTTCGGGAGGTAGAAAATGGATTTTATCACTCAGCCGCAAAAAATTGAACACCGGAGCATGGAATTAATTGCGCCATATCTTGACGGACTTAACTTATCGCCCGAGGCGGTTAAGGTATTCTCACGTATCATTCATGCTTCCGGCGACCCAGACTATGCTAACCATATTAACCTGCATCCTCAGGCTATTACCGCCGCCCGTCAGGCGCTAAAGCACGGCGTGGATATTTATACCGATGTAGAAATGGTGCGGACCGGCATTAATCGTCGCCGTCTGGCTGAAAATGGCGGACAGACACACTGCCTGATCGGCGATGACCAAGTGGCCAAGGTGGCCGTGAGTCAAGGCATAACCCGGTCCATGGCGGCGATGAGGGCCTTTGGCAACCGGATGGAGGGGGCGATTATTGCCGTTGGCAATGCTCCTACCGCCCTGTTTGAAGTATTGCGCCTGATGCGCGAAACCCCGCTTCGGCCCAGCCTGATCGTCGGCGTGCCGGTTGGCTTTGTCGGTGCGGCTGAATCAAAAGCCTTGCTAGCCGAACAGTCGCCGGTGCCGTACATAACAGTTGCGGGTACCAAAGGCGGCAGTCCGATTGCCGCGGCAATAATTAATGCGCTGTTATATTTAGAGTAGCTTATGCCTGAGACGCAAGGAAAAATAATTATTTTTACCGGCAACGCAAAAGGCAAGACCACTGCGGCCCTGGGCTTGGCAGTCGTGGCCGCGGCTAATAACCAGTCCGCGACCGTTATCCAGTTTTTGAAGGGCGGAGGCTATACGGGTGAACTCTCGGCGCAACAATTTTTGGCCCCGTATTTGCAAATTCGTCAATTCGGTTATGGCTGCAGCCGGGCCGACGCAATCAGGCTCGGTAGTGGCAAGTGCAATAAATGCGGCGTCTGTTTTCGGGAAAACTGCCGGCCTAAGCACGGGTTTGCAGTAGCGGCCTGCGATTACGCGGAACAAGTCGTTACTGCCGCGACCAACGGTATTGTTGTACTGGACGAAATCAGTCATGCCATCCGGCGGGGGTTATTGCCGCTGGAACGGGTGTCGGCCCTGATAGCTAAGCGGCCGCCGGGCCTAACCATGGTGCTGACCGGACGGCAGATGCCGGACGAGCTTATCAAGCTGGCTGATCAAGTAACCGAATGTGTCATGGTCAAACATCCCCTGACCGCAGGCATTGACGCCCGGCGTGGCAGTGAATATTAGAAAGGCTGAAGGCTATGGAAAATCACAATATACCGCGGCTGGTTATTGCCGGAACGGGAAGCGGTGTGGGAAAAACCACGCTGGTCACGGGGCTGTTGGCGGTTTTAAAAAAGCGGGGCTTTAAAGTCCAGTCCTATAAAGTCGGGCCGGACTATATCGACCCTGGCTATCATCAGCTGGCCAGCGGTCAACCGGCTCATAATCTTGATACCTGGCTGGTGCCGCGGGAACAATTAGCCCAATTATTTATAAAAACAGCAGCTGGTAGCGACTTTGCCATTATTGAAGGCGTCATGGGCTTGTATGACGGCGGCCGGGGTGGTATCAGCAGCACTGCGGCGATTGCCAAAGAACTGGTTGCTCCCGTAATTTTGGTTTTGGATGCTAAAGCGTCTGGGGAAAGTATTGCCGCTACCGCCCTGGGCTTTAAAGTGTACGATCCTGCCGTCAATCTCGCCGGAGTAATTGTAAATCGGCTGGGGTCAATTTCCCATCAAGAAATTGTCGCCACTGCGCTCAACCGCCAGGGCATCGACGTTTTTGGCTATATGTTTCGCCGGCCGGATTTGGCGGTTAAAGAACGACATCTCGGCTTAACCCCGGTTGCTGAGACACAGGCGACGGCGGCGGTAGCGGCAATGGCCGAACAAGTAGCCAAGAATGTCGACATTGATCGGTTGGTGCTGGCGGCCCAAAGTGCGCTGCCCCTAACCGCCAGTCTCAGCCTTAGTCCCAATAAAGCAAAGACGGTAAAAATCGGTGTAGCCCAGGATGAGGCTTTTTCTTTTTATTATCCCCTCAGTCTGGCAGTGTTGGAACGATTAGGGGCCGAGCTTGTCCCGTTTAGTCCGCTGCGGGATAAAGAACTGCCGCCGGTGGCCGGTCTAATTTTCGGGGGCGGCTTTCCGGAAATGTTTTTAGCTGATTTAGCGGCCAATAGTCAAATCAAAGCCGCCATTGCCGGTGCCGCTGCAGCGGGCATGCCAATTTACGCCGAATGTGGCGGCTTAATGTATCTGGCTAGGCAAATCGAAGACTTTGACAGTCGATGCTTTTCAATGGTGGGGCTGGTACCGGCCGTGTGTCGGATGCAGTCCAAGCTAGAGACCGTAGGCTATGTCGAGGCCACCGCGGTCAAGGATAATATTTTCTGTCGGGCCGGAGAAGCACTGCGCGGACATGAATTTCACTTTTCCACAATGGTGCTGGATGAAGCTGACAACTTTGCCTGGGCGTTTGACTTTCATAAACTTCGAACCGGCAGCGTTTATCCGGGCGGCTATGCTAACCGCAATGTGCTGGCCTCGTACTTGCATTTGCATTTAGCCGGTAATCAGGCCGCGGCCGAACGCTTTGTCGCTAAATGCCAAGAGTTTCAGCAAGGAGGTAAGGAACAGTGAGCGGAAAAATTGTATTAATAACCGGTGGGGCCAGAAGCGGCAAAAGTACCTTCGCCGAACGCTATGTCGCCAAACTTAGTACTAAAGTAGCGTATATTGCTACTGCCGAAGTACGGGACAACGAAATGGCAGAGCGGATTTCCCTGCACCAAGCCCGGCGGCCGGCGAGCTGGCTGACCTATGAAGCTCCGTTCGATGCGGAAATAGTGCTGGCGGAAGCCGGGAAAAATGCTGGGGCGGTGTTATTTGACTGCCTGACCTTGTATGTCAGTAATCTCTTGCTGGCGTCAGACCAAGAAGCTTCGACGAAAGTGCGAATAACAGCTATTATCGAGAAAATTGCCAAACTTGTCGCTTGTGCTAAAACTAGCCGGGCGACAGTGGTGTTTGTAACCAATGAAGTGGGACTGGGCATCGTGCCGGATAACGCCCTGTCCCGAGAATATCGGGATGCGGCGGGGCTGGTAAATCAGGCTGTAGCCGCCGCGGCTGACGAAGTATATCTGGTGGTATGCGGCCTGGCGACAGAACTGAAAAAAAACGCCGTAGTTATATAAGGCGAGGTGTGATATGGCGAAAACAATCATGCTCCAGGGAACAAGCTCCCATGTGGGCAAAAGCATCCTAACCGCGGCGCTGTGCCGTATTTTTCTTCAGGACGGCTATAAAGTAGTGCCGTTCAAAGCGCAGAATATGGCGCTTAACTCCTATGTCACTAAGTCCGGCGGTGAAATCGGGCGGGCGCAAGTGGCTCAGGCTGAAGCCGCCGGGCTTGAGCCCACGGTGGATATGAACCCGGTGCTGTTAAAGCCGACTGGCAATTCGACTTCGCAGGTGGTAGTATTGGGGCGCCCGGTGGAAACAATGTCGGCTGGACAATATCACCAAGGCTATAGCAAAAAACTGTTAGGGGTTATCGAAACCAGCCTGAGAAAACTTGAAGCCGAATTTGACCTTGTGGTTATCGAAGGGGCTGGCAGTCCGGCAGAAGTCAATCTTAAAGCTAACGACATTGTCAATATGCGGATAGCTAAAATGGCGAAAGCCCCGGTACTCTTAATTGCCGATATTGACCGGGGCGGGGCTCTGGCCTCGGTGGTAGGGACGCTGGAACTCTTAGACCCGGACGAACGGGAATTAGTCCAGGGCATCATTATTAACAAATTTCGCGGCGATATTAAACTACTACAACCGGCGTTAGATTTTCTTGAAACTAAAACCGGTAAACCCGTGGTTGGCGTGGTACCGCATATTAGCCAGCTGGGCATTGATGATGAAGACTCCGTCTCACTGGAAGAGAAGCTGCCGGTAGTCCGCGGCGATATTGAAATCGCGGTCATCAGGACGCCGCGAATTTCTAACTTTACTGATTTTGACCCACTGGACAATGAGCCCGGGGTGGCACTCAGATATGTTTGCCAGGGTGAGGCGCTGGGTCAGCCGGATCTGGTAATTTTACCAGGCACGAAAAATACCACTGAGGACTTATTATATATAAAGACCCAGGGCTATGACCGCGATATAATTGAATTGTTGGCTAAGGGCACCCCGGTTATTGGCATCTGCGGCGGCTATCAGATGCTGGGACGCGAAGTGCGTGATCCCGAACATACAGAATCAGACCTGGATCAAGTGGCGGGGTTAGGACTGATTGACACCGTAACCGTCTTTGCTAAAGATAAGCTGACCTGCCAAGTTACCGTTTCTTGTACCGGATTAAACTTTTTAGGACTTAATTACACCGGACAGGAACTTGCCGGTTACGAAATTCATATGGGACGGACCGAAATTGCGGCTGGTCAACCCCCGGCCTTTACCATTACTGCCCGCTCAGGCGAATCGGTAGAGGGCCGTGATGGTGTAGTGCGGTCCGATGGCCTGGTAATGGGAACCTATCTTCACGGTCTGTTTGATAATGATGAACTTCGGCAGGCGATTATTAATGCCCTCAGGCTGCGTAAAGGTCTGGCACCGCTAACGACAGTGCATAGTGCCGCGGCTCGTAAAGCCGCCAGTTACAACCGGCTGGCTGATGCTGTCCGCAACAGTCTTAACCTGGAGTTAATTTATCGCCTGGTAGGTGAAGCATGATTTACATCGCAAAACTAGTTCCGGTGCTGGCGGTAGTCGTGGATGCGCTGGTCGGCGATCCCCGGGTTAGCTGGCATCCGGTGGTTTTGATCGGGAAATTAATCGCTTGGCTGGAAAAAATATTACTTCATCCCGATAATACTTCCGGGGCTAAAAAATTGGCCGGACTGGTGTTGGTGGCAGTGGTATTGGCGGCTAGCTATTGCGTAAGTTGGGCCGTCCTCAAGGGGCTGTTTTTAATCAATTCATGGGCCGGTTGGCTTGGCGCGGCCCTACTGTTGTCGTTTACGATCACTCCCCGCAGTCTGGCCGGAGCCGGACGGGAGATCAAACACTATTTAGATGTTGGTGATCTAGTTGCCGCTCGTGATAAAGTAAGCTGGGTGGTTGGCAGGGATACCGATAAATTAGATGAAAGTGAAATCACTAGGGCCACGGTGGAAACTGTTGCCGAAAATATTGTTGACGGGATTATTTCGCCGCTCTTTTATGCCTTTATCGGCGGCGTGGCGCTGGCATATCTCTACCGGGCAGTGAATACACTTGATTCGATGGTTGGTTATAAAAATAATAAATATATTGACTTTGGTATGGCGGCGGCAAGAATTGACGATTGCTTCAACTATATTCCCGCCCGGATTACCGGGCTTTTGGTGATTTTTGCCGCGCTTTTGGCTGACTATGATGCAGCTGGAGCGGCTCGGGCCATTTGGCGGGATGCCGCCAAACATCCCAGCCCCAACAGCGGGCTGGCTGAAGCCGGGGTAGCCGGAGCACTGGGCCTTCGGCTGGGAGGCTATAACTACTATGGCGGGCAGGAGTCTTTCCGGGCATATATGGGTCAGCCGCGCCATGAACTTCGGGGAATGCATATTGCCCAAACGATAAATATCATGTATATTGTCACTATCACCTTTATTTTTATCGCCACCTTGCTGGTGGTTGGCTGGAATTGGTGATTTTTCAGAGGGAGGCCGGTGGTAATACCGGATAGAGTATGAAAGATTTTATTACTGCTTTGCAATTTTTAACCCGGATTCAGGTTTGCCGCCAGGAAATAGTGTCGGCGGCGGAGTTTGGCCGGAGTGTGAAGTACTTCCCTCTGGTCGGGGCGGTTATTGGTTTGATTTTGGCCGGGTGGGGTTTTTTGGCCATAGGCTACCTGCCGCTTCATGTATTGGCGGCCACGCTTGTTATTCTTGAACTTATACTTACTGGTGGGTTGCATGGCGATGGTCTGATGGATACGATGGATGGCGTTTTTTCTGGCCGTCCGGTTGAACGTAGTCTCGAAATCATGAAAGACAGCCGGGTGGGCGCTAACGGAGTTATGGGATTTTGCTCGCTGCTGCTCTTAAAGTGGTCGCTGGTGTTGGATATCTTAGCCAGCGGCTGGGTTGTTACCGCCGTTGCTCTGTTTATCATGCCGGTACTGGGCCGGCTGGCGATTGTTATTGCGGTTACCTGTTATCCTTATGCCCGACCCGAGGGCATTGGCAAAGCCTTTGCCCAGTTCGCTGGACGCTCCGCACTATATGTGGCGTTGGGGCTGGCTATTTTATTTACCTTTCCCTTGGGAATCGCGGCGATAGTTAGCTTCGTGGCGGCGATTGGCGGAACAATGATACTTTGCCGATACTTCGCGAAACGTCTGGGCGGACTGACCGGCGATGTCTATGGCGCGATCAATGAGGGTATTGAACTTATCGTGTTAGTCATATTATTAAGTAAGGAATGGGTGCTGCTGTGGGTAATTTAAAGGCGCATCAGGAAGGAGCTTCAGGCGGACAACAGCTTTCAGCCATTGTCCGTGCTCCGGGTTCCTGCGGTGAATTGGTACAGGGCACACTGGGAGGGACTAACTTTTTAATCACCTGCCCGGTTGACCTATATACTACCGTAACGGTACGGCTTGACGGCAAACGCATCGCTGCCGGGGAAAAAACCCTGGCAGCTCTGAACCGGACGTGGTCGTACCTTGGAGTTGGCAATATGCAGTTTTCGGTATTCATTGATTCCGAAATTCCCGTCGGTAAAGGCATGGCCTCCAGCAGTGCCGATATTAGCGCCGCTTGTCAGGCGGCGGCTTTAGCTGTGGGCAAAACCCTGACCGACGATGAAATTGCCGACCTGGCTTTGACCATCGAACCGACTGATGGCATCTTTTATCCGGGCATCGTCATGTTTGACCATGTCAGCGGGCAAATGCGCCGCCCACTGGGCTTGCCCCCGACGATAAAAATTGCGGTATTTGACCTGGGCGGCGAAATAGACACTTTGCAATTTAATCGCCGGGGCGATCTGACCATGCTTAATAAAGCTAAAGAACCGCTGGTTCGTCAAGCCGTAGAATTAGTCCGGCAGGGGCTGGCGTTGGGCGACACAGCGTTAATTGGTAAAGGGGCGACCTTAAGTGCGCTGGCGAATCAGCATATTTTACCAAAGCCCTGCTTACCACAAATTATCGAAATTATCAAAGACTATGGGGCGGCTGGCGTTACCGTCGCTCATAGCGGCACCGTCATCGGAGTGCTGTTCGACGAGAGTGTCTATGAGTGGATAGAAACTTGTGTTAAGGCTATACTGGCGGTATGTCCTGGGCTTAAATACCTGCGCACGGTACAAATGGTGGGTGGGGGACTGACCATAGAGGGAGAATACGATTATGTACGATATGGAGAAATTTGAACACGGCGGCGGCTATTATGCCGCCGTCCGGTGTGTTGGCACTGATTTTACTAAACTACTGGACTTTAGCATTAATATTAATCCGCTGGGGCTGCCTGAAAGCGTACGTCAGGCAGTCATAGGCGCGTTAGAAGAAGTAATAAACTATCCTGATCCTTCGGCAAAACTATTGAAAACTGCGGTAAGCCGGCGTTACCATGTCGATAGCTCTCAGATTGTTGTGGGAAATGGGGCGGCGGAACTGTTGTATGTACTGTGCCATGCACTTCGGCCTCAACGGGTGTTAATCCCGGCCCCGACTTTCAGTGAATACGAGCGCGCGGCCCGCTCCGGTGGGGCCGAGATCCAATATAGCTACCTAACGCAGGATGATGGCTTTGCGCTTAAACCCGAAAAAATAATTTCACAACTGTCCAAGGTGAATTTAGTATTTTTATGCAATCCAAACAACCCAACTGGGCGCTTTGAACCAAGCAGTGAATTAGAACAAATTATTGCTGCGGCAAATTTACATAATACATTAGTCGTAGTGGATGAGTCCTTTTTAGACTTAACAACGGCGGCGACGGAATTTAGCTGTAAACCGTTACTGGCGAAATATCCTAATCTGATTATCTTGCAGTCGCTGACGAAAATCTATGCTATTCCTGGGCTGAGATTGGGTGTTATGCTTGCTGACCCTGGTCTGGTCAACCAGTTGGAAAAGGGCAAAGACCCCTGGAATGTTAACACCTTGGCCCAGACGGCTGGCGTGGCGGCACTAGCGGATCAACAATATCTGGAGCAAAGTATCGCGCTGATAACCGCCGCGCGGCATACCATGCTGAGCAATCTAAAAAAACTGAATTGCTTAACCGTTTATCCCGGCAGTGCTAACTTTTTGCTTATAAACCTTGGCGGAACCGGGTTTGACGCTAATCGTCTGGGACAAGTATTGTTAGACCAGAATATTATCATCCGTAACTGTGGCAATTACCCCGGCCTTACCGCCGACTATATCCGGGTAGCGGTTAAACTTGATCATCAAAACGCGGAACTTTTACAAGCGTTCGCTAAACTATTCTAAGGACGGCGAGGACAATTGACAAAACTAATTTTAGTACGACATGGTCAAACCTTTTGGAATAAAGAAATGAAATATCAGGGCCACTCCGACATTGCCCTTAACGAAGCAGGTCTGCGGCAAGCTGAATTAGTGGCGCAAAGACTGAAAAACGAAAAAATTGATGCCATCTATTCCAGTGACTTACAGCGGGCCTTGGTTACGGCGCAAGCAATCGCCGGCTACCATGACCTAACGGTGGGAATAATGCCGGGGCTAAGGGAAATGCGGTTTGGTGAATGGGAAGGGTATACGCTGAAGTTTGTTTACGAACGCTGGCCCGAAGAATCGGATAAACTTTTCACCAGAGCGGTCGAGGCTAGGATTCCCGGCGGGGAAACCTTTGACGAGGTCAGAGCACGGACGGCGGTGGCGGTGGACGAGCTCGTCGCCAACCATCCCGATCAGACGGTAGTGGCAGTTTGCCATGGCGGCATTATCCGCACCGTAATCTGTAATGTCCTCGGCGTTGATCTTAATCGGGTGTGGGATATTAAACAAGATAACACTGCAGTTAACATAATAGAGTATCACCCGGGACGGACAGTTGTCGCTCTATTGAATGACACTCATCATTTAAATTAAAATTAGCTTGGAATAAATTCAAACCACATTGTGTAAAAATATGTAATAAAGTGCATAAATAACGAAAGAAATGTGTAAAATAATACTTTACAATAATGTAATTTTATTCTATCATAGATAACAGTACAGATTAATAAATGATGTGACCTCAAAACAAGGAGCATTGGCGCTCAAAGGGAATAATTTCCTTTTGGACACCTTTTTTTTATATACTGCATTAAAGGATTAAAGTGATAAAATGGTAACATAACACCTCAATGAAATGCCATAAAATTTAACAAACCAATAGCCAGGCAAATTAGTTAGTTAACCCTACAACGGTTAATAGAAACCTTGGCGTAGATTAACCGTTGTGTGTTATAGAAAAACATGGAAAGGAGAAAGAAGTCTACATAAGATTAAGAGCCAGAGTAAGTATTTAGAGAAAATTAGAAAAAACAATTTTAGTTAGGGGAGCGCGAAATGAAAAAAAGTTTACTTGTTACTTTGACAATGGTATTCATGTTGACCGTTGCTGGCACTGCATTTGCTGCCAATCCGTTTGAACTTGTTCCTACCGATAATTGGGCTTATGCTTCAATTGACAGCTTAGCCAAAGCAGGCATTTACGCCGGCTATAATGATGTTCATTTCCAAAAGGACCAAACTCTGACCCGTAACCAAATTGCAACTTTGGTAGCCAAAGCCATGGCTAATAAAAATGTTACTGCTGATCAAAAGGCAGCTATCGATAAACTTGCGGCTGAATATAAAACTGAATTAGAAGCAATTGGCGTAAAATCGGACACGGCTGATAAAGGCATTGCGTTCAGTGGTTATAATCGTCTGAGATATACAACACGGTCCGGTGGCTCGAAGGGGCATGCATTCACTAATAAAGTTGAATTGGATGTTACCGGTAAAATAAACGATGCTTGGACATTTAATATGTCCTATGAAGACCTTAAAAGCTTCTATACCGATGCTGATATAACTAGTGATACTAGTGGTCCAACTTATGATAATCCGGTAACCACAATCAATGCTTCAGGCCCTCTTGCTGGTGGGACTTTGACGGTTGGCAGATTCAATAATACTTTTGGTACTGGTATTATCTATGATGACTATCTAACTGGTGTCAAATATGAATTTGGTAATAAACTGAAGACCAAACTTGTTTACGCATCAACTGATTTCAACAGTACCAATAGTGCGCTTGTTGACTATCTAACAAAATTAAACAAAGCGACTTCCATTGAGTTTGCCTATGATGTGAATGATAAAACTTCGCTGGCTGGTTCGCTGCAGCACTGGGCGCCGAAATACGCTTCGGTTGATTCCATGAATGCGGTTGATTTTGGTGTTACCACGAAGCTGAGCGACAAATATTCTGCTTATGCCGATTTTAGTAAAACCAATGCTGATGCCGGTAAAGCTTACTATCTGGATATAAAATACAAAGGCGCTAATAAGAGTATAGCTGGTTCTTATGGGATATGGCTTGACTACAGCTACTTTGAAAAGAATTCGGCGCTGGATTCGGGCTTCTGGAATGTGTATTTTGCAGGTACCAAGGCGGTTATCTTAGGCGTGGACTATGTTCCGGCGAAAAACATTAAATGGACCAACGTCGTTGCCTCCTATAAACCATTAAGCGACACTGCCTTTACTTCCTGGAATGGCAAGTCGGTAACCTGGTTCCGTAGCCAAATGTTCCTATACTTCTAAACAAAACTATAAAGTATTAATCTAATACATATTAATACTGACTTTTTGGACAAACCAATGGTGGTGAGTGCTTTCCCTGCCATTGGTTTTGTCCTGAATTCTTCTCGTATCCTAAATTTGCCTATTATAATGAAAGAAATTTTTCACAATATAAATTGATTGAATAAAAATGCAATATAGCGTTGCTCAATTTGTTGATTTATGGTACTGTAATAACGTTAGTTTTTTACGGGTGGACAAAATGTATGAAAATTAGTTACCAAAAAGACAAATAAAGGAGGAGATTTGCATGTCAAAGAAATGGATTATTCTTGGTTTAATCATGATGATGCTGGGAACGCTATTGGCAGGCTGCGGTGGGTCTTCCAGCAAAGAACAAACAGTTCGTGTCTATATGGGCGGCGAACCAGAAACTTTAGATCCGGCTAAGATTACCGGGGTACCGGAAGGCAATTATGCCCAGGCGATGTTCGAAGGTCTTACCGAAGTGGACAAGGATGGTTTGACGGTACCGGCAGCTGCCGAAAAATGGGATGTTTCACCCGATGGTCTGGTGTATACCTTCCATCTGCGGGCCAATAAATGGTCTAATGGTGAGCCGGTAACTGCTAAGGATTTTGAATTTGCCTGGAAACGGTTGTTAAAACCAGAAACCGCGGCGGAATATTCATACATGTTGTTCCCGGTTAAAGGTGCGGAAGCGTATAATAGTGGTAAAGGCAGTGTGGACGAAGTTGGCGTAAAAGCGCTTGACGACAATACCCTGCAGGTTACCTTGGAAAAACCAACTGCATATTTCCCATCGGTGTGTGCTCATTCATCGACCTATCCGGTAAACCAAAAAATAGTTGAAGCGAATGGCGACAAATGGGCCGGTGATGTTGCTACTTTAATCGGCAATGGGCCGTTTAAACTTACGGAGTGGACTCATAGCAGCAAGCTGGTTATGGTTAAAAATGACCAGTATTGGGATAAAGATAAAGTAAAATTGAATAAGGTTGAGTGGCTGTTGGTTGAAGAAGTGGCCACCGCTTTGTCAATGTTTGAAAATAATCAGTTGGATTATGTGGATCTACCGCCAATGACTGAAGTTGAGCGGCTGAAAAAAGAAAATAAGTTACAGTTTGATAAAATTGAGGGTTCATATTACTACGAATTCAATACCAAGAAAGCTCCGTTTGATAATCCTAAAGTCCGTAGAGCGTTCGCGATGGCTATCGACCGTGAAGCCATCAATAAAAATGTACTGCATGATGTACATAAACCGTTGTATGCTTGGGTGCCGTACGGTTTCACCAATCCTGTAACTAAGAAAGATTTCCGGGAAGAAGGCGGCGATCTGTTCAAGGGCAATGTGGAAGAAGCTAAGAAATTGTTAGCGGAAGCCGGTTATCCTGATGGTAAAGGTTTGCCACCAATTACTTTACTATATAATACTAATGAAAACCATAAAGCAATTGCCGAAGCTATCCAGGAAATGTGGAAGAAAAACTTGGGAGTTAGTGTAGAACTGCAAAACCAGGAATGGAAAGTTTTCCTTGGCACGCGTAAATCTGGCGACTACCAGGTGGCTCGCGCTGGCTGGAATGCTGACTATACTGATCCAATGACGTTTGGAGATTATCTCTTGACTGGTGGCGGTAATAACTATGGTAGATACAGCAACCCAGCGTATGATAAACTGATTGCAACTGCTCAAAGTACAAACGATCAGGCTGTCCGGATGCAGGCTATGCATGATGCCGACAAGATTGCGATGGACGACATGGCAATTGCGCCGATTTATTCCTATAGTCATTACTATTGTCTGAATCCGAAAGTCAAAGGCTTGATCAGCCCGCCGACTGCTATTCTTAATTTGAAATATATAACCATCCAAGACTAAAATTATAGGCTGTATGTGCGGAAGATGCCGGCTGCTAGGCGGCATCTTCCGTTAAATTAAAAGGAGAGAAGTCATGCTTAGTTATACGCTTAAGCGTATTTTAAATGCTGTCGTTGTGTTGTGGTTGGTTATTACCATAACCTTTTTGCTCATGCATGCAATTCCTGGCGGACCGTTTACTACCGAGAAGAATTTGCCGCCGGCAGTTATGAAGAACATTGAAGCGCGCTACAAGTTAAATGATCCGTTGTGGAAGCAATACACGGATTATATGGTTAATTTGACTAAATTCGATTTAGGACCGTCGTTCAAATATCAAGGTCGGACGGTTAACGATATTATCGGGGAAAGTTTTCCGGTATCATTTCATCTGGGGATGAATAGTATTCTGTTCTCGATCATCATCGGGGTTCCGGCAGGAGTTATTTCGGCGTTAAAACGAAATAAGTGGCAAGACCGGCTGATTATGTTTCTGACCACTTTAGGGGTGGCGGTGCCTAGTTTTGTTTTAGCGTCTGCCTTTATTCATGTTTTCGCGATTAAGTTGGCGCTATTGCCGGCGGCGATGTGGAATGGCTTTGAATACCAAATATTACCATCGATAGCCTTGGCGGGAATGCCTACTTCGTTTATTGCTCGATTAACTCGTTCGAGTATGCTGGATGTTTTGGGTCAGGACTATATTAAGACCGCGAAAGCCAAAGGCTTGGCCAATTATGTCATTATGTACCGGCACGCATTAAAGAATGCGTTAATTCCGGTGGTTACTTATATCGGACCAATGGCTGCCGGGATACTGACAGGTAGCTTTGTTATTGAGACACTTTTTGCAATTCCGGGGTTAGGTCGGCATTTCGTTACCAGCATTTATAACCGGGATTATACTGTTATTCTTGGAGTAACTATTTTTTACAGTTTCTTGATCGTGGCGTTGAATATGGTGGTAGACCTTATCTATCCGCTGTTAGATCCACGAATTAAACTGGGCGGCAAGAAGGAGGGATAAGGCATGCAGTTAACGAAAGATTCATTTTTACCGGTTACCAGAGTGAATGCCGAACAGGGAACCTCCAGGCCCAGTCTTACGTATTGGCAAGACGCTTGGCAGCGCCTGAAGCGGAATAAAGTGGCGATGCTGGGTTTATATATTATTATTCTCTTGATTTTGGCAGCTGTTTTTGGACCATTATTTTCGGGGACTTCTTATTCGGACCAGGATTTATTGCAGGCCAATCAGCCTCCAAGCGGGGAGCATTGGTTTGGTACGGATAATTTAGGCCGTGATCTATTTATCCGTGTCCTCTACGGAGCCCGCATTTCCTTGGCGATTGGTATTGTTGCCAGTCTTTTGAACTTTACTGTCGGAGTTGTGTACGGCGGTATTGCCGGGTTTATCGGCGGTAAAACTGACCGCATCATGATGAACATTGTTGATATATTATACAGCGTACCTGTGCTGTTGTATGTCATCTTGTTGATGGTGGTGCTCAAGCCAGGCTTGACGAATATCTTTATTGCCTTGGGTATTGCCTACTGGCTGCAGATGGCCCGGATTGTCCGCGGCCAAATGCTGGTTATTAAAGAACAGGAGTATGTATTGGCGGCGCGGACGATTGGTGCCGGTAAATGGCGGATTTTGCTCCGGCATTTGATTCCTAACTGCATGGGGGCGATCATCGTTACCATGACCCTGGCAATTCCTGATGCTATCTTTACCGAGGCCTTTCTGAGCTTTATCGGCCTTGGCGTATCAGCTCCAATGGCAAGCTGGGGGGTACTGGCCTCAGAAGGGACTAATAGCCTGCGGTCGTATCCGTTCCAGCTATTGTTTCCGGCGCTGGCGATCAGTATTACGATGTTGGCCTTTAATTTTCTGGGAGACGGCCTGCGGGATGCTCTTGATCCCCGGATGCGGCGTTAGGAGGAGAAGCTATTATGAAACCGATATTAGATGTACAAGATTTAGCGGTATCTTTTGATACGTATGCCGGTGAAGTCAAAGCGGTTCAACAGGTGAATTTTTCGGTGATGCCTGGCGAAGCTATCGGCATTGTTGGTGAATCTGGCTGTGGCAAAAGTGTTACGGCCCATACGATAATGGGACTTGTTCCCAATCCTCCCGGCCGTGTGGTGGGCGGAAAGATTTTGTTTAATGGCACCAATCTCTTGGAATTTAACGAACAGCAAATGTCTCATATCCGGGGCAATGAAATCGGGATGATTTTCCAGGACCCCATGACTTCCTTGAATCCGGTACTGAAAGTTGGCCGACAGATTGCCGAGAGTTTGGAATTGCATAAAAAAATGTCTAAAAGCGAAGCGGTGGAAAAAGCTGTTGAACTCTTAAAACTAGTCGGGATACCTTCGCCGGAAAAACGGGTAAATGATTATCCGCATCAGTTTAGCGGCGGGATGCGCCAGCGGGCGATGATTGCCATCGCGTTAGCGTGCAGTCCGAAACTGTTGATTGCTGATGAACCTACTACGGCGCTTGATGTAACGATTCAGGCTCAGATTCTTGATTTGATTAAAAACTTGAAGGACGAGCTTAATACTGCTGTTATCATGATTTCCCATGATCTAGGAGTAATTGCCAGTCTGTGTAGCAAAGTTGTTGTCATGTATGCCGGGAAAGTAGCGGAATCCGGCACGGTTTATGACGTTTTCCATAACCCGCAGCATCCATACACCTGGGGGCTGTTGAAGTCTTTGCCCCGATTGGATGCCGATAAAAAAGAAGCGTTGGCAGTTATTGACGGTCAGCCGCCTGATTTGTTACAGCCGCCTACCGGGTGCCCATTTAATCCGCGGTGTGCGTATGCAATGAAGATTTGCACCGAGTGCTACCCGGAAACCACCCAGCTTAATGCTGATCACAGCGTTAAATGTTGGCTGCAACATCCGGATGCGCCTAAGCAAGCGCGGGAGGTACTTAAATAATGGCAACTGAGAACTTATTGGAAGTACGAAATTTAAAGAAGCATTTTACGGTTGCTAATGACTTCTTCGGACGGCCTACGGCAACGCTTAAGGCCGTGGATGATGTCAGCTTTTCGATAGCGCCGGGTGAAACGCTGGGCTTAGTCGGAGAAAGTGGCTGCGGCAAGTCTACTACTGGCCGGACCATTATCGGGCTGTATAAGCCGACTGGCGGGGAAGTGCTGTTTAACGGTAAACCGCTTTCGACCCTGGCCGCTAATAATGCTGCCTGCCGGGAAATTCAGATGATTTTCCAGGATCCTTACGCTTCGTTAAATCCCCGGATGACGGTAGGCGATATTGTCGGCGAACCTCTTGATATCCATGGCTTAGCCCAAGGCGAAGCTCGGACGAAGCGGGTTCAAGAGCTATTAAGTCTGGTTGGGCTTAATGCCGAACATGCTAATCGTTTCCCGCATGAATTCAGCGGCGGACAACGGCAGCGGGTTGGTATTGCCAGAGCCTTAGCGGTTAACCCGAAGCTGATTATTTGTGATGAACCAATCTCGGCCCTGGACGTTTCGATTCAGGCCCAGGTGGTTAATTTGTTAGAAAAGCTGCAGCGGGAGCTGGGTCTGACCTATCTGTTTATCGCCCATGACTTGGCGATGGTCAAATATATCAGCCGCCGGGTTGCGGTTATGTATTTGGGTAAGATTGTGGAGTTGGCTGAAACTGACGAATTGTACAGCAAGCCTCGCCATCCATATACTCAGGCGTTATTGTCGGCGATTCCGATTCCTGATCCGGAAGTGGAAGCAACGCGTGAGCGCATCCGCCTGGAAGGTGATGTGCCGAATCCGATTAATCCGCCATCAGGTTGTTATTTCCGCACTCGCTGTCAGTATGCTACAGAAAAGTGCGCTAAAGAACAACCTGAGCTCAAAGAGCTTGACGGTCACGCTGTTGCCTGCCATATGGTGGCTGAATCAAACGAGGCTTAATATTTCCCCAGCGAAGGTTTACGATAAAACCCAGGCTACCCCGATTTTTCAGGGGCCTGGGTTTTTGTTGATTGTTTAAGAAATTGTAATGGCAATTTGATTGCTTAGCGATCTTTTGGTTTTTCAAAATTATCTCAATATTTTAGTAGGGGAAAATACACACTATGAATATAATAACGTACGCTTAAAGATTGTAGAATTTATAGTGGCGCGGACAGCTTAAAAACAACTGTATTTTTTCTATAAATTAGCTATAATTAATTTTGTATGTATATTACATAACGGAAGAAGGCGGTCTACCAACTATGATGCAGACGATTCGGCGCATTCTTATCGGAAAGCCTCTGCACAACAATGAACTAGGGCATGAACGACTTCCTAAATGGAAAGCTCTCTCAATATTTTCTTCGGATGCATTATCTTCAGTAGCTTATGGGCCGGAACAAATAATGCTCACCCTATTGGCGATTCCGGGTTTAGTAGCGTATGGTTACATGCCGGCGGTAGCAATTTCAATTCTAGTATTATTAGTAATAGTTGTGCTTTCATATGTTCAAGTGGCAAAGGTAAATCCGGAAGGCGGCGGAGCGTACGCTATATCTAAAAAGAATTTAGGCGAGTTCCCCGCTTTAATAGTTGCCGGATCGGTTATTGCTGACTATGTTTTAACTGCCGCGGTTAGTGTATCGGCTGGTACTGCCGCAATTATCTCAGCTTTTCCTTTCTTGACTGGGCATGAAGTGTCAATGGATTTATTTGTTCTTTTTATTGTTTTAATGCTAGTTAATTTGCGGGGCGTTCGTGAATCTTCAAATGCTTTCGTTTTACCTACGTATGCTTTCCTATTTGGGATGCTGTGCTTAGTGATATATGGAATGTTTAAAGTTTTTACGCAATCAACCTATTTAGTTCATCCTGCTACATTTGCGGCGCAACCGCTAAATTGGCCAGTGCTTTTTTTAATTCTTCGCGCCTTCGCTAATGGCTGTAGTTCAATGACGGGCGTAGAAGCAATTGCTGACAGCGTACCAATGTTTAGACAGCCTGAATCTCAAAATGCAAAAATAACAACCTATTGGATGGCGGGAATTCTGGGCTTGATGTTTACCGGCATAACGTTTCTGATAATGCACTATTATATCTTGCCAATTCCTGACGTAACGGCCCTATCGCAGATAGTAGAGCACGTATTTGGCCGGAATTGGTTCTATTTTTATATTCAAATAACAACTATGTTAGTATTATATTTAGCCGCTAATACCGCATATAATGGCTTGCCAATTTTGCTCTCGATAATTGCAAAAGATGGTTATATGCCTCGTTTTCTTGCAACTCGTGGCGAACGTCTTACGTATTCAAATGGAATTGTAGTGCTAACTATTGCTGCGGCTACGCTTATCGTTGTGTATGGCGGACAGATAGATCATCTTATTTCACTATACGCAATCGGCGTATTTGTTTCCTTTACAATTGCTCAAACTAGCATGGTTGTCCACTGGCGGCGAGAACGCAATCCAGGCTGGCAAATTAGAGCTGGCTTAAATGGAGTAGGGGCGATTGCTACAGGTTTGGTCGTCGTTATTATTACCGTGACTAAATTTGTTCACGGTGCCTGGATGATCCTCGTTTTTATTCCTTTCATGATTTATATATTCAAGAAAATACGAGGCCACTATGAGTCAATTTCCCAGCAACTTAGTGTTCCCCCCGAATTTGTGGCCAAAGAAAAAGAACAATCAACCGAAAGCAAACATATAGTTATCGTTCCGGTATCAACTCCGACTAGAGTGGTCTTTGAAACTTTAAAATATGCTAAAGTAATTGGTGATAACGTAATAGCAGTACATGTCGCCAATAATGAAGAATCGGAAAATAAAATTAAAGCAAAGTGGGAGCAATGGGATCTGAAAGTAGATTTAGTTGTGTTACACTCGCCTTATCGCCTATTAATGAATCCCTTGATAGAATATATTGAGAGTATCGATAACTCCAAGGGGATTAATGATTATATTACGGTAGTTATACCGGAATTTGAGACGAAAAAATGGTGGCATAGATTGTTGCATAATCAAACTGGCTGGATATTACACACCTCGCTAATCCTTAGAGAAAATGTTATTGTAACAACAGTACCTTATCGGCTGAAGGAATAAAGATTTAGTAGACCGCACAATAAACGCCCGACAAATTTGTCAGGCGTTTATTATTTATTTGGTGAAACCATGAACGGGACTCCATGAACGGGACTTTACACGGTAGTCTATAAAAATAGTTAGGCGTTACGGGCTTTACTGTAAACTATTAGCAATCTTTGTCAGATTAGCCCGCATAGTTTGTAGATAATCTTGTCCCTCTTCCTTGCTTTCAAGGGTATAAATTTTTTCGGCTGTAGCACCGACTTCCTTGGCTAAGGCTTCAGAAACTTTGGGGCTTACCATATCTTCAACAAAAATAGTTTTAATCTTATTTTCCTTGCAATATTCGGTTAGTTCTTTAAGCTTCTTGGCACTTGGTTCACCTTCGGCGAAAACATCTTCTACGCTATTTTGGGTTAGACCAAAATCTCTGGCTAAATAAGCAAAAGCCGCATGACCGGTAACAAAGTTCTTATTTTGAACAGCTTTAAACTGTTTATTATACTCAGTGTAAAGTTGCTCTAGCTGATCATAGAACTCTGTATAATTTTTTTCGTAATAAGCTTTATTGGCTGGATCGGCAGTTACAAAAGCCTCTTTAATATTTTTAGCTTCAATTTCAGCTCCTTTTAAACTTAACCATAAATGAGGATCAAATTGACCATGTTCTTTGATTTCATCAGGATCGGTGTTAGTGATCGGAATTGCTCCTTTAGACGCATCAACGATAAGTAAGCCTTTATTGTCGACTGCTTGCAAGGCCTTATCACTCCAAGCTGTTTCCATGCCTAACCCATTAATAATAAATACTTTAGCGGAACTTAATGCTTCTAAATCATTGGTTTTTGGTTCAAAATCATGTGGTTCGGTGCCGTCGGGAATTATGGTTTGAATATCCACTTTATCTTTACCGATCGCTTGAGCAAATTCTCGTACGGCATTAAAGGAAACTACCACCTTTAGTTTAGGTTGAGGTTCTTGGGCGGTGGGTGAAGTATTGGTAGCTGAGCCGCAAGCGGATAAGCTTACCGTCATTAATAATAAGAGAACCCCGATTAGTAATTTTTTTACCATTTGTGCACGTCCTTCCTGATTGCGAATGCTAATAATTTGCATTCGCATCTGCAAATAGGATATAATTATAAAAGATAGATGTCAATACCATCCAAGGATATTAACGGAGGATAGAAATGATTGCGGTAAAAAATTTGTGGTTTTCATATACGCCCGGCGGGGCATATTTGCTGAGAAATTTAAACTTGACCATTAAGGACGGTGATTATATTTCCGTTTTAGGAGAAAATGGCTCAGGCAAAAGTACGCTGATAAAATTGCTATTAAATTCGTTGACTCCGGTTAAGGGGACGATTGTAAATGACTTTACCAAACCGGCCTACGTTTCCCAACGCTTTGAAAATTTAAATAGCCAATTTCCGATAACTGTATATGAAGTCTTGAATTGCTATCGGAAAACGTTAAAAATTAAAGACAAGAATTGTATTTCTAACAGTTTGGCGTTAGTAAAAATGAGTGATTTCAGTCAGGCTTTAATTGGAACCTTATCCGGCGGTCAGTGTCAAAAGATATTTATTGCCCGCGCTCTGATGGGGAATCCCGATGTACTTATCTTGGATGAACCATCGAATGGCATTGATCAAATGAGCCAAACTGAAATTTATCAGTTAATAAAAAAAATAAACCGAGGCAATAAAATGACGGTTATTTCTGTAGAACATAATATTAAAGCGGCAATGGAAAATTCTACCCTGATTTATCACATCACTCAGGGAAGTGGGCATCTTTGTACGCCCGACGTTTATATTAACGAATCTTTACCAATCAATACAGGAGGTGACCGTTATGCTTCATTATAGTTTTATGCAAAATGCCTTTATGATTTCTATTCTTATTTCAATATTGTGTCCGCTTATCGGAATGTTCCTGGTGTTAAGGCGTTACTCAATGATTGGCGATACCTTAGCGCACGCCTCATTAGCCGGAGTGGCGGTTGGATTAGTTACCAATATTAATCCGATAATAAGTGCTTTTTTTGTAACCTCGGCATTCGGTATTATAATAGAAGTCTTACGGGAAAATTTTAAACGCTACGCTGAATTAATCTTGGCGATTACATTATCATTATCTGTCGGCATTGCAATTACCATTATAAGTGCAGGTGCTGTGCATACTAATGTCGAATCATTTCTATTTGGCAGTATTTTGACAGTAACTCGCGGTGATCTTTATACGGTATTAGTCTTAAGCGTAATTTCGATAGGAACAATTGTGGGGTTATATCAGCAATTAGTGTTTCTAACATTTGATGAAGAAGGCGCGAAGCTTGCCGGGATTAAAACTAAATTTATCAATTATATTTTTGCGGTGTTGGTTGCGGCGACCATTTCGGTGGCGATAAGAATTGTTGGTGTTTTGGTCATAAGTTCGCTTATCGCGCTCCCAGTGGCAACGGCTCTTCAATTGCAAAAAGGGTTTAAAATAACGATGATTTTTTCGATTGTGGTTAGCTTTGTCGATATAATCCTGGGTCTTATAATTTCCTACTGGATTAATGCAGCTCCTGGCGGGGTAACCGCACTTATTTCAGTATGTTTGTTATTGTTGACTATTTTATTAAAAAAACTACATGTTTATAAATTTAGTAGTCGCCAAGTAAAATCTTAATTCTAAAGGAAGTGGCTTTATGACCGATCATAAAGAATATTTAGATCAACATGGTATAAAAAAAACAAAGCAGCGAATTTTGATTTTGAATATTCTAAGTCAGGCAGAAAATATTATGACGGTCGAAGAAATTTATTTAGAGCTTAGTAAACAAGGCGTTGTAATAAGTTTATCGACAATATATCGAATTATGGAGTTATTCCTTGCTAAAGGCTTGGTGGTCAAATCAATCATTCCTGGCAACAATAAAGGGGTATTTTCACTTAAACGGTTAGAACATAACCATCATTTGATATGTTTAAAGTGTAAAAAAACAGTAGCGCTTAAGGGTTGTCCGTTAACTGAGTTTGAACGTAACGTCGAACAACAAACCGAGTTTAATATCGTTGATCATAATCTGGAATTGTACGGATATTGTAATAAGTGTAAATAAAGACTAAGATTTTTTGGTGATGTAACATTTCTGTGACATTGTCAATGTATATTAAAAATGCAAATCTATTATTTACTTAGCTCTTACCGATAAGTGGTGAGAGTTTTTTGTAAATTGAGCTCTATAAAAATCCGCGTTGATTGCAAAACAAACTCGCGTTGCAACCGGAACCAATTTCCCAGTATAATTGGAATGAGGTGGGAAAATGGACAGTAATCCGATAATAACTGGTGTTTGGTCGGTACAACAGCTGATGACGGCTGTTTTTAGTCCGCAGGAGAAAAAGATAAACCGTAACCAACTGATTCGCGTTGACGGAATAATTGGTTACCGTGATTCACTTACGGAGTTTCAGCAAAAAATATTGACGGCAGCGCTTGCGCTGGTTCATGGTGAGGCAAGTCCAGACCAAGCACGAACTGCTTACGCAATGAATTTGAATAATTTTATCCATAAATGTGGGATTAGCCAAGCTGAGGGGGCGGTTTATTTAGCCAAGGAACTTGAAAAAATAGCGCAAAAAGGGCTGTGGTTATGGGCAGATAAAACGCAGCGATTAACTAGAACCCCGTGGTTTCAGGCTATTGAGTATACTGACCGCGAAATAGTTTTTCAGTTCACCGAAAAAGTACGGGCTTTAGTAGTAACGCTTGCGCCGGAAGATATTGAATATCAACTGGCGCGGGGAATCCAGTATAAAGGCAAGCATACCATGGCTATTTTTGAAATTATCTGGGCTGGGAGAGCGGGCGGGGTGATTGAATATAGCATCCCTGAGCTGATGCAGGAATTGTCGCTGGAACATACGCGCTATTCTTATGGTCAGTTGAAGCTAAGGGTCTTGGAGCCTTCCTTGCAAGAAATTTATGATTGGGATGATCAAATATTTGTCCGGTTTGGCCCGACTTTTAATGGTCGCCGAGTTGAAGGCGTCTGGTTTCAAGTGATAACCGGGGAAAAGGCAGGCGAGATGCGCCAACAGGAACCGGAATTCAAGTTTGCTTTGCCGGAGCAAAAGCCCGATAAGGGGAACTTTTTGGATTGCAAATAAGTATATTGTTGCAATTGTTACAGATTTTATTATAAAATGTTATTAAAGTTATCTAAAAAAAATGGTGAGACTGGAAGTTCAGTCTCACCATTTTTTTTGTAATTTAGTGTAAACATTTATACTTAAAAATGTAATGTAAATGTAACAAAAATGAATTGTATTTGTCGCTTTTTGTTGATATACTTTGGAAATATGATAGTTGGAGGCATATCTATATGTACTAATTTTCTAAAAAATTAAAGAAATTATTAATTAAGTGAGTAGTTAATTTTCTATCAGGAGGGAGCACAAATGAGCATTAAACGTCGTAAAACTTTGTATGTTGGACTAATTGCAGTAGCTCTTATAGTGGCTTTTACTGTTGTCCGTAGTGGGGTATTGGTAAAAAAGCAAGATGCTAAAGCACAAGCAGTAACCGTGAAAGCCATGCAGGTAGTAAATCAGGATACGCCTATTAACTACGAGTTTGTGGGAAAGGTTCAAGCTAAAAACGAAGTAAAAATAATGGCGAAGGTTTCCGGTAATATTGTGGAAAAAATGGTCAAAGGCGGCGATACGGTTTATAAGGGTCAGCCGTTATTTCGCATTGATAATAAGCAATACCGGTCCGCAATTCGCTCTGCTCAGGCTGCTTTAAATAAATCGCAAGCGACCTTGAACAATAGCCAAAAAGATGTGGCAAGATATCAGAACTTAGCGGCTCAGGACGCGATTGCTCAGCAAAAATTAGACACGCAAGTGTCGCAAGCGGAAGAAGATGCTGCTTCGGTTGAAGCTAACCGAGCTAGCCTGCGTCAGGCGGAAGAAGATGAGCAGGACACATTGATTGTTTCACCGGTTGACGGACGGATCGATGTGAATGATTTGAATATTGGGGATTATGTGGTGGCAGGATCAACAACTCTTGCTAATGTATCGACAACTGATCCGGTTGTTGTTCAATTCAGTATGAGTGAAAATGAATATATAAAATTTATCCAGCTAGGCAATGGTACGTTACCAGCCAGCTTTAAGGATAATCTCAAGCTTACGCTGAGCGATGGCTCGGAATATCCCCTTTCCGGCCATGTCGAACAGATTGATAAGGGGATTAGCACGACCACTGGTACAATTACCATCAAAGCGATGTTTAGCAATCCGCAAAAATTTCTTGTTCCCGGTATGTTTGCCCGGATTGTGGCCGCCGGGGAAGTTCGTCCTAACGCGCTCTTAATTCCGCAGCGGGCGGTAAAAGAATTACTGGACAATACCTTTGTCTTTGTAATTAACGCCGATAATAAGGCCGAACAACGTGCGGTAAAGCTTGGTGATAAAGTTGGCAATAAGATAATTGTTGTAGATGGTCTTACGGCCGGTGACTCTATTGTCGTGGATGGAATTGACAAGATAAAAACAGGCTCACTATTAAACGTAAATATGATTGAACCGGATGCATCAACTAATCCGGTTCAGCAATAGGGGATGTTTGTATGGCAAAATTTTTTATTGAACGTCCCATCTTTGCGATTGTGTTATCGATTATTATTACGCTTGTTGGGGTAGTTGCCGCCTTTACCTTGCCGATTGCGCAATATCCACAGATTTCGCCGCCAACGGTATCGGTCAGCACGAGTTACCAAGGCGCCAACGCCGAGGTTGTGAATCAAACGGTGGCGCAAACGCTGGAAGAAGAAATCAATGGCGTTGAAGGCATGGTGTCGATGTCGTCCACGAGTTCGGATGCTGGTTCATATTCGTTATCGATTCAATTCGAATCTGACACAAATCCGGATATCGCAGCGGTGCAAACCCAAAATCGGGTTGCTGAAGTAACCTCCGCGCTGCCGAGCGCGGTTCAGTCGACCGGGGTTACCACTAGGTCATCCTCGCAGGATATGGCTTTGATTTTCACATTATATTCACCGAGCAATACGTACGATACCAAATTTTTAAAGAATTACGCCAGCGTTTATATGGTCGATGCCATTAAGCGAGTCGACGGCGTTGGTGATGTAACGGAATTTGGCTCCGATTATAGTATGCGAATATGGCTTAATCCCCAGAAGATGGAACAGTTAGGCGTTTCCACAACTGAAGTGACTTCGGCGATTGAAAGCCAAAATAAACAGGCTGCGTCTGGTACCGTGGGAAAAATGCCGAATGATTCCGGTCAGGAATTTCAATATACGACCCGGATTAAAGGCCGGTTAACCGATACGACAGAATTTGAAAATATCATTGTTCGCGCTAAATCGGACGGCTCGTACATTCGCATCAAAGATATCGCCCGGGTGGAAATGGGCAGCAAAGATTATACGTATAGCAGTTTGGTGGATGGTCACCCGGCGGCCGGTGTCGCCGTTAAATTAACCAGTACGGCCAATATTTTGGAAACGGTCGGCAAGGTTAAAAAAGTTCTGGAAGCTGACTCACAAAACTTTCCTAATGATTTAGCCTACAAAGTTATTGTCGATAACAGTAATTTTGTCCGGGAATCCATGACTGAGGTTGTAAAAACCTTCGTAGAAGCCCTGCTGTTGGTACTATTGATTGTGTTTATCTTCCTGCAAAGCTGGCGGGCCACGATGATTCCGATGCTGGCCATTCCGGTGTCGTTAATCGGAACCTTCGGGGCGTTTGTCATGCTGGGCTTTACCATCAATACCTTGACCCTGTTTGCGATGGTGCTGGCAATCGGATTAGTCGTCGATGACGCGATCGTGGTTATCGAGGCTGTTGAGCATCATATGCGTTACTCGGGGCTTAACCCGATGGAAGCGACGAAAAAAGCGATGAGCGAAGTTTCCGGACCGGTAGTGGCGATTGCGTTTGTTTTGGCTTCGGTGTTTATTCCGGTCGCCTTTTTCGGTGGCATGATGGGGATTTTGTACAAACAATTTGCCCTGACGATTGCCGTATCGATGGCCTTGTCGGCGGTCGTGGCTTTGACTTTGACCCCGGCCCTTTGTACGCTGTTATTAAAACCGCATAATCCGGATGCCCATACCGGTATAATGGGGCGGTTTTTTGACGCCTTTAATTGCTGGTTTGACGCCTGCATTGAAAGGTATGGTAGCTTTTTAGGCAAAGCGATCGGCAAAGCCCGCTTATGTATGGCACTGTTGGCGGTACTAATCGTTTGCGCCGGCGTGTTATATAAAGTAGTTCCTTCCTCGTTTGTACCCGATGAAGATCAGGGCTTTTTGATGACATCGATTACGTTGCCAGAGGCAACGAGCTTGAATCGCACCATTGATGCGGTAAAAGAGTTGTCAGCTAAAGTAAAAGAGCAGCCCGGGGTGGCGAATGTCATGGGGCTGTCGGGCATGGATATGTTGAGTAATGGCTCGAAGTCCAATGCGGGGGCGCTATTTGTTTCTCTGAAACCGTGGGAGGAACGGAAAGACGCTGAGACCCAGGTAAAAGCGGAAATTGCTAAGACCATGATGAATGGCGCGCAGCTGCCGGAAGGCACGGTAATTTCCTTTGCGCCGCCAGCCCTGCCGGGGTTAGGCATGATGGGCGGCTTTACCTTTATGCTGGAAGCGCAGAGCGGTGGAACACTATCGGAATTGGATAGCGTATCGCAGAAATTTATTGAGGCGGCTCGTCAGCGACCCGAAATTGGCTCAATCGCGTCTAACTTCAAAAATAATACTCCTGGTTATGAATTTGAAGTAGACCGGGAAAAAGCCGAAGAACTTGGGGTCGACGTGGCCGATGTCTATACGACGTTGCAGACAACGATCGGTAGCACCCAAGTCAATGATTTTAATAAGTTCGGCCGCACCTACAAAGTAACCGTCCAGGCGGAAGCAAACTTTCGTGGCGATGTCGATGAATTGCGTTCCATTTATGTAAAGAGTTCCAATAGCACGATGGTGCCGTTAAATACGCTGATAAAATCGAAAAAGGTAAGTGCCCCGTCCCTGATCACCCGCTACAACGGCGTTAACGCTGTAAAAATCAGCGGCAATCCGGCGTCGGGTTATAGTTCCGGCCAGGCGATGACGGCGCTGGAAGAGGTCGCAAAAGAAACGTTACCAACTGGTTATGCGTATGATTGGTCCGGTGAAAGCCGCGAAGAAAAAATTTCCGGTAATAGAGCGCCGATTGTGTTTGGGATGGCGATTGTGTTTGTCTTTTTATGCTTGGCAGCGCTTTATGAAAGTTGGAGTATCCCCTTTGCGGTGTTATTAGCCGTACCGACAGGCATTTTTGGGGCACTGTTTTTTCAGTATTTCAGGAATCTGGAGAATAGTGTATATATGCAAATCGGTTTAGTTATGTTGATTGGTCTGGCGGCGAAAAATGCGATATTGATTATCGAATTCGCCAAGGTCAGGGTCGACAACGGCATGAATCCAATCCAAGCCGCGATTGAGGCGGCAAAAATCCGGTTGCGGCCAATTATTATGACTTCGTTGGCCTTTATTATCGGTTGTTTTCCGCTGGCTATTGCCACCGGGGCCGGTGCTGGCGCCAGAACGTCAATGGGGACCGCGGTAGTCGGCGGTATGTTTACCGCGACTTCAATCGGGATCTTTTTAATACCGGTTCTTTTTGTAGTAGTAGAAAGATTAACCGAAAAAATTAATGTGGCCCGGAAGCGGAAAAGTAAGGCCGTGGAAGAAAAAATTACTGAGTAATCGGCATTGCGTAACCAATTTCCAATCTAGCATTAAGTGCTAAAGAGAAACCTTCTGTGCGTAGATTATATCTACGCCAGGAGGTTTCTTTCGCTGGTTAGTAGGGGTAGATAAAGCGACCTATAATTATAGCTTATAGCAAATTGCAATAGGCACTTTTGAAATAGGTTTGCGAAAGTGCCTTAACTAATATATAATATTATTGTGATAGCGCGTGTTTTAATTTTTGTATTCTAGAATAAAAATTAATTTTTATGTTCGGCTATGGTAAGATGGGAATAGCTCATTGCTTGGGTTTCTTCCGCTGTAGCGGATTACTAAGCGATGGGCTTTTTTCTTTTTGTTTGTAGGACCTTAAATTTTAACTTTGGTAGGTAAGCCTTGATTAACGTAATAATAAAAAATACTTAGGAGATAAGAACAATGTCAGATGTAAAGTCTAAACGAATGCTATTAGGTACGATCACCGTTCTATTCTGGTTTGCGCAATATGTATATATTCCTTTTCTTACGCCCTACTTATTATCGCTTTCCATGACCGCAACTGTTGTGGGAATGATTGTTGGCGCTTACGGAGTTACTCAACTGATTTTAAGGATTCCGCTGGGAATCACGATCGATATTGTAAAAAATCACAAAATCTTTATATTTATCGGCGTTTTTTTAGCTGGCCTCTCTTCGATCGGCATATTGCTGCTTGATTCACCGCTTATGCTGTTTGTAGCTAACGCTTTGTCGGGGGTTGCTTCGTCAACCTGGATTTCATTTACCATCCTTTATTCTTCCTACTATGAAAAATCACAGGGGACAAAAGCCATCGGCATTATCAACGCGCTGATGAACGTTGGTACTTTAGCTGCGTTCTTATTCGGCGGAGCACTGTTTGAGCCCTTTGGCATTCGAGCGCTGTTTATTTTAAGTTTTGCCTTCGGGATCATCGGCTGTATTTTGACGCTGTTTATCAAGCCTGAACCAGCTGGCAAAACCAATGTTACTGCCGCTAGTCTTATAAAAGTGATGAAAGATACGAAACTGTTGATTGTATCAATTTTAGGTGCTTTTGTCTGGTTTTTAATGTTTGGGACCGTGTACTCTTTCACCACCAGCGCCGCCAAAGAGCTTGGTGCAACTGGGCTTCAACTTGGCGCGCTTTACGTTTTATTCAGCATTCTGATGATTATCGGCTCCTTTTTTGTTGGCACTAAGGCTGCGGGCAAACTTGGCGAAAAGAATAATATTGCGTTGAGCTTTGTTTTGCTTGCGGTGTATTGCGGAGGTGTAGCGTTTGCTTCTGGAGTTAGCTTATTCTTCCCCCTCCAAATGCTTGGCGGTTTTGGTTCAGGCGTGCTCTCCTCAGTGCTTATGTCAATTGCGGTAAGGGGTATTGATTCCGAGAAACGGTCGACGGCGATGGGCTTTTATCAATCGATTTACTCCCTTGGCATTACCTTCGGACCAATCGTTATGGGGATCTTGGTCGATCATACTTCAAAAATGGTCTCGTTTTTATCCATGGCAATTATCTCATTGGCCTGCGCGATTTTTGTGTTGGCTATCTATAAATTCAGCCCGCTATTTAGCAAAGAAGCGGTGTAATTTACTACTTCTTTTTTGCCTGGTTCAATTTTTCAAGCCCATACAAGAAAAATAAATGAAGATAAAGGAGCTGTTTCAAAAATAACTGAGACAGCTCCTTTGGTGTATAATATAAGAGCTTACAGGTTATAACGGGCGAGGTCCGGTGAACACTGCTTGAATTAATATTGGCTAAAAAGAAGGATATTGGGGTTTGTGTATTGAAACTTGTTCAAAATTTAGTACGTCACTGTACTAAATTTTAAACAAGTTTCAGCAAATAAAGTGAATAGCTGGTGTAGTATTAGTAGCAATTAATCCGATGTTAAAAGAGAGGTGAGGAATAATGCCAAAAGTAGAAATACTTGAAGCGCGTTGCAAAAGCTGTGGGTTGTGCATTGAATTTTGTCCTAAGAAGGTTTTAAAGATAGGTGAGAAGGCTAACGCTAAGGGATATTATTTTGTCGAGGTAGCTAAACCTGACCAATGTATCGGCTGCGCTTTATGCGGAACGATGTGCCCGGATGTAGCGATTACTGTATATAAATGATTGAATGGAGGGAGAGGCGCTTATGAGGAGACAATTATTAAAAGGCAATGAGGCAATTGCTGAGGCGGCTATTCGCTCCGGCTGCAAATTGTTTTTTGGTTATCCAATAACCCCGTCAACGGAGATTATTGAGTATTTATCGAGAAATTTGCCCAAGGCTGGCGGTGCTGTTTTGCAAGGGGAAGATGAAATCGCTTCAATTAACATGTGTTATGGGGCGGCTGCGACCGGGGCCAGGGTTATGACTGCTTCGTCAAGTCCCGGATATAGTTTGAAGCAAGAAGGCATGTCGTATTTAGCGGCGGCTGAATTGCCGGTAGTTGTTGTTAATATTAACCGCAATGGACCGGGGCTGGGCGGCCTAGGTCCAAGCCAAGGTGATTATTTTCAGTGTACTAAAGGCGGTGGTCATGGTGACTATCGGACGATTGTGCTGGCACCGTCAAAAGGCCAGGAAATGTATGATTACACAATGAAGGCCTTTGATTTGGCTGATAAATATCGTACGCCGGTGGTTATTTTGGCTGATGGCATGCTGGGACAAACCATGGAACCTATTGAATTCAAGGAAAGGCCAAGTGTTGAGTTGCCGGAAAAAGATTGGGTGACGACGGGGTGTATTGGTCGTCCCAAACGTAAGATCTCCATGTATAATCTTACCAATGAAGCTGGCGAAGAAATTTCTTTAAAGCTTCAAGCAAAGTTTAATAAGATGAAAGACCTTGAACAACAATGGGAGAACTACTGTACGGATGATGCTGAATATCTACTTGTTGGTTATGGAACCTGTGGACGAGTTGGCAAAAGTGCCGTACAACTAGCGCGTCAGCAAGGGATTAAATTAGGGTTAATCCGGCCAATTACCTTATGGCCATTCCCGGAAAAAGCGTTTATAAGCCTGCCGAAGATAAAAGGTATTCTGACGGTAGAATTGAATGCTGGGCAAATGGTGGAAGATGTTAAACTAGCGGTTAAGTGTTCCATTCCGGTACAGTCTCATACCAGGGTAGGCGGGATGCTGCTGAGTGAAAATTCGGTTCTGAAAAAATTAGCTGAGGTCTTTCAGTTGGAGGTGAGGGTGTAAGTATGGAGAAAGTGTTTAGTAAAACAAAGGGGCTGACGGATGTTCCGTTTACATATTGTCCAGGGTGTACCCATGGGATTATTCACCGGTTGATTGCGGAAGTATTAGAGGAAATGGATCTTCTTGAAAATACAATTGGGGTAGCGCCAGTCGGGTGTTCAGGGTTTCTTCTTGATATGTTCAGTTGTGATTTTGTTGGCGGTCCTCATGGCCGGGCTCAGGCTGTGGCCACCGGGATAAAAAGAGCAATGCCGGAGCGCACGGTGTTTACTTATCAGGGAGATGGCGATATTGCTGCCATTGGTACATCTCATGCCATTCATGTGGCGGCGCGGGGTGAAAAAATTACTTCAATTATGGTAAATAATGCGGTGTTTGGCATGACCGGGGGGCAGATGGCCCCGACAACCATCGGCGGGCAAGTGACGACAACCAGTCCTTATGGGCGTGACTGTGCGTTAGCCGGACCGCCTATCGATTTGCCTAAAACTATTGCGACGCTTGAAGGAGCCGTTTATGTCGCGGCAGGTTCGGTAGATTCACCAAAAAATGTTGCTCAAACTAAAAAAATGATAAAAAAAGCTTTTCAAGTACAGCAAAAGGGCTTGGGTTTTTCGTTCGTCAGTATCTTATCGACCTGTCCTACTAATTGGGGGTTGTCGCCGGTAGACAGTTTAAATTGGCTTAGAAAAAATATGATGCCGGTTTACCAACTGGGCGAACTAAAGGCTACTGAGGAGGTAAATGCCCTATGATTGATAAAATCGTGTTAGCCGGGTTCGGTGGACAAGGGGTCTTGTTCATTGGCAAAATCCTGGCCTATGCTGGGATGCTTGATGAACAAGAGGTTTGCTGGATTCCTTCGTATGGGCCGGAAATGCGCGGCGGGACAGCGAATTGTTCAGTTATTATTTCGGATGAAGCGATTAATTCTACGGTACTGGAACATGCCGACTCAGGGATTGTACTCAACCAACCCGCGTATGAGAAGTTTCTGCCGTTTATTAAACCAGGGGGAACGCTGGTGGTTAACAGTTCGGTTATCGACACGACAAATAGTCGGGATGATATTGAAATTGTCGAGGTTCCAACAAACGAAATCACCAGTGAATTGGGTAATCCAAGCTTGGCTAATATGGTTTGTCTCGGGGCGCTGTTGAATCGTTTGACAACAGCTAAGCTGTCAAGTATTGAAAAAGCAATTGATGAAGTTGTCGCCAAGAAACGGCCGCAAATGCGAGAGGTTAATATAACTGCGGTAAAAAAAGGAATGGCTTATTGAGCAAAAATAGACTAGCTGTTGAACGGCTGGTCTATTTTTGTATAAAAATGATTGTTAACCGATTTTTTAAATAATGAAACTAAGAATACTATTTTACGAAAACTGAACCAGTTAACAGGACAATGTAAATATTGTATGTATGAAAAATGTACAGATGATAGCAGAATTGGCAGTGAAGCATAATGCTTTATAGGGCATTTTAGAGTATAATTAAGTTTGTTGTAAAAATTAATCGTACTAATAATTGCAGTATAAGATGAGTGAGGTTACTTCAAATGGAATTTTGGAAAAAGAATTTATTAGTTTGCTGGTTTTGTGTGCTTGTTATTTCTTCAGGCGGGAGTCAGGTTGCTCCGATTTTATCCCTGTATATCGAACATCTTGGGATTAGTAATGTTGCTGAAATCGAACAATGGTCAGGGATTGCCTTTGGCATCAATTTTATAAGTCTAGCTATTTTTTCGCCGATTTGGGGGAAGTTTGCTGACAAGTATGGGCGCAAGTCGATGCTGTTACGTGCAAGTCTTTGGCTGACGATTATTATGACTAGCATGGGCTTTGCTCAGAATATTTATCAATTTATCTTGCTCAGAATGATGCAGGGGGCTCTTTCAGGATTTATTGCCGCTGCTATTACATTAGTTGCAACTCAGACTCCGGTGGAAAGGGCTGGATGGGCCTTGGGGATGATTTCAACGGCCTCGGTCGGAGGAACCTTACTGGGACCTTTGCTTGGCGGATATTTGGCAGAGACCTTAGGACTTCGAAGTGTGTTTCTTTCTATCGGGGGCTTAGATTTAATCGCGTTTGTAGCAACCTATTTATTTGTAAAGGAAGACTTTATCGCTTCGAAAAAAAAGGCGCTAAACTTTAATCAAGTCTGGAAACTGATTCCTAATCATGGATTTTTTATTGCGCTTTGTCTAACCACGTTCGTTATCCAATTTGCCCTTATGTCCCTAGAACCAATTATTACGGTATACATTGCGCAATTATCGCAGAATACGGCGCATATTGCTCTTATTTCAGGAGCAGTCTTTGCCGCTACGGGGTTTGCTAGTATCTTAGTTGCGCCAAGGTTAGGAAAATTATCGGATAAGATTGGACCACAAAAAGTAATGGTAGTAGCACTTATTATTGCGGGAATCAGTTTTATTCCTCAGGCTTTTGTAAGGACGCCGTGGGAATTGGGGATACTTCGTTTTTTACTTGGAATAGCTACAGCTGGGTTGCTGCCATCAATTAATACTTTGGTAAAACGAAGCGTACCCGGTTTTGTCGCTGGTCGGGCTTTTGGGTATAACCAATCTGCGCAGTATTTAGGTGTATTTTGTGGTTCGATAATAGGGGGCCAAGTGGCGGGAGTCTTTGGGATTAAATATGTATTTTTCTTTACCGGGGCACTATTATTAGCCAATGCTATGTTAGCTTATAAAACGATATATAGAGGTGTAGGATTTTTAGCATATGAAAAGGGTTAAGGGAGTGTTTTAACGCTAGATAATTATCCTGAAAAAGTGTTCCCAATATATACAGTTTATTGACCGGGCTATATCAATTGTATATACTAAGACCGATTTTTAGAGTGGTTTAAGCCTGCACAAGTGGACTGCCGGTTAACCTGTGTAGCAGAATTGATAAAATTTTGTGTTATTCCTATAGACGTACAATCAATGATTACCTGCGTTTCCAGAGGTTCAGCGCCGAATGAATTTGTTTCCTGTTGAGAATTGGCATAGAACATGCGATAGTAATAGGTGTGAACAAAAAATATTAATTGGACCAGTGACAGGCGGTGATGATGGACCAAGAGATAGTTCACGGGTAATACTTGGTACGTAAAAAAAATTAAAGATATTTAGGAGGCACAAAAAATGGGAATCGGAACTTACGAAGCGTATAAAGCACGACTGCTGAAAATGAAACCCAACGTATATATAAACGGTGAAAAGGTTGACCGTTCGGGTAGCTGGATTGACGGTGGCTGCTATGTTATGAAGCAGTGCTATGATATGGCCAATGATCCTGAGTTTGAAGATGTATGCACAGCGACTTCTCATCTTACCGGCAAAAAAATCAACCGCTTCACGCATATTCATCAATCCAAGGAAGACTTGCTTAATAAGCAACTAATGACCAGACTGCTCTGCCATCGTGTTGGTGGCTGTACTCAGCGCTGCATGGGTTCTGATGCACTTAATGCTATTGCTGTAGTAAGCTATGACTGTGACCAGGCTTGTGGCACCAACTATCATGAACGTTTTAATAAGTATCTGCTGTACTGCCAAGAAAATGACCTTATCTGTAACTGCGCTCAGACCGACGTTAAGGGTTCCCGTAATCCTAAATATAAAAGAGCCCATATGCAACCGGATCCGGATCAGTTTGTCCATGTAATTAAGACTGATGTTGACGGTATTGGTGTTGACGGAAAACCTTGTAAAGGTGCTATCGTCCGCGGAGCAAAAATTTGTAACTCCAACGCTCCATACGTCGATGAAATCATCGTCAATCCGACCAAGTTCATGGGTAAGGGCGATGAAGGTTATGCGATATCCTTTGCGCTGCCTGCCGACTGGGATGGAATTAAGCTAATGGCTCTGCCTGGTCAGCATCACAAGAGAAAACATATCCAAGCTCCATTTAATAATGTTGGCGACGTAGAATCTCTGACAATTTTTGATGATGTTTTCGTTCCTAATGATCGGATATTTATGAACGGCTTTGATCATCCGGATGTACTTCAATATGCTGGCTATCTTGCCTTGATGTTCGCTCATTACCACAGACATTCATACACTGGCTGTAAGACTGCCGTTTCTGAAGTTATTGCGGCTCAAGCAGCGCTGGTTGCTGATGTTAATGATATCGCAGGGGAACAGCATGTTCGTGAAAAAATTTGTGAAATAATCAGCACCGCTGAACTTGTATTTGCGGCTGGTGAAGCTTCTGCCTACCGTGCAGTTAAATTCCCGAACGGTTCCTATGTACCTGATGAAATTCTTACCAATGCAGGCCGTAAATTGGCAGGTCAGAAAATTTATCATGAATATGAAACTTTGGCTGACTTGACCGGCGGCGTTTGTGCATCCCTTCCAACAGAAGAATCCTTCTACGATCCAGAAACCGCTGAACTTTGCAACAAGTATATTATGCGTAATCCAGACTACACCCCAGAAGAAACTCACCGCGTTATGCGGATGATGGAAGATAAACTTTGTGATGCTTTTGAAGCTGCCCAAGCAGTTGCCGGCGTACACGGCGGCGGATCGCCACTCATGGAAACCATTACCATGATGAGCCGCTATGACCTTGAACCACTGAAAAACCTTGCGAAATACCTCGCTGGTTTTGATGGCGTTAAGTGTCCGCGTATCCAGCGCCCGACCGTAACTCCGCGCGCGATGCTTGATAGATTCAAGAAGACTCAAGTAGACAAGAAATAGTAGCATTAAAGGCCTCCAGGCATTTGCCTGGAGGTTGTTTTTATATAGGAAAAAGTCGATGTGTTCAAAAATTGTACACTACATTGACCCAATTATATCATTTGTATATACTAACGCCGCTATTTCCAGGCGCTTTACCCTGCCAAAATAACTAATCATCAGTCCGAGCGAGCAGAGTTAATAAAATTTGCGTTATTCCCATAGACATACAATCAATGATTACCTGCGTTTCCAGAGGTTCAGCGCCGAATGAATTTGTTTCCTGTTGAGAATTGGCATAGAACATGCGATAGGAATAGGTGTGAACAAAGAATATTAATTGGACCAGTGACAGGCGGTGATGATGAACCAATAGATAGTTCACAGATAATGCTTGGTACGTAAAAAAAATTAAAGATATTTAGGAGGCAGCAAAATGGGAGTTGGAACTTACGAAGCGTATAAAGCGCGACTGCTGAAAATGAAACCCAACGTATATATAAACGGTGAAAAGGTTGACCGTTCAGGTAGCTGGATTGATGGTGGCTGCTATGTTATGAAGCAGACTTACGATTTGGCGAATGATCCTGAGTATGAGGATGTATGCACCGCGACTTCTCATCTTACCGGCAAGAAAATCAACCGCTTCACGCATATTCACCAATCTAAGGAAGACTTGCTGAAAAAGCAACTAATGACCAGACTGCTTTGCCATCGTGTTGGCGGCTGTACACAGCGCTGTATGGGTGCTGACGCACTTAATGCTATTGCTGTAGTAAGCTATGACTGTGACCAGGCTTGTGGCACCAACTATCATGAACGTTTTAACAAATATCTTGAATACTGCCAGGAACATGACCTTGTTTGCAACTGTGCTCAGACCGACGTTAAGGGTTCGCGTAATCCTAAATATAAAAGAGCCCATATGCAACCGGATCCGGATCAGTTTGTCCATGTAATTAAGACTGATGTTGACGGTATTGGTGTTGATGGGAAACCTTGTAAAGGTATTATCGTTCGCGGGGCAAAAATCTGTAACTCTTGTGCTCCATATGTTGATGAAATCATCGTCAATCCGACCAAGTTTATGGGTAAAGGTGATGAAGGCTATGCAATATCCTTTGCTCTGCCTGCCGACTGGGATGGAATTAAGCTAATGGCTCTGCCTGGTCAGCATCACAAGAGAAAACATATCCAAGCTCCGTTTAATAATGTTGGCGACGTAGAATCACTGACCATTTTCGACGATGTTTTCGTTCCTAATGATCGAGTATTTATGAATGGCTTTGATCAACCGGATGTACTTCAATACGCTGGCTATCTTGCCTTGATGTTCGCTCATTACCACAGACATTCATACACTGGCTGTAAGACTGCCGTTTCTGAAGTTATTGCGGCTCAAGCAGCGCTGGTTGCTGATGTTAATGATATCGCAGGGGAACAGCATGTTCGTGAAAAAATTTGTGAAATAATCAGCACCGCTGAACTTGTATTTGCGGCTGGTGAAGCTTCTGCCTACCGTGCAGTTAAATTCCCGAACGGTTCCTATGTACCTGATGAAATTCTTACCAATGCAGGCCGTAAATTGGCAGGTCAGAAAATTTATCATGAATATGAAACTTTGGCTGACTTGACCGGCGGCGTTTGTGCATCCCTTCCAACAGAAGAATCCTTCTACGATCCAGAAACCGCTGAACTTTGCAACAAGTATATTATGCGTAATCCAGACTACACCCCAGAAGAAACTCACCGCGTTATGCGGATGATGGAAGATAAACTTTGTGATGCTTTTGAAGCTGCCCAAGCAGTTGCCGGCGTACACGGCGGCGGATCACCACTCATGGAAACCATTACCATGATGAGCCGCTATGACCTTGAACCACTGAAAAACCTTGCGAAATACCTCGCTGGTTTTGATGGCGTTAAGTGCCCGCGTATCCAGCGCCCGACTGTAACTCCGCGCGCGATGCTTGATAGATTCAAGAAGACTCAAGTAGACAAGAAATAGCATTAAAGGCCTCCAGGCATTTGCCTGGAGGTTGCTCAAATTACTTCGGAAAATAACCTAATATTAACATTAGCATAACCATTCGCTAGCAATGAAGTGTTATGCTAGTAATGTCAAGTTAAGCTTTTTCATTTCGCCTTACATAACTAGTAAGGTGTTTTTTTTGATCTTGGTTTATTGTTTGTTGTTAATAAGTTGAAGGTATGAAAAAGTTCTTTTAAGGATTTTCCATACCTTTAAGCCGATAGTGTTTGGTAGTCAAAATACGGATAAAGCTCCCTTTTGTCAAGGTACAAAAGGGAGCTTTATCCGTATAATCCAATCATTATATTTATTCTGTTCGCATATTTTTCTATAAACCACACTTTTATTTTAAGGTTAAGGGGATGAGTCGGTTGTGAAAGTGATGATAACCGCTTTGCATAAGTTATCACGGCTACACTTAATTTATGGTTTGGCGATATTTATGTTTTTGGGTATTATTATTGGGGCAGCTAACTGGGAATATTTCGATGAATTAGAACTAGCCGCGATACCTAATCAGCCCACAGCTAAGCCAACTGGTATGATCAACTTGATTATTAATGTGCCGGAACGGACGCTGGAGATATATAGTGATGCTGTGTTATATAAAAGTTACCGGATTGCGGTAGGAAAGAGTAAGTCGCCGACTCCGGTCGGGGAATGGATGGTCGTGTGGAAAGACTATGGCTGGGGTTCGGGGTTTGGTACCCGGTGGATAGGGCTGAATGTACCATGGGGAATTTATGGAATCCATGGTACAAATAATCCGTGGTCAATTGGGCGACCTTCCAGTCATGGCTGTATCCGGATGCGGAATAAAGATGTTGAGGAACTCTTTGAATGGGTGCCTATTGGGACGGAAGTTAAAATTGTTGGGCGGCAGGTTAAGGTGGAGCGCAAGTTGCAGTTAAAGATGACCGGGGCGGATGTGGTCGTTGTTCAGCTTAAGTTAAAGGAGTTAGGGTATTTGGCCAGCAGGGCCGACGGTATTTTTGGGCAGGCAACTGAGGCCGCGGTCAAAGCGTATCAAGTGGATAATGGTCTTATTGTGACCGGGGTTGTCGATGAGCAAGTAATCCAACTGTTAGGAATATAGGAGGATGACTATGCCAAAGAAAACCAAAGTAAGATTTTGGAGTGCCTTTGCGGTATGTGGGATTATGTTGGTAGCAGTTGCTGGCGGCAATTATACCCACAGTGAGCAAGTTATAAAAAAGGTGCCGACTACCCATAAAGTTATTGCGCTAACCTTTGATGATGGTCCACATCCTAAAATAACACCGACCCTGCTTGCGGTGTTGAAAGAAAAAGAGGTAAAAGCCACTTTTTTTGTGTTAGGCATGAATGCTGAAAAATTTCCGTTGGCATTAAAAAGTATTGTGGATGCTGGGGAAGAAGTGGCTAATCATGGCTATTCGCATCGCTATTCACAGCAAATCAATGATGTGGATTTTCTCCAGGAGGTAATATCGGCAGAAGAGGTTATTTCGAAAATTGCCCCTAAGCCAAGTTTATACCGTCCGCCTGGAGGGGGGTATAGTGATCGGCGGGTTATGGATTTAAAACAGCGTGGCTATACTACTGTATTGTGGACCGTGGATACCAGGGACTGGGAAGGGCGAAGCAGTCAGGAGATTATTGATACCGTAGTTAAGAATGTAAAGCCAGGCGATATAGTGTTGATGCATGAGGGTGATTTTGCGAAGGCCACTCCGGCGGCGGTGGGTACTATTATTGATAAACTTCGGGATAAAGGCTATAGTTTTGTTACGGTAAGTGAACTATTGCAATATTATGAGATCCGGGAATAAAATCAGATAATGGGAAGCTGTCAGGTCTTTCCTTGACTTGTCAGGCAGGAATACATAATGTTTATCAAGAATAATCGAAAAGTAATGCTGACTAAGCCTGCACTCCTGCACTTAGCTTTAGGGCGGTCAGTAAATTTGTTGTAATAAACGGAGGTATTTTAATGCTGCGTCGGGTAAGTACCTTTACTTTTCTGTTGGTTATTTGTTTACAAATAATCGCGTTTGCGGCACCGAGTGCTCCGCCTATTAGTGCAGAAGCAGCGGTGTTAATTGATGCGAAGACAGGACAGATTTTGTTTGGCAAAGATGAGCATAAAGTTATGTATCCGGCTAGTACCACCAAAATGATGACATGTCTTGTTGCGCTGGAAAAAGGGGACCTTAACAGTATGGTCGTTGTCAGCCCTAGCGCCGCTAGGCCCAGATATGACGAATCTCTTCTGGAGCTAAAAGCTGGTGATCAATTGCCTTTGCGCCAAATGTTAACGGGGATGATGCTGGTTTCGGGCAATGACGCCGCCGAAGCGGTTGCTGAGCATATCGGGGGATCGCTGGCTGGGTTTGTGGATATGATGAATCAGAAAGCGAAAATGATGGGCTTAGAGAATACCCATTTTTCTAATCCGCACGGGTTGCCTGATCCGTCTAATCACTATAGTACGGCTCTTGATTTGGCGACCATTGCATATTATGGTCTGAAAAATCCGGAATTTGCGAAGATTGTGTCGACGCGTACGTATGAATTTACGTTTAATAACCGTCCGGGGCTTCAGCAAATTAAAAACACCAATAGATTGCTGAGAACTTTTCCCGGTTGTATCGGGGTAAAAACAGGTTCTACGCAAGCGTCTGGTGATTGTTTAGTTGCGGCGGCTGAGCGCGGTGGGAGTAAGCTGATTGTTGTAGTTTTAAATGATGATGAGCGCTGGGATGATGCTGCGAATCTTTTGGAGTATGGGTTTATGGTACAGGCAGGGAGTAATTAGTTGATGAGATGGATTATGGGGGTAGACGGCGGTGGGACAAAGACAGTAGCCTGCGCCGCTGATTTGAGCGGAAAAGTCCTGGGGCGGGTGGAACAAGGAGCGGCCAATTATCACGTACTAGGGTTGGCGAATTTCACAAAGCGAATGAGTGAACTGATAGCGGCGTTGGCTCAAACAGCTCAGGTCGATCCGGCGGAGCTTGTGGTAATGAGTCTGGGGCTGGCCGGAGTTGACCGGGTTGGCGACCGGCAAAAGATTCTGGCGGCGCTTAGAGATTTGATGCTGCCCTGTGATTTTGTTGTTAATAATGATGCTTGTGTGGCTTTAGCCGCCGGGGCCGGAGCTGGGGCGGCCGGGATTGTCCTTATTGCTGGCACGGGTTCGATTGCTTATGGCATTAATAGCCGGGGGGAAGTTACTCGGGCCGGAGGCTTGGGCCATATTTTAGGTGACGAAGGCAGCGGCTATGATATTGGACGGCAGGCGCTGGTGCGCAGTCTAAAGGCTGCAGAGCGGCGGGACAAGCCTACAGTTTTGTTGGACAGGGCTATGGTTCGGTTGAAGGTAACTGATATAGCTGGACTGATAAGTCAAATCTACAATCCGGCGATGACGAAAGACAAAGTCGCGGCCCTGGCCGAAATTGTGGCGGAGGCCAGGCTGGACGGGGACGTTGTGGCGGATGAGATTATCCAGGAGGCTGGGGTAGCTCTGACCGGGCTGGTACAGTCGGTGTTGGAGCGCGGAGGCTTTACGGCCAGTCCGGTGCTAGTGTGTCTTTATGGCGGTGTACTTAGGAATATTCCGGCTGTCAGACAGACCATTGCCAGTATTTTGGGATCGGAAGTTGAACTGGTTAGTTCTGACCAAGAACCGGTAATGGGCGCGCTGAAAATCGGTCATGCTATGATAAGTAGATTAGAAAGATAATTGCGGGGCGATAGATTTGGAACAAGAAACAGTTAAACTCATGACCGAGCGGGATAATCCCCGTACTGCTGAATTGGATGTAATGACAACTGGAGAAATACTCCGGGTGATGAATGATGAGGATAAACAAGTAGCGGTGGCGGTGGAAAGCCAGCTTGGGTCGATCGAAGCGGCGGTAGAGGCAGCGGTTCGGGCCTTTGAACAGGGTGGGCGGTTGGTGTATATTGGCGCAGGTACTAGTGGCCGGTTGGGGGTGCTTGACGCGGCTGAATGCCCGCCGACTTTTGGGGTTGATGCCAGTATGGTTGTAGGACTAATTGCGGGCGGCGAGGCGGCGTTGGTTAAGGCGATTGAAGGGGCGGAGGATGATAAAGAACTGGCGGTGAAAGATTTACAGCAAATCCATTTTTCAGCGCAGGATGTCTTAGTGGGGATCGCGGCCAGTGGTCGTACGCCGTATGTGCTGGGCGGTTTAAAATATGCCGCCGGGGTTGGCGCGCCGACAGTTGCGATAAGCTGCAGCCCGGATTCGGCAGTAGCCCGGGAGGCTCAGGTAGCGATTACGCTCCTGACCGGGCCGGAGGTGCTTACGGGGTCGACCAGGCTCAAAGCCGGAACTGCGACCAAGATGGTGCTTAATATGCTAACAACGGCGTCGATGGTGAAGTTGGGCAAGGTATATGGTAACCTCATGGTGGATGTCAAGGCTTCAAATGAAAAACTTATAGACCGGGCTAGGCGTATTGTCGAGCGGGCTGCCGGGGTAAACTGTGAAGAGGCTGCGGGTGCGCTTAATGAAGCGGATTTGCATGCAAAAACGGCGATAGTTATGCTTAAATGCGGGTGCTCAGCTGAGGAGGCCGGAGCGTTGCTTACTGCGGCCGGCGGCTTTATCAGCAAAGCCTTAACGGGTAAGTTGAAGGGGGATTAATTGATGAAAGTATTACTTGTATGTTCAGGCGGCATGTCTAGTGCTATTGTGGTAAAAGCTATCGAGAAAGAGGCCGCGCGAGAAGGGCTTAATATCGAGGTTAAAGCGGTTGGCACCGGAGAATTGGAGGAGGAGTTAAAGAATGGCTGGGAACTAGTATTGGCGGCCCCTCAGGTGCGGCACCGTATGGATGAATTTTGCAAAAAAGCTGAGCCGTATAGTATTCCGGTAGCAGTGATTCCGCCGCAGGGGTATACTCCGTTTGGTGGGGCAATCATGTTGACGGAAATAAAGAAAATAATAGGTTAACCAGGAGACGAAATGAATAGCCTTTTCGAGTTTTTGGACAAGTATCTTATTCCGGTTATGACCAAGTTATCGGAACAACGTCATCTTCAGGCGATTCGCGACGGGATTATTTCAACCATTCCGCTTATTATTGTGGGAAGCTTTTTTATGATTATTGCCTTTCCGCCGATACCGTCTTTGGCGGCGTTGGTTAAGCCTTATGCCGCGCAGATTCTTTTGCCGTTTCGGATGACGATGGGGCTAATGGCACTATACGCCTGCCATAGTATCGGTTATCATTTAGCGAAGTCTTATCATTTGGACGGCATTTCAGGGGGGCTTCTGGCAATGTCCGCGTTTCTCCTGACCAGCGTGCCGGTCAGCCTTGAAGATAAGGGCTTGGCGTTACTTATGAGTAATCTTGGCGGCGGGGGAATGTTTGTCGCGATTATTATGGCAATATTTGCGGTAGAAGTACTGCGGTTTGCCAAAACTCGAAACCTTACTATCAAAATGCCTGAGGGGGTGCCGGATTCGGTGGCCCGCTCGTTTGAGGCGCTGATTCCGGCAGCGCTGCTTCTGCCGATAGTATGGCTGGTGCGCGATGTAGCCGGGTTTGATATTCAGCAGTTTATTATGGAGCTGTTTCAGCCGTTAGTGCTGGCCGGAAATTCTTTGGCAGGTATTTTAGTGCCGATTATTCTGATTACTTTGCTGTGGGCTACCGGTATTCACGGTGATTCGGTGGTCGGGACGGTGGCTCGCCCGATATGGCTGGTGCTGTTGGATCAGAATATTGCCGCGGTAGCCAGCGGTCAGCCGATTCCCAATATTGCGCCGGAACCGTTTTTCCAGTGGTTTGTCTGGATCGGCGGCAGCGGTGCGACAATTAGTTTAGTTATCTTAATGTTGTCGTCGCGGTCATCGTACCTGCGCAGTGTGGGCAAGGCCACGTTTCTGCCGGGTATTTGCAATATAAATGAACCGGTCATTTTTGGGGTGCCAGTTATGTTGAATCCCCTGTTATTTATACCGTTTTTAGTCGGACCGGTTGTGGTGGGGACGCTGACTTATTTTGTTATGAGCCTGGGCCTTGTGACTAAACCATTTATTCTTGTGCCGTGGACGTTGCCGGCTCCGATTGGGGCGTATCTGTCTACCGGCGGCGATTGGCGGGCGGCAGTGTTGGTAGTAGTGAATATCGTGATTGTAACAGCAATTTACTTTCCCTTCTTCAGGGCTTACGAACAAAAGCTGATGAATGAAGCGGCTACCCAGGAGGAAGAAAATTAATGGAAGAGATTATTTTTGAGATTATTATCCATGCCGGAAATGCTAAGGCCGAAGCGTATGACGCGTTAAAAGAAGCGGAAAACGGTGAATTTATAAAAGCTGCGGAAGCGCTTGAACGAGCTGAAGCGGAACTGGGCATTGCCCATCGCGCTCAGACCGGGATTATTCAACAGGAAGCTGATGGGAAAAAGACATCGGTTACCCTGTTGATGGTTCATGCGCAGGATCATTTGATGACGGCAATTTCAGAGAAGAATCTTATTGCTAATATGATTGGCCTGCATAAGACTATCCGGCAGCTTGCTGATAAATTGGGGGGGAGTCGATGAACGGGTTGAAGGTTGTAGTTATTGGGGGAGGTTCAAGTTATACGCCGGAAATTATTGATGGATTGATTACCCGGGCTAAGAAACTTCCGATCGATAACTTGTGTTTGGTAGATGTCGAAGTTGGCAAGGAAAAACTAGAAATAATTGGTGCACTGGCGGAGCGGATGTTTAAAAAGGCGGGACTTACAACTAAAGTGACGCTGACTTTGGATCGCCGCTCAGTATTACCAGGAGCAGATTTTGTCATTACTCAGTTTCGGGTAGGTTGTCTTGAGGCCCGGATGAAAGATGAACTTTTTCCGTTAAAATATAATGTTTTGGGTCAGGAGACCACCGGCCCTGGCGGATTTGCCAAGGCAATGCGGACGATTCCGGTTATTTTAGATATTTGCCGCGATATGGAAGAATTATGCCCGGCAGCGTGGCTGATTAATTTTACCAATCCGGCGGGGTTGATTACAGAAGCCGTTCATAAATACAGCAAAGTGAAATGTATCGGGCTGTGCAATGTGCCGATTAATATGGTGATGACGGTTGCGAAAATTTTAGAGGTTGATAATAAGGATATTTTTATTGAGTTTGCCGGCCTGAATCATTTGGTCTGGGGGAAAAAGGTTCTGCATAAGGGCCAGGATGTAACCGCGGTCGTACTGGAAAAATTGGCAGACGGAGCTGCTCTGAGTATGAAAAATGTCCCGGATATGAAATGGGACGGTGATTTTCTGCGGGCCATGGGGTTAGTGCCCTGTCCGTATCACCGCTATTATTATATGACCGACCGGCTTTTAGAAGAAGAACAGGAAGCCGCCGGGCCGAACGGCAAGGGTTCACGGGCAGTGTTGGTTAAGGAAGTAGAACGAGAATTGTTCAAACTTTATCTAAATCCGGAGCTGAATGAAAAGCCGAAAGAATTAGAGAAACGCGGTGGCGCGTATTATTCAGAGGCAGCGATATCACTTATTAGTGCGATTTTTAATGATGAAAAGACGATTCATACAGTTAACATTGCTAATAATGGCGCTATTCAAGGCTTGCCCAATGATAGCGTGGTCGAAATAAATTGTGTTGTTGGCCGAAATGGGGCGGTGCCGTTAAACGTTGGCGCATTGCCGCCGTTCATCGCCGGATTAGTGCAGCAGGTTAAGGCGTATGAGATTTTGGCGGCCGAGGCCGGAGCGACCGGCGATCGGGCTAAAGCGCTGCTGGCCCTGGTGAATAATCCTTTGGTGCCGTCAGTCGGGGTAGCGAAGCAGCTCTTAGAAGAGTTGCTTGAGATTAATAAAGAGTATCTGCCGCAGTTCTTTGGGCCAGGCAGTAAAGCGGAGGTAAGGTAATGCTGAAACTTATTATCAATGCTGATGATTTGGGGTTGACGCCAGGGTGTAATGCCGGAATTGTCCAGGCAATGACGCAAGGACTGATTAGTGATACTACGCTAATGATTAACATGGAACATGCTCCGGCAGCGGTTGAATTGTTAAAGACTAATGGAATTAATAAGGTCGGGCTTCATCTAAACCTTACTTGTGGGCGTCCGGTATTAGCGGTTTCTGAGGTGCCGACCCTGGTGGACGGTGAAGGTCGGTTTCGCCGCAAAGTTGTGCAGGCGGTACAGTTTATGTCGGCCAAGGAGGTTGAACAGGAGCTTAATGCCCAAGTTGAAAAGTTTCTTGCTACCGGCTTAACGTTAACTCACCTGGATAGTCATCATCATGCACATTCTTATCCGGTAGTACTGGATATCGCCATTAAGCTGGCTCAGCGGTTAAATGTGCCGATGCGCCAGACCAGCCCGGTGGTCCGCGACAAAATTACTGCTGCTGGGGTGTTGTCGCCGGAATGGTTCACCACTGACTTTTATGAGCAGGGGGTTAACAGTACAAATTTACAAAATATTATTGCCGCTCATGACGGCGGGGTGCTGGAAATTATGAGCCATCCGGCGCAGGAAGATCCAATGCTGTTTTCGGTCAGCTCGTATAATTCATGGCGGTTTAAGGAACTTGAAATTTTGACGTCGTCTCAAATGCGGGCTTTTTTACAAGAACAAGGGATAGAATTAATCAGCTTTTTAGAGTTATAGTCGGTAGGCAGTAAATAATAAAAAAACAGACGGAGGCGATTATATGCGGCCATTGGGCAAAATGTTGCGGCAAGGCGCGGTATTTTTGTTAGCTATTATGGTGATCGCTGTTTCCAGTAGTTGTTTTGGGGCGGCTGGGGTTAAGGAGCCGGTAGTAAAATTGGGCATTGATAATATTGATCAGCACTTGAATTTATTCTTGGGTAAACGGGTTGGCTTAATTACTAATGCGACCGGTATTAATAGTCAGTATCAGAGTACGGTTGACGTACTCTATGCCAAGACCAACCTGGTAGCGTTGTATTCTCCGGAACATGGTATCCGGGGGGCGGTTCCGGCAGGGGACACGGTAAGTAGCCAAAATGATGCTAAGACCGGTTTGCCGGTGAACAGTCTGTATGGTAATACTAAGAAACCAACGCCGGAAATGTTGAAAGATATTGATGTGTTGGTTTTCGATATTCAGGATGTCGGGGCGCGTTCGTATACGTATATTTACACGATGGCTTACGCTATGCAAAGTGCAAAAGAGAATGGGAAAACTTTTGTAGTGCTGGACCGCCCCAATCCGATTGGCGGGGTTGAAGTTGAAGGTGGCTTAATGAAGGATGGTTATGAGTCGTTTATTGGGTTGTATCCTATTCCAATCCGCCATGGGATGACGGTAGGTGAATTGGCGCAGTTGTTTAACAAGGAGTTTGGCATTAACTGTGATTTGCAAGTTGTGCCAATGACTGGCTGGAAACGGAGCATGTATTATTCGGATACTGGCTTGCCCTGGGTTATGACTTCTCCCAATATCCCTACTCCGGATACTGCGATTACTTATCCTTGCACTGGGGTGTTTGGCGGGACTAATGTTTCCGAGGGCGTGGGCACGACCAGACCGTTTGATTTTGTCGGTGCAACTTGGATTAATGCGGATGCCTTAGCTGAACGGATGAACAGTATGAACTTGCCGGGGGTAGTTTTCCGACCGGCTTATTACCAACCTAAGTATGGTAAATTTATCGATCAGCAATGTTCGGGAGTACAACTTCATATTACTGATCGCAAGGCTTTCCGTCCGGTAAAAACCGGTATGGCGCTGTTATATACCATCCGGGAAATGAATCCCGATTTTGCGTTTGAGACGAACGAAAAAAGCAAACCGATGATTGATCTGGTGACTGGTGATGATTCGGTGCGGGTAGAACGCTACACCTTGGACGAGCTAATGACCAAATGGGATGCTGAAGCTACAGAATTTAAAGCTAAGGCGAAGAAGTATTACCTCTATTAAATAAGCAAAGCGAAACACCGTAACTACCTAACGTAGCTACGGTGTTTCGCTTTGCTGGGGACGGATAAGAAAAAGTTAATTAATTTTCCTTGGGAGCATCTTGGGTAGGTATATTGGGAATGGATTTGCCGTCAATAGAAATATTTGTGCCGACAAGGCAATCGGGGGCATATTGGTGAACCGCCTCCATAAGTGCTTCGCCAAATTTTTCGTATTCAGTTTGGTCACTGGGATAAAAGATAATTGCCGGGGCATCATTGATGTGGGCTTCTACTCCGGCAGTATATCCTTCGAGACGTCCGGTTTTAAAAGCCAGAGTAATAAAGGAGCGCAGCATGTCGTGGTCAATATCGGAAAACTGTTTGCCGGCTAATTCTAAAAGTCCGTCTAAAATAGTCTGAGGGTCAGACCCGGCATCAAAAACGAAAGTTTCGCTGTTTGTAGCACTGGAAGTTTTGAGTGACAGTTGTTTCAAATCATTAAATAAGTCTAATTTATCCATGAATAAACATCCCTTCTTGTGTCTGGCTAGTAGCAAATCGGTAAAAGTACTTACAAAAATTTTTTAAACCCTTTAACGATATTTTCTGGATAGCCAATGTGTTCATAAAATTTATGAGCTTCAATTCGTTTGCCTGAAGAGCACAACATGATATAATAACAGTTTTGTTCGCGGGCCCGATCTTCTAGATAGTTAACTAACATTTTGCCAACGCCTTGCCGGTGGCTGTTCTTATTGACAATAAGATTTTCAAGTACCATAAACGGCTGACATTCGCCGACGGTATCGAAACAGACAATTCCCATGACGGTGCCGATTAATTGGCCATTATCCTTGGCGCCAATCAGGATATAAGCCGGATTGGCCATGATTTTTTCGAGTGACTGGGCTAAATTAAGCCGATTGGTTTTCGCTCCGAAAAGTTCGTCACAAAGCAGGGCAAATTGTTCTAAATCGGTCAATTCGATGTTTTGAATGGTTAGCATTAACGTTCTCCTTAGGAAAGATTAGCTAAGAGCAAGGACAGCTTGTCTATTTTGGGATCACTTAGACGAGGTTTTACGATAGCATACCAGTGATATGCTCGTAGTAAGCCTTGTTTCAAATTAACTTGCGGTATAGGGAGTTCGGATTTTTCTAGTTTATCAATACTGAGTAAATAAGTGACATCTCTAAACGGGAAAAAGTCGCGGGCTGTAATATTTAGCATTTTAAGCATAGCTGGGGTTGCTGGAACAATTTTAGCACGCTTATTTACAATGCTGGCGGCAGTTTCGAGAAGCAAATTCCAGTTTATTCGCTCGGGATGGGTGATATTATACGCTTGGCCTATTGCGGTCGCAGTATGTGCGGCACGTTCAAAGATTTTAACCAAATCTTCGATATGTAAAAATTGTGTTTCTGTATGAGTGCCGTCCGGAATGGCGATCGGTAACTCAGCTAATAATCGATCAAAAAGAAAAGCTTCACGATATAAGTTGTTTTCTTCGCCATATACATAGGTTGGCCGGAATATTACAATAGGAAAGCCACTGGTTTTATATAAATTAAAGAGGTAATCTTCAGCCTCTTTTTTGTTTAAGCCATAATCTCCCCAATTAGGGTTTTCACCGCGCTCGGCAGCTTCGTCGATCAATGAAGTGGTGGGAGTATACACTGCCCCTGAACTGCAAAAGACATAGCGTTTAATTGTGGTTTTATCTAAAACTGCTAAAAGGTTTTGAACATGCGCCAAGGTATAGGCGGACATGTCAAAGATGAAATCGTACTTTTTATTATTCAAGCCTTGGCGTAAGTCTTCAATATTTAGGCGATCACCGGTAATATGGGCATTAACGCCTTGGTAGGTCAAGGGCTTTACTCCTCTGGTAAAAATGTCGACCGAGTACCTTTTGGAAATTAGATATTTTGCTACATTTTTACTGATAAATTCTGTGCCGCCCATAACTAATGCTTGCATGGTGTCATGCTCCCTTCGCGGCTGCTTATTTATAGCTAGCTGATTATTTTTTGATAAGCAACTAAATCAAGGTACTTGCCAAACTTTTTCCCTACTTCTTTATAATGTGCGCATTTGGAATAACCGTGTTTTTCTACCAAACGAATGCTTCCAGTGTTGCTCCAGCAGATTGTTGCTACTAAAGCATGGATTCCCTGAGTTTTGGCGTAGGCTTCAATATGACCTAAAGCTAAACTGCCAATACCTAGCTTAACGAAGTCCGATTTTAAGTAAATGGTAACTTCTGCGGTGGTGTCATACGCTTCACGTTTTTTATGCTGGGTAATAAGAACATAGCCGCAGATGGTATGTTCTTGACGAATGACATAGGTTTTATATTTGGGGTTATCAAAAAAGACGATTTTTCGCATGTCTTCTTTGGTTAGTGGTTGGGAATGGAAAGTAGCAGTACTAGTAAGAACATAGTGAGTGTAAATTTGTAAAACTTCATCAAGATAAGCTTCGTTCATTTCTTCAAAATAGTAATTTCCCATCTGTTTCATCCTTAATTTTTAAATTTTACCTAATTATTTTGGTGCTAGATATTCTTTCTTTAAAGGCTGAAAATGTCCTGCAAAAATAGGATAAATTTAGTGGTTTGTAGTTGTTAATCAATGCAAAGTCCCATGATGATTTCGTCATAAAAGATACCATTGATACAAAATTCGCGTTTCAAAACACCTTCTTGCTGGAACCCCATTTTTTTATACAGATTTATGCCGCGTTGATTATTGATGTGAACTCTAAGGTCGATTTTGCGGATAATATTGGTCGCGCGGGCCCATTCAATTAACTGTTGGATAAGAAATTGTCCAATACCTAAGCCCCAGTAATCTTTGCGGATAGTAATACCGAACTCTCCGGCGTGAGCGGTTTTGATTCTTTTTCCAGGTCTAAAGACCAAATTGGCGATAATCTGTCCGTCGATTTCGCCGATTAAATATAAATCCTTGTTATTAGCTAAAAATTCTTCGATGGTGTTACATTCCTCGGCTGTTTTACCAAAATCGCCAGGGTTAAAAGTAAGAAAATCGCTTTGACCGGCACAGGTATTGACAAAGTCAATAAAAGCTGTTACATCATTGGGAACTCCTTGACGGATCTGCAAAACTTTGTTGTTCTTTAATAAAAATGTTTTCATGGTACTTGCCTCGCTTAAAAAAATATATGTATGTATTATGGGAGGTTTTAGATAGTGGCTTATTAAAGACATATTTGTCTAACTAGGCCGATTTTTACTATTTCTGGAATAATATCGAATATCCTGCAATATTTTGTTTTATAAAAATTATCTAGAAAACAAAATTTTACGTTTAAACTAGTCTAGCCTCGTAAGGTAAGTTAATTTATGCAAAGCGGCTAGTAGGATAATCCCCCCTATAATAAGGAACAAGGCCCGGCGATTGTTGATTATCGTCGAGCCTTTGTGCAAGCAGGTTTTCCCTTGTTATCTTTAATCTCCGAAGCAAACGCCGATGGAGCGGCCAAAGTTGAGAAAATGTAAGGGGACGTTGCCGGGTTTTCCGGCGATGGTTTCGATAGGGAGGCGGATTATTTGATTGTTTTGGAGGGCGACCATACATCCGGTCTGACCGGCGAGAAGGGCGTCGACGGCGGCAGTGCCATAGCGAGTGGAGAGCACCCGGTCGAAGGAAGTTGGACTACCGCCGCGCTGAAGGTGACCGAGTACGGTGCAACGGGATTCGATGCCGGTTATCGTTTCAATTTCGCGGGCCAGTTTTTCACCAACGCCGCCTAACCGGATTTTTTCGGGACTACCTTCAACAACGCGGGCTACGGTTTGGTTGCCGCCTAACGGGAAAGCGCCTTCGGCGACAACAATAATACTGAATTGTTTGCCGTTGGCCTTGCGGCTATTGAGTTTTTTTAGCACGGAGTTTATGTCGTAAGCGATTTCGGGGATCAGGATACAGTCGGCTCCGCCGGCGATACCGGAATGGAGGGCGATCCATCCAGCATAGCGACCCATTACTTCAAGTATCATTACCCGGTGGTGTGATTCGGCGGTGGTGTGGAGGCGGTCTAAGGCGTCACAGGCACAACTGACCGCTGTATCGAAGCCAAAGGTGCGCTCGGTTCCGAAAATGTCGTTGTCGATGGTTTTAGGGACTGCGACTACTGGCAGACCGAGTTTATAAAAATCGTAGGCGATGCGCAGACTGCCGTCCCCGCCGATTACGACCAAAGCGTCAATACTTTTTTGCCGCAGGTTGTCCAGGGCTTGGGCTGATTTATCTTGATAAGTAGTGGTATCATTTATTGTTATGGGGTAACTGAACGGGTTGTCGCGGTTAGTTGTACCGAGAATAGTGCCACCGCGATGCAGAATACCGGATATTTCGGCATCAGTTAATTCAGTTATTTGATTTTCTACCAAGCCGCCGAAACCATTTTTTATTCCCCAGATTTTGAGTCCGTTTTTAAAACAAGAGCGGGCAACACTTCGGATGACGGCGTTTAGTCCGGGACAATCTCCGCCTCCGGTAAGAATTCCAATGCTGTTGTACGGGGCCATGAATATCACTCCTCAAATAGAACTGTTTTTATTGTTATTTACGAGCATTATATATTTAAGGTATTAGTAGCAAATAAAAAACCGGCAGGATTTGGTAATAAAATGTAGAAATGTAGTTATTCAGTTAATGGTGAAAAAGGTGATTGTTTGGATAAAGTACGAGGAAGATTTGCTCCCAGTCCGTCGGGAGAGATGCATCTAGGCAACGCCTGGACGGCCCTTTTGGCGTGGCTAGAGGTGCGCAAAGCTAATGGTACGATGGTGCTGAGAATAGAAGATCTCGATCCGGACCGGTCGCGGCCTGAGTATATAACTGGAATCATGCGTGATTTGGCGTGGTTGGGGCTTGACTGGGACGAGGGACCTGATGTTGGCGGAGCCTATGGGCCTTACGTTCAGGATGAGCGTCGTAATTTGTATCAAATAATGTTAGATAGACTGATAGCTTCGGATTTAGTATATCCATGTTATTGTACCAGGGGAGAAATTCAGGCTGCCGCGTCTGCGCCTCATGCTGGAGAAGGCGAGCTGGGGTATCCAGGAACTTGCCGTAACGGCAATTCCCAAACAGTGAAAAGTGATCGCAATCCGGCTTTAAGGTTAAAGGTTCCAGATAGAATGATAAGTTTTGAAGATGGTCTAAAGGGCCGGGTGGCGGAGAATTTAGCCCGGACTTCGGGGGATTTTATTGTTCGCCGGTCTGATGGTGTCCATGCTTATCAACTGGCGGTGGTGGTCGATGACGCGATGATGCGGATTAATCAGGTGTTAAGAGGGGATGACCTTCTTCTGTCAACCCCTCGCCAGCTTTTATTGTACGATGAGTTGGGGTTTACGCCGCCTGGGTTTACGCATGTACCGCTTTTATATAGCCCGGATGGGCACCGCTTGGCGAAGCGTCAGCGGCATTTGGCCCTGGCCAAGCTAAGAGAAAATAATATTGCTCCTGAAAAGCTTGTAGGATATTTAGCCTGGAAAGCCGGGTTGTTGGATTGTTGGCAGTCAGTGCAGCCGGCTGAGTTGATAGGAACTTTTTCTTTGGCTAAACTTCCTCGAGAGGCGGTGGTTGTCGCTTACGATGTTTTTACTAAATGAATAGCGAGATTAACGGTAACGTCGGGCCCCCCATAATTCGGGGCCGTAATTTCCGCCGGTATAGTCTTCTTCTCGGACGGCGGATCGTGAGTTAGGGGCGTGAATCATCCGGCCCTCACCAGCATACATACCTACATGATGGATTGTGCCTTGCCCGTTATTGTCTGCGAAAAACAAGAGGTCGCCGCGCTCTAAGGCGGTAATCTCCACCGCCGTCCCGGCGTGGGCTTGATCGTCGGCATCGCGGGGAATAGTTAGGCCTTGGGAACCGTAAAGCCGCATGACAAAGCCTGAACAGTCGAAACCGAAGGATGAGGTGCCACCCCAAATATAGCGTAAGCCGATAAATTTTTTGGCTTCGCTGATGATGTTGTCCGGATTGAACACGGTGGTTGCTTGGTATGTGGCGTTGGTTACGGCAAGCTGGCCAAAATCGCCGTTAGGCAGGCGCACAGTGTAATATTCTGGGGTTTGGGCTAAGAGCGGCAAGCTGGTTTGATAGCTAAGCTCGTTAATGTTAGCCCGGATGGCAGCGTGCTGGTAAAGCAAGGTTTTTGGGGCGGTAACGGTGATCAACGGCGAAGTTAGTTGTTCTTTTAGATAGGTAGAATTAGAACTCACTTGGACTGTGGGAATCCAGCCGGGATAGCCTTGATTAAACAAGCTAGTGGCTTGATTGATGGCGGCGACTTTGAGCCAATCGCCCTGGTGGTCGAGAATCAGCAATCGTTCACCGAATAAAACTTGGGTTTCTACTTTGCCCACCAAAGCCAGCCTCATATCAGTATCCATTGTGTCAGCCCAAGCTGCAGCGTTAGGAGTTGGACCTAAAATGAGGTCGTTATGAGTTCTTTTTGCCCCGGGTTCAGTCCAGAGCACTGCCAGGGGGACATTTACCGCGCCAAACATATCAGACATAGTTAGGCTCCTTTCCAAAACTGTTTCAATCCATAGTATGCAGGTTGTGGTAAACTGTTTTAGTTAGTTCGGCGATGATGGCCTGTCCTTTTATGGCATCAGGTAAAGCTTCGGTCATAATGGTAATAATAAAGGGGTTGTCGGGATGGTAGACAATACCGGCATCATGTTCGACTCCGTCCAGTTCGCCGGTTTTATTGGCAACAATTATTTCTTCGGGCAGACCTTGGGGAATTTTACAGCGATCTTGCTGATTTTTTAAAATATTCAACATTTCTTGATCGCGTTTAGGGCTGAGACAGCGATGAAAATACAGCTTTTCTAAGACGCTGGTGATGTCGGTTACGGACGTGTAGTTTTCCAAGCCTTGTTCAGCGCTGGTGAAGTCCATCATTTTTCGCTGTAACGTGGTATCGTGACAGCCGAGCGACCTAATTGTGGCGTTGATAGCTCCCTGCGAAATTTTATTGATCAGAATATTAGTGGCAGTATTGTCACTTTCGGTGATCATTAGTTCGATTAATTGGTACCAAGTTTGTTTGGTACCGGGGGGGACAACCTCTAGCGGTCCCGCACCACCAACTTGGTCGGCGGCTAAGATTAGCTGTTCTTCAGCTAGGTTTAATTGTCCCAGGTCGGCTTGCCGAAAGGCTTCAATCATAATGAATATTTTGATCAGGCTGGCCGAGCGCAGGCGAACTGGGGTTATCGTTAGTTGTTGGCTGGTGGTAAGGTTTTTTACCGCAATTGAGTAAATGCCAGTCGTGGTGGACAGAATATTGGATAAAAGCTTTTTAAGAGATGTCTTTTCTTTTAGCAAATTCAAATCAACTCCATTGTAAAAGTGGTGAATACTTACTTCGCGTTTTTGGATAAAAAACCTTGCCGTATGGTTTAAAGAGTTATAGTACAAATTATCATTACGGTAAATGAGAAAGGATGTAAAATAGTGTTTACGAAAAGAACAACTGTTATTATTAGTATCCTTATGATAGCTTTAGCCGTGGGTGGATGTTCGTTATTTAATGGCCGCCAGCAAAGCAAAGGTCTGCGTTATGCTGTCGGGGATGAACCTGAATCTTTAGATCCCAGGAAATCGACGAGTATTGCCGCTTCTAATATTGAGGCTCAATTGTTCGAGGGGCTAACTTCTGTAGACAGCAATAATAACCCTGTCCCAGCGGCGGCTGAGCGCTGGGAAGTATCGCCGGATGGGTTAAAGTATACTTTTTATTTGCGCAAAGGCTTAAAGTGGTCTAATGGCGATCCAGTTACAGCTGAAGATTTTGAATATGCCTGGAAGTCTGTTCTTAGCAAGGAGTTGGCGTCCGATTATGCTTCGCAGCTATTTTATATCAAAAATGGCGAAGCCTACAATTCCGGCAAGGCTACTGAAGACGAAGTCGGAGTGAAAGCGGTTGATAGCAATACGTTGGAAGTAGAGCTGGAAAAGCCGGTACCGTATTTTTTGGCGTTAACTTCGTTCCATACTTACTATCCTATTAATAAAAAGGTCGTTACTGCAAATGAAAATTGGGCTGCTGATGCGCAAAGTTTTGTTGGCAACGGGCCGTTTAAGATGACCGAATGGGTTCACCAAAGTAAAGTTGAAGTGGTCAAGAATGCGCAGTATTGGGATGTAGCGAAAATTAAGCTGGAGAAGATTGACTTTACCTTGGTAGATTCTAACAGCACCACATTGACGATGTTTGAAAATGGTCAATTGGATATGGCAGAAAATCCGCCGGTAACGGATGTGCCACGCCTCCAAAAAGAGGGTAAAGTAAAAGTTTTTCCTTTCTTGGGCGTTTATTACTATTCATTCAATCTAAATCGTGCGCCGTTTGACAATGTAAAAGTGCGGAAGGCATTCAGCTTGGCAATAAACCGACAAGATATAGTAACCAGGGTCTTGCAGGGTGGACAGAAGGCGGCGTTAGGGCTTGTGCCTTATGGTGTGCCTGACGTAACGACTAGTGAAGATTTCCGGGTTAAAGGCGGCGATTATCTCGCTGATAATGATGTGGCTACGGCTCAAAGACTTCTGGCAGAGGCTGGTTATCCGGGTGGCAAAGGGCTGCCGACGATTACCCTATTGTATAATACAAGCGACAATAATAAGATTTTGGCGGAAGCAGTACAAGAGATGTGGAAGAAAAATCTTGGTGTGACGGTAGAACTTGCTAATCAGGAACGCAAGGTGTTTTATGACACTCTGGACAGCCATAATTTTCAGGTCGCGCGGGATGAGTGGGTTGGTGACTATGCGGATGCTATGACCTTTATTGATTTGTTTGAGTCGGGAAATGCGAACAACTCACCGCGGTATAGCAATCCGGCGTATGATCAACTCGTACATACCGCTAAAAATACTCCTGATCAGGCGGTACGGGTCAAAGCGATGCATGATGCCGAACAGATGTTATTTGAGGATGCAGTTATTATTCCGGTGTATTACTATAACAACTCGGTTTTGATCAAGGATAGTGTAAAAGGTGTTGTCAGGACTATCCTTGGTGTTATATATTTAAAAGAAGCCTATATCGAATAGAAGTTTAACCAGTGATTTCTATTTTACTTAAGGTAGCGGAAACAGCAAGGAATGGATATGATATCAAGGAGGCTTAGTGTGAATAATATTGAACAGATGCTTGAGTTGAAAAAATGGGCGGTTATTGGAGCCAATAATAATAAAGAAAAATTTGGGTGCAAGATATTTCGGTTTTTGCTGGATAACAGTGGATTTGATGTATCCCCGGTTAATCCGGGGCTGACGGAAGTTCTTGGCCACAAATGCTATGCGTCGCTGGCCGAGTTGCCGGAAACACCAGAGGTAGTTAATCTGGTTGTTCCGCCTAGAGTAGGGGAACAGATTGTCCGAGAATGTGCTGAACTGGGGATTAAGAATGTCTGGTTTCAGCCGGGAAGCGATGCGGCGGCGGTCGTCTCCTTGGCGAAAGAGCTTGGGTTGAATGTCGTTCAAGCTTGTGTTATGGTAGAACTCCGTAACCGAGTTTAACGATTTTTACAGACTATTATTAAGTATGAGGGGGATGACGATGGCGAACATAGTGGAGATTAATGATTCTAATTTCCATGAAGAAGTACTGGATGCTGATAAACCTGTTTTGGTAGATTTTTGGGCACCTTGGTGTGGTTATTGCGGGAAACTTGAACCAGTACTTGAAGATTTGGCAGATGAACTTGGCGACAAAGTTAAATTTGTTAAGTTGAATGTTGATAGTAATCGGGGTCTGGCCCAACAATACGAAGTAATGAGTCTGCCAACAATGATTTTATTTAAAGATGATGAACCAGTTGAACGGTTATTGGGATATATGCCGAAAACAACAATTTCGGCAAAAATTTCATCAAAGGTTTAATCGAAAATGCGGGCGCTTTTGCCCGCATTTTTCTTTATGTTAGGATGGCCCCTACTTTTTGAGGTATAAATGCTTTCTGCTTAGAATAGAAAGTAACATACTGCAAGCCAAGGAGGACGCGAATATGCGGCGTCAGATGCTGTTGGTGGGCAATCCAAATGTCGGGAAAAGTGTAATATTTAATCGTTTAACTGGAAGGTATGTTAATGTATCGAACTATCCGGGAACCACGGTTGAAGTGGCGAACGGTCAAAGTCGCATAGCCGGCCAGGATTATGAAGTTATTGATACGCCGGGAATGTATTCTTTGTCACCGCTTACGGCTGAAGAAGAGGTGACTAGACAGCTTTTATTTAGTAAAAATCCGGCGGTAGTGGTACAGGTTCTTGATGCGAAAAATATCCGGCGAATGCTGAATTTGACGCTGCAATTAATTGCAGCTGGATTACCGGTAGTTGTTGATCTTAATTTAATGGATGAAGCGAGACGACAAGGCGTAAGTGTAAATGTGCCGTTATTAGCCGAAGTACTTGGTGTTCCGGTAGTGGCGACGACGGCAGTAGAAAAAAATGGTTTACAGAGTTTGAAGCAAGCCATTGGAACTTACCGGTACCATAATGCGGATCGGTTTAAGTTCAGTGAGCCGATTGAACAAGCGGTAAGTGCTATTGTGGAAAAACTTACCCCCGAGTATATTGTTGCTAAACGAATGGTGGCCTTGTTATTGTTGGAAGATGATAAGGCGGTTAATAGTATGGTAGCGCGCGAGGCTGGTTATAACGCGATTGTTGAGATTATCAATACTTTAGCGGCGCAATATGCTGAGCCACTGGCGCTGACAATTGCTGTTGAACGGCAGAAAATAGTTGATGCACTAATCCGCGATGTCGTGGCTGCTGGCCAACTTCGCCGCCCACGGTTTTTCAGTAAACTTGACCGGCTGACCAGGGAGCCGCTTACGGGGGTGCCTATTTTAGCGGTAGTTTTATATTTTGGATTATATAAGATTGTTGGTGGCTTTGGAGCAGGAGTGTTGGTAGATTATATTAATGAAAACATTTTTGGGGTTGTGACACCGCTGGTTATGTATGCGGCGGACCAGTACTTGCCGTGGGCATGGATGAAGACATTATTAGTGGGGCAGTTTGGAATGTTTACCTTTGGTCTGCGTTACGCTGTTGCCATCATCTTGCCAGTGGTGGGAACATTTTTTATTGTTTTTGCAGTGCTGGAGGATTCGGGGTATTTACCGCGGTTAGCGATGCTGGTGGATGGTTTGTTTAAAAAGATTGGCCTCAATGGCCGGGCCGTTATTCCGATGGTGTTGGGGCTGGGCTGTGGGACAATGGCCGTCTTTGTTACTAGGACGTTGGAAACCAAACGGGAACGGATTTTGGCTACTTTTTTATTGTCGTTGGCTATTCCCTGTTCGGCGCAGCTTGGGGTGGTATTGGCGCTGCTTGCACATAGCAAGATGGCGCTATTTATGTGGACTGGTTACATTATGGTTGCGTTTGGGTTGGTCGGCTGGCTGGGCGCAAAAATTTTACCGGGGCGGCGCAGTCCGTTTTATATGGAATTACCACCCTTGCGCTGGCCCAGGCTTGGCAATGTAGTGATGAAGGCGTATACACGAATGACCTGGTATTTTGTAGAAATCATCCCAGTATTTATTTTGGTTAGCGGACTTTTGTGGTTTTGTGACCAAACGGGAGCGCTGACATATATTATAACAGCCGCACAGCCGATTATGGTTTCACTCGGTTTGCCGCCGGAGGCGGCGCAGACTTTTCTGCTGGGATTTTTCCGGCGGGATTATGGCGCGGCAGGTTTGTATGATTTAACTGGGCAGGGGCTATTGGATGATCGGCAGTTATTAGTAGCGGCGGTGACGCTAACACTATTTGTGCCATGTGTGGCGCAATTGATGGTTATGATAAAAGAGCAAGGCAGTGGAATTGCGATCACGATGATGACCCTCATTGCGCTGAGCGCCTGGTTGTCCGGTTGGCTGATGCTAAAGCTTTGTGGCCTGGTTTTTTTCTGAAGAAAGGTGGGGCGTTGTGTCTGAAAGGCTGTCATTAGCCTGTTTAACCACAGGGCAAAAAGCGAAGATATCCGGTATGCCAACCCACGCTGAAACTTTACGTAAACTTATGGTATTTGGTCTGCTGCCAGGGGGCGAGGTCGAAGTTTTGCAACATTCCCCTAGCTATGTTTTAGCAGTGGGAAACACATATTTGGCGTTGGACCAGGATATAGCAAAACTTATTTTTGTAGTTTTATGTTAAGTTGTATTCCATTCTGGAATACAACTTAATTTTTTCTAAAGTCAGGAACTGGTTTATTAGCTTTAGTTTCAATAAATAATACAAAAAAAATAATACAAAAAAAGACCGGGGCATAGACCCTGGCCTTTTTTGTTTAGGGGTAACAAATAACAAGGGGTTAGTGGCTTGAACTGTTTAAATTGCGTGAATGCTGGGGTTATGTGTCTAGATTGATGAGGAACTTTCTTCTCCCCAGAATAACAGAAGAAGTATGATGATTATGATGACAATAGCAATAGAGCCACCGCCACCCCCGCAACCGCAAAAGCGACCAAATCCCATACTAATGCCTCCTTCTAGTTTCATTACCTGTGTATCCTATGCATAGCGGTTACCATTTGCTACTGGAAAGAGCGGTCGTGTTTTTAGTGTTAATAGCAGGAACTGCTGGGACTGTGAGGTTTACAGTGATTGGCTGGTATGGTACAATTAATGCTAAGGTGGAGGCGTCGTTAGCTTGCACCTTTTATACTATACGTAATTAAAGAGGTGGTTTGATGGTGCAAAAAAGGTGGAAGATAATTGAAAGAAATATAGCAAAATATTTCTTTATTTTTTTAGGATCGATACTCGCGGCTATCGGGTTAGAAATATTTCTGGTTCCGAACCAAATTATTGACGGTGGTATTGTTGGGATTTCCATATTGCTTAGTTATATAACAAAATTGCCGTTAAGTGCGTTTATTGTAGTGCTTAATTTGCCGTTTTTGTATATTGGCTATAAGCAAATCGGTAAAACTTTTGCGATATCAACAATGATTGCCATTGCTTCACTTTCATATTGGGTTTCGGTTTTTATTCCAATTCCTGAGTTGACCAATGATTTTTTCCTGGCGGCCGTGTTTGGCGGAATTACGGTAGGGGTAGGAGTCGGTTTGATTATTCGTTATGGCGGCTCGACCGATGGTACAGAGATCATTGCGATTATTCTTGACAAAACGACAGGCTTCTCAGTCGGTGAAATTGTCATGTTTTTTAATTTATTTATTTTAGCCAGCGCCGGGTTTGTGTTTGGCTGGGATAAAGCAATGTATTCGTTGGTTGCTTATTTTATTGCCTATAAAATGATTGATATTACAGTAAGTGGTCTGGACGAATCCAAAGCGGTTATGATTGTTTCGGATCATTCGCTCAAAATTAGAGAAGTGCTTATCGCGCGATTAGGCCGTGGAGTAACAATATTGCATGGTGAAGGCGGCTGGTCAGGAGCGCCTAAAAAGGTGCTTTATTCCGTTGTTACCCGGCTTGAGATTGCCAAACTTAAGTCAATTGTTAATGAAATAGATGAAACAGCTTTTGTAGCGATAAATGATGTTCATGATGTGATGGGTGGACAAGTTAATAAAAAATCGATTCACTAAGCTAAAAAGGATATAAAAAGAGGCAAGGATCAATAATCCTGCCTCTTTTTATATCCTTTTTAGCAACCGCAGCCGCAACCGCAACCACCTTCAGATGCAGCAACTTTATTCAAATCAGCGATCAGTGCTTCCACGTCTATGCCGTGAGCCAGTGCGCCCTGTTCGATATTTTCATAGCGGGCGGCAGCGCACCCGAAACATCCCATGCCGTAGTTACGGAATACATCGGTAGTTTGTGGGTATTTCTGAACGACTTCAATGATTCCCATTTCTTTAGTGATAACCATTAGTTGTCCTCCTTTCAGGAAAAGTATAACAAATCAATAATATTATAGCATGGCAAGGATAATTTGTCATTGCAGTAGTTTTAAAAATAGTAAAAGAGCCCGTAATGATCTACGCTACAGCCAACGCTCATCCCTACATACCTATACGCAATCTTTCGACTACGCACAAGCATTACGCAACAAACGTTGACCTTTGCTCGACAACCAAGAGTACTTATGAAACCTACCGCAATCTCTCGACAACGATAGACCTCTAGAAGATTTCCGGACAATCTACGGAACCCTTGATAGTCTTAGCTCGACCATTACACATCCCTTTTGACCACACGACAACAGTTGGGCTGCCGTACAGCCTTACAAGACATATAATGATCTGCCCGCCGACCAATACCAAGCCGGGCCGACCTGATACTGATCTTTGGCCGACTGATACCCAACCTCAAGAAATCAGATACCAATCTTGGCTCGACCATTACGAACCCTTATGCTCATAGTATGTATTTTTTTTGGGGCATTATACAAAATCCTGCTGGCTATTTGATTTTTTTAGAGTTACAATACTAAGTATTGATAATATATATTTTTTTGGCTTTTAGGTGATGTAATGGGTGAAATTGCTTTTTCTATAGGACCAATTGCCTTTTATTGGTATGGTCTTATAACGGCGCTGGCAATAGTGGCGGCTGCCGGGATAACTGTTTGGCAGGCGAAGTTGTTTTTTGAACCGGTGTTGCCGATTGTTGATTTGTTCATTTTTACGGTACCGGTTTGTATTATTTTTGCCAGACTTAGCTTTGTTGTAATGGATTGGGAACTTTATAAGAACAATATGGTCGAAATACTGCGGCTGTGGCATGGTGGAATGTTTTTCGGCGGGGCACTTATCGGCTTTGCGGTTGCTTTTTACGTTTATACCCGTATATTTGGGTTGGCGTTTTGGCGGTTGGCAGATTTATTGGCACCTGGTGTGGCCCTAGGACAGGCGATTGGGCAATGGGCTAACCTGATGAATCAGGAAGCATTCGGCTTTCCAACTGCGTTACCCTGGGGAATTTATATTGACTTTTTATTACGCCCACTGGGTTATGAACAATTTGATTTTTTCCAGCCGTTATTTTTGTATGAATCAATTTGGAATATTGGTTTATTCATAGTATTAATGGGTTTTTCTTATTTAATGCTAAAAATTAAATGGCTAAAGCCCAAAGGCTTTTTGTTTTTGGGATATGCTTTCTTTTATGCGGTGGGTCATTTTTGTTTTGACACATTCCGATTGGATGGTCTGGCAACTGGCGTGGTTCATTCCAGTCAAATCATTTGTTTAGCGGTTGGGGCGGTTGTTGTAGTACTGACGGTTGGGCGGATTGTTGAAGCTAAATTTCGGTAAAGCTAGAACTAGACAAGGGAGGAGGCTGCTATGAGTCGGCGTCAGGTTGTTGTAAAATGTATTGCAGCTGTAATTCTTATATTGCTGTTGGCGGTGTCAGTTGCGGGAACAAGAGCGGTAGCGGGGCGGCAGTATCCTGCTGACAGGCTGACTGAGGTGCCAGTGCTTAACTATCACATGGTTGAAGACCTAAACATTTCATTGGCGCTTTCACCGGAGCAATTTGAAGAGCAGATACGTTATTTAGCTGAAAATGATTATCACACAATAACGCCGGATCAATTGCTTGATTATCTGGAGAATGGCACAAGTCTGCCGGATAAAGCCGTGATGATTACTTTTGATGATGGCTATCTGGACAATTATACCAAAGCGTATCCTATCCTCAAAAAGTATGGGTTTACAGCAACTATCTTTGTTGTTACCAGTATGGTGGGAACCGATCCGCGGTTTTTAACTTGGGACGAGATTCGGGAAATGCAGCAGAATGGGTTTGTTTTTGGTTCGCATACCGTAAATCATGTAGCGGTTACGACAATATCTTCTCAACAGGTGTTAACTGAATTGGTGGAATCGAGTAAAGTTATTGAAGCTGAGCTTGGTGCTAAACCAAAATATTTTGCTTATCCGACAGGGGCATATAATCGGCAAACAGCACAATTGGTAAAAACGGCCGGATATAAGGCTGCTTTTACTATCCGTTATGGGCGGGCTGGGGTCGAAAGTGATCATTTTGCGATTGAACGTATCCCAATTTTTCGAAGTGCAAAGACTTTTCGCAGTTTTTATTACCGATTGACGGCGGCACCGTTATTAGAACGGCTGGGAATCATTCGAAATTAATAACCAAAATAAAAAAAATCCTTCTAAAAATTGAAGGATTTTTTTATTTTGCCACGAACAGTACTAAAAGTGGTTCAAAGTGGTGCAAAGTGGATGGCTAAACCTAAAAGGTGGTGGTGACGCCGTGTTTATGGGGGAATATCTGCATACCCTAGATAATAAGGGGCGTCTTATTTTTCCCGCGAAATTTCGTGAAATGCTGGGAGAAGTTTTTGTAGCTACCAAAGGTTTGGACAATTGCTTATTTGTATATCCCCAGGCAGAGTGGGCTATTCTAGAAGAGAAGTTGAAAAAGTTACCGATTGCCAAACCTGAAGCCAGAGCCTTTGTCAGGTTTTTCTTTGCTGGTGCGGCTGAGGTTCAATGTGATAAACAAGGGCGGGTGCTATTGCCGCCTAATCTCCGGGAACATGCTTCTTTAGATAAGGATGCTATCGTGATCGGAGTGTCTAACCGGGTTGAAATTTGGGATAAAGCGGCTTGGGACGCATACAATAGCCAAATTGGCCCGGAAGTTACTAAGATAGCCGAAAATTTAGTAGACTTGGGGATTTAGGCGATGGATTTTGAACATGTAAGTGTACTTTTAGCCGAAACGCTTGACGCGCTGGTAACTAACCCGGAGGGAATTTATGTAGATTGTACATTGGGTGGTGGTGGACATGCATCGGCACTGGCGGCCCGGTTAAATTCTGATGGCTGGATTATTGGTCTTGACCAGGACCCAGCGGCGTTGGCGGCTGGAAAAGAACGGCTTCAACAAGCGCGTTGTCGGGTTGATGTGGTACATAGCAACTTCCAACACTTTACCAGGGTTTTGGATGAATTAGGTATTGATAAAGTCGATGGTGCTATTTTTGATTTGGGGGTTTCGTCGCATCAGTTGGATATTGCCGAACGTGGTTTTTCCTATATGCAGGAGGGGCCGCTGGATATGCGAATGAATCCGGCTCAGAAATTATCGGCGTATGAGGTTGTTAACGAATATAAAGAAGAAGAACTTGTTAAAATAATTTTTGGCTATGGTGAGGAACGTTGGGCAAAACGAATTGCCCGGGGGATTGTCCAGGCCAGAGCCGTCGGACCAATACAATCAACAACTGAATTGACTGAGATTATTAAACGGTGTATTCCTGCCGCTGCCAGGCGGGAGGGGCCGCATCCGGCCAAACGGACGTTTCAGGCTATTCGTATCGAGGTTAATAATGAATTAGGTATTCTTCGCGATGCTTTTATGGCGGTGGTTGACCGGCTGAAAGTTGGTGGCCGGATATGTATTATTACGTTCCACTCACTTGAGGATCGTATTGCTAAAAAGACATTGCAGGAGTTGGCCAAAGGGTGTATCTGTCCCCGCGATTTTCCGGTGTGTGTTTGTAATAATACTCCGAACATTAAAATTGTTAGTAAGCCGGTAGCCCCATCGCCGGCAGAACTTGAGGTTAATCCCCGTTCGCGCAGTGCCAAGTTGAGAGTGGCAGAGAAACTATAATCGGGCAGTATTTTGTTCTAATTTCCAGGGAGGGTAAATACTATGTTAGTAGAGCGCAAACAAGAATGGACTGAGCTCGCTGAGCAAGAGCCACAAAAACAACCTCAGTCTAACCGTCGCAAGCGGCCTCAGCCCAATTGGCAGCTTAGAAGTAAGTGCCTAAAATTGGTGGCGGTGGCTATTATGGCGGCAATGGTGGTTACTTTGCATAGCGAAGCTATGGTGCGATCTGGCTACAGTTTGGTTCAAATGAAGAAAGAAGCCGCAAAACTGGAAAAAGAAAACGATTTACTTCGTCTGGAGATCGCAAAACTTAAGTCACCGGAACGAGTTGCCAAAATTGCTACTAGTGAGCTAGGTTTGGTTAAACCTAAAAATGCATATTTTGCGGATGGTTATGCGCCGGGCGCTGCAACGCTAGCGCAGGAACCCGCAAAGAGTATGGTTGCGGCGAAAGTAAAAAATTAAGTTTTTGATTGTCGATGGGGGAGAAGCGTGTGACATCAGCTTCACATGTTACAATCAGAAAAAGGGCGGCATTGCTTTTCCTTTTTGTCACGGTAGTAATGCTGGGCCTTGTTGGTCGGTTAACCTATCTTCAGTTTATAAAAAGTGAGTGGCTTAGAGAAAATGCCACTGACCAGAGAGTGCGCGAGATACCGGTCGAGGCCAAGCGGGGAATTATTTATGACCGTAATGGCCGGGAACTGGCGGTAAGTGTAAACACCGAGTCGGTGTATGCCATACCTGCAGAAATTGTTAACGCCGACGAAACAGCAGCCAAATTGGCTGCTATTTTAACATTAGACGCTGATAAACTGTCGCTTAAACTGAAACGAAGACAATCGTTTACCTGGGTTAAACGTAAAATTACGGAATCTGAGGCGTTGGCGCTGAAAAACATTGATTTACCGGGGATTGGCTTGACCCAGGAAGGTCGCCGCCAATATCCGTATGACAATCTGGCTTCACATGTATTGGGGTTTACCGGGATTGACAGCCAAGGCCTTGATGGGGTGGAATTAACTTTTGATAGTTACCTAAAAGGGCACCCGGGGGGAATCGTTATTGAATATGATGCCCGGGGGCAGGAAATCCCATATGTGAGTCACCGGTATGTACCACCAGTCGATGGGCAAAATATCTACTTGACCATTGATGTGGTGATTCAGCAAATTGTCGAACGGGAATTGGATAAGGCCCTGCGTGAGACTCAGGCAAAGTCTGTATCGATAGTGGTAATTCAGCCTAAAACCGGCGAAATTTTGGCATTGGCGAATAAACCTGATTATAATCCTAATAACTTTGCCGAATATCCGCCGATACTGTGGCGTAATGGTGCGATATCGAACGCCTATGAACCTGGTTCAACTTTTAAAATTATTACTACGTCAGCGGCGTTAGGTGACAATGTCGTAACGCCTGAAGAAAAATTTTTTGATCCAGGCGAGGTTGAGGTACAGGGCCGCTTTATCCATTGTTGGAAGGCGGGCGGGCATGGCAGTCAGACTTTTACCCAAGTCGTGCAAAATTCTTGCAATGTAGGTTTTGTCAATGTCGGGCTAAGGCTGGGGGCGGAAGCGTTTTACCGTTATATTCAAGCCTTTGGGTTTGGCAGGGTTACTGGCATTGACCTTCCTGGCGAAGCTAAGGGAATTATCATTAATCAAGAGAAAGTTACGCCAATAAATATCGCTACAATGGCAATGGGGCAGAGCATTGCGGTTACTCCGATCCAGCTAATTTGTGCCGCCGGAGCGATAGCGAATGACGGCAATTTACTTAGACCGCAGATTGTCAGGGAAGTTAAAGAGAAAGATGGCAATGTTATTCGGCAGTTTCAGCCTGATAGTGTGGGAAATGCTATTAATGACAAAACTGCTCAAACGGTAAAAGGAATTTTGGAAAATGTTGTGGAAGAAGGATCTGGAAGAGGTGCCTCTGTTGAAGGCTTCCGAATTGCCGGCAAAACTGGGACGGCGCAAAAGGTAGGAAGCGGCGGTTATGTTGCTGGCAAATATGTGGCGTCTTTTGTTGGATTTGCTCCGGCTGATGATCCGGCATTCGCCATGTTGGTGATTATTGATGAACCGGTAGGTCCGTACTATGGTGGGGTTATCGCTGCCCCGGTGTTTAATGCGGTTGCCAAGGATATTTTTCAGTATATGAAACTGATTCCAACGGCTCAAAAAAACCCGGATCAAGTGGAACATCCGCATGTCATTGTGCCGGGAGTGATCAATCACCTGGTCGCTGATGCGGTGCAGGATTTGAAGAAAGTTCAACTTCAAGCCCGGGTTGAAGAAACTGGCGACCGGGTCGCGGATCAGGTGCCGAAGCCGGGAAGTCGTGTTCCGGAAGGATCTTTTGTTTTGCTTTATACTTTGACGCCGCGTTACGCGGTGGGCAATATTACGGTTCCTGATCTAACTGGTAAAAATGAACGGGAGACTGTGGACATTTTGGCAGAACTTGGCCTGTTCATCCAGCCTTTTGGACATGGAATCAACGCTGTTAATCAAAATCCTGCGCCAGGCAGTAAGGTGCCGCCAGGGACAACGGTAGTAGTTTTCTATGAATAATTGCTCCGGTTAATTTTGTAAACTATGGTAATAATATCAGTAGAATACCCAGGAGGGACGGCTATGGGCAAGAGTATACGTGAAATAATTTTGCAAATACCTCAAGCTGAGGTTCAGGGAGACTCTGATAAGTTAGTTACGACAATTACCCAGGATTCGCGTGCTGCTAAGCCTGGTGCATTATTTGTAGCATTAAGTGGTAGTAAGGTAGATGGACACGATTTTATCAATGCCGCTTGCGAGCAAGGTGCGGCGGCGGTGTTGGTAGAAAAGGAGGTTCAGACAAGGCCGGGCGTGACAGTGATAAAGGTTCCGGATACCAGGGCAGCTATGCTGGTCATTGCGCCGTATTTTTATGATTATCCCAGCCGGAAGTTGCGGCTGATTGGAATAACGGGTACGAATGGCAAGACCACGACTACCCATTTGCTAAGAGCCGTATTAATGCAAGCCGGTTTTCGCACCGGGCTTATTGGAACTATTCACAGTCTGATTGATCAGCGGGTTTTGCCGATGAAAAATACTACCCCGGATGTGATTGAATTGCAGGCACTGTTCGCTGAAATGGTGGCTGAACAGGTAGAGTACGCGATAATGGAAGTTTCCTCCCATGCGATTGCGTTAAGGCGGATAAGCGGCTGTGAGTTTGATGTAGCTGGATTTACGAATTTGACCAGAGATCATTTGGATTTTCATATTACTTTAGAAAATTATTGTCAGACTAAGGCTAATTTATTCGGTATGCTGGGAGCAGACGATTCAGTCAAAACAGGTAAGTCGGCAGTAGTAAATGTTGATGATCCTGCGGGCGAGGCAATGTTACAAAAGAGCAAAGGCAGTCGGACCATTACCTATGGTGTAAAGTGTCAGGCTGACATTATGGCTCAAAATATTAAAGTTCGATCCGATGGGGCGGCATTCCGGGTTATTGGGCCGTTTGGCGTAATAGATTTGGATTTAAAAATTACCGGGGTGTTTAATGTTTATAATGTATTAGCCGCTATTGGTATTGCTTGGGCTGAAGGCGTAAATATCAGCTCGATTAAGGCGGCGCTGGAGTCATTCACCAGCGTGCCGGGGCGGTTTGAATTGGTTGATGCCGGTCAGCCGTTTGCTGTAATTGTCGATTATGCCCACACCCCTGATGGACTGGAAAACATATTAAAGACAGCCCGGCAGATCGCGGAGAACCGGATTATTGTTGTGTTTGGCTGCGGCGGTGATCGGGATCGTACTAAGCGGCCAATTATGGGTAAGCTGGCGATGGAGTATGGGGATGTGGTAATTGCAACCTCAGATAATCCTCGCAGTGAGGATCCGTCCGGTATACTCCAGGAGATTGAAGTTGGACTAAAAGCTGGTCAGAATGGCGGCAAGGGTTATGAGATTGTTATTGACCGACGGGAGGCAATTACCAAGGCGTTAGGTATTGCAAACCCGGGCGATGTTGTAATTATTGCCGGGAAAGGCCATGAGACTTATCAGATTCTAAAAGATAGAACAATTGATTTTGATGACCGGGAAATAGCTCGGCAAATTATTTGGGAGATGAGGTAATGGCTGAGTTCACAATTAGTGAAGTAGTGGCGGCGACCGGCGGCAGCTTGGCGGGGGCGGCGTGTGCGAAGCCTTTCACCGGCGTTTCCACCGATACCCGGACGATTAAGCCGGGTAATTTGTTTATTGCGCTTAGCGGCGAAAATTTTGATGGCCATAATTTTATTAACCAGGCCGTTGCGCAAGGGGCTGGCGGGGTTATTATCAGTAAACAAGTTACTTTGAAATCCGAAAGTGTGGCTGTTATTACGGTTGGTGATACGCTCAAGGCTTTGCAGCAATTGGCTGGCTTTCATCGCCAGCGGTTTACGATTCCGGTAATTGCGATTACTGGGTCTAATGGGAAGACCACAACAAAAGATATGATTGCCACAATGTTGGCCGGTGATTTTAATGTTTTAAAAACTGAGGCTAACTATAATAATGATATTGGTTTGCCGCTAACACTGCTAAAGCTTACGCCGGAGCACCAAGTGGCTGTTGTGGAAATGGGCATGCGGGGCCGTGGCGAAATAAAACGGCTGGCGGAAATTGCGCGGCCAACGGTTGGAGTAATTACCAATGTTGGTGAAACTCATCTGGAACTTTTGGGAACGATAGAAAATATTGCTGCGGCTAAAGGTGAATTAATTGAGATGATTAGTCCCGGCGGTACGGCAATATTGAATACAGATATACCCTTGGTAAAAGGTATGACGGCTTTAACCCAGGGAAAAGTAGTACTATATGGGTTAAATTCAGGGGCTGCTGTGCGGGCCGTTAATATTCAGGCCAACAGTCAGGGGCTTAAGTTTGATTGCGTTTGTCCAGACGGTCAGGTTGCTGTGGTACTGGAGGTTGTCGGAAAACACAATATTTATAATGCCTTGGCGGCGGTTGCCGTTGGGCGGGAACTAGGACTTAACTTGAACAAAATCGCCGATGACCTAAAAAAATTTGTGGCTGGGTCAATGCGTTTACATATTGAAACCAAGGGCGAATATACCATTATCAATGATGCGTATAATGCCAGTCCTTTATCGATGCAGGCGGCGATTGAAACCTTGGCCACTGTCGCTAAAGGCCGGAAAGTAGCCGTACTTGGCGATATGCTGGAGCTAGGGGAGGCTGCGGTAGAGGCACATCGTCGTATTGGCAAAAAATTAGCGGCCGAAGGGGTTCAAGTGGTTATTACCCTAGGAGAACTGGCTCGAAACATTGCTAATGTGGCGCTAAAGGATCGCATCTCAGTTACGGTGGCCTGCAAGAATCATGAGGAAGCTAAAGAAGCGCTGAGTAAACTTATTCGGCCTGGTGATACTGTCTTGTTGAAGGGGTCACGAGGGATGCGGATGGAAAAAATCCTAGAAATATTTAAACCATAAATTTTGCTGTATTGTGTAACGGAGGGGTTTTTATGCAACTAACGCAGGAGTTATATTATGCTGCGGCTGTAGCTTTTTTTGTCGCTATTGCCTTGGGACCGGTAGTAATCCCGATCTTAAGACGGCTTAAGTTTAGGCAAAGTATTCGGGAAGAAGGTCCCAAGCGTCATTTGGCCAAAGCTGGAACACCCACAATGGGAGGGATTATTATTTTGGCGGCGCTGACGGTGTCAGTGCTATTCTTTGCCGGTAAAAATGCTGAGGTTTGGCTGGCGTTGTTTGTAACTTTAGGCCATGGCCTTATCGGCTTTTTGGATGATTTTATTAAAGTTGTACTTAAACGCAATTTAGGCCTTAAAGCTAAACAGAAACTTCTCGGTCAGATTATTATGGCGGTTGCGATGGCGTATATTGCCACGACATATTTTGGGCGGGGGACTGAAGTGTGGTTTCCAGTGATTAATATCACGCTTGATTTTGGGGCCTTGTATTATATCCTTATTTTTCTGGTGCTTGTCGGTACTACTAACGCGGTCAATTTAACGGATGGGTTGGATGGTCTGGCGGCTGGGACTGTTACGATTGCGGCGTTGGCTTATGCAATCATTGCGTTCAGTTTGGCTAAGTTACCGTTGGCGATATTTTGTGTGGCGCTTGCCGGTGCGACCTTAGGTTTTCTCCGATATAATGCGCACCCCGCAAGAATTTTTATGGGAGATACCGGATCGTTAGCTATTGGTGGAGCACTGGCGGCAGTGGCGGTTATGACAAAAACCGAACTGCTGTTAATTGTTGTCGGTGGTGTTTTTGTCATTGAAGCTTTGTCGGTGGTCATTCAGGTTGCTTCGTTTAAGTCTACCGGTAAGCGGGTTTTTAAAATGAGCCCGATTCATCATCATTTTGAGTTATCAGGCTGGTCGGAAACAAAAGTTGTTAAGGCTTTTTGGCTGGCTGGATTTTTATTTGCGATTGTTGCGTTGATTATACTTGTAGCTGGCAAGGGAGGTCTTGGCGTTGGAGTTTAAGGACAAAAAGATACTTGTATTGGGAGCAGGCATCAGTGGTATTGCTGTGTCTGGTATCCTCAAGGAATTGGGGGCTAGAGTTACGCTAAGTGATGCTAAGCGTGAGGAAGATATAAAACATGATTTAACGGGCATTGTTAATGCTGGTGTTGCGTTGGCTATGGGCCGTCAGGATGAATCTTTGCTGGAAGCCGTTAATTTGATAGTATTATCGCCGGGAATTTCGATATACAATCCGCTGGTGGAGTTAGCTAAGGAACGGGAAATTACCGTGATAAGCGAAGTTGAAGTAGCATATCAATTATGCCAGGCCCCGATTGTGGCGGTAACAGGAACTAACGGTAAAACGACCACTACAACATTGATTGGCGAAATGCTCAAGGCTGCCGGACTTGAAACAGTCGTTGGCGGTAATATCGGCTTGGCCTTGTCGGAGGAAGTACGAAGTGTCAAAAAAACAGGAGTAGCCGTAGCGGAAATTTCCAGTTTCCAATTGGAAGGAGTTCTAGAATTTAAGCCGCATGTGGCGGCAGTCTTAAATCTTACGCCCGATCATATTGACCGGCACCGTTCAATGGAAAACTATCAGTTAATGAAAGAACGCATTTTTACCAAGCAGACCGGGGATGATTATGTAATTCTAAATTACGATGATCTGGCTGTTCGGCATATGGGTGACCGGGCCCCATCTCAGGTGGTCTATTTCAGCCGGCTGAGGGATTTGCCGTCGGGTCTTTTTGTTCAAGACGGTGTAATAAAAGTTAGCTGGAATGGCGATGTCACGGAGATATTGCCGGTTGCGGATATTAAGATAAAAGGCGGCCATAACGTCGAAAATGCATTGGTTGCCTGTGGTTGTGCATATTTTATGGGGGTTACGGCTGAGGTTATGGCTGAAGTTCTTAGAAATTTCGGCGGGGTAGAGCATCGGATTGAGCCGGTAACTGAAGTTAATGGAGTTTGGTATTATAACGATTCAAAAGCTACAAATCCAGAGTCGGCAATAAAGGCGTTAGAGGCATTTGATGGTCATATTATTCTCATTGCGGGCGGCCGGGATAAAAACACTGATTTAACTGAGTTTATGACATTAGTTAAAGAAAAAGTCGATCATTTAATTTTGTTGGGCGAGGCTAAAACGCGATTTGCTGAGGCGGCTTGCGAGGCTGGAATCAAGTCTGTGCGGCAGGTGGATGATTTTGGGGCAGCTGTTAAGCTCGCCCGTAGTTTAGCTAAAGCACCGCAAGTGGTGCTTTTGTCTCCGGCATGTTCCAGCTATGATTTGTTTAATAACTATGAGGAACGGGGACAGGTCTTTAAAGAGATGGTACACCAGTTGCGGTAAGGAGGGGAATGGCTTGGCGGTAAGACCCAAATCTCCTGACTTTATCTTGTTTTTTGCAGTTGTGGTTCTTTTAGGTCTGGGTGTAGTCATGGTTTATAGCTCCAGTGCAGTTTCGGCTCAGGCCAACTATTCAGATAGCTTTTACTTTCTTAAACGCCAGCTCATTTGGTCGGTGCTGGGAATACTGGCGATGCTATTTACAATGCATGTGGATTATCATGTTTGGCGCAAACTTGCCAAACCGATAATGCTGGCTACGTTGGTTTTATTGGTGATGGTGCTTATTCCCGGTTTGGGGAAAGTGGTAAATGGCGCCCGGCGGTGGTTGGGGGTTGGGTCACTATATTTGCAGCCTTCGGAGATTGCCAAATTAAGCATGGTGCTGTTTAGTGCTGATAGCTTGGCCAAAAATCAGAATAAACTAGTGAGTTTTACCAAAGGACTGCTTCCTCAGCTATTAGGACTTTTGATTGTTTTTGGACTGATTTTAAAGGAGCCTGATCTTGGAACTGCATTAGCCATTGGCGGGACAATTTTTGTCTTATTGTTTACTGCTGGTGCGCAAGTATCACATCTTGTTTATCTAGGGTCAGTGGGAGTGGCGGGAATTGTTGCTGCAATTATTCTAGAACCTTATCGCTTAAAACGGCTGTTGGCGTTCAGCGATCCGTGGTCTGATCCTCTTGATACCGGGTATCATATTATTCAGTCGCTCTATGCCATTGGTTCGGGGGGCATGTTTGGGGTTGGGTTAGGACGGAGCCGGGAAAAGTTTCTTTATTTACCGGAGCCTCATACTGATTTTATTTTTGCTATTTTGGGTGAGGAACTTGGGTTTATCGGTACGGCTGTAGTAATTATTCTTTTTTTCCTGTTTGCTTGGCGGGGACTTAAAATTGCGATTGCTGCTCCGGATATATTTGGCAGTATGCTGGCGACAGGTTTGACAACGATGATTGTTGTGCAGGCGTTAATGAATATTGCAGTTGTTACTGCGTCAATGCCGGTTACCGGTATCCCGTTGCCATTTATTAGTTTTGGCGGTTCTGCGCTCATTTTTACGTTGACTGGTGTGGGGATATTGCTCAATATATCCCGCTATGTGGACTATAAATAAGGAGCCTTGTGTATGCGGATTATTATTTCTGGCGGTGGCACTGGCGGGCATATATATCCTGCGGTGACTATTGCAAAAGCTATTCAAGCCTTAGCTGCGGATAGTGAAATTTTATTTGTCGGAACTAAGCTTGGGATGGAAGCTGATATTGTGCCGAAGGAAGGGTTCAATTTTGCGGGGATAGAGTCGCGAGGGTTTGAACGTCATCTTTCTTTGGATACGGTGCGGACTGTGTTTACGACGATGAAGGGCCTGGGGCAGTCAATAGGTGTCGTCCGGCGGTTTAAACCGGATATTGTTATTGGCACTGGCGGGTATGTTTGTGGGCCGGTACTGCTTGCGGCGAGTCTAATGGGTATTCCGACAATGATTCAGGAACAAAATGTTATTCCGGGAGTTACTAATAAAATACTGTCCCGATTTGTAAAAAAGGTCGCGGTAGGTTATCCGGAAGCAGCTAAATTTTTTGGTAAGCAACAGGACAAGGTGGTCGTTACCGGCAATCCGGTTCGTCCGGATGTAATATCAGCTAACCGTAATGGGGGAATTAAGGAATTAGGGTTGGCTGATGACAAATTGACGATTTTGGTGGCTGGGGGGAGTCGCGGAGCGCGGGCGATAAATAAGGCCATGGTAGAAGTTTATCGTTCGCTAGCAGGCCGGAAAGATATCCAAGTATTGCATGCTACAGGACAAAGCGAGTATAATAATATGGTTGGTTTTTTGGAAGAGGCTGGTATAGATGTTGACAAAGCTGGAAATATTAGTGTTGTTCCCTACCTGTATAATATGCCGCAGGCTTTAGCCGTGGCTGATGTTGCAGTGTTTAGGGCCGGGGCTGTTGGCTTAGCTGAACTTACGGTCAGAGGAATACCGGCTGTACTTATTCCATATCCTTATGCCGCTGAAAACCATCAGGAATTTAATGCTAGGGTGTTAGAAAGCCATGGGGCGGCAATTGTCATTAAAGATTCTGAGTTAACTGGTGGCAGATTGGCTGAAGTTCTTGATAAGCTGGTGAATGACCGCGCAAGGCTTGGAGAAATGTCGGCATTAAGCAGGCAAATGGGACAGCCTGAAGCGGCGGCGACTATTGCACGCTTGGCGGCTAAACTCGCAGATTCACTATAGAGAGAATGTAACACCCTTGTCGCTTTGCGCATACAATAACATTGCGTTAGAAGGGCGCTGGCGGCAGGGAAGGGGGAGAATTAATTGCCTAATAATATTACTAAATTTCACTTCATTGGAATTGGCGGTGCTGGTATGAGCGCCATTGCCCAAGTCCTGCTGCAAAAAGGCTACACTGTGACGGGTTCTGATATTGCTAAGTCGGAAGTTGTCCACCGGCTGGAACGTCTTGGGGCCAAAATATTTATCGGTCATTGCCGGGAAAATATTGAAGGTGCTGAGGCGATTGTGGTATCGACAGCGATTGCTGCTGATAATCCGGAGGTGCTTGAAGCCCGGGCGCGAGGTATTAAGATATTTCATCGGTCGGATATAGTAGCAATGTTGCTTAATGCGGTTCAAGGCATTGCGGTAGCTGGGGCTCATGGAAAGACAACGACTACTTCGATTGTTGCCCTTATGCTGGAAAAAAACGGGATTGATCCAACGATTATTATTGGCGGGGATCTTGACTACTTAAACGGCAATGCTAAATTGGGCCATGGCAAATATTTGGTAGCGGAGGCCGATGAAAGCGATGGTTCTTTTGTTAAATTAGAACCATCTATCGCGATAGTCACCAATATTGAAAATGATCATATGGATCATTACGGTACAATGGAGGCCATTTTACAGGCATTTAAAACATTTTTGTCAAAGCTCGATCCGCAAACCGGTTTAGGTGTATTATGTTTTGATAATCACTATGTGAGAGATATTGCGGCTGAGGTTGATAGAAAAATTGTTTCTTATGCCCTCGATAATGAGGCCGACTATATGGCTAAGGACATTGTGGTACGCGGTACCACCACAACTTACAATGTATACCACAAAAACACCAATTTGGGCACTATTGAAATTAACGTTCCTGGGCGGCATAATGTGGCTAATTCACTGGCCGCAGTAGCTGTTGGGATGACAGTAGGTCTTAGTTTTCAGCAAATTGCTGAAGGGATTGCTGTCTTTAGGGGCGTTAAGCGGCGCTTCCAAACCAAGGGGCGGGTTGATGGAATCTGGGTTGTTGATGACTATGCTCACCACCCTACTGAAATAGCCACAACCCTTAAGGCAGCTCGTGGGGTAGCTCCTAAACGGCTTGTCTGTGCTTTTCAACCACATCGGTATACCCGTACCAAATTTTTGGCAAAAGAATTTGGCGGAGCATTTGGAGATGCGGATATTTTAATTCTCACTGATATTTATTCTGCAGGTGAAGAACCAATCGCAGGGATAAGCGGTGAGCTGATTAAGGAAGAAGTTGAGCGGCAGACCGGCAAGAAAGTGATGTATATTCCGGATAAAGCTAATGTTGCTCGCTATCTTGCTGAAATTGTTGAATCAGGAGATCTAGTGATGACGATGGGGGCTGGCAATATTTATCTTGCCGGCGAAGAATTGGTAGAAAAATTAGTAGAGAGATAATAAATTAGCAGAAATATTATTTTATGATTTGCGGGTGGTTGTACTTTTCTGGGAGGGAAGACGATGGAGAAATTTATCGTCAAAGGAGAAGTACAATTAAACGGTAATGTGAAGATTAACGGCGCAAAAAATGCGACGTTGCCGCTTATGGCGGCGACGCTTTTGTGCTCGGGCGTAAGCGTTCTTCATGGGGTGCCAAACTTGCGCGATATAGTCATGATGCAGGATATTATGACTATGCTTGGCGCAAAAATTACTCGTGAAGGCGATACGCTTAGTATTGACACTACCGGTGTTAGCAAGGCTGAAATACCGGAGCATCTTATGCGTGAAATGCGGGCCTCAGTTTTTTTAATGGGTCCGCTGCTGGGACGTTTTCGTAAAGTCCGCCTGTCACATCCGGGAGGATGTGACATTGGTCCAAGGCCAGTTGATTTACATATCAAGGCTTTGGAACGGATTGGAGCCATTGTTAATGACAAATTTGGCTATATTCAAGCTGAGGCTTTAGAACTTAGTGGCGGGGAAATTTATTTAGATTTTCCCAGTGTCGGGGCTACCGAGAATGCCATGATGGCGGCGTCGGTGGCTGACGGCACTACCATTATCCGCAATGCGGCGCGTGAACCCGAAATTTGGGATTTAGAATGTTTTCTCAATAAGATGGGAGCCAAAATCATTGGTGCTGGCAGTGATGCTGTTAGAGTAACTGGCGTAAAGCGTCTTAGTCCAGCGGAACATACCGTAATTCCTGACCGTATTGAAGCTGGGACGTTTATTCTGGCGGGAGCAATTACCGGTGGTGATGTCGTTGTAGAAAATGTCATACCTGAACATCTTTCGGCTGTTACTGACAAGTTGCGGGAAGTCGGCGTTAAAATAATTAACGGTGATAATTACATTAGAGTTCGGGCAGGTTCTTTTCGTGGCGTAGATATAAAGACATTGCCGTATCCGGGGTTTCCCACTGATTTGCAGGCACCGCTGTTAGCGATGTTAACGCTAGCTAGGGGAACAAGTATTATTACAGAAACTATTTTTGAAAATAGATTTAAACATGTTGATGAACTGGCACGTATGGGAGCTAAGATTAAGGTAGAAGGACGCACGGCGATAATTAGGGGTGTATCTAAACTCAGCGGGGCTCCGGTTGTCGTGCATGACCTTAGGGCTGGGGCCGCAATGGTTTTGGCTGCTCTGGCGGCTGAAGGTACTTCAGAAATTGAAAATGTCTTTCACATTGACAGGGGCTATGAAGCACTGGAAGTTCGGATACAAGGTCTTGGTGGTAATATTGTGCGGTGTGGTTCAAATTAAGGGGGACTGGTTTTGAAAAACAAGCGCATTGCTGTGCTTATGGGAGGGCCATCGGCGGAGCGGGAAGTGTCGCTTAATACCGGGAAGGCCATTCTGGGGGCGTTAAAAGAGAAAGGCTACAATGCAGTAGGTATTGATTTAGAACCACAGAATTTTGTAAAACAATTAGCTGGGATTGAGGTAGTTTTTAACGCCATTCACGGTAAATACGGTGAGGACGGAGTTATTCAAGGAGCTTTGGAGTTATTGGGTATTCCTTATACTGGATCCGGTGTCCTTGCGAGTGCAATAGCGATGGATAAGGGGATATCAAAACGCCTTTTCTTAGAGGCTAAAATAAGTACTCCAAAATCTTGTTATTATGCCAAAAGTGCTGCTGATAGCAATTTGTCAGAGGCTATTCTCGCTGAATTTGGCCTTCCGGTGGTTGTAAAACCAGTTACTCAAGGCTCGAGTATTGGGGTAGTTATTGTTGAGAAGCGAGATGATTTGCCAGCCGCTTTAACCGAGGCATTTGGTTATGGCGATATATTGATTGAAAAATTTATCGCTGGCCGTGAATTAACGGTAGCTGTTTTGGAAGCGGATGAACCGAAAGCGCTGCCGGTAATTGAAATAGTTCCGCACAACGGTCGCTATGACTATCAGTCTAAATATACTAAAGGTGCCACTGACTATATCGTGCCGGCTAAATTGGATGAAACTGTTGCTCAGCGGGTCAAGGCAGAGGCAGTAGCGGCGTTTAAAGTATTAGGCTGCCGCGGTATTGCCAGAATTGATGTTATGCTTGGCGATAATAATAATACTCCGTATGTGCTTGAAGCGAATTCTATTCCCGGTATGACTGCAACTAGTTTGGTGCCTAAAGCGGCGGCTGCCGCTGGAATAGCGTTCAATGACTTATGTGAAATGATCCTATTGAAGGCAACCTTGGATAGCAGTGCGATGTGATTTTTAGTAAAAAAATCGCCTGCCGGGATGGGTAATAACCCCATAGCTGTTAAGTAAACTAGACGCCTAGTGTACTAATTAATTGTACAATAGGCGTCTGGTTGCTTTAACAGCTTATATTTATTTAAATTGGTCGTATTTTTATGTTTATTTGGCTGTCAGGTTGGTGTATAATTACCTGGTGAAGGCGAAGTTAGTGGGAGTGAAAGATATGCGGACTTATGAACGGCAGGAAAGAACTTCGCGGCCTAAACGGTCAATTCAGACGTCTCGGGTCATTTTTTTATTGATTGTATTGATGATTCTTTTAGCGGCGTTTTTGTTTATCAACTCAAACTTCTTTCAAGTCGGGTCGGTAGTAATCGAGGACAATAAATATATGTTAGCGGATGATGTTTCCCGGGCCGCTGGTGTTCCGGAACGAATAAATATATTTAGGCTGGATACGGCTGAGATAAAAAGCCGTCTGTTGCGCGACCTTAGGATTAGTGAAGTAGAGGTTTTCCGACGTTTTCCGACGACTATTGTTATTAAAGTTAAAGAACGCACTCCGTTAGCATTGGTGGCCAGTTCATATGGTTTTGTCGAATTGGACAAGTCTGGGATGGTGCTGACTGCGTTTAAAAATATAAAACAAGTTAATGTACCGATTATAACCGGGATTAAGTTGGGTAATGTTTATATTGGTGATGCGGTTGAATCTGAACAAGTCAAACTTGTGCTGGAGTACTTGACGGCGCTGGATGAAGCTACGCTTAATGAACTTTCGGAAGTTAATATTAATTCTTCCGGAGAACTGACCGCTTATACGGTTCAGTCGGCAACTATCAGGCTGGGAGCGGGGGGGAGACTGGCAGAAAAGGCTAAAATGACTGGAGATATTCTTCAGGACATTGGAAATCGAAAAGCGGCAGTTGATTATATCGATTTAAATTATGCTTCACCATATATAAAATTCCGTCAATGAAGTGGAGTGGAGGAGAACAGTGGGACACATTAAACAGGGACAAATTGCAATAGCACTTGTCTGTGTGGTTTTAGGCATTATGTTAGCGGTGCAATATCGTACAACCCAGGATATCAGGTCGACAATTCCTTATCAACGGGTCGAGGATTTGGCGCAACGGCTTACTCAAACCGAGAAAGAACGGGATTCTTTAGCTAAAGAAGTTGAAAAACTGCGTAAGAATGCGAGTTCTGGGGAGATGAGTCATGAATTAGAATTGATAAAAATGGGGGCAGGTACAATCGCGCTTACCGGGCCGGGCGTAGTAGTTACCATTGATGACAGTAAGCGTCCGTCAAAACCGGGTGAAAATCCAAATTTATATCTCATTCATGATGATGATATATTAAAAGTAATTAATGAATTAAGGGCTGCCGGGGCTGAAGCTATTGCCGTAAATGACCAGCGGCTGATAGCGACTTCGGAGATTAGATGTGCAGGTCCCACGCTTTCGGTAAATAATGCGCATTATGCTCCACCATATGAAATTAGAGCAATTGGTGAAGCGCAAACAATGGAAAATGCGTTACGGCTTCGCGGCGGGGTGGCTGAGACTTTGCAATTCTGGGGTATTCAAGTGACGATTAAAACGGAGGATAAGGTTGATATTCCAGCGTATAAAGGGTCGTTCCGCTTTGATTATGCTAAGCCGGTGAATGGGGAGGTTAAGCAATGATACTGCCGATTTTCGGACTTATTATAGGAATTATTATCGGAATTTCTTTTCCCGGCAGTGTGCCTTCTGAATATGCTAAGTATATGTCGATTGCGGTATTAGCGTCGCTTGACTCGGTTTTTGGGGGACTAAGAGCTGGAACTGAGGATAAATTTGATAATATAGTATTTACCAGTGGATTTTTTACTAATGCGTTGCTTGCGGCCGGGCTGGTATATGTCGGCGACCGGTTAGGCATTGATCTTTATTATGTGGCACTGTTAGCCTTTGGACTTAGAGTGTTCCAGAACTTGGCAATAATCCGGCGATACTTTCTTAAAAAATAAGGCTGGCTGTTAAGGCCGCTGAAAAAGTAGCACTTTTATAGAACGGGATGATTTTGGACTTCCGCGGCAATTCGCCTTACTATGAAATTGTAGATTTTTAAAACGTTCTCATGGGGACGTTTTTTTGTTTTATGGAGAATATTGACCGATTGGATGTAGCTATATTAAATGGGCGCACAAAACCATGCTAGAATTAATATACTTATAAGTAGATAGTTATCACCAGGGAGATGGCTTGTTGGTAATGGAAAAAATGTATCGCTCGCCTGAAGTAAGAGCGCCGGGTTCGGCGGTAAAAAAAATGGAGCTAAGCTATGAATTTTATTGATGTTTATGAAAATGATTCGGGCAATTTAATCGATTTGCCAGTTGCTGCCACTTTAAGAGTAATATTGGAGGAGAATCCTTCAACAGGATATCGTTGGAAGGTGGAAGATCAAAGCAGCGGCTGTCTGGAAATGGTTTCCCATGAATTTTATATAAATAACGATCATATTGTGGGGGCGGGAGGCTTAGTAGTTTTTTACTTCCAACCGATGAAACCGGGACGGTGTACGCTATACTTAAAGCTGGGGCGACCTTGGGAAGGCGATAAAGCGATTACTAAGCGGTTTCGCATAGCTGTGTTTATCCGATAGAGGGACATTGCCTATCTAAATACAAAAGCCTGACAAATTTTTGTCAGGCTTAGTTTATCGTTGCCAATAGGCTAACGTTTGTTCTCGAATTACTGGCAGCAATTCATAGAGAGATTTGCCGGGGCAAAGGGTTAGGTTTAAATCGCGATGCCCAAGGAGGGTGGAGTCATCGGGAGATAAATTGTAAATATGGCACAGGGCGGCTATTAATTTTGCGGCTGATTCGAGTTGCGGGGTGGTAGGGGTTGCGTCTTCAAAGTTGCCAATGAGGTTAATCCCAATCGATTGGGCATTATAGTGCTGCGTATGGGCGCCTACCGCTTCGCGGGGACGGCCGCGTTCAATACTGCCGTCTTTATGAATGACATAATGATAACCAATCCCGGACCAACCATTAGCTAGATGCCAGCGATGGACTTCGGCAGCAGTTACCTCATCATTGGTTAGTCCGATATGGTGGATTACGAATAAAGTTGTTGCCTCACGAGTATCCAGCGGACCGAAGGTTAGATTAGTTTCTTTAATGGCTAAATCGGCTTCCTTTATTGCGGTTGGCGAGCTAAATGTTCCAATATCAACTTTTAAACGATAAGCCCCAAGAGAAAGAAGGCGTGGGATCAGGGCATAGCGCAATTCTGAGTAAGGGTTGTTGTCGTTTAAGCGAAAGCTAAGGCGGCAGTCCTGCTTTGTGATTTGTTTGATTTCAAGGCGTTTGACAAATTGATTGTTACAGGGGATATTTCCTGCTAATGGGCCAACTTTGGTATTTTTTAAGATAAAATCAATCTGTTGGGTAGACTGTTGCTCAATGATCTCACATTGAGCGGAAATGTAAAATTCAATGGAAAAATAGGTTTGGTTATCATTAGTCATAACGGTAGATCCCTTGCTGATATAGGTAATGGCCGGGGCTTGGCTGGCAGCTAAAGCGCTGCAGCTAGAAAGTAAGTTTTGTCCCAGCCATAAGGTTGAACATACGCCAAATGATTTTAATAAAAACTGTCTTCGCTTCATATAAATTCACCAATCTGCATAATTTATTGTTATCATTCAAAATTCCACATGAAAAATAGTTTTCCTGTAGTAAAAAAATAACAGGGCTGAGATATTAAAAATAGAACCGGTTAGCGTCTGCTGGCCGGTTCTATTTTGCTGATTTGCGGCTCTATGGTGGTATGTACTTAATGAAAGTCATAAAAAACATAAATATGGCAGAAAAATGGAAAAATTTATCTTAATGAAAAAGGAAATTTATAACATTAATGGAATTAATATATATAAAATTCAAATATATGTAATTACTGTAGCGGTATTCATTAGACTTCTTATCGAGGCAGCGATTGTTGATAATCTTGGTCTGAGCATATTAAAAGCTGCAGATAGAAGGGGGTAAAAAAGCAGAATTTTGTTAATTTTTTAAAAGCAATAAGGAGAAAGCGAAAGAAGGTTGGAAAATGAAAAAAAAGAAAATGAAAAAGCTCCTGATAGGAGGCGTGGCCACTGCGACCCTAATGGGGCTATCTCCGATATCCGCGTTTGCTGCGGATACAATGACTGCTACATATGATGGTGTTACTGTCGAATCAATGATTAAGGCCGTAGACTACTATAATGATGGCGGGACTTATACTTCTGATGGGGAGACTATAGATACTACGGTCGATAATACCTCTGCCGTTTATGCTGAAAACAGCGGCACCAATGTGACGCTATCAAATGTGACGATTACAAGCAGTGCAAATGATAGTACGGGGTATGATTGTGAATTAAACGGTGGCTCTGGGTTAACTGATGCCCTCGGGTCCCAGTATGGCCTTGACGCTGCGGTATATGCTAACGACGGTGGCACAATAACCATTACTGGTAACTCGTCAATAACTACCTCTGGCCTTATTGGGAACGCGGTATATGCCACTTATGGCGGTACAATCTATTTAACTGGTACCGCCGATAGCCCTATTACGATAACAACAAGCGGACTTAATGCTCATGGGGTGGATGTAACCTATGGTGGCACGACCTATCTTACTTATGTAGACATCACAACTACAGGCGCCCATGCCTCAGCGATTGCTACCGACTTTGGCGGCGGCACCGACTATGTCTATAATTGTACCGTAGATGCCGAGGGTACAAAATCAGCCGGGATTTACTCTTGCGGGTACAATGAAGGTTACATTTACGTTGAAGATTCAACGATTGTTTCTGCACTAGATGCTGGGGCGGCGGTAGCATCTGGCGGAAAACTTGAAGTTTACAACTCATCAATTACTGGGGTAAATGCGCTTAGTGTAATGTTTGGCGGCGACTCGGCAGAGGAGACTGATCCCATCATAATTGATGGCAGTTCACTAACATCAACCGGCGGGGCGGCTATTATCTGGAAAAATGGTAACAGTACTGTGACCTTGCAGAATGGGACGACAGTTACGGCCTCTAACGGTATTTTGGCGGAGGCGGGAGACTTCTTTGGTGATGACCCCAGCGAAGCGACTCTGGTTTTGAGCGATGAAACGTTAACCCAGGGCTACGAATTGCTTGCCGACAGCGGCAGCACGCTGGCAACTTACTTGGAAGACGGTACCACCTTTACCGGGTGGACAAGCGGCGATGTATCTATGGATATCGATTCCACCAGCACCTGGAATGTTAGCGCCGATTCAACTGTGACGAGTTTAACCAATAGCGGCGGTACGGTGAACCTGCTGTATTCTGACGGCACCTATTATACTCTTACCGACACCGGTAATTTATCCGGCAGCGGCACCTTTAAAATGAATGTTGATCTTAGCGATACCTCATTGCTCAACACAATTACAGTCGACGGAACTGCTAGTGGTACCTATGCAATATATTTTACTGGTCAAAACGCGGCTTACTTAGCAACAAACTCGCTTACCAGCCCAATAAAGGTACTTTCTACTGGAACTAGCACCGCAACGATTACCGGCGGTGGAGACTTTGGCGCTTATCGCTGGTCGATTGCTGCAGGATCAACCTTATCTTCCTCCTACAGCAGCTCTGACTATTATCTTTACAATACGTATACGCCATCTACCCCTGCCTACGCTGCCATTGACACTACCGCGTCTAACGTTGCCGCATGGTATGGTGAAATGAACGAGATTGCAAACCATATGAATGAACTGCGGGTGGCTAGCAAATATAACGATGATTTCTGGTCCCGTACGTATTCCAATAAATTCACCGTTAAACCTAATGGCGGCAAATCCTTTACTGAAGTAATGAGCGGTGTTGAAGTAGGTAAAGATAACGCCAGTTTCTTCGACGGCGGCAAGAAAGTAACCGGTTTTCTCGTTGGGGCAGGTAAGGCGGACAATTCCTTCAGTACTGGTGGCTCAGGCAGTGTCGATAGTTATTATGGTGCTGCTTACAGTAGCTGGATTAAAAACGATGGTTCTTACTTCGATCTCATCGGCAAATACAACTCCTTCAGCAACGACTTTTCCGCAACCCTATTAGGTGGTGAAATCACCGATACTGCCTCATACCACAGCAATAGCTTTGGGCTATCCGCACAAATTGGGAAACGCCTGGAAAAGGGCAACGGTGTTTTCATCGATCCACAGGCCTCGGTGACCGTCCTTCGGTCAAATTCGGCTGACTATACAAGTACAAATGGCCTGGCTGTTAGTTTACCGGCTAATACCTCAATGCAATTCAAGCTGGGAGGTACCTTCGGAAAGAAGACAACTGACAGCAATGGAGACAGCCGTCAGGTTTATGGCAAGTTAGCCTGGGTACAGAACTCCTCTAGCGACAGCAAAACCATCGTTGACGAGGCCTCTTTCGATTCCAACCTGAAAGGCAGTCAAGTAGTTACTGGGATAGGCTTTATTCAGGAAGTCGGCAGTCACGAAATCTATATCAATGTAGAAAAATCTTGGGGCAATGATCTTAACTACTATGGCGGCAACCTCGGTTACCGTTGGAAATTTTAAATAACGATTTTTGTAAGTTAAAAAAAAGACCTGTTTATCCTAAAGCGATCAACAAATCAAGAGGCGCACCGCTCTTACAAGAAAGAGGGTGTGCCTCTTAATAGTTAAGTAATAGGCCGTTAGTCCTAACTTGGCACTTGAAATTAGAGACCTGAGTCTCAAGGAATATTATGTACAAATAGGTAATTATGCCCATATAAGATTTAAAATGGTTCATTATATAAAAATTAACTTGTTTAAAATTTACGATACAATAGTTTATAGAATTATTGTCGGGAATACCATGTATAGCGAAAAAACTTTAGAGAGTAAGCCTGAAAGATTCCGTATTGAAGGTACAGATTCGGGAAAACCTGCACTTTTACGTAAGAGCGGAATGGAAAGGATTTAAAAGTGCCAATTGTTAATGAGGGATCTTACGAAACTCAGTTAGGATTAGAAGAAGAGGTCAGACTTTTCTTATTTAAAAAAAAGATATGTCCGTTATGTGGTGGATCCATGAGAAGGAAAAAAAAATTTGTTAGTACAAATGAAGAAAAGAACATCTTTTTTCATGCCCAATTCTATTTCAAAAAATATGATCTGCAATTATTCTACATATGTCATAAGTGCGAGAAGCTATATTTATTAACGGTGCGGCCTGAACTGATAAAGGAGAAGCTCGATTAGCCCCTAGTTGGGTGATTGTATTGACGATATAAAAAGCCAGAAGCGGCGGATTATCGCAGCTTCTGGCTTTTTACTTGTAAAGGTATTATTTATGGTTGATGAAACTTGCTAACGTAAAGGAAAATGCACGCCTCCAGGGCTAAACAATTAGTTTACAGAACTAATGTTTGGTTATATAATGAAATCAAACATTAGTTCTGTGGGAGGGATAGTAATGGCAGAAAAGACTACCGGGACTGAAATAGATAAGAAAAAGGCGCTTGACAAGGCGATGACTCAAATTGAAAAAGATTATGGTAAAGGCGCGATTATGAAATTGGGCGCAGCAGTTGCTAACATGAATATTGAAGTTATCCCGACGGGAGCGTTATCATTAGATATTGCTCTTGGTGTGGGTGGCATTCCTCGTGGCCGGATTGTTGAAATATACGGCCCGGAATCATCGGGTAAAACAACTGTTGCGTTGCACATAATTGCTCAAGCCCAGAAAAAAGGCGGGGTTGCCGCCTTTATTGATGCCGAGCATGCGCTTGATCCAACTTATGCTAAAGCTCTGGGGGTAAACATTGACGAATTACTTGTTTCTCAGCCGGACAATGGTGAACAAGCCTTAGAAATTGCGGCAGCTTTAGTTAATAGTAATGCAGTTGATGTAATTGTTGTTGATTCAGTAGCTGCGTTAGTACCTAAGGCAGAGATAGAGGGGGATATGGGCGACTCGTATGTTGGTTTGCAAGCTCGGCTAATGTCACAAGCGATGCGTAAATTAACGGGTATTGTCAGCAAGGCTCGAACGACTATTCTTTTTATCAATCAGCTTCGTGAAAAAGTCGGTGTTATGTTTGGAAGTCCGGAAGTAACTACTGGCGGTAGGGCGCTGAAGTTCTATTCATCGGTTCGGCTGGATGTCCGAAAAAGTGAAACCATAAAACAAGGAAATGATGTGGTTGGGACGCGCACCAGGGTTAAGGTAGTTAAAAATAAAGTTGCTCCGCCGTTCAAACAAGCTGAATTTGATATTATATATGGCCAAGGGATTTCTCACGAAGGAATTTTGGTTGATTTAGGTACAGAAATGGAAATCATCGAAAAAAGCGGTTCGTGGTATTCGTATGGTGAAAACCGTTTAGGACAAGGCCGGGAAAATGCAAAAGATATGTTGAAAGAACAGCCAGAAATCGCAAAACAAATCGAGGCAAAAATCCGGGAAATTATTAGTATGAACAAGGCAAAGCTGCAAGCAGGTGCAGATGCGTCAGATATACAGGAAGAAAGCCAAATAGTAAATTAATCCACCTTTCAATATAAAAGCCTGACGAATTTCGTCAGGCTTTTATATTTGGCGAAGAGGTTAGACGATGGGGTGGCTTGCTGGGGTAGGAAATATTTGGATAAACCAAGGCGCTGCCTAGTCCGGGTGGTGGTTAATTAATAAGTGAATTTTATCTTCGCTTTGACTTATTGGTAAGTAAGTTTTTGTTTTGGGGGGCTATCGGGAAAATAGGGAAGGATTTTGCTCACCTCCATGGAAAAATATAACAAACAATATTTGGTGAGGCTATACTATCAAACTGGTAAATGAATTTCGAGAAGAAGGATGAGGTTAGCGTGAAGCAAAAGACTTGGAGAAGAGTTGCCATAATCCTGTTGGTCGTAGCGAGTTGTATTTTTCCCTCTGTGATCATACTAGCTGAGGGGATGGGGGATAGCTCATTATCACAAGGGCGGCCATTACCGCCTGAACTTCAAAATTTGCCGACAATCGTGGCCGAAGCTTGGCTTGAGGTCGATCCCGATCCACAAAATACCGTGTTAGAGGGACCGGCCTTTGACAAAGGGGGGAATTTATACGTTTGTCGCAATTCACCAGCGTCGCCTGAGCAAAAGATCTTAAAAATCGCACCGGATAAAACTATTACGACTATTTGGCAAGGCAAGGCTGTTCCTACTGGGTTAGCCTTACATAAAGATGGCCGGTTATTTGCGGTTTGCTTAACCGGAGAAATTTTAATTATGCAACCGGACGGTACGATGCTGGAAACACTTACGCCGAAATATAATGGCTCGTCAATGGTTGGAAATGATTTAGTTTTTGACAAAGCCGGAAACTTATATTTTACAGATTTTAAGGGGCTTTTTACAAAACCGATTGGCGGAGTATATCGACTAGATGCCGCGGGAGGCTATACTAAAATCACGCAGATCATTAATAATTTAGCCTTGCCGAATGGGATATCGCTTTCGCCGAACGGTGATGTATTATGGGTTGCCGAACTTGGCCAAAATCAAATTCTTCGGGCCAAATTGACGGCTGAGGGGAACCTGGTCCCTTTTGCCGGGGTGGCAATTACTTATCGAAATACCGGCGATGATGAAACAGATTCAAACCGAGTAGACGCTGCTGGCAATTTGTATCAGGGAATGATGGGGGGCGGAAGAATCCTTGTTTTAAACAAGCATGGCGTTCCTGTTGCTAATATTGTTGTTCCCCGACGGGATGAAGATAGGAATATTATGACGCCGAACCTGGTGATAAAACCTGGAACTAATGAAGGATATATGATGGTTGCCGGGATTAAAGGAGAAGGAACCTGGATCTACAAGTTCACAGCCTTGGCCGAGGCGGAGCAACTGTATTCTCATCAATAAGGGGAGACACTAGAGTTTTCCCGAGCGCAATATTGCATATATTACCCATACAAACATTAGTATTGCAACCAAAAAACCAATTTCGACGCTGGGAAAGTGCCCTAAGATGGAGTATTGCCCCATTATCGATGAACTAATAATGATGCTCCCCATAATAATGCTAAACGCTAATAGAATTATACTTACGGCTAGGCGATTGCTGATTCGATCGAGATGGCTTAAAAAAAATTCCGTTTCAGCCAGAGCTATGTTTATATGAAACCGCCCCTGATTTACCAGGGTACCTAACTTTTTGACGTTTTTGGGAATATTGTTGAAAATATCGCCAAAATCAATTGCAGTTTTCCAGAGATATTCAGCAATTGCTTGAGGCTGGATTCTTTCTAATAATAGTTTTTCGCCAAAAGGCTCAACAAGATCAAAAATACTTAACTTAGGGTCAAGTTTTTTTACAATGCCTTCTACCGTCAGTAAGGCCTTGCCGACCAATACTAAGTCAGCGGGAATTCGTATCATATGTTTCTGGGCGATGAGAAAAAAATCGGTAATTGCTTCGCCAATACTGATTTTACTTAACGGGACGCCATAATAAGTATCGATTAAAAGATCAATATCATCTTGTACTTGCCGGAGATTTACTTGGGGTGGAACAATGCCGATTCGGAGCAGTGCTTTGACTAAATCATCGCTACTATTACGTTTAAGGCCAATCATAAGTGCAGACAAGCAATTTTTCATCTCGGGGCCAAGTCTTCCGACCATACCAAAATCTAAAAAACCAATAACCTCATTAGGTAGCACAATGACATTTCCCGGATGGGGGTCGCCGTGGAAAAATCCGCTGATAAAAATTTGCTGGAAAATCCCTTTAGCAAAGCGACTTGCGACCAAGAGAAGGTTAGAACCTTGCTGTGTAAGGATAGTACTTTGGTTGATCTTTACGCCTTGAAGAAATTCGGTTGTAAGGATTTTTTTTGTAGAGTAATCCCAATAGACCGTAGGAATATAATAATCCTTCTGATTTTTTAGCTGAATAGAAATTTTCTCGGTATTGCGGGCTTCGATAGTGTAGTCGAGTTCCTTACGAAGCGACTTGGCAAATTCATCGACCATATCAACAATCTGATAGCGTTTGGCCCAGGAAAACCGATTCTCAACAGTTACCGCTATCTCAAATAAAATTTCCAAGTCGGTTTGAATCGTGGCAGCAATGTCGGGGCGTTGGATTTTTACCGCTACTTTTTGTCCGGTTGTTAAAGTTGCCACATGAACCTGGCCAATTGAAGCCGCCGCTAAGGCCTGGGAATCAAAGTCCAGAAATAGTTCCTCAATGCTAGTGCCCAGTTCTTCGAGGATTAACCGTTGGACTTGTTCGTAGGGAAACGCCAATACTTCGTCCTGCAATTTTTCCAAGTGAACAATGATTTCTCGCGGTAAAATATCTGGTCTAGTACTGGCGATCTGACCTAACTTTATATAAGTAGGACCTAATTGCTGCAGGGCGAGTCGAATCCTTTCGCCAACATCGGTCGGGTTTTCGGAGGGTGGTTTTATCCATAGACGTTCATAATAAGGAAACTTTTGGACTAGATCCATTCCTTCGATAAGATAGCCAAACCCTTGGTTGGCTAACACCGTAGCAATCTCACGATAACGTTTTATATGCCGAAATTGTTTACCAAACATAGCGTTCTCCGATTTAGCGATAATTACATGAAGTAAAGTAAGCGAGCCTAGCGGTATAGACCCTGGTGAGCTATTGACAATAGTATAACTGATAATAGGTATTTTAATTAAGTTGTACGGCGGAGGCGTAATCCCTTGCTATCAGTTTTTCATTATACTTCTCAATAACTAAAGGGCTGTTGCACTAAGTAGAAATTTACCAGTCCTATTCCTGTTTGGGGAAAAATCAGCCAGCCCTAAGACTGATGCTCAAGATTTTAGTTTACGCCTATATGAATAGTATCTATTCTTCCCGCCAGATTGAGCTTGCCTGTAGACGCGATATCAATTTTATGTATCTGCTTGAAAATGCTACGTCACCAGATCATACAACCATTGCCCGATTTAGGTCGCTGCATTTTGCACCTTTTGCGATTCAGATCATGCCGCAGACTCCAATTAATTGTTTACTTAACTAAATGTGAAATATGCCGAGAAAACCAGCTAAGCCGTGTCGATACCTTGGTTGTCCCAACTTAACCTACGCATCTTATTGCAAAAAACAACTGGTCATATCATAAGCACCGAAATCATGGAGCAAATCACGAGGACGATACAGATATAAATCGGGGTTGAGAAGTTTATGTTTGTTTTCTAAAAGGCTTTATATATGGCATGAGTAGAGGAATATAATCTTTTGGAAAAAGTGAGATCGCAATTTCCGTAATTTCTGGAGGCGATTCTTGCATGCTGTTATCCATCCATAAAAGTAAGAAATTGTAAATTCCTCCTGCGTGGTAATATATTCGAAATTTTTCTTTTTGGTTAGAAATTTGATCGCAAAGTGTTTTTTCAAAATAGGCGTTAACGACTTCTAGAAGCAAATATGATAACCCATTTCTTTGGATAAGCAGCAACTGCGACTTATATCTGTAAAAATGACAAAAAATAATATTTAGGTAATTTTTAGAGTCGGTATACTTCGAGTCCTTGAACTCTGAAATATATGAAAACAGGATGTTTTCCAATGAGAACTTTAAAACAGCTTCTTTCGATGCGAAATTGCGATAGTATGTTGAGCGATTAACGCCTGCTTTTTTTGTAATCTCACTTATGGAAATGTCGTTATAATTTTTATTTACCATCAGTAATAGCAGCGCTTCAGAAATATATTCTTTTATCAATTGGGTAGAAACATTTTTCCTTTTCATTTAAGCAACAAACCTCCATGTTGTGTTGCAATTTAGGTATCATAAAGTTTTTGTTCTTGAATACTAAAAAATGTAGAAGTATAATTTAAGCAACAAATGTCGCTTAAATTATATAGCGGACTTGTAATTAAGTCAAAGGAGAAATGATATATGAACCTGATTTATAACGATTTGTACCAGTTTTCTATTCATATACCGCCTATGCAGTTTACCATTCATCAGTATCTACTCATGTGTGCTGACCCAATCCTTGTTTCAACAGGTACTATGCAGCAAGCAGAGCATATTTTGCCAGAGATAAAAAAATTGTTAAAAGGACAGACATTGAAATATATTCTTGTTTCACATATGGAATCGGATGAATGCGGCGGTCTCATCGCTTTTCAGAAAGAGTATCCTGACGTTATTACTGTTTGTTCTCAGCTTTGTGCAAGAGAATTGCCTGGCTTTGGCTATAATGGGAAAATACTCGCTAAAAAACAGGACGATTTGCTTGACGGAAACGGATTTTCTTTAAAATTCATTGATTATCCTTCTGAAGTTCATCTACAGAATGGCCTTGCCTTTTATGAAGAAAACAGCAAAATTTTCTTTAGTGGAGATTTGATGCTGCGTTTTGGTGATGCGGTCGGAAAAACCATGGATAGTTTCTGGAAGGAGGAAATTGCCGCCATTGACTTGGAACGCATTCCAAATGCTGAAAAGCTTGAAGTTTTGCAGAAAAGTTTGTTGCAACTTAATCCGGATTTAATCGCAGTAGGACATGGCTTTTGCATTAAGTGCAAATAATCATGATGAACATGAAAAAGGATGCACTTATATTTGAATCACCTTTGACAGAAGGTGTTATTCAGAAAAGAAAAAGCCAGTTTACAATGATTGTTGAAGTATGTGGGAAAATCCTCAGTTGCCATTGCCCGACCACGGGAAGAATCGGTAATCTTGATATAAGTGGCAGACCGTGCCTTTTATCCAAAAGCAGTGATCCTAATCGGAAAACACTGTATACGGTAGAGGCGATCTCCTTAAATCGGCCAGAAGATAAAAATAAATCTTGGATCGGTATTAATCAAAATGCCGCAAATCGTTATGTGGAACATTATCTTGTAAATGGTGGTTTTGAAGATATGGTCGGACAGGGTAATATAGTCCTTAGAGAACAATTTATCGGCATTTCAAAATTGGATTTTCTTGTTGGAAATACATATATTGAAGTGAAGACGCCGCTTCAGCATTTACAAATTGAGTATCCAGATTATATAAGAACAAAAAAGAACATGCCGTTTTCTTCAACAGCGCGTTTTGTAAAGCACATTACAGAGTTGACTAATAGCTTGCAGAACCATCAAAGAGCAATTCTATTAATTTGCTTTATTTACGACAACCCCGGTTTTCGAATAATTGAGAGAAGCATTAATTACGAACAGGTAAAAGAGGCGGTAAACAGAAGTACGAAAAAGGGAGTTGAATCGTGGCAGGCAAACTTCAAGATTAATCAGTCGGGTATAACTCTTGAGAAATATTTCAGATTAGATATTTAAAAATCTGTTAGCGGGAATGAGTCGGCATACACGGTTAGCGTTTTTTATTTGAAATAGCGTTAAGCTGCATACAGATGATCGTGAAAATGCGTATGAGCGTGGATATAGTAGTCAGTGGCAAACAGCGCGTAAGCAGTATCAGGAGTATTGCTTCTAGAAAGATTAAATTATGATGGTGTCACTCTCGACAATTGCCGTACGTCATATTATAATACATGTAAGATTTCTTACTTCTTACATGGAGACGATATTATGACCGAATATGATATGACGGTTAGCAGTAAAGGGCAATTCGTTTTGCCGAAGGAAGTTCGTGAAAAATTTAAGCTGTCGGCAGGCAGCAAGGTTAAACTTATAGTCGATGGAGAACAGATCATTATAAAGCCGCATACCGTAGCAGACCAACTACAAGACATTATTCGTGCTGATCTTGCTAAAGAAGGTAAGACTGTAAATGAAGATACTGTAAAAGAATATCAGGCAAAAATAGCACAAGCCGTAGACGCTCTTGTTGTTGAAGCTGATAGAGAATATAATGCTAAACAGTATATTACGTTAGCTCAGCTAAAAAAGGAAAACGCCGATGTATGAACTTATCATTCTTAATTCAGCGGCAAAAGAACTGCGAAAATTGGATAAACCCGTTCGGGAGAAGCTCATAAGAACCTTTGATAAATTAGCAGAAAATCCTTATATTGGTGAAATACTAAAAGGTGATTTGACAACAATCTATTCGTATCATTTGAAGGTATCAAAAGTTGAATATCGTATTGCTTACCAGATTAAATAGCAAGAAGTTGTTGTTATTGTAATGCAGATTGGAAGAAGAAAGAATTTCTATTCTGAACTAAAAAAACGGCTAAAATGAAAAACAGGCTAGTGTAATTCAGCCTGTTTTTGTTTTGTGATGACATGGGGGTACGGTTCTGATTTGTCACAAAAGTGATAGATGGATTATTGATTCGGCAAATCCAACGAGCAACCGGAGTAGCAAGGGGACGTGGCAAAAAGCTGATAAAGTAGGATCGACACTTTCGCAGTAAAATTCATAGAAGCAAGACGGTTGCGTCTTGTCTTACAAAAGATTGGCGATAAGCCAGTCTTTTTTGTTTGCAAGCCATTTCATCGCCATATATCCTGGATAGGTTGGCGGCAGAAT
>Ga0316604_10000121_pt1 | contig 125306 bp, 133 predicted proteins | sample OWC_soil_day20_C_FD_207650 | JGI IMG/M metagenome (GOLD analysis project Ga0316604, IMG submission 207650) | Wetland soil microbial communities from Old Woman Creek delta, Ohio, United States - OWC_soil_day20_CT | ecosystem: Environmental > Terrestrial > Soil > Wetlands | place: USA: Ohio... | reverse complement strand
TTTTGTGTAGAGTTTTTCATAGCAGTTTAATTTTACACCGAGAGGCAGGTTCTTCGGAACCCGCCTCTTGTATTTTTTTACAAAAAAAAGAAACTGTCCCAATTTTTCTTATTGAGACAGCCCCTTTGTTATTTTCTAAGATTCAGTTTTTCAAGGATAGAACGATAACGAGCAATATCATTATCGCGCAAATATCTCAATAAACGTCTACGTTGTCCGACCATTTTTAACAATCCGCGACGAGAATGATGATCTTTTTTGTGTTCCTTCAGATGCTCGGTAAGGTAACCGATCCGCTGAGATAAAATTGCAATTTGCACTTCCGGTGAACCGGTATCAGTTTCATGTGCGCGAAACTTTTCAATCAATTGCTGTTTGACTTCAGGAGTCAACATGAATATCCACCTCCTTTTGATTCTAATATCCCCACTAGCCAAGACAACCGTTGGAGATTCGGTAATCTGAGCCATGGTTCATAAAAAGAAACTATTTAAACCTACATCATTTTATCACATGCATAATTTGGTGTAAACAGCAAATTAAAAAAATTGCTTAATCTGATGATCTATGATTTTATCTGGCCGAAAAAAAATCTTTTGCCTTTATAATATCATGAGCAATTTGAGTTTGAAGTTCAGATGCAGATGAAAAAGTGATTTCTTTTCGTATTTGCTTTAAAAATAACACCGAAATAATGCAGCCATATAAATCAGCGGAAAAATCAAAAATAAACACTTCAATCCGACGATGCTGCCCTTTAAAGGTAGGGTTTTCGCCAACATTGGCTACCCCCTGATAAATACCGTGGCGTGTAAGAATTTCTACGGCATAGACGCCGTCACCCGGAGAAATAAGGCCTTCCTCAATTGATAAATTTGCAGTGGGATAACCCAAGTTCCGGCCACGACCGTCTCCGCTTACAACACGACCTTTTAATCGAAATGGACGGCCAAGATAAGCGGCGGCTTTTTCAACTTTTCCTTGCTGGATCAGCCGGCGAATGACTGTACTGCTAACCAAAACATCTTCGATATAAACGGCCGGATGGATCTCAACTGAAAATCCATATTGTTCACCAGCTTCACGCAGCATTTCCGGGTTGCCCCGGCCACGGTGACCAAAGCTGTAATTTGGCCCGACTTCAATATGAACAGGGTGTAATGTATTGATCAGAAGCTGGACAAATTTTTCCGGTGAAAGTTGAAGAATTTCCGGTGTGAATGGAATTAAAATTAAGGCATCAACACCAATACTTCGCAATAGTCGAATTTTGTCTTGAGCAGTTAATAATAAAGGTGGAGACCTTTTGGGATCAATGAGTGAGATTGGATGATTGCTGAAGGTAAAGACAGCACTCGCAACGCCTTTTTGACGTGCCAGCCGAACGGCTCTCATAATTACACTTTGATGTCCAATATGCAATCCATCAAAATTACCTAATGCAATCGATGTTTTTGGAAAAAAGGAATGAACCTTATCTAATTCGGTGAAGACTCTCATGACCATTCTCCTCATGAATGTAAATATAAGTAAATTTCCCAATAATAACTATATTTTATTCATTACTGTTCAATACTTTCAGTGGTTGATATTGTAGATTTTCAGCTGCTTTTTGAGCGATTCCCAGAAGTTGGTTTTTTGAATTGTAAAAACGAACCGGTATGTCTGCCGGACCTGTAATGTTAATTTGTTTGCCGTGGGAAAAATCCTGCTCTTGGGTTTCGCTTAACGTGATTGAAGGCATAAATTGAATGGCGCTATCGATCGGCAATAACGCTTGATCGCCTTTAGCAACGATTTCTTCCAGTGTTTGAGTCTGGTTCAGATCAAAACATCCAACACGGGTTCGAACTAAAAAGGACATAACAACTGGGCAATTCAATTTTTCCCCAATATCACTGCAAAGGGTCCGAATATAGGTTCCCTTGGAACATGTTACATCAAATAAAAAAACAGTATCTGTCTGATGCAGCAAGGAAATGTCATAAATCGTAACCGATCTGGATTTCCGATCGATCACAATTCCTTCACGTGCATATTCGTATAGTTTTTTCCCGTCTATCTTGACTGCAGAATACATAGGCGGAATTTGCATGCTGTTCCCTTTAAATGATTGCAATATACTAAGCAATTGATCTGATTCTGGCAAAACACAGAGAGCAGATCGAATAAGATTACCCATGTCATCGCCGGTATCTGTTTCACGGCCTACGGTCAGTTCAACACGATATGATTTGTCAAAGTTAGCGGCATATTCGATGAGACGCGTTGCCTGGCCGATATAGACAGGCAATACGCCGGCAGCTGCCGGATCCAAGGTTCCGGCATGGCCTACCCGTTTAACCTTAAATTGACGCCGAATAAAAGCCACCACATCATGCGAAGTCATACCGGGTGGTTTCAATACATTAATAATCCCCTGCGTCATTGTTGTTTACCTTCTAACTGTATCGCTGCTGCCGTTAAAATCTGTTTTTTTACTTCGTCAATATTTCCATGGATCGAACAACCGGCAGCCCTTTGATGCCCGCCTCCGCCAAAAGTCTGCGCAACTTGATTTACATCAGCCCCATGCGAACGCAAACTGACTCTGATCATATCATGATCAGTAATTTTATACATGATAGCAATTTCAACGCCAGCGATACTGCGAATATAATTAATAAAAAGGTCTGTACTGCTAATGTTTTTGACTAATGTTTCCGTGGTAAGCGTAATAGAAGCTATTCGGCCGTCAGGCGATAATTCAAGAGTAGACAAAACATCGCGAAGAGCCGTCAAATCATCAAGTGTAATTTTTTCCAAGTTTTCAGAAATTTCATTCGGCCTTGCCCCACGTTCAACAAGCAGCGAGGCACGCTGCAAAGTATTGGGGGTTGTATTGGCATAACGAAAAAAACCGCAATCCGTAACAATAGCCGTATATAAACATACGGCTATTTCGCAAGTAATTTCCGCATTTGCCAATATAAGCAATTGAAAAATTATTTCTCCGGTTGCTGCAGCTTGACTATCAATAAGACAAAAATCAGCAGTCCTGTTATTGGACGAATGATGATCAATATTAAGGATTGGAACTTGCATCGAAGCCAAAGTTTCCCCAATACGGGAGAGATCTGGGTTGGTATCCAAAACAATCAACAAATCGTAGTTCTTATCAAAAATGAACTCCTTTGCATAGACAATCGTTTGGATGCCTGGCAGAAAATAAAACAGCTTGGGGACTTCGTCTTCAATTGCAAGTACTACTTCTTTTCCTAACGAGATTAAATAATGGGATAATCCCAGCATGGATCCTAAACTGTCGCCGTCAGGACGAATGTGAGATGTGATGATTATTTTATTTGCATCTGTGATTTTTCCCAGGGCTTGAATTGTAGAAACTTCCATCGTTATGATTTCTTTTCCTCTTCCTTGATTTGTTGCAGCAATTCTTGAATGCGCGCACTATAATTTAATGATTCATCCAAATGCAAGGTTAATTCTGGCGCGACCCTTAAACGTATTCGTCTGCTGATTTCCGAACGCATAAAACCCAATGCGCTTTGCAATCCGGCCCAGGTAGCTTCTTTTTGATCATCTGATCCATAAAGGCTGATATAAATGGCAGCACTGCTTAAATCGCCGGTAACCTCAACATGCGTAACCGTCACGAAGCCAATACGAGGGTCTTTAATTTCACCGGTTACCAACATTTTACTAATTTCCTGTTTAATGAATTCTTGTACTTTCTCTACCCGCAGCTGACTCATATTCACCCCTCCACCAAGGATCAACTACTCCTCTTGATTTCCTCCATTGTGAATGCTTCGATAATATCTCCTTCTTTGATATCACGGAACTTTTCAATGGTTATTCCGCATTCATATCCAGCGGCGACTTCCTTCACCTCGTCCTTAAAACGGCGCAATGATTCGATTTTTCCTTCTTGTATTACAATTCCATTACGAATGATCCGCAAATCAGAAGAATTTAAAATTTTTCCCTCTAATACATAAGAGCCAGCAACAATACCTTTAGGAATATTGATAATTTGCCGAACTTCAACACGTCCTTGTATGACTTCCTTGAATTTTGGCGCCAGCATTCCGGTGATCGCTGCCTGTATATCATTGATCGCGTCATAAATTACTCGATAGGTTCGAATATCAATGTTCTCTGCTTCTGACATTTTCCGCGCATTGGAATCCGGTCTTACATTAAAACCGATGATCAGAGCATTTGAAGCTGCTGCCAGCATTACGTCCGATTCATTGATTGCACCGGCACCGGAATGTACAATATTAACCCGAACTTCCTCGTTTTTCAAGTTCAGCAAGGATTGAGTCAATGCTTCGATCGAACCCTGTACGTCGGCTTTTAGTACGATATTGATTTCTTTCAGTTTACCTTCTTTGATTTGGCTAAAGATATCTTCAAGCGAAACCTTTTGTGAAGGTTTCATTTCATCAGTGCGTTTTTTTGCAACCCGTTTTTCAGCAACGGCCCGTGCGACTTTTTCATCTACGGCTTCCAAAATATCTCCGGCCATAGGCACATCAGAAAGACCCAGGACTTCAACCGGAGTAGATGGTTCCGCTTTTTTGACTTTATCGCCGCGTTCATTGATCATTGCTCTGACTTTGCCGAAAGCGGTGCCGGCAATGATGCTATCCCCAACCCGTAACGTTCCCTTCTGGACTAAAACAGTAGCTACAGGACCACGGCCTTTATCTAGCTGTGCTTCAATGATTGTTCCAAATGCATGGCGATTAGGGTTAGCTTTTAATTCTTGCATTTCGGCAACCAGCAAAATCATTTCCAAAAGATCAGTAATACCAGTTTTTGCATAAGCTGAAACCGGAACCATAATTGTATCGCCGCCCCAATCCTCGGGGAGCAGTCCATAATCGCCCAGTTGCTGTTTTACCCGGTCAGGATTGGCACCCGGTCGATCCATCTTATTAATAGCAACAATAATGGGGACTTTCGCAGATTTGGCATGATTTATTGCTTCTATCGTCTGCGGCATGACGCCATCATCGGCAGCAACAACTAATATGGCAATATCAGTTACTTGCGCTCCCCGGGCACGCATAGCAGTAAATGCTTCGTGGCCGGGAGTGTCAAGAAATACGATTTTTTTACCTTGATAATTCACTTGATAAGCGCCGATATGTTGTGTGATTCCACCAGCTTCATGAGACGTTACATTTGCTTGGCGAATTGCATCCAACAAAGATGTTTTACCATGGTCAACATGTCCCATTACGGTAACAACCGGAGGACGGTAAATTAATGTTTTAGGATCGTCAACAATTTCCGGTATTTCAGTCGGATCTTCTTCTGGAGGAAGCTCTTCTACTGCCGTACCGAAATCATTGGCTAATATGGTTGCAGTATCGATATCTACTTCTTGGTTGATTGTAGCCATAATACCAAGGGCCATAAGTTTTTTAATAATTTCACTGACTTCACGACAAAGCTTACTGGCCAAATCTTTAACAGTGATTGGTCCGCCTAGTTTAATGAGCTTTGGTTTTGCAGCATCCATGGCGGCTGCTGACGACGGCGTATGTTGTCCACCGAAAGAACGGTGTCCTGGGCGTCCGGATGATGCTCCAGGACGGGCATTGCGATTTCCAGATCCTACATTTTTTGATCCTGAACCTGTCTGAGGGCGTTGTCGCGAATAATCTTTATTCGGACGCGATTTATCGGCTTGCGTACCGGATGGTGCAGTGCGAACAAATTGATTGGGCCGTCCGCCGGTTGCCGTTTGAGCAGGTGCAGAAACAGGAGCAGGACCACGACCAACCGGTCGCGATTGCTGCGCTGCTGGTTGTCCATTTCCTGCATTTCGGTAAGGTGGCCGAGATTGGAATGCAGGCTTTGCTGGTCCAGAACTTGTGGCTGGTCCAGAACTTGTGGCTGGTCCACGTTGAGCTGGTCTTGGTTGGTTTTGATTTGGACGTTGGGAAAAATTTCCCCGTTGTTGTTCCGGTTGCGAAAAAGGTTGGCGAGTCTGAGGTTGTTGACCCTGGGTGGAGACCGGTCCTCTCGGATAATGCTGTTGCGAACGATTTTGCTGACTTGGGGTCGATTGTTGCGGACGTGTTTCAGCAGGACGAACTTTCGGTTCATCCTGTGGTTTTATAGGCGAAGTTTTTGGAACCGCACTTTCTTCATTACCCGTTTTTCGTGCGAACGTTCGATCGATGATTGCTTTTTCCGGATCATCAATACTACTCATATGATTTTTGGCAACAACGTTGTTACGCGCCAATATGTCAATAATCACCTTACTTGTTGTATTAAATTCTTTCGCTAACTCATATATTCTATATTTTGACATTGATCCACCCCCAAAATTCAATCTTGTTCAACATAATTCTTACATAGTTAATAGCTTAAGGATTGCTTTGTTAAATCCTGTATCTGTCACAGCCAAGGCAGCCCGGCTTATTTTTCCTATGCTCACTCCCAACTGGTCTTTTGTCAATAGAATGAAAATAGGAGTTGAATAATATGCTGCCATGTCTTGATAATTTTTTTTTGTACTTTCCGAAGCATCAGCAGCAACTAGCAACAATTTGGCAGATCGGTTTCTAATCGCTTTTTCAACAGCCATTTCGCCCGAAACTATTTTCCCTGCTTTTTGCGCTAATCCCAGCAATGATAAAAGCCGTTCATCGTTCATCATTTCATAATTGTAAGACGAAGTTGCTCGTAAACCGTGGAAGAAACGCTTTGCTTTAATGCACGCTCCAGCCTTTTTTCCTTGAAAGCTTTGGAAAAGCATTCAGGATCCCTGCATACATAAGCGCCACGGCCAGGTTGTTTTCCAATCTGGTCCCATATAATTTCTCCGGCCGGCGTTCGAACAATTCGCAATAATTCCTTTTTGTTTTTCATTTCCTGGCATCCTACACACATACGTAATGGAATTTTTTTTTGCTTTACCATGACATTTCTCCTATATTGCGGCTTGCGCTTGCGTTTCGCTCTTAATGTCAATTTTCCATCCTGTAAGTTTAGCCGCTAATCGGGCATTTTGGCCTTCTTTCCCAATAGCAAGAGATAACTGATAGTCAGGTACGATAACTTTCGATGTTTTATCAGTTTCGTTAATTGTTACCGAAACAACTTTAGCGGGGCTGAGTGCACCACCAATATATTTATCAGCATCCACGTTCCACTTAATGATATCAATTTTTTCCCCTTTGAGCTCGTTGACAATGGTCTGTACCCGTGAGCCCTTATGGCCTACACAAGCTCCTACCGGGTCAACGTTTTCATCTTTTGAGTATACGGCTATTTTAGAGCGCAACCCTGGTTCCCGGGCAACTGATTTAATTTCGACAATTCCGTCATGGATTTCCGGAACTTCTAATTCAAATAGCCGCTTTAAAAGTCCGGGATGGGTCCGGGAAACTAAAATTTGCGGTCCTTTGGTAGTCTTTTTTACTTCGATTATATACGTTTTCAAACGATCGCCGAAGCGATACGTTTCTCCTGGAATTTGTTCGGAAGGCGTTAAAATCGCTTCCGCCTTTCCTAGATCAATATACACATTTTTTTGTTCAATTCTTTGTACTAATCCGGTCACAATATCACTTTCGCGGTTCGAGAATTCATCATAAATAATACCTCGTTCCGCTTCGCGAATGCGTTGTACGACCACTTGTTTAGCAGTTTGTGCAGCGATACGTCCAAAATTCTTCGGAGTAACTTCTAAATCCACAACATCGCCCAATTCGTAACGAATATCAATTTCACGCGCATCCTGCAAAGAAATTTCTGTACGAGTATCCTTTGGCGCTTCTACAATTGTTTTGCAAGCATAGACATGAATTTCTCCGGAATGCCTGTCGAGCGACACACGAACGTTTTGTGCAGAGCTAAAATTCCTTTTATAGGCGGAAATCAATGCCGCCTCAATGGCATCATAGAGAACTTCAGGCGCAATCCCCTTTTCTTTGCCCAGTTGCTCAAATGCCTGTACAAATTCCATATTCACTAACAATTCCTCCTATTTCATTTGTAACAAAGTTTATTTTAAAATTCCAGATATAAGCGCACTTGTGAAACGGTTTCCCTCGGAATGATTATTTTTTCACCGTTTTTCTCCAACAGTATCTGATTGTTTTCAAGGCCAAGTAATGTGCCCACAATCGATTTTTCTCCGTTGAATGCACTATAAAAGTGAACGGTTACTTTGTTGCCTATCTGTTGGTTGAAATCGCGATCTTTTTTTAAAGGACGTTCAAGTCCTGGCGAAGAAACCTCCAAATAATAACTGTCTTTTATAGGATCAAGCTCGTCGAGCTTTTTTTCAAGTTTTGTGCTGACATCCTGACAATCTTCAATCTCTATGCCGCCTTCTTTATCCAAGAAAACCCTCAAATACCAGTCATGCTCTTTTACATATTCCACATCAACCAATACTAGATTTGTATTGGCAATAATTTCAGTAACTAATTTTTCAACCAGTAGCTCAATATCTTTTTTTAACATATAAACACCACCTTTCATCACCATAAAATAACTAGTTTAATAATAAGAGAATGAGCCTAGGTATATCGTTTCGCAACCTAGGCGTTCCTATCTGAATGCCCAAACCGATTGTATCGGCATGATTAGATTAATAAGATGAAAGAGTGGGTTGTATACCCACTCTTAACCGCTAACACAATTCGTCTTATAACATTGTAGCACGTTCAGCCATGCTTTACAATAGAAAGAGGATTGAAACCTACAGTAAAAAGTGCATGACAATAACATTCGTTTCGACTTTTGTTAAAGCTCGTGTCTTGGACGTCAGCCAAATAATTGCATTTGTGCAGTTTCCGGAAGATGGTCCAAACACCCGTGTCCTCTTAAAATATCGATTACTGTCTTGGAAGCGCGTCCCCGCATTCGCAGATCATCAATAGATGAAAAGGGATTTTCCTGGCGGGCGGCTACGATGTTTGCAGCGGCCGAAGCTCCTAATCCCTGCAATGAGGCCAATGGCGGCAAAAGAGAATTTTGCTCCGGCGTAATAATAAAACGGTTGGCATCCGAAGTATCCAGGTTAACACGTTGAAAGGTTAAACCCCGCAAATACATTTCTAACGCAACTTCGCAGATCGTCTGCAACGATTTTTCTTTTGCACTGAGAGTGTTTCCTCTTTGGTCAAACTCCTTGAGTTTTTCTTTAAGGACGTCGATGCCTTGGACAATAATATCAGCATCAAATTCAGTAGCCCGGATGCTGAAATAGGCGGCGTAAAAAGCCATTGGAAGATGAACTTTACAATACGCGATACGAAAAGCCATCATCACATATGCGACAGCGTGAGCTTTCGGAAACATATATTTAATTTTTTGACAGGAATCGATATACCATTCTGGAACTTGGTTTTCCCTCATTCTGGCGCAATCATCCGGTTTGATCCCTTTCCCTTTTCGAACACATTCCATGATTTTAAAAGCCAATTGAGGTTCCACACCTTTATGAATTAAATACATCATAATATCATCACGGGCAGAGATTGCTTCTGAAAGTTGAGCTGTTCCGTTTTTTATTAAATCCTGAGCATTATTCAACCATACATCCGTACCATGGGAAAAACCACTGATACGCACTAACTCACTAAATTTTGTTGGTTTAGTATCTTCCAGCATTTGTCTGACAAATTTTGTTCCGAATTCCGGTATCCCAAAGGTTCCGACCGGACTGCCAAGGTTTTTTGCGGAGATATTCAAGGCGTCAGGCGAAAGGAACAGACTCAATGTTGCCGGATCATCCAAGGGGATTGTTTTCGCATCAATACCGGTCAAATCTTCTAACATTTTAATAACTGTCGGATCATCGTGACCAAGAATGTCTAATTTAACCAATCTGCTGCTTATTGAGTGATAGTCAAAATGGGTTGTAATGGTTGCAGAATTTTTATCGTCAGCTGGACGTTGAATTGGTGTAAAATGATGGACATCCATATCCCGGGGAACAACCATGATTCCGCCAGGATGTTGGCCAGTCGTTCGTTTCACACCTGAACAGCCATTAATCAGTTTTGTGAACTGCGCATTCCTAGGCTCCTGCCCTTTATCCGCAAAATAGTTTTTTACAAATCCATAAGCCGTTTTGTCAGCAATCGTTGCGATCGTGCCGGCACGAAAAACATTATCTTTTCCAAATAATTCTTCAGTGTATTTATGTGCAGTCGGCTGATATTCGCCGGAAAAATTCAAATCAATATCAGGAACTTTATCACCGTGAAAGCCCATGAAGACGGCAAATGGAATATCATGGCCATCCTTAATTTGTTGTGTATGGCAATGAGGACACGCTTTATCAGGTAAATCAAAACCACTGCCATAACTGCCGTCGGTAACGAATTCGGTAGTTTTGCAGGCTGGACAGCGCCAATGGGGTGCCAATGGATTAACCTCGGTAATGCCAGTCATTGTCGCTACAAAAGAAGAGCCTACCGAACCACGGGATCCGACCAAAAAACCATCATCAAGAGATTTTTTGACCAATTTATGAGCAATGAGGTACAACACAGCAAAACCATTATTAATGATGGAGTTTAATTCCATTTGCAAGCGGTCAGATACAATCTGCGGCAATGGATCTCCATATAAATGCTGAGCCCGTTCATTAGCCATAGTACGAATTTGATTTTCTGCACCTGGGATTTTAGGGGAATATAATTTTTCATCAGGAATTGGCTTAATCGACTCAATACGGTCATTGATTTTACGCGAATTGGAAATAACAATTTCATGCGCTTTATTTGCGCCTAAATACGAAAACTCAGCAAGCATTTCTTCTGTTGTGCGAAAGTATAATGGCGGTTGATGGTCTGCATCCGCGAATCCTTTGCCAGCCATAAGTATGCGTCGGTATACTTCATCCTCCGGTTCTAAAAAATGAACATCACAGGTAGCAACAACTGGCTTATTAAGATGCTCGCCCAGTTCACACACTTTGCGGTTGATGTTGCGCAGAGCTTCTTCGTTCTCAACTTTTCCTTCGCGTACTAAAAATGCATTATTCGCGATAGGCTGAATTTCAAGATAATCATAAAAACTGGCTATTTGCAATAATTCTTCAGTCTTGTCACCTTGAAGAATTGCCTGAATTAATTCACCCGCTTCACAGGCAGACCCCAATAATAAACCTTCCCGATACTCAGCGACAACGTGTTTCGGCAACCTGGGCGTCCGGTGATAGTAATTCAGATGCGACAACGACACCATTCGGTATAAATTACGCAGACCGACGTTGTTGCATGCTAAAAGAATAATATGCCGGGCATGATTAATGTCATCTGTAAAAAGATATGCTTCCATCCCATAAATAATTTTAATGCCGGCTTTACAGGCCGTTTCGTGAGCTTCAGGAAATGCTTGAACTACTCCATGATCGGTAATTGCCACTGCTGGGTGTCCCCACTTCGCTGCAGTGGTAATTAACTTTTTAACAGACGCGACTGAATCCATAGAACTCATTCGGGTGTGAGCGTGCAATTCCACTCGTGGCGTTTTTGCCGTATCAATCCGTTCGTCTTTTTGCAAGCGGCATATGCTATCAGGGTACATCACGTATTCATTAGAAAACTTATCGTATTTTACAAGGCCTTTTACTTTTACAAACATACCGATATTTATGGCTTCCGATAGTTTTTGGCAATCCTCTTTCTTATCAATAAACAATTTACAGCTAATCCCGTCTGTCGTATCTACAACATCGAAGGATAACAGTGAACGGCCTGAACGAAGATCTCGCGGTTCGATAGCAACAACTTCACCGGAAATCACTACATCACGATTTTCATCTTGCACCGTATTAATTAGCTGGGGGTCTGCTTTGATGTTTCGTCCAAAGATAACCGGCTTAACTGCAGGAGTTTTGGGAGTTTCCGCAGTACAGCCTTGCAGAGCTTCCAAATACTCGTCGGTTAAAAAATCATTACTTGAAATATCTTCAGGAACTGTTTTGGCAGTTGTAAAATAAACGTTACCCTCAAAGCCGTATTTTTCTTGCAATCGCGTTTTTATCGTATTGACAATTCCTTTTTGCGTTAATACTTCCAGTGAAAGATCGCTATGAGTTTCAATGATCAAATTTTGTTCCTCAAGACGGCGGCAGGAGCTCAGCAATATTTGTTTTGTCGTTTCATTATCGTTTGCAATGCATTGGACAAAGTTAGACCAATTTTCCTTAAGCAGAGTGGTAATATCATATACACAGGAAACAAAAGAAACAGCCGATAAGCCGCAATTAGTGCAAAGTTGCTGTTCGGCAATTTTCCATACTTGCGCCGGAACTGGTTGGCGAACCTCAATGAAGATTTCCCATGCAGCTTCAGTTGGATTAATCTGGACTTTCGTAACGGTCGCATTTTGAATGATTTCCTTGTATTCGTCCGCAATCGGCAGTTGAGCTGCAAAAGAACAAAAGTTATCTGTAGTTGTCGGTATAATACAATATTTGTGCATGTTCATTTCTCCCCAAAACAGCATTGGATAAATTTTTTAAAAAAATTTATCCAATGACCATAACGAAAACTCCATTTGAATTAAGTCTTACTTTATAATGATTTCAGCAGATTTTGAATTTCAGAAACATAGTTCTCCAGGCTAAGGAAAATGACTTCACCTGTACGGCGAACTTTCACTTCAAAAACTTGTTCTTGTAATGTTTTCGGGCCGATTACAATTTTCAATGGATAACCAATAAGGTCAGCATCTTTGAATTTTACCCCGGCGCGTTCATTCCGATCATCCAGGATCGCTTCTACATTTTCCTGGTTTAACGCCTTACAGACTGTCTCCGCTAACTGCATTTGGGCTTCATCTTTCGAGTTAATTGGGATAATGACGGTATGATAAGGCGCAATCGGCACCGGCCAAATAATGCCATGTTCATCATTATGCTGTTCAATTGCAGCTGCCATTGTACGGCTGACACCAATTCCATAACAACCCATGACCATCGGAGTTTCTTTTCCTTTTTCGTCCAGATAAGTGGCCTGCAATGCCTGGCTATATTTTGTATGCAGCTTGAAAACTTGACCTACTTCAATGCCCCGTGCCATTTTAACGGGATGACCGCAATGCGGACAAGGGTCATTTTCCTGGATTAATCGAATGTCAATAACCTTGTTAGGCTTAAAATCCCGGCTGGGGTTGACATGAATATAATGCTTGTCAGGGAGATTTGCGCCGCAAACCGCATTATACATTTCCATTACAGTGCTATCCGCAACAATCATGACCTCCTGTAATCCAATGGGACCAATAAACCCAGCAGCACTCTGCATTGCTTCTGCTATCGCCTCTTCATTAGCCAATGTTAAGTCTATACATCCAAGTGCATTAATCAGTTTAATTTCGTTGACTTCATGATCACCCCGGACTAAGGCAATAACTAATCCATTTTCATTTTGATAAGCCATCGCTTTAATTGTTTTTTGCGGAGCAATGTTCAAGTAAGCGCTTATCGCCTCAATTGTCTTCATTTTAGGGGTGTCTATTATATCCAGGGGCAACATTTCTTCTTGTTGTGGGACAATAGTGTGAAGCTCAGCTTTTTCAACATTTGCGCCGTAATCACAAGCTGGGCAATAGACAATAGAAGCTTCGCCCGATTCAGCAATCACCATAAACTCATGAGATCCGCTTCCGCCTATGGCGCCAGAATCGGCTTCGACCGGACGGAAATTTAGGCCGCAACGCGTAAAGACATTAGTATACGCAGTATACATTTTGTTATAATTGGCCGTAAGGCCAGCTTCGTCACGATCAAAAGAATAAGCGTCTTTCATAATGAATTCTCTGCCGCGCATTAGACCAAACCGTGGGCGTATTTCATCGCGATATTTGTTTTGAATTTGATAAAGCGTCAATGGAAGCTGCCTGTAGGAACGAACATCACCGCGCACAAGAGTGGTGATCATTTCTTCATGCGTAGGCCCTAAACAGAAATTTCGTTTATGCCGGTCACAAAGACGAAACATTTCATCCCCATATACATCCCAACGGCCAGTTTCCTGCCAAATTTCCGCAGGTTGAATAATTGGCATGAGCAATTCTTGTGCATCTATTTCATTCATTTCTTCACGAACAATCGCTTCGATTTTTTTTAAAATCCGTAAAGCAAGAGGCAAATAGGAGTAAATTCCTCCTGCAGCCTTGCGTATCATACCAGCACGAAGCATTAACTGATGACTGGGAATTTCGGCTTCAGCAGGTGTTTCGCGTAGTGTAGGCGCATACAAACGTGATACTCGCATCATATTAATTGTCCTCCTCAGACAGTTTATCTATTTCAGATAGCAATAACGGTAATAGTTCATTTTCAGGCACTTTACAAATAACTTCACCTTTGCGAAATAGCAGACCTTCCCCTTTGCCGCCGGCAATACCGATATCTGCTTCCCGGGCTTCCCCCGGTCCATTTACAACACAACCCATTACGGCTACTTGGATCGGTTTGTGTACCGTAGCAAGTTTTTTCTCCACCTCGGCAGCTAACGACGGTAAATCAATATTGCAACGTCCGCAGGTTGGACAGGAAATAATTGTTGGACCATATTCTTTCAAACCCAATGCTTTTAATATCTGGTTTCCAACTTTTACTTCTTCGACGGGATCGCCGGTTAAGGAAACACGTATTGTATCACCAATACCTTGCGCTAAAAGCGCGCCGATGCCAACTGCTGACTTAATGGTGCCGGAACTGACCGTTCCTGCTTCCGTAATCCCCAAATGAAGCGGATAATCAACTGTAGAAGACATGAGGCGGTAAGAAGCGATTGTTAATGGCACGTTATGAGCTTTTAAAGAAATTTTGATATCATAAAAATTTAGTTTTTCCAGCAAGCGTACGTGTCCAAGTGCGCTTTCCACCAATGCTTCCGGAGTCGGATGGCCTCCGTGTTTGGCTAATATATGTTTATCTAAGGATCCGGCATTAACGCCTATTCGGATTGGAATGGATTTCTTTTTTGCTGCGCGAACAACAGCGGCTACCTGATCCGGATCCCCAATATTTCCAGGATTTAGCCGCAAGCCATCGACTCCGCGTTCCAGGGCTTCAAGAGCCAATCGATAGTCGAAGTGAATATCTGCAATAAGCGGAATGGAAATTCCGTCCTTAATTTTGTCAATAGCTTGTGCAGAAGTCATATCCGGCACTGCCACCCGGACGATGTCGCAGCCAACCGCCTCTAATCGTTTAATTTGGGCAATGGTTGCCTGGATTTCATCCGTTTTTGTATTGGTCATCGACTGTACGGTGATGGCCGATAAACCGCCTACAGCCATCGCACCAAGGTGCAGCAACCGTGTCTTCTTTCTCTCCATTATTATTTTCCACCTGCTTTTATAATAGTTTAAGCCTCGCAATATCTTTAAATGTCGCTAAAAACATGAGTAACATCAGCAAAATAAAACCAATCATCTGTATGATCCTCATTTTTTGCGCACTCATTGGTTTGCCACGAACTCCTTCAATAGCAAGTGCAACAAGATGACCGCCATCAAGCATGGGAACTGGTAGAAGATTGATAATTCCCAAGTTCAGACTAAGAAAAGCCGCAAATTGAAATAAAGGAACTAAGCCCATTTGCGCTACTTCCCCGGTCATTTGCGCCACCCCTATTGGTCCGGCCACATCAGCGGCGATTTTGCCAGTGATCATTTGTCCAAGACTGACGACCATCCCGCCCATTATTGAAATGGTTCTGTTGACAGCCAGGCTTATCGATTCAAAAGCACCTGGATCATAATGATCAATTTTCGGCATTACACCAATAATTGCTTTATTCGCTTTTTCATCAAATTCAGGTACGACTGTCGTTTCTACTATGACGCCATTCCGTAAAATACGAACGGCAAGTTGCTTGTCCGGGTTATTTTGAATAGTGCTCACAAAGTCCTTCCAACTCTCTGTTGAATTTCCGTTTATGGTTAGGACCTGATCACCAGTTAAAAGACCTGCACGAGCTGCCGGTTTATCCGCAAATATTTTCCCCAATATTGGTTCTTGGGATGGGGTATCTATTCCCGCTGCAAAAAAAATAGAAGCAAACAATATAATCGGGAGTAAGAAATTCATTACTGATCCAGCAACAATAACTGCCATTCGTGCCCAAATTGGTTTCACACAAAATGATTTTTCGTCGTGTTCCTCTTCGGGGTCCATTCCGGCAATCTTGTTGAAGCCTCCTAATGGAACTGCACGGAGCGAATAAAGAGTTTCACCGTATTTTCGCCCGACAACCTTAGGACCAAAACCAATAGCAAATTCATCGACACGCATACCTACCATTTTTGCAACAATAAAATGTCCGAACTCATGTACAAAGACTAATAAACCAAAAACAAGAATGGTCGCCACGATTGTTATTGACAAAGAGAGTTCACCTGCCTGTTATTTTTCTTTACATCCAATTAGGAATGCATATCATGGATTAGTTCTTCAGCATATTTTCGGGCCCACGCATCAGCAGCAATAATGTCCCCAAAAGTAGGGCGACTTATTGTTGTATGCTTTTCCATTGTAACATGAATTAAGCTGGTAATATCTAAAAAACGTATTTTATCGGCCAAAAAACTTGCGACGGCAACTTCATTGGCCGCATTGAAAACACAAGGCAGTGTGCCACCGGTTCTCCCTGCGCGAAAAGCCATTTGCAAAGCCGGAAAAGCAATATTATCCGGAGGATAAAACGAGAGTGGCTGCATTTGTGTCAAATCCAGTCTTGGAAATGTCGAAGGATTACGATCCGGAAACGTAAATGCATATTGTATAGGGAGTCTCATATCCGGCATGCCGAGTTGAGCTATGATCGCACCATCCGAGTATTCAACCATGGAATGAACAATGCTTTGTGGATGAATAACTACGTCAATTTGGTCATAATCAACTGAAAACAACCATTTAGCCTCAATTACTTCCAAACCTTTATTAACCATTGTTGAGGAATCAATTGTAATTTTTTTTCCCATGGACCAATTCGGGTGTTTTAGACAGTCAATGACTGTAACTTTTTCTAATTGTTCTCTGGTAAAACCCTTAAAAGGGCCTCCAGAAGCAGTCAGGATAATACGGCTTATATTTTGCCGACGCTCGCCTTGCAAGCATTGTAAAATCGCACTGTGTTCGCTGTCTACCGGCAGAATGGACACATTCTTTTCAGCTGCTAGCGAAGTGACCAATTCTCCGGCGGCAACCAGAGTTTCTTTGTTGGCTAATGCGATCGTTTTTCCTGCATTTATTGCGGCCAAAGTTGGTTCCAAACCGGCAAATCCTACAAGAGATGTCAATACTGTATTCGTTTTCGTTTGCGTAGCAGCAGCCAGCAAACCTTCCTGTCCACATAAAATGGTTGTCTGCCCTTTATAACGCCGCACGAGTCTGTCTGCAGATTGTTTATCAACAAGAACAGCAATTTGTGGTTTGAAAAATTCAATTTGTTCCTCTAACAAAACATCATTTTGATAAGCAGCTAAGGCACTAACTGAAAATTGATGTTGATTTGCAGCAATCACTTCGAGGGCCTGAGTACCAATAGAACCGGTACTACCGAGAATTGCTATGTTTTGCATCTTGATTTCCCTCCTCCGTGCATCAAAAACTATAAAAGCACATTGAAATAAATGTAATAATAGACCACAGGTACTGCAAACATAACGCTGTCAAAGCGATCCAATACGCCGCCATGGCCTGGTAAAAGGCGGCCTGAGTCTTTTACCCCGGTAAATCGTTTAAGAGCTGATTCTACAAGGTCACCAGCCGGAGCAGCTATCCCTACTAATACTCCAACAATAAACAGATGAAAAAGCGGCAGATGGAATAGTAAGCCAATACAAATAACCCCGCAAATACTGCCAATTAAGCCGCCTGCTGCGCCCTCAACTGTTTTTGCCGGACTAATAACCGGACATAATTTGTGTTTGCCCAAAAATGTACCGACGAAATAGCCAAAAGTATCGCTGGCCCATGTACCGATAAAAGGCAGCCAAAGATAAGCAGCACCTTGCGGAATAAACCCAAAGAATGTTGCTATTTGTTGATTTTGATCCAATATGCGCAGCATCAAGAAATGTGAAAAGGGTAAGCCGATATAAAGAAAACCCATAATTGTATATGCAGCGCTTGCTATCGTAAAAGAGCCGCTGCCAAATACAACACGCGCCATCACAGACAGAATGACTGCCGTGATGATCATTGTAAATTCCTGAACATTTCCTTGCCAAGCACAGCCAAGAAGAAAAACAATGCCAATAATTCCGATATAATGCGATACCGGAATTTGTTTGCGTTTTAACATTGCTGAAAACTCTTTCCATGCAATAAGAGCCAATAATAAAATCATAACGAAAAATAACCATTGGCCATAGTTAATGACATAAACAGCTAACGGCACGCCTAAAACAGCCGTTAATACACGTTTTCCCAGCATAAAACACCTACTTTGATTTTTTCAATCCGCCAAACCGTCTTTCACGATGTTGAAAATCGCGGACTGCCTGAATAAAAAGTTCTGAGGTAAAATCGGGCCAATTTGTTGTGGTAAACCAAAATTCCGTGTACGCCAATTGCCACAATAAAAAATTGCTAATTCGCAAATCTCCGCTAGGGCGAATTAAAAGATCAGGGTCGGGTAGATCAGCGGTGTACAAGTTTCTGGCAATCGTTTGGTCGGAAATATCTTCCATTTTAATTTGACCGTCAATAACGTCTTGTGCTATCAATTTCACAGCACGCGTGATTTCAGCCCGGCTTCCATAATTAATAGCCAAGTTCAGAACAAGACCGGTGTTATCTTTTGTACGTTGTGTAGCTTTGGCAATCGTAGTTTGTAGTTCTGGCGCTAGAACGCCGGTTTCTCCGCTAAAACGAATCAGAACATTGTTACTCTGAAGATTTGCAATCTCATTTTCCAATGCTTCTATAAATAATCTCATGAGAAAACTAACTTCGTCAGAAGGCCGATTCCAATTTTCTGTGGAAAATGCATAGGCTGTTAAAACTTTAACGCCAATATCTGAAGCTGTTTTTACTATTTTTTTTAACGACTCCACACCGGCTCTATGTCCCATAGTACGAGGAAGTCCGCGTTTTTGCGCCCATCGCCCATTTCCGTCCATAATAATTGCCACGTGCTGAGGTATTTTTGCCGGATCCAGGCCGTCATTGTTTTGAATTGTACCAGAGGACTTCGGTTGCTTATTACCGAACAACTTTTTCCACATTGCCAGACCTCCCGCTACTTCAGTTGGAAAAGCAAACCCCCTCTCGCGAGGGGGTTCCGTTTATGGAGCTTTAATAGCACCAACAGGGCAAACCGCCGCACAGGCACTGCATGAACATATTCGTCTTCGAAAACACGAATTTTGAAGTTTTCGAAGCCTTCATGATATTTTTTTCATTTTAGATGCCGCAATAAGATGATAAACACCATCATCTGAAATTAACTGTCTAATTACATAAAGGCAGGAATTACTTTCCGGTTGCAGGCCGCGTGCAGGTCGCGTCAGTACCACGTTATATTGGTATTGTAAAGCGTTCAACTGTTGAATAACCATTTCCAGCGGATGTCCAATTGTATCCAAATATCACACTTCCATAATTTCTTTTTCTTTAGAATTCATAATATGATCCGCTTCTTTTATATATTTATCCGTCAATTTTTGCATTTCATCCTGTGCTTTTTTTGCCTCATCTTCAGTAACAAGCTTATCTTTTTCCATCTTTTTCACAGTATCATTTGCATCACGGCGTAAGTTTCTTATTGCTACACGCGCCTCTTCCGCTTTTTTGTGGATTACTTTAACTAATTCTGTTCGGCGTTCCTGCGTTAGCTGCGGAATATTCAAGCGAATAACAACGCCATCATTGTTAGGAGATAAACCGAGATCCGACTTCAAAATTGCCTTCTCAATGGCTCCCAGCATCGATTTTTCCCATGGTTGTATCACCAGCATTCTTGGTTCAGGCACGGTAATTCCGGCGATTTGGCCAATTGGCGTGGGCGTGCCGTAGTACTCCAAGGTTATTTTGTCCAATAACCCGGTTGTAGCGCGACCAGCACGCAAAGAAGAATATTCTTTGCGTAAAGAATCCAAGGTTTTTTTCATTTTGTCTTCATGGTCATTATAAATTTTCTTCATTGCCATTTTTCGTCCCTCCTACGATTGTACCAATATTTTTACCAAGCGCCGCCAGTAAAATATTTCCCGGCTTATCAATACTAAAGACGATAAGTGGAATGTTGTTGTCCATGCACAAAGATGTTGCAGTAGAATCCATAACGCCTAAGCCCCGCTGCAAAACCTCGATGTATGCAAGTTCTTCAAATTTCTTTGCGTCCGGACAATGACGCGGATCGCTATCATATACGCCATCTGTATTTTTCTTTGCCATTAGAATAACATCTGCTTCGATTTCTGCCGCACGTAAAGCAGCAGTAGTATCTGTTGAAAAATATGGGTTACCGGTGCCGGCAGCAAAAATAACTACACGGCCTTTTTCCAAGTGACGTATAGCGCGGCGGCGAATGTACGGTTCCGCTATTTGACGCATCTCAATTGCACTTTGGACTCTCGTATCGACCCCGCAATTTTCTAAAGCATCCTGTAAAGCCAGTGAATTCATGACTGTTGCCAACATCCCCATATAATCGGCGGTTGTGCGATCCATACCCTTTGAGCTGCCGGCCAATCCTCTCCAAAGATTGCCTCCGCCGACAACAACAGCTACTTCAAGTCCGGTCGCTTTGACTTCTTTGATTTGTCGCGCGATAGAATCCACCGTATCCGGATCTATGCCAAATCCTTTACCGCCAGCTAGTGCTTCTCCACTGAGTTTTAATACGATGCGTTTATATGCCATGGTCAATCCTCCGTTATTTTTCTAGCCTATCCATAATGTTCCGTTCATTCTTTTATTTTAAGGTTCGAAGAAGATTGCCTTTTCCGAACCTTAAAGCTTCTGTAGAAAACATTTTCTACAATTCATTCTTTAAATCCTTTTGGAACTGTAAATTTTCACAGTCTTGCCTTATTAAAATAAAAAGAACACAAAAGGTGTTCTTTTTATTTTAATAGTCTTACAGAAAGTAAAATTACTTTCTGTGACATAAGTGCAACCCGCGTCTTGTGCCGTCGCTAGCAAAGCTTGGCGTAAACCGGGTCTTCTAATCACAATGTCATGGACATGGTTGTTTGGTTATGGAGGCGACTTCTGCAGCAAAGTCATCCGATTTCTTTTCTAACCCCTCACCCATTTGATAACGTGTAAACCTTCGAACTGAGATTTGTTCGCCAATTTTAGCGATTTTTTCTGTAATCAATTGGCTGATTGTTTTATCCGTATCTTTGATGAAAGCTTGATCCAAAAGACAAGCTTCTTTATAGAATTTTTCTATACGTCCCTCAATCATTTTATCTACAATATGGGGCGGTTTCCCTTCATTCAGGGCTTGTGCACGAAGTATTTCTTTTTCGTGCTCCAATGTTTCCGCCGGCACTTCCGTCCGCTTTACGTATAGTGGATTAGCTGCTGCTATTTGCATTGCAATGTCTTTTACAAGCGCTTTAAAATCATCTGTTTTTGCAACAAAGTCGGTTTCGCAGTTTATTTCCAGCAATACGCCAATCCGACCGCCACCATGAATGTAAGCTTCCACTAAACCTTCACTGGCAATCCTGCCGGCTTTTTTTGCTGCTGCAGCCAGACCTTTTTCACGCAAATGATCGATCGATTTTTCCATATCGCCATTCATTTCTACCAATGCCTTCTTGCAGTCCATCATCCCTGCACCAGTGCGTTCCCGTAATTCTTTTACCATATCAGCTGTAATCATCATAATCCTCCTGTCTGCTATTAAAGGTAAGGGCGGCGTAGTACACAAGCCCTTACCTTTACCAGTCTAACGGAAAGTACATTATTATACTTTCTGACCACATAAGAACGATCAAGGCTTGTGCCTGCGTCCTAAAAACTTAGCATAAAAACTAAGTTTTATTTCAGTGAAATCTTTATTCTTCGACTTGTTCTCCTTGACGCCCTTCTAACATTGCATCAGCCATCTTACCGCAAAGCAACTTAACTGCACGGATTGCATCATCATTAGCAGGGATAACATAATCAATCTCGTCCGGATCGCAGTTTGTATCAACAATACCAACGATCGGAATAGACAATTTACGTGCTTCAGCTACTGCAATTCGTTCTTTACGCGGATCAACTATGAATAACGCTCCCGGTAATTTACCCATGGTTTTGATACCGCCCAAAAACTTTTGCAAACGTTCCATTTCATGGCGTAAAGTCAAAACTTCTTTTTTAGAAAGAACATCAAATATACCATTAGTTTCCATATTTTCCAACTCACGCAGTCGACCAATTCGTTTTTGAATGGTCTGAAAATTGGTTAGCATGCCACCGAGCCAACGCTCATTAACATAATACATATTACAACGCACTGCTTCATCTTTCACTGCTTCTTGAGCCTGTTTTTTGGTGCCAACGAATAAAATTGTTTTGCCTTCTTCGGCCACCTGGCGAACAAAATTATAGGCTTCTTCAACTTTTTTCACAGTTTTTTGCAAGTCGATAATATAGATACCATTGCGTTCTGTGAAAATGTAAGGAGCCATTTTGGGGTTCCACCTTCTGGTTTGATGTCCAAAATGAACACCCGCTTCCAAAAGTTGTTTCATTGAGATAACTGCCATTTTTCATAACCTCCTGTTTTTCCGCCGCATTCCGCGTTTTTCAGCTTAACCGGTGACCCGGAACAGTCGTTGAAATTGGAATACGTGTGTATTTTACACCGGAACAAATTATATCATAACTATCGTGATAAAACAAGAGATGCCATTATTTATGAGCGATTACTTTTTATTCAATTGCAGCAACAGCATTATTTCGCCTTTACCGATGGCCGTCGCTTTGGCAATTTCTGTAATTGTATATCCTTGTTCCGCTAATCCTAACACCAATTGGCGGCGATTTTTTTCTTCAATTAAGTCTTGTTTATTCAAATTTTCCGTATTCTTAGCTTCTGATACGATTTCCTTCGATAATGCGCTTTCATTACTGACTTCGCGTTCAACAGAATAATCCGGTTCGGTTCGAGATGAACCTCCCGGATTATTGGTACAGTGTTTGGCCTCTTGAAGTTGTTGATTAAGAATGTCAATGCGTTTATCCGCTTCTTCCAATAAATATTCCAATTGTGTTATTTGCGTCTCAAGACGATCAATTATTGTATTGGCTGTATCTTGTAATTGGTTTTGAAGTTGCAGGGTTGGATCTTCAATTCTCAGTGAAAATAGGCGGATCAACATATCTCGCTTATAATAAATGAAAAAAATGACAAAAAGGGTAATAAGCAGAGTTACAATCAAACCAGTAAACATAGTCATGGCACCTCGTCATGTTTTAATGTCAACAATATGACCACGAATCGGATCGTCAGTTGAAGGATGATTACAAACCACTAACCTGTCAGAATCTTCATCTTTAGCTGGGTGATCGTTTTCATAATGTTGCTCCGAATTTGCAAAAGATTTCTCATTTTGGTTCTCAACATGCACTTTTTTTGCTTCAGGTTTATGAACATTTTGCACTTGGCTGCTGCGAAGATCGGCAATATGAATCCAGTGATCAGCAAATTGCTGTTGTTGCAGCAACATTTGCCGATCACTAATCTGTTGAACTTTGCCAATCTCTGCCACTCGCGGAATCAGCACCTGCAGATCAATGGGACGAATGCTCATTTGTTTTCACCTGCAATTATCTTTGTTAACAGTTTGTAAAACCTGAGCGTATCCTCAACAATCAAAACTATTTAGTGGTAAGGCCCCGATTGTATTTCTCCGTCCTCAGAATAGAATGTAACGTAACGTATTGTTTCCCTAATCGGTTTAACAAGTGTGCCAACAACAATTTTCACACCCGGATGTACGGTATCGGATACTCGTATACGACCATTGCGCATTTCCATAAAACTTTGCTCAATTTCTTTAATTCTGTTTTGCATAGTATCGACTTGTCCCATAAGTTGAAAATTTGTTTTTGTAAGTCGGAGTGACATTTCGCGTTTTTCCGGTGTCAATGCTGCTTGGTCAAACGACTTAAGGATAGCTAGCGCCTTTTGCGTTTGATCTAAGTTTGCTTGTTTTATTTTCAAATTTTTGCGCAGATGAGCATACTCTTCCCGTTGCAGTGGATTTACTCCTACTTGCAAGTCCGTATTGGATGCGGTAGACGTACCCGCGATTTTTGCTTGAATTTCTTCTCCTGCAGATACCTCACCGCCAATAATCAACCCTCGCCTCTCATTTACAACAATCTTTCGTGCTGCACTGGCGTGACTATGTAAAATTACATCACTGACAAATATATCCCGTCCGGCAAATACAGTGGCATTTTCAATAAAGTGTGTTGATAGATCCACAGCGGCACGAATATAACCTTGCTGCATCCCCTGTATTCCCATCCGGATCTTGACATTATTCCCTTCGATGGTTCCTCCGCTGACTGTGCCGGTAATGTCGACATCTCCTTCTGCTTTAACGCTAAAACCGGGTTGTACAGAACCATGAATGATCACATTGCCGCTAAAATGAATGTTGCCGGTTGATAAATCGACATCACCATTGACCTCAATGATAGGAATGACATGGATTTTATTGTTTTTCAGCAGAAGTTGGCCGGCTAGTGCTGAAACTATTTGCGTATTATTTTTAATGAGCACATTTTTCCCCAAAGGAAATGGAATATCTTTCCCGGGTTTTGCATGTACAATTTGTCCAAGAACATCTAAGCCGCTGATACCGGGTGTTGGGGGCAGCTTTTCGGCAATGAGTTCGCCTTCCTTAACAGTCGTAAACAGGTTCAAATTTTTAAAATCTACCCGCCCGTGTTCGATTTCGACTGGCTTTCCTTTGGTTGCTAAATCAATGAAATACTTGATTTGTGCATCATTACCATTTTGGGGAGGAGTACCTCTTGCACAGACTACAGTTATTCCGGGACGTTGAAAGGCTTTGTGTATCGCATCTTCATCCAAATTACAAATAACGCCTGATTGACGGATCTTTTCAAAGACCTCTTCAATGAATAGCGGACGACAGCGTTGAGGTAAAAAGATATGTAAAGATGCTTCCATGCGATCACGAGTTACAAGAACATGAATATCAGGGTTACCTGGAGATTGTGGCGCTTCGGCAATCTTAACCGGGATACCCTTGGCTTCCCGGACAGTCTTAATAATCAAAGGATATTGATAATCATCGATATCGCGATTTTTCAAATCCATAATGATCATGCTGTCTTTTACCGGCGATCCATTCGCTTCAGGCGGATGTACCATTAAATAAACACCTGCATCGCTTAATGCTATTGTATAATACCCATCGCGAGAAATATCGTTTTCATCGGCACCTTCAACCGGACTATCATTGTTTACCATAGAACCTCCAAACACAATTATAGTAAACTTGTTTTCATATGAGCCAAGGAACCGCGCAAGCGGAAAAGTGCTTTGGTGTGTAATTGAGAAATACGCGCCTCCGACAAATGGAGTATCAAACTGATCTCTTTTAAAGTTAATTCCTCGTAATAATAAAGTGAAATAACAGTTCGTTCTTTTTCGGGCAATTTACTAATTGAATGTGCCAAAGTAGTTTTTACTTCTTGTTCTTCAGTCAATTGCAAAGGCCCGGGTGTTTGGTGAGGTAAAACTGTTGACTGTACGAATTCGTCTAAAGAAATGACTGTGCACGCATTGAGTTGGTTGATTAACGCTCGCAATTCCGCAGGATTCAAATACAGAGCAGCTCCAATTTCATCGTCAGTCGCTGAACGTCCTAATTGATTCTCCAGTTTACCTAGTGTTTCTTCAAAGGCTCGCGCTTTTTGACGCAATGACGTCGGAATCCAATCCTGAGCACGGATAGCATCTAAAATAGAACCTCTAATTCTAGTGGCTGCATAGGTTTCAAATTTTACTCCTCTTTCGATATCAAATCGCTCAATAGCATTAAGTAAACCAAAAAAACCATTATTGATTAAATCATCTTTATCGACGTGGTGAGGCAATCCAATGGCAATACGGCCAGCTACAATTCTAACAAGCGGCAAATAATATTCGATTAACTTTTCTTTCAAATCCATATTGTTGGTCTGCCGATATTGATACCATAAAACACTCGGGTCTAATTCCATGCATTCTGTTTTTTCCATCATTATATCTTAACACCCGGCTCCCTCAAGAAATTAATTTTTCGGTCGGAAAACTTGTTTCACATTTCCTGGAGAAAGTGGAGTAAATTCAGAGGATAAGTGAGGAGCGTCAGTATTCAAACTCTCTCCCGCTGTCACGTCTACCTGTGTACCTTTCGTTTGACAGTTGTCCAGCAGATAACGAAAAAAACGATTTAATAAAATTGCAATCAAAAACCCGGCTATTGAAAAAATGCATACGGAAACAATTGTTCTAAAAAAAAGAGTTTCCAGCCTGGTTTGCTGAAATATCCCGAATAAACAAGTTAGAATCCCGGCGAGACCTGCAACAGCCAGGGAAAAGCGCCATTTAAACATTGCACCCACTCCCTATTACAAATCTTTTTCACCTTTGGCGATCGTTTTCACTCTGAAAATTCCTATGTCTAATTTTAATTCTACTGTCCTACCGTAATTTCCTCCTGTATCTCTGCCCAGCAAAGGAATGTTCAATTCTCTAAGAATGGAAATAACCGCATCCGTATTTCGATCGCCAATCCGCATGATTTCCATAGTGTTTGCAAATGTAAACATTTGCGCACCACCGGCAATTTTTGCCCAAAGACGTGTTTTGTTTCCACCTAAGCGAAGAATATCATTTAGCATCAAGGGAATGGCACTGTCAGCAAATTTGGCCGGATTTTCGACTAAGCGCGCTGAGGAACTATCTGGCAGCATGATATGAGACAAGCCTCCCACTTTGGCTATCGGATCAAACAATGCAATCCCAACGCATGATCCCAAACCATAGCTGATTAAGGTATCGGGGCTGCTGCCGACCTTATAATCCGCCATTCCAACTTTTATTAATTCTGCCATCAACTCCTCACCCCAATTGCCGTGAGAATTGTTCCCAAAGAGCCGGGATCGGGAACAAGAAAGAAATGACCTTTGACTCCGCTGGATTCTGTGCTAAATTCGGTTTCAATTACCAACGCATGATCCCCCACTTGTCCCAATTGTATTAGCATTACGCTCAGCAGTGCACCTGCCATATCAACAGCCAATGCCGGAATTGATGGCAACAGAGTCATATGAGTAAAATGACATAAAGCATTTAAATATGAACCTGCTAAAATATTGCCGATCTCCATTAACGCAGATTCATCCATAGCGCTTAAGGTTTTAGTTTCTCCGTGTTTTCGTCCCATCAGCATATCGACAAGATAAAATGCACTGTCATACGGCAGAAGAAAAAGAATACTTCCCGGAGCCAAACCATATACTTTTAAGTATACACCAGCCACCATAACTTCCGCTCCGCCAACTACGTCGGGAACATCGCCAAGGGGTAAAATAGCTACGCGGGGAACAGTCATATCAATTTTATGATTGATAATTTGCGATAGTGCCGTCGCTGCATTGCCAGCGCCTATATTTCCGACTTCACGCAAAGCATCCAACTGCATTGCCGACAAGTTTAAAATATCCTCACACAATATATTCACCTCAGTCAAAAGTTATATTTACATAACATGAATTAAACTACGTCAACGATGCTTTGAGGATTCAGTATGATAAGCAATCGATCGCCCAATTTTCCAATGCCCTTAACGTAATTTTCTGTCACTATAGAACCGCTTCCCTGCGGTGGTTCTATTTCTGAACATTTCATTGAAACAACTTCCGAAACAGCATCTACCAGTATGCCTACGAATACCTGCTCGGTTTTTATGATAATGATGCGTGTATCTTCCGTAATTGGAGTTGGTAGTAAATTCATCCTTGTTTTTAAATCTAAAACAGGCAAGACACTGCCGCGAAGATTAATAACTCCTTTTATGTATTCAGGAGTATGCGGAACTCTTGTTATGTCGGTCATGCGTTTTATTTCTTGAACTGTAAGAATATCAAACGCATATTCTTCCGAGCCCAAACGAAAGATCACCAACTGGATTTCCTCATTAGAATCATTATTTTGTGACATACTAACACCCCCATTTAAGTCGGTTTTATTTCATTACAGAACCTACATCAAGAATCAGGGCAACCTGTCCATTTCCAAGGATCGTTGCTCCAGCAATCACTTTAATACTTTTCAAAAGACTGCCAAGAGATTTAATCACGATTTCCTGTTGTCCGATTAAATCGTCAACAATGATTCCTGCCTTTTGTTGTCCTACATGAACAATAACAATAAATAAATCACTTTGTTCTTTATTGTCGGGAGGAACGTTCAATACTGCATCTAAGCGAATGATCGGTATGATTTGTCCGCGCAGCAAGATTACTTCTTTGCCTTGCACCGTTTTAATATCTTCCGGTTTAAGATGGATCGTACTGTCGATAGAACTAAGCGGTATCGCATATATTTCCTTGCAGACACGAACCAATAACGCTTGAATAATTGCTAATGTAAGAGGCAATTTAATGATAAATTTGCTTCCACGGCCAACTTTTGTTTCAATTTCTACTGTACCGCCAAGAGTCTCAATTTTTGTTTTTACCGCATCCATTCCAACACCACGGCCAGATACATCAGTGACAGCTGCTGCGGTGGAAAATCCAGGTAAAAATAAAAGATTAATCAGTTCTTGGTCATCCATTTTATCTGCATCTGTTTTGGCGATAAAACCGCCTTTCAAGGCCTTTTCTTTGATTGAAGCAGCATCAATTCCTTTGCCATCATCTTCAACCAGAATAATGACGTTATTGCCTTCATGCCTTGCGATCAGACGGACTTCGCCAACAGCTTCTTTACCGCTGGATCTCCGTTCGGGAAGACGTTCTATTCCATGATCAACCGCATTGCGCAACAAATGGACAAGCGGATCACCAATTTCATCAATAACCGTCCGGTCTAATTCTGTGTCTTCGCCCTGAATGATTAAATTAATCTCTTTGCCTAATTCATGCGATAAGTCCCTTACCATGCGCGGAAACCGGTTAAAAACTTGACCTACAGGAACCATGCGAACTTTCATAACAACACTTTGCAAATCCGTAGTCACACGGTCAATTTGTTCAATTGTTTCCGTCAAGTCACCAAGTTTATGCGAAGTGCCAATTTGTTCTAACCTTGTTTTGTTAATGACTAATTCTCCCACTAAATTCAACAAACTATCTAATTTATCAATATCAACACGAACCGATTGTCCCCCTCTTATTCGCTTTTCGTTTAATGCTGGATTGCTGCGAAGCGGTGTTGACGAAGATGTCAATTTTTCTGCAATATTGTTTTCCTGAACAGTTTCCGGTTCCATGAATTGTTCGATTGCCGCATCTTCCGAAATAATGCAAGGCAAGACAGTTACTGTTTCAATTTCGGATATAGATAAGATCTCGTCTTTAATTTTTTCAGAGTCGACTGAGGAAAGAAGGATAAATTGAAATTGCTGGTCAAAATGACCATTTTCCAAATCCTCTGTCAAAGGAACTGTTTTGATGATATCACCTAATTCCTCGGCGGCATTCATAACCATATAAGCTCTAGCCGATTTCAACAAACAATCAGCCCGCAACACAACTTGAACCTCAAAAGCGCATAATCCTTGTCGTTGCGCACTTGTAATAAGGCTGATCTCTGTACTGGTCAGGTTCGTTTCGTTGAAAGTGGCGATAAGAATTGGTTTTTCAATTGTGGATGGATATGCCGGCGAAGGATTTTCTGCCAGGGAAGATAACTTTTTTATAAGACTTTGAATATCGGCGTTTGAAGTTTCATTATTCGCAACATCTTCAACTAGTCGTTCCAAAGTATCCACGCATTGGAACAAAGTATCTATAATTGAATGATTCGCTTTTAAGATCGCTTTACGCAATAAATCCAATATATTTTCCATTTCATGGGTTAACTCAGCAATATCAGCATACCCCATGGTTGCCGACATTCCTTTTATTGTATGAGCACTACGAAATATTTCATCCAAAACGGATAAATCAGCCGGGTCATTTTCAAGATCCAGCAGGCATCGATTTAAGCTTTGCAAATGTTCACGAGCTTCTTCAAGGAACAATACCATATATTGACTCACATCCATCATTGTGCACCCCCAAGTTATTTAATTACTGCTTTGACTATTTCTGCCGCTACTTCAGAAATAGGAAGCACCATATTCACTGCGTTCAACTCAATCGCTGCCTTTGGCATACCGAATACAACTGCGGTTGACTTATCTTCTGCAATCGTATACCCGTTCCGTTGCCGGATCATCTGCAGACCTTTAGCGCCATCCCGGCCCATGCCGGTAAGAAGCACACCGACAGTGCGCGCTCCATATAGCTGAACTGCGGACTCCATCATCGGATCCACTGCTGGTCTATGACCTCCCACTGGAGGTTGTTGGTTTAAACGAGTAACAATTTTTCCGCCAAGACGCTCAAGTGTCATATGATAATCTCCCGGAGCAAGTAAAACGACCCCCGGAGAAACAGGATCATTTTGCTCTGCTTCTTTCACTTTAAGAGAAGACAAAGAGTTTAACCGGTCTGCCAACGACTTGGTGAACCCAGGCGGCATATGCTGGACAATAAGGATGCCGCAAGGCAGATTGCCGGGAAGTTTTGTAATCACTTCCTGTAATGCTCTTGGACCGCCGGTTGACGTTCCGATTACAACAATTTTTTCGTTGCTTATGCTGGAACTACCGAATACAGGTGCAGGTTTAGCAACAATAGACGGTACCGTAAAGGGCAGACAGAGCTGCTTTACATTAACATTCGCTGCCATACGGCATTTTTGAAGGATATCATCGCGTATTCCGTCAATATTTCCAATTGGTCCGGATGTTTTCGCAATAAAATCTACAGCACCTAGGCTTAATGCACGAATCGTCGCTTCAGCTCCATCGCGTGTTTGGCTGCTTACCATTACAACCGGCGTCGGGGTTTCTCTCATGATCGCTTCGAGTGCCTGTATTCCATCCATGATCGGCATTTCAACATCCATTGTAATGACGTCCGGCTTATATTTTTTTGTTTTTTCCAGTGCGTCTTTTCCGTTACGTGCAGCATCAACGACAGTAAAATCGTCCTCAGCTGCAAATAAGTCAGATAATATTTTTCGCATAAAAGCGGAATCGTCAACAACCAATACCTTAATCAAGCGATCAGTCCTTTCTATATTTAAATCAATAGCCTCGTTGACGTCGCTCCAATTGTTTTTTGAAAATGTATTGAATAATTTTACTCCGGTCGTTTTCCAGAATATCCGTAAAGCGAATTGCTATCCAGTAAACCATAAGATCTTCTTGCGGTTTTTCTACCCTTACAATTTGACCGTGGCAACGAATAAGTTGATACGTCGGAAGATCAATCGAAAGTTTTACGTGATCTCCTGTATATAATCTGTTTTTCACCACCAGCAATATCCCGCCGCCACTGATATCTTTAGAAATAACTGTCATCATTTCTGCAGTATCATTTGGCTGAATAACCTGCAGGCCTACAGACAAGCGCGCATCAATGCGAACGAAATTTCGCTGTTGAATTTGTTTTATATTGCTTGGTGGAGAAATAATCCAGACAGGTAAAGGGTGCACTTTTTTCTCAATAAGGGTGCTGGAAAATTGGTAGGCGGATCCTTTATAGGTTACTCTGCCATAAAACGTAGTGCCCTTCGAAAGCATGACGGGATATCCTTTGCTCATTGGCATGGCTATCACCAATGAATCAGGATAAATTTCTTCAATACGGCTATGATATTGTTCCCCTGCCATTTCAGGAGTAAGTCCGACGATAAAAAGTTGGTTGATCGATAGTATACTGTTAATAACGAATTCGCCCCTTTACAGCGATTTTCACCATTTCATGTCTAAAAATTTATGAAAGAAACCACGGATTCCCCGGGGTTGCGCCACTGGATTTCCATACAACATAAGGTGAGCAATATTTTCAATGCAGCGAGTGGAAATAGTATCAGGGTAAGACAGCACTAATGGATTTTGTTGCTTAACTGCATGGCGCATATTGCGATCTTCATATACCATTCCCAAGCTCTTCACTTGTTGACCTAAAAAGCGTGAAGCGACTTTTGTCAGTTTATCAACTACAAGCTGTCCTTCCTCATTATCCATTACCCGGTTAATGACAAGATTAACCGGAGCTATGCCCTGGTTCCCTGCATAAGCCTTAATCATCGCATAAGCATCTGTAATCGCTGTAGGTTCAGGAGTTGTTATTACGATCACTTCATCCGCTGCCATAACAAAATTCAGCACATTTCTGCTCAAACCCGCACCGGTGTCCACTAGAATAAAATCAGCCCAGTTATCGAATAATGCAATTTGTTTAATGATATACTGCAGTTCCAAATTCGAAAGATTCGCCAATTCATAGATACCGGAACCGCCCGACATAAATTTGATGCCTCGGGGGCCTTCTGTAATGATATCCGGTAAAGATACCTTATCTTCCAGCAAATTAAGCATATTGTATCTGGTGGAACATCCTAGCACAACATCAACATTTGCCATACCTAAATCAGCATCAATCAACAATACGTTTTGTGCAATATTTGCTAATGACAAAGCCAAGTTAACAGTGAAATTGGTTTTTCCAACCCCGCCTTTTCCGCTGGTTACCGTGATGACTCTTGCTTTATGCGAATTGCTTTTAATGATGCTTCCCGTATTACTCCGTGAGGAGTTTTTTACCATTTGTCTTAATTTATCAGCCTGATCGCGCATCATGATCCTCTCAAAATTAGATTTGCCAGCTTTTGAGGATTTGCCAACTCTATGTCATCAGGTACATTTTGACCAGTTGTTACATAAGATAGTGTAGTTGGAAACTGGTACAACAGATTTAAAATTGTACCCATGCTGGCAGCCTCGTCAATTTTAGTAAACAAAAGTTTTTGTGGCGAACAAGGCGAAAATTTATTGACAATTTCCAACGCATCCCTATATTTTGTCGTCATGCTCAAAACCAGGTGAGTCTCAATATAAGGATCAACACTCAGCAGAGACTGTAGTTCTGTTATTTGGTTTTGATTGCGCGGACTACGCCCTGCCGTATCAATTAATACCAAATTTTTATCTTGGTGGCGAAAGAGCGCCGCTTTGAGTTCATCAGGGTCGTAAACAATTTCAACTGGAATTCCAATGATATCTCCATAAGTCTTCAATTGTTCCACAGCAGCAATACGGTAGGTGTCAGCGGTAATAAGCGCGACCTTATGTCCCTCTTTGATTGCAAAGGTGGCCGCTAATTTTGCAATAGTGGTTGTTTTGCCAACTCCAGTTGGACCAATTAAAGCAACTGTTTTGCAGCCGGATTTAGAGACGGTAATTCCATCGACTTTTTGCAAATAACTATGAATTTTTTTTAACAGCACGCGGCGCAAAAAATCAGATTCTTGTCCAGCAGTTAATTGATCCTCCGGCAGACCTTGAAGTAAATTTTCTGCGATCTGCAAATCTATATCATTTTGGAGCAAAAATTCTAAAGCTGTTGATGTTTGGTTTTCTTTAACCGGCATTTTTGTTAATACTTGCTCCAAGGTTTTTCGCATACTAGCCATTTCCAATTGTAAAGATGTAATGCTAGGATGTTGTTTTTCAACAGATTGGGGCCGCACAGTCTCAATCGCTGCTAATACTTCAGCCATCTCCTTAGAGAAAAAGCCAAGAAACCCTCCTTTACGAAAACGCCGGGTATGAAGAATAACGGCATCCCGTCCTAATTCATTCTTGGCTTGCAGCATTGCTTCCTGTAACGTTGCAGCAGTAAACAATTTTACATTCATTTATATACTCACCATCCCTACCGCCTGAACTTCAACTTTTGCTTCCACTTCCGCATAGGATAAGACAACCAGATTTGATACAATGCGTTCCGTCAATTTTCTAAAATATAAACGAACGGCGGGGCTGGTCAAAACAATTGGCTGATAACCCAAGTTGGTTAACTTTGATAATTCAATATTTAGATTGGCAATTAACTTTTGCATTAAAATTGGTTCGAACGCAACGTATGAACCATGCTCAGTACGTTGAACTGAAGCTGAAATTTTATTTTCCAGTTGTGGATCGACAGTGATACAAGTTAAGGTGTTATTCATGGCATATTGCTGAGAAATCTGTCTTACTAAACCCTGCCGAACATATTCGGTTAGTATTTCCTGATCTTTTGTGACTGGAGCATAGTCAGCCAGTGTTTCGAGTATAGACTTCATATCTCGAATAGAAATTCGTTCCCGTAATAGATTGGCAAGTACTTTTTGAATATCGCCCAACGACAGGAGATGCGGGATAAGTTCATCAACAACAGCTGGATTGTGTTGTTTGATCGCATCAACTAATGTTTGAACTTCTTGTCTGCCGATAATTTCTGCAGCATGAGTTTTAATGACTTCGGTTAAATGCGTGGCTAATACGGATACGGGATCCACGACAGTATAGCCGTTCATCTCCGCCTGTTCCCGATCGATTTCCTTTATCCAAATAGCTGGCAATCCAAATGCTGGCTCATTGGTCGATATTCCAGATATTTCCTCACTTGCATTGCCAGAATTCATAGCTAAGTAATGATCAAGTAATAGTTCCCCGCGGGCAATCTCTACGCCTTTCAGTTTTATCAAATACACATTCGGTTTTAATTGAATATTATCCCGTATTCGAATTGTAGGTACAATTAAACCCAATTCCAACGCACATTGTCTGCGGATCATTACAATTCGATCCAATAAATCACCGCCTTGACTGGCGTTCACGATCGGGATCAAACTATATCCTATTTCCAGTTCCATTGGATCAACCTGCAACAAAGAGATAATATTTTCCGGCTTGCGAACCTCTTCTTTTTCCTGCTGTTCCTGTTGATTCACTTGGGTTGCGGCTGCAGAACGGGCTGTTTTCCGCAAAATAAATGCAATAGTAAAGGCCAAAACACTTAATACAATAAAAGGAATCCCCGGAAGACCAGGAACCAAGCCAAGAATAAGAAGTACAGCAGAAACAGTAAAAAATATTCTAGGGTTAGTAAACAATTGATTGACAATATCCTGCCCAAGGTTTGATTCAGAAGCGGCACGGGTTACCACAATACCAGTCGCTGTGGATATGAGTAAAGCCGGAATCTGGTTCACCAAACCTTCGCCGACCGTAAGCAATGTGTACGTTTGCAAAGCCTGAAGAACATCCATATTGCGGCTGACCATACCAATGAAAAATCCGCCAACAATGTTGATGAGAATAATGACAATGGCTGCAATAGCGTCCCCTTTGACAAATTTACTGGCGCCATCCATAGCGCCATAAAAATCCGCCTCGCGTTGGATATTTTTTCGACGCTGCCGGGCTTCGTTATCGGTAATTAAACCGGCATTCAAGTCAGCATCGATACTCATCTGCTTACCAGGCATAGCATCCAAGGTAAAACGCGCCGCAACTTCGGCTACACGTTCAGCACCTTTGGTAATAACAATAAATTGAATAATAATTAAGATAACAAAAACAATAAATCCAACAACTGCATTTCCGCCAACGACAAAATTGCCAAATGACATAATTACTTCGCCTGCATATCCGTCTAATAATATGAGGCGTGTAGAAGATACATTTAATGCCAGACGAAAAAGCGTTGTCACCAACAATAAAGACGGAAAGACAGAGAATTGCAATGGTTCCATATTATAAATGGCAACCATAACAATAACCAGTGCTACTGTTATATTCAACGTCAAAAGCAAATCCAGCAAAAAAGTCGGCAGAGGAATAATCATCATGATTACAATGGTAATTACACCAACAGCTGCCATCACATCACTATATTGTAATATTTTTGTAAATGGAGATGAACTAGCAGCCATGCATGACGCCCTCATTTCTACTCATAAAACTATTATGAAAAGTAAGATACTATCGTTTTTTCAACCGGTATACGTATGCTAAAACTTCTGCGACAGCTTGGTATAAATCGGCAGGAATGCTTTTGCCAATGTCTACAGATTTATATAAAGCGCGGGCTAAGGGTTTATTTTCAACTACGGCAATTCGATGCTCACGTGCAGTCTCTTTGATGCGTTCAGCAATAAAATCCTGGCCCTTTGCCAACAAAATCGGCGCCACTAAGCTCTTATCGTATTTTAATGCCACGGCAAAGTGTGTTGGATTTGTAACAATAACATCGGCTTTTGGAATTTCTTGCATCATACGACGCATTGCCATTGCTCTCTGGCGTTCTTTAATCTTACCTTTTAGTTCTGGGTTTCCCTCTGTTTGTTTATACTCTTGCTTAATATCTTCTTTGCTCATCTTCAAACTTTGTTTGTGTTCCCACCATTGATAAAAATAATCCATTGCCGCCATCACAAGAATGACAGCCCCAACCTGAAAAGCCAAATCTAACGTCAAGACGGAAGTAAATGCCATAGCTTCAGAAAGTTCCGCAGTGATTAATGCAGGCATTTGTATCGTTTCTTTTATAATAAAACGATAAATAAAATAAGAAATAATACATACTTTGAACAAAGCTTTGAATAATTCTTCTAATGAGCGTTTGGAGAAAAGCCGGCCAAAACCGCTAAGAGGATTTATTCTATTCAATTGCGGCATAATTGGTTCCCAGGAAAATAAAAAACCAACCTGCAAAAAATTCACAATTAGCGAGCTGAAAAATAATATTACCATAATCGGAAGCATTGTTTTTAATAAAACTAGGCCGATATTTAAAAAAATTACATAAATGGACTGCATAGTAAAGTCCGCTGTGGATAAGTTGGAAAAAGTTAAACGCATAAATCCAAGCAATTCAGAATAAATATAAGGACCGATCAATTTGAGAGCGAAAAATGCCGCTAAAATAATAAAGGCTGTATTGATCTCTACGCTTTTGGCTACTTGCCCTTTTTTACGAGCTTCCTCCTTGTGTTTAGGAGTTGCTTCTTCTGTTTTTTCACCCGCGAAAAGCTGCAGGTCAAATTTTTGCAGTTTGAAAGGCGGATCAACTACCAATTTTTTAGCGAAGGAGATCGAGGAGATGGTAAAGATCCCGATACATGGCATTAAAACTGACCTCCAGAAAAATAATAAAAAAAGGCAGCGCAGTAGATAGAACAAAAACTCCTACAGCAATTTTAATAGGAATACCCACAACAAAAATATTCATTTGAGGCATAGTTCTGGCTAAAATGCCAAGTGCAATATCAGTAAGGAAAAGTGCGATAAGCACCGGAACTGTTATTTTGAAGGCAAAGATAAATGCACCTGAAATGAGATCCACAAATAATTCTGCCAGCGGTATGGCATGGAATACTGCCGTGGTAATCGGAGTTGATTTGAAGCTGTCAAATAGAGCTGACAAAAAAAAATGGTGTCCATTTGTAGAAAGATAAACCAATAAAGCCAATATATATTTAAAATTACCAAGTAATGGGACCTGTTGTCCGGATTGCGGATCAAAGATATTCACAATTCCAAAGCCAATTTGCATATCAAGCAAATGTCCGGCCATTTGTACAGCCGTAAAAACTAATGAAGCGGCAAATCCAAGCAATAATCCTAAAACAAATTCACTAATCACGATCAATAGATAGAATAACATGGAAGACCCTACTGTTATTTGGCTATCGATCAGTAAAGGCATAACTAATGCAGTACACAATAATGACAAAGCAGCTTTTAACTGCACAGGAATATTGTGACTGCCGAAAATAGGAGCAGATGTAAATATCCCTGTGATACGGGCAAAAACCAGCATAAAAATACCGATTTGGTTCTGCGCCATAGCAAATATGTCCAATACAAGTTACCACCTTATGTCAGCGTATCAATTGCGGTATGTTCATAAAAATTTCCCGCGTGTAATTGACTACTAAGCTTAGCATCCATGGACCAAACAGTAAAACCGCCACAAAAACGGCAATGATTTTAGGGACAAAAGCTAATGTCTGCTCTTGTATTTGAGTCGTCGCCTGAAAAATGCTGACTGCAATACCAACAAAAAGAGCCAATCCCAGCATTGGGGCGGATATCAGCATCACCATCATCAGTGCATCGCGACCAATTTGAATTGCCATGTCAGATGACACAATATACCTCCCTTAATTAAAACTGACAAGCAATGAACGAACTATTAAATGCCAGCCGTCAACCAAAATAAACAATAGTATTTTGAACGGCAGCGAGATCATGACTGGCGGAACCATCATCATACCCATTGACATGAGCGTACTGGCTACAACCATATCAATAACAATAAAAGGAATATAGATCAAAAAACCAATCTGAAATGCCGTTTTTAATTCACTAATTACAAAAGCCGGTATAAGGACCATTGAGGATACTTCCTCAGGAGAATTAGGCCGCGGGCCTTCTGAAATATTAACGAACAATGCGATATCGTTTTCACGCGTTTGTTTAAACATGAATTCCCGCATAGGTTTCATTGCTTCAGTCATCGCCGCATCCTGACTAATTGTTCCAGAAAAATAAGGTTGAAGTGCATTTTTATTTACTTGATCAATATACGGTGACATTGTAAAGAAGGTCAAGAATAACGCCAGCCCGATCAAAACCTGATTTGGCGGCATTTGCTGCGTTGCTAAAGCACTGCGCAAAAAAGACAACACAACGATAATGCGAGTAAATGAAGTCATCATAATTAAAATAGACGGTGCCAATGTTAATATGGTTAATGCAAATAAAATTTGTAAACTTACTGCAACTTCCTGCGGATTTCCAGCTACACCCATTCCAATATTGATACTGGGAAACGGAACCGGCGGTGCGGACAATGCCACAGACGGAAACATAAGCAGACAAGCAGCAGCCGGAAAAACGACTTTTATAATATTCATTCCAGTCTACCTCTTCTCCTCATCTATAGAGGATCTGTCTTTGTCTTGCCGGTCAGAGCCGAAAACTCCTGGAAACTTACTGGACATTTTTTGTAATGATACTAACTGTTTTTGAAAAATCACACTAAATTGGTCGTTTATCGAATGGTTAGATTGGTTTTTAATTTTTTCTATATCTGCTGCCGAAGTAATTTCCTGCAGTAGATTGATGGCATGATCCGTAACGCCCAACACTAAAACCCGTCCCGCTATTTCCACAACATAAACGGCACGGTTTGATCCAAAGGATAAATGGGCCAGTATTTTGTTTTCGCCAGTGGAATGAACTGATCCCATTTTTTGTCCTACTAAACGGGAGGTGAAATACGCCAATCCAATCACCAAAACAAAAACAATGATTAAAAACAGTAAATAACCAACAGTTAATAACAATGAAGATGAACCGCTTTGCGGTTCATTGTATTTCAGATACTCAGAACTTTGTTCCGCGCCAAAGCTTTGTCCGGTCAATGCATGTAGTAGAAATACACACAATATAATAATGACGGGTAATAACTTAATTTTATTCATTCTCAGCCAGCAGCTTTGCGGATCGCTTCTAAAACACGATCTGGTTGAAAAGGCTTAACGATAAAATCGCGGGCGCCAGATTGAATAGCTTCAATGACCATCGACTGCTGACCCATTGCGCTGCACATGATAACTTTTGCACTAGGATCTATTTTGCGAATTTCCTTCACGGCAGAAATTCCATCCATTTCCGGCATCGTAATATCCATTGTTATTAGATCAGGACGCAATTCTTGAAATTTTTCGATAGCTCGCAATCCGTTTTCCGCCTCGCCTACAATCTCATACCCATTTTTTGTCAAAATATCCTTAATCATCATTCTCATGAAAGCAGCGTCGTCCACAACTAAAATACGTGTTCCCATCAACATATCTCCCTTAACTTGAAATTTTTAAAATTATTTCTTATTGCAAATTGTTGGTACGTTCAAGTTGGCTGACTATCTCAGTAATTCTGACACCAAAATTTTCGTCTATAACTACAACCTCTCCTTTTGCAATTAGTTTTCCATTGACTAAAACATCTACAGGTTCGCCAGCTAATTTATCTAATTCAATAATCGAGCCTGGGACTAATTCCAATATATCACGAATTAGTTTTCTTGTTCTCCCAAGTTCAACCGTAACTTGCAAAGGCACATCCATAATCAAGCTAATATTGGGATCAGAAACAGGCAAAGAATTAACAGTCAGCGGTGCAAATTGAACCGGCTGAACAGTAATATTTTGTTGATACTGAGCTTTGGATGGCATGTTTTCAGCAGGAAAAGAAGAATTTGGAATTTTGTATTTTGGGTTAGAAATTTCTTCTTTCACCTCGACAGCTTCCTTCATTAACGGTTTCGGCGTAGGTTTCGGTGCAAGTGCAGGCGCTTGAATGGAACCCATCAGACCTGAAACCATTTCGCGTGCGAAATCAATTGACAACACCTGCATAATTTCACCGTCAATCAAACCCTCAACTTCCATACGAAATGAAACTCGAACAACGGATTGATCATCTGATGTCAAATTTGTAATAGACGGATTATCGGCAAAATTCATTACGTTAACTTTGGGTGGTGAAATATCTACCTTTTTTTTAAATACTGTTGACATTGCGGTCGCCGTTGATCCCATCATCTGATTCATTGCTTCTGTAACTGCACTCATATACAATTCATTCAATTCAGACGGGGGATTAGATCCATCTCCACCCATCATCAAGTCTGCGATGATCGCTGTATCCCGCTCCTGCATGGCCAGTAAGTTCCCACCATGAAGTCCATGCGTATAACCTACCTCAATCACAACATACGGGAGCGGATACTGTTCTTTAATTTCTCTTAAATTTGATATTGAAACTTTTGGCGTAGTAATCGATACCCGTCTATCAAGGAGAATCGATAACGTGGTGGCAGCGCTGCCCATGGATATATTTCCGATTTCCCCCATTGCATCTCTTTCAATATCTGTTAATTCGATTGCCGGTGAAGCCATTACCGGATCTGCCCGCAACAAGGCATCAATTTCTTCTTGTGAGAGGAAACCATCACTCACCATCTTCATCTCCTTCAAGCCAAACTTGTGTTATCTGGATCGCAGTATTTTTCCCTGAAACGCCTGGTTTGCATTTGAATTTTTCACCTTTGCCGATTCGAACTTTTAGTTCATCGGTAACCTTTGTGTCCAACCGTAATACATCATCAATTGCTAAATCCAATAATTCATGAACGGAAACCGAAGCATGCCCCAACTCTACGGATATCGGAATAAATGAACGTTCTAATTTTCGTTGCAGAGAAGTGATGTTTTCCGGCGATGTTTGTTTAGCGACTGAAGAAGCAACCCAAAAAGTCGTTGTTAATTTCGACATGATTGGTTCCAGAACAAGATAAGGGATACAGATGTTAATTAATCCTTCAGTCTGCATAATTTTTGCTTGCAAAGTGATGATAACAACCATATCGTTCGGAGCAACGATTTGCGTAAATTGAGGGTTAGTTTCAATTGCTTCCAACGAAGGTTCGATATGTAAAACCTGTTTCCAAGCTTCCTGAAATCCATCCAAGGACTTTGACATAACGCGGCGAACAATAGCCTCCTCGATGTCCGTCAAACTTCTTGATTTCATAGGAGCAGACCCAGTTCCGCCAAATAACCGGTCAATAATTGCAAATATTAAGTTCGGGTGCCAGTCAAAGATAACATTCCCTTTTAGCGGGTTCATGGCAAAAATGCTGATCACACTTGGATTTGGCAATGAACGAATAAATTCTTCATATGTCAGCTGATCAACAGAAACTACGTTGATATGCACTATGCTTCGCAGATGCCCAGACAAAAAAGTGTTCAGCAGACGGGCAAAATTTTCATGCAACATATATAAAGTTCGAATTTGGTCTTTGGAGAATTTATCAGGGCGTTTAAAATCATATACTTTGATTTTTCGCTGTTTTTGCTCAAGGTTCATTTCTTCAGCCGAAACAACGCCAGTCGACAATGCTGAAAGTAGTTCGTCTATTTCTGTTTGCGATAGAATATCTGGCACTGACAAACGCTCTCCTTTCTGTATCATTAGATTCGATGGTATGTCAACGTGAATATTGCCTATTGAAGCAAAAATGTCGTTATATACACTTGATAAACACGTTCCCGCCCAAGAGCTGAATTAATTTCGTTTTTCAATAACGTCTTTAAGTGTTCCTGCTTGCTAGGATCAAAATCTTCCGCTTTTTGCGAACGCAAGACATGAAGAACCGTGTCTTGAATTTTTACTTCCTCAGGTGAAAGTGTTTTTCCTTCTTTCGGCGGACTATTTTTGTCAGGATTTAATTCCAAAATGAGTCCAATTTTCAAATAACGTCCGCTGTTCACACTGCCAATATTTAAAATAAGACCGTCTTTCGCATCCCCCAATTTAAGAAAAGTACCCGGTTCGCGTTGAACAGTTTTAGAATTATCCATAAAATAATGTGTTACAACATAATATGCAATTCCACTACATAAGATTAATGCGCCAATAACTGCACCCGCAATCAATTTCAGTGACAACGTTTTCGTTGGCTCAGCCATATAAATACCCCTTCCGGATACTGTCTTGATAACACTTCATTCAATCAATCCGAATTATTTTGTTCTTTTACGGTTCCTCGCGCTTTCGGCGCAAGGAAGGCTAAAAGCTTTTCTTCCACAATGCGAGGGTTGTCACCAGCTTGTACAGACAAAATTCCTTCTAATGTAACTTCATGCAGAAGAACTTGTTGAGAACTGCGATTCTTCAGTTTAGAAGCAATAGGCAGAAAAAATACATTTGCGCTGCCAACACCGTACAAGGTTGCAATAAATGCGGTTGCAATGGATGGACCAAGAGTTTCCGCCTCACTAAGATTCCCTAAGACATGAACGAGACCCATTACAGTTCCGATAATCCCCATTGTTGGTCCAAATCCGCCGGCGGCTTCAAAAATAGCCACCCCTTTATGATGCCTTTCCTGAATAAAAGTCAGTTCTGTTTCCATAATGCTGCGAACTAATTCTGCATCAGTACCATCAATTACTAATTGCATTCCTTTTTTCAAGAATGGATCTTCAATCTCAGACAAATTTTCTTCCAAGGCCAGCAATCCTTCTCGCCTGGCTTTTTCAGCAAAACCTACTAAAATCACAATTAAATTTGTCGCATCATATTTTTTTTCTTTAAAAGCTATGCCTAAAAGTTGTGGAATCGTTTTTAACTCCGCCAACGTAAAGCCAATAGCGGTAGCACCGGCAGTTCCGCCAAAAACCGTAACAAATGCCGGTATACTAAAAAGACTGCTTATGTGGCCGCCTTCGAGAACGACTGACGCCATCAGAGCACCGACACCAAGCACAAGTCCTGCAACAGTTACAAAATCCATTCATTACACCTCAACTAACGTAAGTTGGCCAACATTGCCCGGCGATATTCTAAAACCCGGTGAATAATCTCAGAAGAAGACTCTTCTACGATGATCTTTTTGCCAGTTGTTAACGTAATAACCGTATCAGGAGTTTCTTCAATTGTTTCAATAAGATCGGCATTCAGGACGAATTCATGATCATGGCTCTTCAAACGCGTCAATTTAATCACACCGCCATCTCCTTTGCTGTAAAGTAAGACCATATTTGGGGAAGATACATTCCGCAAAACATTAGTCGAACTTGTTTTGAATAACAGCCTGATAATCTACAACTTTTTAAATCGAGGTTTTACTGCTGAGTTACGGATAAACATTGTGGAGGATATTTTCTCCCCCACAATGTTTATCAAGAAGTCCGTCAGCGTTTCAGACTTGCCAGTTCTTGCAGCATTTCATCAGTAGTAGAAATGATCTTCGAATTGGCCTGAAAACCACGCTGAGTAATAATCATGTTGCTGAACTCCCGGGCAAGGTCGACATTAGACATCTCTAGAGTTCCTGCATTCAGTGTACCGCTTCCCTGTGCTCCCGGAATATACATTGTCCCTTCACCGGAGTTGCTGCTGGAAATATACATGCTATCACCTACTTTTGTCAACCCGCCAACATTAGGGAACATCGCTATCGCAATTTGGGCCAAATTGCGGGTTAACCCATTGCTGTAGCGGCCTACGACCATACCTTTGGAATCAATGGTTGTCCCCTGCAATTCACCAGCGGCCAAACCATTCTGATTAGCGGCAACAACTGTCGTATCACCGCCGTATTGTGTTACTTGAGAAAAATCAGGAATAATCGACACTAGTGCGCCACCGGTAACCGGCATAAAGGTGAATGAAGGATAAGGCGCAGCCGGAGCAATAAATTTGCCATTTGAATCAAAATTTACTTCATATGCTCCTGATGTAATAGCTAACCCATCTTCTGTCGTTGCAGACGGTGTAAAACTCCAGGCAGAAGTGGCGGCAGCAGGCGCTGTTGCGCTTGGCGCTGCAAGCTTTGTGAAAGTCCCGCTCACCCGATGTTCTGTTCCGTTGCTGTCATATACAGTTATGGCGCTTTGAGCACTAGTTCCAACTGCAGCGCCGGCCGATATGTTATTTTCATAGCTTATCGAAGTTGTAGCAACTCCACCAATACCGCCTAAATCAACAGTAATACCTTTCACTTGTGTATTGGGATCCGGGTCGGTTTCTGTAGCAGGATCGCCAATCCAGCCAACAACTTGCTTTCCATCCGCAGAAAGAAGCTTGCCTTGTTTATCAAAATCAAAATTTCCATTACGAGTATATAAGTAAGTATTGTCTCCGCCGTCCAATGCAAACAGACCTTGTCCCTGGATCGCTAAATCCGTTGCTTTACCGGTCGGTTGAAGACTGCCATCAGTAAAATTTGTGTTGATAGCGGCAACACCCATTCCAAGCCCTATTTGAACAGGATTGGTTCCACCCTGGCTTCCACTCCCAGCTGTGGCGTTTTCCAAGGTTTGACTCATCACATCTTTAAAAGAAACACTGCTGGATTTAAAGCCAATCGTATTGACATTAGCGATATTATTACCGATGACATCCATCATCGTTTGATGATTCCTAAGTCCGGAGACGCCTGAGTAAAGTGAACGCATAATCAATGACCTCCTTTTTTTTGGTCCATCAGAAAGTATAAATTTTGTCTGATGGACATAAGTGCAATCAGCAGTTTGTGCCGTCGCTTTAAAGCTCGGTGCAAGCCGGGTTTTCTAGTATCCTTGCAAGATGACTGCCTCAATCAGTCAGCAGTCAGGGCTTCCTCAAGAGGTCCAGCCCTAAATAATAATTGCACTATCAATATTGGTAAATAAATTATTCTTCATACTGGCGCCGTCCATGGCTGTAATTACGGTCTTGTTTTTTATGCTCACAACCAACGCTAGATCATTGTTCATTAAAACTAATGATTCTTTTGCCCCTTTTTGTGCTGCTTTATCAACTGCACCGTTTAATCTTGCCATTCCCGCTTGGTCGATCATAATATTTCGGCTTTGTAAACGTTGAATAGCATGTTGGGAAAATTTAACATCGGATAGTTCACGTTCAAGGATTTGACTAAACTGAGAATTGCTGTTTCCCAATTGTGTCGGATTGTTTGTTATTGATTTTGAATTGGAATTTTTATTAATAGCGGGCAATAATGATTGCTGCGACAAGGAAAAGCGATTGTCAATCACAAAGAATCAGGCTCCTTCCATTGGATTTGTTATGGTGGTCACTTCGTTTAAGTCAACTTTCTGACTGCCTACCAACAACTGAGTTTGTCCACCAGATACAAAAACTGATTTTACAGTACCTATGTTTTCGGTTCCATCATCGGAATTCCAGGTTATCACCATACCAATCATTGACGTGGCCTGAGTCGTCTGCATAGCCGTTGTCATATTTTGCATTTGCTCCAGACTGGAAAATTGAGCCATTTGAGAAATAAATTGAGTATCATCCATTGGTTCGGTAGGATCTTGGTACCGTAACTGAGTCACTAATAATTTCAAAAAATCATTTTTACCTAAAGCTTGGTTATTTGTACTAGAAGTTGTTGTCTGGTTTGAATTTGCTGCAGTCTGGGTAACTGCATTGGAAGAAGTGATAGTCGCCATTATTTCACCTCCTGTCGAATTTAAATACGATAGTCCACTCCGTTCGTTTGAATATCCGTGATCTGTGATACAGTCCAGGCCTCGACTTCTTTAATAGCATCACCGTCTATCTTTTGGCGATACGACGACTGTAGTTGTTGTCCGGAATTACCATGCTGTCCTCCGGAAAAAAACTGGTCTAACCCCGCGTAAACTCCGACATAATTTACTTTTATTCCAGCGTTTACCATTTCTTGTTTTAATTGAAGAAGGGATGCTTCCAGAACAGTTCTCACATCACTATTATTGGAATGAAACGTCGCCGTTACTAAGCCATTGTTTACAGCGACCTTTAGGGTTAACTCGCCGAGATGCTCAGGGTTCAGCTTAATCACCATTTCTGAGTTTTGTGCGCTGTTTGTCAAACGTGCTTGATCCACAATTTGGGTAACAATATTTTGAGGATCGATATCTGAAGCCGCTTGCATGGTTTCGGGGGCAGTCGCCATTAATTTGCCAGACGATAAAATATCATGGTAACCGATTGCATCCCGGGTCGATATAATGTCACTGTCTCCATTGTCCTTAAACAATAAAGTTTTGGGATCAGTAGGAGCATCACCAGAGAAAGTATTGTTAGCTTGTTGAGAAGTTTGCTTTAAAGAAATCGGAAAAGTAAATTTTGTCTCCAGCAATGAAGGTTCCGCTGAAGGCTCTTCGGAAATTAAAAGCCCTTCAGATTTTGCTGCACTTTGAAACGGTTCATTCTTTTGGGCGGATATGTTGTTCATTTGTATTGCCATGCCCTTAAATGATAATGGGACTTGATCTCCTTCTTGTATAGCGTTTGCCGTTGCCTGAAACGAAAATTTCGTCTGATTTTGCTGGTTGATTTGAACAAGGCTGGCATCATCCATGTAGCTTTTGGGAAAACCTGAAGCTACTTGACCGTTTCCGGATAACAAGGTCATTTGTGGAAAATGAGCATTGATTGAAGAAGAAGCTTCTCCACCTACTTTGGATTGTTTTGTCAGGATGTAATCATTTGGTACTGAAGAAAGCGTGAAATTATCCATAGAAACTGGCTGGATTGCCAAGTTATTTTGAATGATCATTGGCTGTAATAGTTGATCTTTCGCGTGAAATAAAGGAACAGTTAATCCCAACGGGAGATTTGCTATAGAGAGTAGATTTTGTGTTTGATTCTGTTGTGGCATATTTGATGAATTTGGCAATGATGGTGACTCAGTTTCCAAGTCTTCAGCAGATTTTTCTTCATTTGGAGTACTTTCATTACGTATACATTGAGTTTTATCTTCATCAATATGTTCATTTTTTTTATTCAATGGTTTTACGTTTTCTGATTTTTCTTGAACGGTATTTAATATATTCTTAAATTGACAGCTTGTTTTTTCCGCTTTTTCCGGCATTGCCTGAGATGAATATAACTCTGCATTCAAACTTGTGACATCATTGATTATTGGAACAGTTTGCATTTTTTCACCTCCTTTCACATATATATTGATGTTTTTTTAAAAAACAATCATCTGCGTAATGCAGAACATTGCAAACGTTCATTTAACGGTTTATATTCCCTTTGAGCATCATCTGTGTCAAACTCGCCGCTTTTTGTGCGTCAAACAATGGCAGTAATTTTGCAACTTGTTCCTCTTCCATTTTTCCTAAGATTGATAAAATTATTTCATCATCTAACTTGCTCAATATAGGAACTGCTTCCTCCGGTTTCATGCTGCCGTAGAGACGAGCTAATTTGCTAATTCGTTTTGCAGATTCGATTTGCAACGCTTTTTGTTGTTTTGCCAATTCAGCATCTTGTGGCAGGATAGGTGTTTTGAGAGGTTCAGTCTGAGTATTGGGTAAAGCAGCCGTTACTGAAGGCATTATGAGCGGAGCCGCGTCCTTGGTATTATCCGGTATTATTTCGATCGTATCAAAATTCGTCTTTGGCCGGGGGAAAAACTGGCCAACCAATGGATAATCATAAAGCTTGTACTTAGCAACTAATTCGGGCGTTTTTCCAAGGCCATAAAACACGCCTGCACCAATTCCCAATATCATTAAAAAAATCATTAAAATAATAATAATAATAATTTTCATGGTACTTGTTGGAACTTTCTTTGTTTGAGAAGGGACTGCTTTTTCTGCCATAAATTTGCCTTCCTGCAATTAATCAATACAATGTTTTCACTCGAGCGACATAATCTTGGGTTTCTTTATATGGAGGAACGTTCCCATAGCGAATAACTGCATCTGGTCCGGCATTATATGCTGCCATTGCTTTTTCCGTATCGCCGCCAAATGCATCAAGCATCTGTCGAAGATATCGGACTCCACCATCGATATTTTGGCGTAGATCGTAAATGTTTTTTACACCCATAGCCGCCGCAGTTTCCGGCATTAATTGCATAACACCAACTGCACCGGCAGGGGATATAGCGGTTGCAGATAATCCAGATTCTGCTTTGGCCACTGCAACTGCCAAACAAGGATCCACACCATGTTGACGTGCTGCATCTTGAATAACACCGATCATTTTATTTGCATCTGTTGTTTGTTGCAAGTTCTTTTCAGCTTGCTCTTGAGCCATGGATAGCTGTGAAGAAAAATCTGATCCTTTGCCAGTTTTCAACCCAAAACGATGCTCAATGGTTCCGATCCTTTGGAATACGCTGTTAATGCTATTCGTCATCTAACTATTACCTGCTTTCTGGCGGATGAAAACTTGCGTACCAACTTCATCAATCATTTTTTGTTCTTCTTGCAGTTGTTCAGCATAGTACTGGATAAAACGTTTTTCTTTAAATTTTTCGACTATCTTGCTCTTTTTTGCAGCTTCCAGCAATAATTCTTGTCGTTCATGATAAACACTTCGCGTTTTCTCTACTGTATGGGATTGCTTTTGTATATCTCCATTCAATTTATCGAGATAATTCTGAAATAACTTAAATTCTTCTATTGTCAACCCATGTTTCTGGTTTTGGCGTAATAAATCCATTGCTGTATCACGGGTATTTACCATCCGTTGCATTTCTTCCAAGGAATGATTATATTCTGCTAGTGCACAGGCAAGTTCCAACTGGAACTGCTCTTCCTGCAGTTTACGATATTCCAACAATGCTTTCAAACGAAACTTAAATGGTTTCATAAAACCTCACTTTAAGAAGCCGAATGACATCCGCTAATCGCTTTCACCGCAGATACTGTGTCTTGTAAAGAATTTTTTTCAAAAACCGTTTGCTGCAAAAACGAATTAATTCCTGCTGACATTTTTATTGCCTGATCAATGGAAGGATTGCTGCCGGCCATATACGCACCAATATTAATCAAATCCTCCGCTTCCCGATAAGTTGATAGTAGAGCGCGGGTTTTCTGTGCAGCTAAGCAATGATTTTCATCCGCCAATTCAAGCATAAGACGACTGACACTCTGAAGCACATCAATCGCCGGATAATGATTTTGCGATGCCAAATCACGCGACAATACAATATGTCCGTCAAGAACACTGCGAACGCAATCGGCAATCGGCTCATTCATGTCATCACCATCAACAAGAACTGTATATATACCGGTGATCGAACCTTGCGATCCCGTTCCAGAACGTTCCAAAAGTTTAGGTAACATAGAAAAGACAGACGGCGTATAACCACGAGTTGCAGGCGGTTCACCAATTGTTAACCCAACCTCGCGCTGAGCCATAGCAAAACGCGTGACTGAATCCATCATTAACATCACGTTTTTCCCTTGGTCACGGAAATATTCCGCAATCGCTGTTGCCGCCATTGCTCCTTTAATGCGCAATAGCGCCGGTTGATCAGATGTAGCCACGACCACAACAGAACGTTTCAGTCCCTCTTCACCTAAATCACGTTCGATGAATTCTCTTACTTCGCGTCCTCGTTCACCAACTAAAGCAATTACATTAATATCTGCGTCAGTATTGCGGGCGATCATCCCCAACAACGTGCTCTTACCTACCCCGCTTCCAGCCATGATCCCAATTCGTTGTCCGAGTCCTAATGTCATTAATCCATCAATCGCCCGCACACCGACTGACAATTTTTCCGTGATACGTGGTCTTGTAAGCGGCGGCGGCGGCGCAGCATGTAAGGGATAATCTGTGTTGGTGATCAAGGGTCCTTTTTCGTCTACCGGTTGTCCTAAACCGTTTAAAATACGTCCTAACAATGCCGGTCCAACGGAAACTTTTAGTGTTTTGTATGCGGAAATAACATTACATCCGGGACCAATTCCCTGCATTTCACCTATCGGCATTAGTAAAACCCTATTTTGCCGAAAACCAACCACTTCCGCCGGAATTGGATCGACAAGGTCACGAGGGATGATATGGCAAAGATCTCCCAAATTCACGTTTGGACCTTGAGATTCAATCACCAAACCAATTACTTGGGTAATTTTACCGTTCAAATTCATGGTGCGCGTATTCCTAATCGTTTCCAAATAAGTTTCTATAGAAAATGTTTTCATGATAATACATCTTGCAACGTCTTTTTCAATATTGCGAGTTGAGTATCAATGCGCGCATCTAATTTGCCATTCATTGTTTCTACAAAACAGCTCCCTCTCGTAAGAGTTGCATCAGGAGTAATGATTAAAGATTTTTCGCCCCCGATAATTATTTGCAAATCCCGTTTTGATTGTAAAATCATTTCATAATCCTCTGGAGCAACCATAACAGTGATTTTGTCTTGATCACGCACTTCTTGCAACGCTGCGATTATAATCGGCAAGGTTGCCTCCTGGTTTTTTTCGATTTCCTGAGCTAAAATTTTTTCAGCAATTGCAAATGCTAATTTCATAATATCTTGCTGTGAAGATTGAACAATTATTTCTGCCTCTTGTTTCGCTGCGGCTAATACTGTCTGGGCCTGTAAAACAGCATCTTCCAAGAAAAGTTGCACCTCTTGACGTCCTTGTTTTTTCCCTTCTTCATAGCCTTGCAAAAAACCAATATCCTGCGCTTGTTGTTTTATTTTTTCGCTTTGAAAATTAGCGTCAATAATCATTTGATTTGCTTGATGTTGCGCTTTGCTAATGATTTCAGATCCAATTTCATTTATAATGTTTTCAACTTCTTCCGGCGGTACAATTTCAAAAGCATTTGCTGTCGTCGTAGCGTCATATAAAGAAGCGTTATAAATTAATTTTGGCTTATCATGCAAATATACGCATTTAATTACACTAGACAATCAACTCGTCTCCTTTTCCGCGTGAAACTATAATTTCACCTGATTCTTCAAGTCGACGAATTACGTTGACGATTTTTTGCTGAGCTTCCTCTACATCACGAATTCGTACAGGTCCCATAAATTCAATCTCTTCGCGCAACATATCGGAAGCTCGTTTCGACATGTTTTTATAGATTTTTTCGGCAACCTCACTCGAGGCAGCTTTTAAAGCCAAGCCCAATTCTTTACTGTCAATTTCACGTAACACCAGTTGCAAAGAACGATCATCAATACCAACAATATCTTCAAAGACAAACATCCGCTTCTTGATTTCTTCAGCCAAATCAGGATTCTGTATCTCAAGATTTTCTATAATTGTTCGCTCTGTGGTGCGGTCAACTTTATTGAGTACCTCGACAATGGAATCAATACCGCCAGCGGCTGTAAAATCTTGTGTGACCAATGATGATAATTTTCGCTCCAGAATACGCTCAACGTCTTTGATAACATCAGGTGATGTTCGATCCATTGTAGCAATTCGACGGGCTACGTCTACTTGCCGGTCCGGTGGTAATGCTGAAATAATAGAAGCTGCTTGATCCGACTGTAAATAAGCAGTGATAAGGGCAATGGTTTGCGGATGTTCATTCTGAATAAAATTCAAAAGTTGTGCAGGATCTGTTTTACGAGCAAAATCAAAAGGTCGTATTTGTAAACTTGTTGTGAGTTTGTTAATAATATAAAAAGCCTTGTCCGCACCTAATGCTTTTTCTAGTATCTCCCGTGCGTAGTCAAGGCCGCCACTGGAAATATACTCTTTCGCCATGCACATTTGATGAAATTCCGCAAGAATTTTATCTTTTTGATCTTGAGAAATTTTGCGTTGATTGGCAATTTCAAGAGTTAGTTTATCAATCTCATCTTCACGCAGGTGTTTGAGAATAGCTGCGGAAACATCCGGACCTAACGTAATCATCAAAACTGCTGCTTTTTGTTTGCCATCTAACTCATTGCCTTGAAACATTACCATATCTCCTTTAAGGATCTCATTCTTCTCCTAGCCAGGCTTTAATAATCTGGGCCATGTCTTCCGGTTTTGTTTTTGCCATTCGAACAATTGCTTCATGCTGTTGAACACGTTCTTTTTCCTGTGGTGTCATCTCTTTTTTTTGTGGAGAAACCGCATTGGAAGTTTGTGAAGACGGCATAGTAACAAGTTCGATATCTTCCTCTTCGTGTCTGCGAATAAACCGCCGGACCAAAAAGAATATGATAATAGCCCCAATAATTGCTCCGGCAATTTTCAGCCAGTTATATTGCTGTTGTTGCTTCTCATATGCCTGCTCTTCTTTACGTTGTTTATCAGCCGCTTCAGTATTAAAAGATATACTTTCCACCGATATATTATCGCCTCGGGCAGGATTTAATCCTATAGTTGAGGCGACCGTTTTAGCGAGACTGTCTTGCTGTGTTTTATCGACACTGTTATCAATCAAAACAGCTACCGTTAATCGTTTGACAGTTCCGGGAGCTTGAATTATTTTTTCTTTTGTCTCATTAATTTCATAGTTGCGAGTTGATTCTTTTTTCTCGTAATTGGAATTTGATGAGTTTCCAGTGCCAGCGACGTAACCTGGGATATTTGATGCTGAGCCAGGAATACCACCTGTTGTCGGCGCACTGCCTTTGTAACTTTCATTTGAATCCTGTGAGCTGCGAATAATTCCTTTATCATCAACCACTGGTTCAAAAATTTGACGATCAAGAGTTCGTTGATCAAAATTCAATTCAACATTTACTCTTGCCGCCGCTTTGCCTGGCCCTAGTACTTGTTCCAATAATGACTGAACTCTTTTTTGATAATCGTCTTGCACTTTTTTAGTGAGTTCCAGTTGACTCATCGTTCCTGCACCAGAAAAACCATTCGAATCCGACTGATCATTGAGTACATTTGCATAACTGTCGACGACAGTGATATTCTCTGGTTTTAACCCTTGGATACTATGGGATGTTAAATTAACAATCCCTTTAATCTGTTCACGCGATAATTGAGCCGCCGGTCGAAGTTTGAGCATAATGGAAGCTGTTGCCGGTTTTTCGTTTTTTTTGTACAAACTATCTTCTGCTAAAACAATATGTACTCTAGCTTTTTCCACTTCCGACATTTGTTCAATCGTGCGTGTCAACTCACCTTGCAAAGCCTGCAATAAATAAACTTTATTTTGAAACTCCGTAGCGCCAAATTTATTTTGGTCAAAGACTTCAAAACCTTTATTACCACGCGGTAAGCCTTGATTAGCCATTTCAAGACGAATACGATACACATCTTTTGAAGAAACCAAGATCGCTGTCCCATTTCCGCCGATTTCGTAAGGTATTTTCGCTTCCTTAAGTTTAGCAGCAACCTCCCCTGCATCTTTTGAATCCATCGCCGTAAACAAAGGAACATAATCAGCGCGGCCTCCCCACCAATAACTCCATCCCAACAAACCAACAGTAAGAAGTACAGCCATCGCCATAATCATATATCGTTGTCTTACTTCAAGTCCTTGCCATAGACGTATTATTTGTTCTTTCAGTTCGGCCATGGTTTCCAACCTTTCAAATAAGCAATACTGTCACTACAATGCAGCGATAGTATTTTGCCACTCCGCAAACTTACATGTATCAAACCTGCATTCTCATAACTTCCTGATATGCATCAACGATTTTGTTACGAACCTGCATCGTCAATTGTAATGCAATCGTTGCTTTTTCAGTTGCGATCACTGCCTCTGATATATCTTGGACCTTGCCGGCTGCCAAATCAACTGAACTGTGATTGGCTTTTAACTGCAATTGGTTCACATCGCTCAAAACATTGGACAATACATCGCTAAATTTCAAATTTTGCTCATCGGTATTTGTTGCATTATTAGAATTTACCATTGTATTTTGCAACTTGACAGGGGAAAGGTACAATGAGTCAACCTTCATTCATAAACTTCCCTTCATTTTTTGTTTATTGACCGATCTCCAAAGCCTTTAACGCCATGTTTTTAGCCGCATTAACTGCTGTAACATTTGCTTCGTAAGCACGAGTAGCGGTCATCATATCCACCATTTCACTGATGATATTAATATTGGGCATTTCTCTGTATCCTTGTTTATTGGCATCAGGGTGACTCGGATCATACACCAAGCGTGGCGCGCTTTGATCCTTTAATATCCCAGTTACCCGTACACCATCTCCGGCACTTTGCTGTTGTGCCATGATCTGTGCAAAACTTGAAGCATTGGCTCTCGGCTCAAAAACAACCATTTGACGGCGATATGGGCCTCCTTCTGCCGTACGACTCGAATTTGCATTTGCAATATTATTGGAAATAACATCCATTCTCAAACGTTCCGCCGACATTCCTGATGCGGCCGCGTCGATTGCATTAAAAATGCCCATAACAATCATTTCCCTTCCCTAATAGCTGATTTGAGGTTCGAAAAATAACGACTCAATTGGTGCGCGATTGCATTATAATAAATTGTATTTTTAGCTATATTTGCCATTTCGGCATCAATATCTACATTATTTCCATCGATACGCATTGTATTTTCACTCGAAGTAAAAATGGTGGGAGTCGTCCCGATTGTGCCGCCATTGCCTGCAAAATGTTGAACATTTGTCGATGTTAACGAAAGTTTATTCTTTTTCTCCAATGCCTGTGCCAGAACTCCTTCAAATTCAACATCGCTGCGTTTAAAACCAGGCGTATTAACATTAGCAATATTATTGCTAATGACTTGGTTACGTAGAGCAGATGTACCCAACGCTTTTTCCATGACCTTTTGATAGGAAGAAGAAACGACAGTATCCAGCATGAAATCACCTTCGCCTTCGTCGTAATATAAGTGGTATATTGGTATATGCAACAATGTTTTCTAATTCTACAAAGTTTTAGAAACTCCTTGCTTATAAATGCCTTGGCTATAATATAATTTCAAAAATCATCAGGCGCTATACTAAATAAAATAGCACCTGGCTCTTCATAAATGCCGGCGCAAAACTACGCTTTATTAAGCGGCAACCTGGCAATCGTAGACAATCGTCTTTAGATCCATAGCTTTGCGTCCTTACCTTTCGATAAGTTTGCCCAATATTCTAGTAGAAAATATTGATTATAATTTAACCATCAGCAAGAGAAATTGTCAACTGCAATTTCGGATTAGAAAAATAACCCATCTTGCTTTACAAGATGGGTTATTCAAAAATTCACACAAGAAATGTAACCATTTCTTATTTCTTCAACTTCTTCAATTCGTCCAGCAAACGTTCATTCAACACGCGGATGTATGTTCCCTTCATACCTAACGATTTCGATTCAATTACACCAGCGCTTTCAAATTTCCGCAGTGCATTTACAATAACGGAACGAGTGATACCCACTCGATCAGCAATTTTACTAGCTACTAATAAACCTTCATTGCCGTCTAACTCGTTCAGTATGTGCATCACAGCTTCCAACTCGGAATAAGAAAGAGTGCCAATAGCGACTTGAACGGTTGCTTTTTTTCGAGCTTCCTCTTCAATCTTATCAGACCGGTCACGAAGGATTTCCATACCAACCACAGTAGCTCCGTACTCAGCCAAAATCATATCTTCATCGGTAAATTGCTGTTCAAAACGAGCAATGATCAGCGTTCCAATCCGTTCGCCGCAACCGTGAATAGGGATAATTGTCGTTAATTTTTCATTGAACATGCATTCTGTTCCCTCACGAAACGCACACATACCATCTTGCAATGTAAGATTTGGCGATGTTTCAGTGATTTTTTGCAACCATTCAACATAATGCTCCGGGAAACGGCCTTCCTGCAAGACCAGATCCTTCATCAATTCACATTCGAAGTTGTCTAATAACGCATACCCTAATACATTTCCATTCTTGCTGACAATGTAAACATTGGCATTGATTACATTACTTAGCAATGCCGAAATCTCATTGTACTCCACCTTTTCTGATTTTTGCAATAGTTTGTTGATTTTGCGAGTTCGTTCCAAAATAGAAACCATTTATCTCTCCTACCCTTCGTTTTTTATATATATTTTAAATTAATAATACTAGATTGTTCTTGTTTTCACAAGATAAATCTACTTAAATCTTGGCTGATTACAATATGTCCAAGTTTATCCTTAACGTATTGCCGGTCAATTACAATATGGTCAATTTCAAGCTCCGGAGCCTCAAAAGACAAATCTTCCAACAGCTTTTCCAAAACCGTATGAAGACGACGGGCGCCGATATTTTCGGTTTGTTCATTCACTTGGCAAGCAATGTCGGCCAATTCATCAATTGCATCGGCAGTAAATTCAATCTTTACCCCTTCGGCACTCAGCAAACTGACGTATTGCTTAATCAGCGAATTGGCCGGTTCAATCAGAATTTTACGAAAATCATCTTTCGACAGCGTTGTAAGTTCCACTCGAATGGGAAAACGTCCCTGAAGCTCAGGAATCAAATCCGAAGGCTTTGAAACGTGAAAAGCTCCGGCAGAAATGAACAATACATGATCCGTTTTCACCGGTCCATATTTCGTCATTACCGTAGACCCTTCTACAATGGGCAATATGTCGCGCTGTACTCCTTCCCGTGAAACATCAGGGCCGGTGGAATTACCACGCCCGGCAATTTTATCAATTTCATCCAGAAAAATAATCCCAGCATTTTCTGCCAAGTCAACTGCAAGAGCAGTTGCTTCATCCATATCAATCAATTTTTGAGCTTCTTCCTGCGTAAAAATTTTGCGGGCGTTTGCTACCGTAACCTTTCGTTTTCTTTGTTTTTTTGGCAATAGGCTGCCAAGCATGTCCTGAATGTTCATTCCCATTTCTTCAATGCCGGCTCCAGAAAACATACCCGCCATAGGTGAACTATTCTCTTCCACCGTGATTTCAATCGTCTCATTTTCCATTTCGCCATTGTTCAGGCGGTTTAACCAATATTGCCGGTTCGTTTTCTGAACATCTATGGAAATTTCCGGCGACGAAGCGGTTTTTTCTGTTCCCCCATTATTCGAAAAAAACATTTCAAATGGGTTTATGGACGGTTCTTTCTTGGCAGAGGGGCAAAAATGATTGAGTAAACGCTCGTTGGCCGCTTCCAAAGCCTTATCATGTACTGCCAGCATTTTATCACGTTTAACCATTCGCAATGCAGTTTCAACCAGATCCCTAACAATCGATTCTACATCCCGGCCTACATAGCCAACTTCGGTAAATTTTGTTGCTTCTACCTTTATAAAAGGAGCATTAACAAGTTTTGCCAAGCGTCGGGCGATTTCTGTTTTACCGACGCCAGTAGGCCCAATCATCAATATGTTCTTGGGAATAATTTCTTCTCTCAAATCTTCTCGCAATTGTTTACTTCGCCAACGGTTGCGCAGTGCTACGGCAACAGATTTTTTGGCTTGTTCCTGGCCAACAATATATTTGTCAAGCTCTGCGACAATCTTTTTTGGCGTCATTTCAGTCAACGTTATTCCTCCTTCGTTCTGACATCATCATAATTCTTCTACCGTAATATGATCATTGGTATAAATACAAATTGAAGATGCAATTAATAACGCTTCACGGGCTATTTCTGGCGCGGAAAGTGAAGAGTGCTGTACCATTGCTCTTGCAGCAGCCAGCGCATAAGGTCCCCCGGAACCGATTGCAGTCACTCCGTCATCTGGTTCGATCACCTCTCCATTGCCGGAGATGATCAGTAAATGATCGATGTTAGTCACAATCAACAATGCTTCCAACCGTCGTAGAACACGATCCATTCTCCATTCTTTCGCTAACTCGACCGCAGCACGCATCATATTCCCATTATACTCTTCTAATTTGGCTTCAAATTTAGCAAATAAGGTAAACGCGTCGGCAACTGAGCCGGCAAAACCGGCAAGCACCTTGTTATGATATATTCGGCGTACTTTCTTCGCGTTATGTTTCATAATCGTATTGCCGCCAAAAGTAACCTGTCCATCGCCGGCAATCGCTATTTTACCTTGGTGCCTCACAGCAACAATCGTTGTGGCATCAAACATATTTCCCCTCCTAAGCCCTTGGGTGACTCTTATGGTAAACCGATTTTAATTTTTCCTTCGAAATATGAGTATAAATTTGAGTTGTTGATAAGCTGACATGGCCTAACAGTTCCTGAACGCATCGGAGATCAGCGCCATTATCAAGCAGGTGAGTTGCGAAAGAATGACGAATGGTGTGCGGACTAACATGCTTAGTTAAAGCCATAATATCGACATATTTTTCCAAAATCCTCCGCACGCTTCGATCCGTTAGTGGTCCTCCCCGGTGATTAACAAACAAAACCTGATGCATCGGTTCTATATTCGCGCATAATCGCGGCCGTGAAAAATGAAGATATTTTTGCAATGCTTCCACTGCTTTACAGCCAATTGGCACGATCCTTTCTTTTGAACCTTTGCCATAAACTAAAATACAGCGATTGGGGAAGTCTACGTCATGGATTTGGAGTCTGGTTAGTTCCCCCACCCGCGAGCCGGAAGCGTAAAGTAATTCTAATATTGCTCTATCGCGATCTCCTAGCAAACTATTGTCAGGCAGTTGCAACAAATTTTCGATTTCACCCTGATCAAAAAATGATGGCAGCCGTTTTTCTAGTTTTGGCGTTCTTAGTCCTGTAAAAGGATTTTCCAGGATAATATTTTCCCGGCATAAATAACGAAAAAAGGAACGTAACGCCGCAATTTTTCGTGCGATCGTCCGGCGGGAATATTCCTTTTGCTTAAGATGATTCAAATAAGCTCTCAACATTATTGAGTTAACAGTCCCTGGAACTACCGCCAAGATTTCGTTATTAGCAATAAATTCGATAAAATTCTTTATATCAGTAGTATAGTCTCGAATGGTATGAAGTGAAGCATTTTTTTCAATACTTAAGTAATGCAAAAATTCGCTGGTGTACTGATTAAAATTTACCATAACCATTCCATTCTTTTTACTAAATTTACCTTATAATTACACTATTTCATACTAGCATAATAAATCTTATTATGCAATAACGTTGTCGGATTTTTCAATAAATTTTCGCAAACTATGCAAAGCTCGTTCAGCGATCGCTTTGTTTTTTTGTTTTTTGTCGCGAATTCTGTCTTGCAGTGGCGGAAGCAAGCCAAAATTAATATTCATTGGTTGAAAATGCTTGTGGCGGTTATCGGATACATAAGCGCATAAAGCTCCATGCGCCGTATCTTCCGGAAATATGAGCAGTTCTGCACCTTTACAATAACGTGAAGCATTTTTTCCGGCTACCAGACCGTTGGCAGCTGATTCAACATATCCTTCTACACCGGTGATCTGACCGGCAAAAAAAACACCCGGCTCTTTTTTCATTTGCATCGTTGGCTGTAAAATGCACGGAGAATGAATATATGTATTTCGATGCATCACTCCGAGTCGGGCAAATTCAGCCTGTTCCAATCCAGGAATCATGCGAAAGACACGCACTTGTTCCGGCCATTTCAGATGAGTTTGAAATCCGACAATATTATATAATGTTGCGGAAAAATTGTCTTGCCGCAGTTGTATTACCGCATAAGGCGTCTTTCCTGTTCGCGGGTCTCTCAGACCAACTGGTTTGAGCGGTCCGAAACGCATCGTATCGATCCCGCGCCGGGCCATTTCTTCAATGGGCATACACCCTTCAAAAAAAATAGCTTTTTCAAAACCTCGTGTTACTGTTGTATCCGCATTCGTTAAAGCTTCCCAAAATTCCTTGTATTCCTGTTCGGTCATTGGACAGTTTAAATAATCTTCTGTTCCTTTGTCATAACGGGATCCTGCATAAATTTTTTCATGATTTATAGAATCCTCAATAACAATAGGAGCAGCTGCATCATAAAAATACAAGTGTTCTTGCCCGGTTAATGCCACTATCGCTGCTGCCAATGGAGCAGAAGTTAGCGGACCGCTGGCAATAATGCAAGGACGGTCACTAGGGATTTCCCCAACTTCTTCGTGAACTACTGAAACCAGAGGATGTGAGCAAAGTTTCTCAGTAATAAAATTCGCAAACGCCGTCCGGTCTACCGCATGTGCTCCCCCCGCAGGAATACGTGCAGCATCGGCTGCCAACATGATGAGTGAACCCATTTGCCGCATTTCTTCTTTCAATAGACCAACCGCATTTTCGATTGCAGCGGCTCTAAGTGAATTACTGCAAACTAATTCTGCAAAAAGGTTCGAATGATGAGCAGGCGTAGAACAGTGCGGACGCATTTCGATCAATTTTACTTTAATTCCGGATTGAGCTACTTGCCATGCGGCTTCACTGCCAGCGAGACCAGCGCCAATGATGCATACTTCAGACACTTTTTTTCCTCCGTTTCGGTGAGGTCTTTTTTTCTAAATCCGGTGACTTTTCCGAATCTTTTTTTTGCAACGTCGGACATTCGCCATTGCTGCAACGAACCACGAAGCGACCGCGTTGGAAGTTATGCCGGACAAGAAAAGCTCCGCACTCTTTGCATAACTCTTTCAGCGGCATATCCCAAGTAACGAAATCACACTCTGGATATTTATTGCAGCCATAAAAAACTTTGCCCCGTTTTGTTTTCCGTTCCACAATTTCGCCGGAACATTTGGGGCATTTTACCCCGGTATCTTTAACAATCGGCTTCGTATTTTTACATGCAGGATATCCCGGGCAAGCCAAAAATGTCCCATAGCGGCCATGCTTTACTACAAGATTGCGACCGCATAATTCGCATATGACATCTGAGACTTCTACAGGAATTTCGACTTCGCCAATTTCTTCTTCAGCTGCAGCCAAAGTAACGGCGAATGGATCATAAAATTCTCTTAATACTGTAATCCTAGATCCATCTCCATCTGCAATCTCGTCTAACTGGTTTTCCAGTTTTGCAGTAAAAGCAACATCAACAATATCTTTAAAGTATTGTTTTAGCAAATCCGTCACAAGAAATCCCAAGTCGGTAGGACGAAACTTCTTTTCACTGCGTAATACATAACCGCGTCCAACGATCGTTTCAATAATTGGCGAATAGGTACTGGGACGTCCAATACCTTGTTCTTCCAATAATTTAATCAATGATGCCTCCGAATAATAAGGCAGTGGCTCTGTAAAATGTTGTTTCGGGAGGATTTTCATCAACAACAGTTTCTGATCTATTTGTAAATCCGGCAAAAATGTTTCTTCTTCCTTTGCATTCCCTTCCTGGCCTTCTGAATATAAACGTAAAAACCCGGCGAATTTTAACTGTGAGCCATTGGAACGCAGGCGGAAACGTCCGGATTCAATATCTACCGTGACGGTATTATATAATGCTGGAGCCATTTGGCTGGCAATAAAGCGATCCCATATCAATTTATAAATACGGAATTGTTCATGGGATAATTGTTTTTCAATCTTTTCCGACGGTAATTCAATATAGGTGGGCCGGATGGCCTCATGAGCGTCTTGCGCTTTTTTGTTAGGATAAACTGGTGGCTTAGCAGGCAAATGATGTTTATCGTATATTTGCTCAATATAAGCACGGGCTTCTTCCTGCGCAGACTGAGCAATCCGAGTTGAGTCTGTTCGCATATAGGTGATTAAACCAACCAACCCTTTGCCTGCGATCTCTAATCCCTCATATAATTGTTGCGCGATGAGCATCGTTTTACGGGAAGTGTAACCAAATTTACGGGCTGCATCTTGCTGGAGGCTGCTGGTAGTAAAAGGTGGTGACGGATTACGGCGTCGTTCACGATGCTTGACATCCAAGACACGAAATTCATTCTTCTCCAATTCCGTTTGAATTATCAAAGCTTCTTGTTCCGTTTTTACCTGGCTTTTCTTCCCATCAATCATCATTAATTCGGCATTAAATGCGGCAGCTTTAGCATTCTCACGCAGTTTCAAGGTAACTGACCAATATTCTTCCGGGACGAAGGCCTCAATCTCCCGTTCACGATCGCAAATTAGCCGGACAACAACCGATTGCACCCGGCCGGCGCTCAATCCTTTGCGAACTTTACGCCACAACAAAGGACTTAATTTATACCCAACGATACGATCTAATATACGTCGAGCCTGTTGCGCTTCGACTTGCGGTAGATTAATACGACGTGGTTGTTTTATTGCGTTCTTCACTGCGGTTTTGGTGATCTCATTAAATTCTATACGACAGTCTTTTTCTTCAGAAACATTCAATAGATTAGCCAAATGCCATGCAATCGCCTCGCCCTCACGGTCCGGGTCCGTTGCAAGTAAAACAGTATCTGCTTTTTTGGCTGCAGATTTTAATGTTTTGATCAGATCCCCTTTTCCTCGTATATTAATATATTTGGGTGCGAAATTGTTCTCAATATCCACCCCAAACTGGCTTTTGGGTAGATCGCGCAAATGGCCCATTGATGCTTTTACGGTATATTTTCCGGCACCCAAAAACTTTTCAATTGTTTTTGCCTTTGCCGGTGATTCAACTACAACTAATACTTTATTCATAATGCTCCTTCCATGGCGCTTCGAACATACCGTTGTCCGGAATGTTCGATCACTAAACCTCTTAACTCCATCTGCAACAATAAATATGTAACAGTTGGTAATGGCAAAGATGATTGAAGAACCAATGTTTCAACGTCTCGTGGCACATCATATGCCAAGCAATTAAATAATATGGTTTCTTCATCCGACAATATTGGATTATGCACATTTGTTCGCGGCGAAAATGAATATTCTTCCATGATGTCTTGGGCTGCAGTCACCAGTTTGGCCCCTTGTTGGATCAAATGGTGTGTTCCTTTGCTTCCGGAAGAAAAAATACTCCCTGGAACTGCAAAAACATCTCTGCCTTCTTCAAGAGCAAAATCAGCGGTTATCAAAGAGCCGCTTCGTTCCGCCGCTTCGACGACAACTACGCCGCGAGACAAGCCGCTAATAATACGATTGCGGGCCGGAAAATGACCGGAATGAGGCGGGGTCCCTGGCGGATACTCAGAAATAATAGCGCCTTGTTCTGCAATTGCCGAAAGCAAACGAGAATTTTCCGGTGGATACACAATATCAACCCCCGAACCTAAGACCGCAATTGTTCTTCCTCCATTAAGAGCTCCTTGATGGGCAGCCGTATCAATCCCCCTGGCTGCTCCGCTTACGATACATATTCCATTAGCAGATAACTCCGCAGCAAACATGGTGGCTGTATTTTTTCCATATGCAGAAGCTTTGCGGGAGCCAACTATAGCTATATTATTACTGGTGACCGGCAATTTACCCTTATAATAAAGAAGAACAGGCGGATTAAATGTATCACGCAATAAGGCCGGGTATTCGGGTTCATCCCAATTGCATGTGCAAATCTTTTTTTTATCCCACTGAATTTTTAACCCTGGAAGATCAAGTTGTTTTCGTAAATTTAATAATTGATCGCAATGTTTTTCATCCAAACATTGCGATAGCAACAGATCATGTTTATCAGCTTTCCAAACATCCAATGCGCTGCCAAAGTAGCTTAAAAGTGTTTTTATACGAACGTTTCCAACTCCTGGTATCCTTTGTAAAGCCGCTATATACATGTTATTCATAATGTCCTCCGGAAAAAGGTCCCTTGATTTCTACAATTACCCACTTGTATTCATATTGAAATAATTATAGCCGTCCTTTACCACATGGTCAAGAATATATTATGAATTAGCCTTCCAATTACGTGTTGTCAAAATAATATTTTGTGCTATATCTTTCGCTGCAAGCCCTTTTCCTGCTTTGGCGACATTGCAACGCAAATTTTCAAGTTCTTGGGAGGAAGCAGACAATAAGCGCTGCAAATTCATCTTCACACTCTCTATCGTATCTGCACGTAATGCGTAGTTCCGTTCCACTAAAAAACGGGTATTTGCTTCTTCCTGTCCGGGAATAGGCTGAAAAATAATCATTGGCAGTCCGCAGGCCAAAGCTTCCGCCGAAGTCATCCCGCCCGGTTTCGATAGCAAAATATCAGCACAAGACATTAACTCATGAACGTTATTGACAAAGCCCAAAATACGCACTGGATGGGCTAATCGCTTCGCTAATGCGGATAATTCATTATATAATTTGTGGTTATTTCCCGTCACTGCTATGAACCGCACCGGTGCGTCCAACCTGTCGCAAGCAATAAGAATCTCCGCCATCGGCAATATTCCGGCACCGCCACCCATAATCAATATGTTTTTCCCATCTGTGGGCAGATTAAGTCGTTGCAATATAGCATTACGGGTCACATTCATGGAAAATGAGGCATCAACCGGAATGCCAAAAGCCCGGCTTCTTTCAGAAGCAATGCCTTGTTGATCAAGAAAGTCGCGCAATGTTTCATCAGCGACATAATAACGGCTGATTTCCGGATAAACCCAAAGCCTATGAACAACAAAATCAGTCACTATTGCAAAGGTAGGAACCTGTAATCCGGAATGGCGGTGCAAGTAAGCAATAAGGCCTGCAGGCGTGGCATGAGTGCAGACAATAGCAGACGGATTATAATTCAAAATATAACGCTGCATTTTTTTTGCCAGATAACGGCTGACTTGTCGCCTCCCGAAAAGCGCCAGCGAACTATCATTGCCCCACCCATACATTGTTCCATATGCCTGCGGAAAAGTCGCCAGCAATTTTAAGTATAGTTTTAAAATTCCCTGCCCCAACGAAGGATGAAAAAAATCAAACACATTGGCTTGCTGTGTACGGATTGCCGGATCGACCTCCTGCAATGCATTCGCTACTGCTTGTGCTGCGCGTACGTGTCCGGCGCCAACTGGAGCACTGATAAACAATATTTTTTTTTGCTCAGTTGTCATATATTTCTTGTCCTTCCCATCCAGTTGGCTTAATTTGAACAACCGATGAATGATCCGGGCAGTCGGCTAGAGCTTTACGAACAAGAATATCCCCGGGCAGCGCAATATCACCTGCGACTTCTAGTAAAGGAACCAATACAAATCTACGTTCTTTCATTCTAGGATGAGGCAGCGTCAGCAATTCTGTCTGAACAAATAAATTATCATAACACAAGAGATCAATGTCAATATTACGTGGGCCCCATCTCGTCTCACGCACTCTGCCCATTTGTCTTTCTACGGACAAACAATGTATTATCAGTTCTTCAGGCGCCAAATCAGTTGTAATTATAGCAACAGCGTTTAAAAAAGGATTCTGATCGGCAAAGCCGACTGGTTCTGTTTCATATAACGAAGATACTTTTTGAATTTGAACTTTATTTTCTATCTTTAACAGGCGCAGAGCCGTTCGCATATTTTCTTCCCTGTTGCCGAGATTTGAGCCAAATCCTAAAAAAATCATATGTTTTGTCTCCGTAAAATTTCTATTTGTATAAAATCTACTTGTCCAGGCAACGGAACCGCAGGCTTGCGCAAGCGAACAGTTACTGCGGCGATCGCTTTTTGTTTTAATATTTCTCCAGCTATGTGCTCAGCCAATGCTTCAAGCAATTGAAACTGTTTTTTTTCCATAATTTCCTTAATCAGCGCATATATTGCCGTATAGTCAATGGTATCTTGTAAATTATCCGTCACTCCCGCCGCCCGAGTATTAACTTCATACTCGACATCGACAAAAAAACGCTGGCCAATTGTTCGTTCATATTCATACACTCCATGGAAACCGTAGAACATCATGTTTTGCAAAAGAATTTTATCACTCAACATTTCTTCCTCCCAACAAAACATCCGTCATCCTTGCTACCCTTGCTATTGCTTTGACGTCATGGACACGCACAATATTTACACCTTTCGTGATCCCCAAAGCTACTGTTGCTGCCGTCCCCTCTACCCGTTCTTCCATTGGCAGATTTAGCGCCTCTCCAATAAACCGTTTTCGGGAAGTGCCAAGCAAGATCGGGCAGCCTAAAGCGCGCAATTCTTCCAATCGAGCCATCACCGCAAGATTTTGCTGCGGCGTTTTCCCAAAGCCAATACCAGGATCAATAATAAAGTTATCGGCAGCGACACCAGCTTTGAGACCAATTTGAATGCTATTCTGCAAAAAGTCGTTGATACAGGCCATGATATCGCGATTGTATTCCGTTCCAGTTTGATTATGCATAATGACGACCGGAACATTATAACGCGCTGCAACAGAGGCCATATTCGCGTCACCTTGGAGACCCCAGATATCATTAATGAGATGAACGCCTAATTTCAGTACTTCTTCGGCAACCACCGATTTATACGTGTCAATTGAAACAGGAACCGGAAGAATGGTGAGCAATTTATTCAATAATGGCAGCAAACGGTCTAACTCTTCTTCCGCTGAAATTTTTTGCGATCCATACGGTCTTGTTGATTCCGCTCCAATATCAATAATATCAGCGCCTTCAGCAACCATAGCTTCAGCATATCTGATCGCCTGGTCAATATTATTGTATTTCCCTCCATCTGAAAAAGAATCAGGAGTGATATTTAGTATGCCCATAACGAGCGTTTTTCCGGACGTAATCTGAAACGGCGGATTGCGGCTTTGGTAGTTTCGGACGATGGGCTGACTTTGATGCGATAATACTTTCAAAATTGCTTCAGCCAAGTCAGGAAGACCCCAAGGCTGTTGTCTTAACTGAGATAAAGCTTGCTGATATTGTTTGAGCGTAGCTAAAATTAAAACATCCGTCTTTGCGGCATTAAAACTAGCTGTGTCACGCGATACAGCCACTTCCCCGCCTTTAGCTAAAAATGTTTGTTTTAGCAAATTAGCCGCTTTGACAGGCACAGATTCAATTTTAATAGCTCGTGATACAGCCTTTGGGGCCATAATGGAAATGCCGGCCGGATCACAGCAAATTCGTGTCAATTCGCGTTGTGCCTGTTCAATACCGGAAATTTCTATGACACGTGGATTAAAATTCATTTCGTCCTCCCTATTGCTACAAATTGTAATTCTATTGTATCATAATATAGTATATGCAAAAATAACATTACAAACAAGTTTGTAATAAAATTTCACAATTCACAGGGAGGGTTACCAATGAGACAACGTCTGTCTCCGGAAAGTTTCACTATACCAGTAGAAGAGCTCAAAAATGGTTTCTATACAGATTGCTATTTTTCCCGCACAAGAGATATTCTGCTTCAAGATCAATATCATCCAAAAGTAATCATGCAAATTTTCCAACGTCAAAATGCTGTATTATGCGGTATTGATGAAGCGATTGCCATAATTAAACGCTGTTCTTTTCATCCTGAAAATATTGTCATTAAAGCTTTATACGATGGCGACACAATTAAACCATGGGAAACTGTAATGACAATCGAAGGTAATTTGGCTGACTTTGTCCATCTCGAAACAGCATATCTTGGCAGCCTTTCGCGACAAACAAAAATTGCCACTAATGTTCAACGCACTATTTCCGCAGCGAATGGAAAGCCGGTTTTGTTTTTCCCATCCCGGTTTGATCATTACAGCGTACAGGCTATTGATGGCTATGCTGCGCATGTTGGCGGGATCGATGGAGTTTCAACCCCGGCAAATGGCTATTATTGGGGCGCAGAAGCGGTAGGAACGATTCCACATGCTTTGATTGCCACCTATTTTGGCGATACTGTTCGTGCTACGAACGCATTTGATCGTAATATCGACAAATCCGTCAACCGTGTTGCGCTAATTGATTTTAATAATGACTGCGTGCAAACCGCATTAGATGTTGCGCGTGAATTAGGCGATAAATTATGGGCAGTGCGATTGGATACTGCTGACACGCTCGTTGATGTTTCCGTTCTCCCTTTTATGGGTACGATTAAACCAACCGGCGTTTGTCCCCAATTAGTGACCAATGTACGAACCGCCTTGGATAATGCAGGATTTGATCATGTAAAAATAATGGTATCCGGCGGTTTCAATGTAAAACGGATTGCTCAGTTTGAAGAAGAAAAAGTCCCCGTTGATATGTATGCGGTAGGTTCCAGCCTATTTGAAAAAAACATTAACTTCACAGCAGATATTGTCATGGTTGATGGAAAAGCATGTTCAAAAAAAGGAAGGGAATACAAACCTAACCCAAGGCTGCACACTGTTTAAGAGTGATCGATTTCTGTCCTTCAATACAATTGATGATACTATAAGAGCAAAGACGCTTTCCGGCAAATATTATTGCGGGCTTAGCGTCTTTGCTTTTAGTCAAAAAATATAAGTTTTATTTGATGAATCCAAAGTCAATTGCCTGCTTACGCTGTCGCCCTCTAAGTTCGGTGCAAGCAGGGTTTTCTATGCTTTATATTTTAGCCTTGATTTCTAAAATGTATAGCCTCAGCAATATGAGACGCAGAAATTTTATCTTCATTAGATAAATCAGCTATAGTGCGTCCGACTTTTATAATCCGGTCATATCCTCTTGCACTCAAATTCATCTTTTCAAAAGCCTGTTTTAAAAGAAATTCCGCATCGGGCATCAATGAACACGTGGCTTTTAGATGCCTCCGACCCATCTGCGCATTGCAAAAAAGACCGTATTTTTTTAACCTGTTAAGCTGACGAACACGCGCATCTTCAACCCGCTGCCGTATGGCCGCCGAAGATTCCTGTTGTGCTGAGTCAACCATCTCCTGATATTTAAGACGCGGAACATGTACATGCAAGTCAATACGATCCAATAAAGGACCCGATATTTTTTTTTGATATTGCCGAATATCATGAGCTGAACAGCTGCACTCACGTTCCGAATCTCCAGACCATCCGCACGGGCATGGGTTCATAGCAGCAACGAGCATAAATTTTGCCGGAAATGATAAAGAAGCATTAACCCTTGCTATGGTAACCTCACCATCTTCCAATGGTTGACGCAACACTTCCAAAACGGATCTCCTGAACTCCGGCAATTCATCAAGGAACAAAACCCCATTGTGGCTCAATGTCACTTCGCCAGGGCGAGGAATACGACCTCCTCCAACTAATCCGGCATCAGAAATTGTATGATGCGGACTACGAAACGGACGTTTGCTAATTAATCCGTTGTGTCCGTGCAACAGACCAGCAACACTGCAGATTTGCGTAACTTCCAAGGATTCCTTTGCCGACATCGCCGGCAAAATTGTAGGTAAACGTCTGGCTAACATTGTTTTCCCCGAACCCGGAGCGCCAATCATAAGTACATTATGGCCGCCTGCGGCTGCAATCTCTAATGCGCGTTTTGCAGTCAATTGCCCTTGCACTTCATAAAAATCAACATCCGTACTATCTTGAGCCGTTGAAACATTCAAAAAAGACTTCTCAGTCAACCGTTGCAGTCCTTGCAAATGCGAAACTGTCTCCGCAAGTGTTTGCGGCGCAAATACTTTTACCAAATCGGATATTGCGGCCTCCTGTGCATTATCCGGTGCGACAAATACATTCGCAAGATTGTTATTTCCTAAAGTAATCGTCATCGGCAAAATTCCAGAAACAGCACGTAATTTTCCTTCCAATGACAATTCACTAATAAAAACAGTATTGTAACATTCTTCACTGGCAAGTTGATCACTGGCAATTAATATGCCGATCGCAATGGGCAAATCTAATCCCGAGCTATCTTTTTTCAAATCAGCTGGAGCAAGGTTTACGATGATTCTCTGTCCGGGAAAAGTAAAGCCGGAATTCTTAATTGCAGCTCGTACACGTTCCCTCGATTCACGGACCGAAGCATCCGGTAAGCCAACAATATCAAAACCGGGCAATCCATTTGCAATATCAACTTCCACTGTAATCATCATTCCATTAATGCCTAGCGTAGTTGCTCCGAGCACTTGTGCAAACAAGTGATTACCCCCTATGTCATCCGCCAAAAGCATGCTTAATGTGATTATACTGTACAGCCATTTCCTGACCGACAATGATTTCAATGACGTCAAAACGGCATTGATCGTCCAAGGCTCCGACATCTTGCATAAACCACAAAGCCGTTTTAATTATTTTTTGCTGTTTACGCCAAGTTACTGCTTCTGCCGGCCATCCATAGACAGTACTGCGTCGAGTTTTTACTTCCACAAAAACCAGACAGTCTCTGTCTTTTGCAATAATGTCGATTTCACCAATTTTCGTACGGAAACGCCGTTTCAAAATCATATAACCCTGTTGTTCCAGGTAATTAGCTGCCAATTGTTCTCCCTCTTCACCCAGACGAAGATGATTTTTCATGTTCATTTATGCTTTCCTTTTTGGCCTGCTTTTTGGTCCATGCGATAAATATATGCCAAAACTTCCGCCACAGCTTGATATAATTCGGCTGGGATTTCACGGTCTAATTCTACCGCCATCAGAACATTCGCCAACGTTTTATTTTGATAGATAGGCACGGCATTATTTTGCGCTATTTTTATGATTTCGTCTGCAACGAAGCCGCTGCCTTTTGCTGTAACTTTCGGAGCTTGACCTTTATCGGCATCATAGTGGATAGCAACAGCCTGCGATTTCGGCTCATATTTTTTGTTATCCATTTTTTCCCTCATGTGGCGCCTTTACCGCAACGTCATTTAATTTTAATGACAAACGATCGAAAACAGAACGAAGATCTGATAAATATTCCACAAAGGAGTCAGCCGCTCCCGTTGAATCGAATAAAACTCTCATATTAACTTGTTCATCCGCCTGAGTTTTAACCATTTGAAATGCGATGTCGACAAGACCAATGTTTTCGGTATCAATGCAAAGCCGGATCCATGTTTCTTTTTTTTCAGTTGTCCCCACGAATGGTTTATCTTCATTATAAACATGTATATAAGTTGGATATGGATGAGGATTACCGAAAAAAAATAAGGGCAGTGCAAATGAAAAAATTTGATTTGCCGAACTGGACAAACCAGTGGGCGAAGCCGATTTTTGTACGGACAACGCTAATTTCTGAACTGAATCAGCAGCTTTCTTCAGTTGATCAACCGGTAAGTCATCCAATTGATATGCGGTAGGCAAACCCATTCTTTGTAACAATTCAATGGAACGATTCATTTCTTGATTTAACAAACTTCGTTGGTTTGCAGCCGGCATCTGCTGTAAACCAATCGTTTCATGCAATAACGATACAACACTTAGTAATTTTTCACTAATGGCTGTTTGATTCTTAGACAATACTGTCAATCCTTGACTGACTTGGTCTGCTCCAGAAAAGTTCTGAAAAATATTTTGTACAAGCTGCTTAATCGGTGTTGGTAATGATTCTACAAGTTTGAAATTAGAAAATCCATTAGACGCAGCAAGGTGCTGAGAAGAAGATAACTTTTGAACTGAATCAGCAGCTTTCTTCAGTTGATCAACGGATAAGCCAGCAAATTGATCTGAGTTTAACAAACCATTTTTTTGTGATATTTCAGTTGAACGGTTCTTTGACAATATTTGTTGCTCTGCAGGCAGCATCTGTCGTAAATTAATTGAGTCACGCAATAATGATACAATGGTCAGTAATTGATCACTAACAGTCTTTTGACTTTTAAATAAAACTGACAACCCTTGACTAACTTGATCTGTTCCAGAAGAGTTCTTAAAAATTTTATGCACAACCTGTTTAATTGATAATGGTAATGATTCTATAAGGTCGCTTCGAAACTGCAACAGACCTTTCAAATCAGAAAGCATTAATTTCATGGTAGAATTTGAATTATTTTGTTCTTCTGAAATTGCAACCAACGTTTCTCCGTTCAAGGAGATTTTGGGGAAAGACTCTGTCGCCCTACCCGTTCCTGGAATATTACCGCCGCTGAGAGGCTGAATATTCAACGCTGAATACCTCCATTGCTTTATAAATACAGGTCTGCACAGATCTAATTTTTTCTTTCTATCTTTAAATTCATTGGATCAATAAAGTAATTCCCGAATTGGTTTATACGTTTTGCGATGTATCGGACATGGTCCAAATTCACGAAGAGCAGCGAGATGCTGAGGAGTGAGATATCCCATATTTTCATGAAAACCATATACTGGATAAAGCAAGTGATATTTCATTAAACAATGATCACGGGCGACTTTTGCAATAATGGAAGCAGCACTTATTTCCGGAACTGTAGCGTCTCCCTTCACAATTGCCGTTGCTTCCATCATAACATTCGGAGTATATTTCCCATCCACCAGCACTTTATCAGGTCTGATGCTCAAGCCATCAATTGCCCGTTTCATTGCCAAAAGAGAAGCGTAATGGACATTGAGTTTTTCAACTTCCTCCAGGCTTGAATAAGCAATGCACCAACTTAATGCATCTCGCTTAATTTGTTCAGCTAAAATTTCCCGTTTTTTAGAACTTAATTTTTTCGAATCTGTTAAGCCAGGTATTGCCACTGCCGGATTTAAGATCACCGCCGCCGCATATACTTCAGCGACCGCACTTCCGCGCCCAACTTCATCACAACCGCATTTTAGCATCATTTAAAGGCCTCTCAAAAATAAATTACTCAGTTGCAAAACTGTCAAGCGTAATTGGGCCTAACAGTCCAGCTCGAAATTCAGTTAATAAAATTCGTCCCGCATTTTCGACATCGATGAGCCCACCGCTTCGCAAGCAGCCCCGTCGAATCCCAATCTGCTCTAAAACCTGCTGATTGGTCATTTCAGCATTGATAATGATACGATATCGCGAAACGAATTGGGTCAAATAATCGATACGCAAAATAGAAACAAGTTTATTCACAACCTCTTCCCGGTCAAATACTTCATCATTGATTGCGCCGGTAGCTGCAAGTCGAAACGCTGCTTCCTGATCTTCCAATTTTGGCCATAAAACACCAGGTGTATCTAAAATTTCTAGATTTTTACTAATTTTTATCCATTGTTTACCGCGCGTCACACCCGGCTTATCAGCAGTCCTGGCAACGGCACTGCCTCTTAAACGGTTAATTAATGAAGACTTTCCCACATTCGGTATGCCTAGAATCATCGCACGCACAGCTCGTGGGCGAACCCCTTTTGCCGCTAGAGATTGTAGCTTTGACTGTGCAGCTTTTTCCGTTTGCACTATTAATTCTTTACATCCCTTGCCACCAATAGAATTCACGGCAATCGCATCGATCCCTTTTCCGCGAAAAAAAGATAACCATAATTCTGTATTGCGGGGATCTGCTAAATCTGCTTTGTTAAGCGCCACAATCCTCGGTTTACCGGCAATAATCTCTTCGATCACGGGATTCGCACTGCTCAGTGGGATCCGGGCGTCCAATAGTTCAATTACAACGTCAACTAATTTTAATTGTTCGCGGATCATTCGGCTTGCTTTGGCCATATGCCCAGGATACCAGTTAATATCCATGTATTTCCTCCTAAAAAGAAAGCTTAATCAAGGCAGTGTTTTCATTTGGTCAAACGGCCAAAAAACCATCACAGCTTTTCCTTTTAACATTTCTAGTGAAACAAAACCCACATCACGAAAGCGACTGTCCTCAGAATTATTCCGGTTATCACCCATGACAAAAATATGGCCTTCCGGTATGGTTGCCGCAGGATAAGAGCCTCGTGTCCGTTCCAAAATATAAGATTCATTCAATAGCTGTCCATTTAAAAATACTTTGCCATCCTTAACCTCAATCGTGTCGCCTGCAACGCCGATCACTCTCTTAATAAAATCACGGCTGGGATCACGAGGGTAGCGGAACACAACGATATCCCCTTTTTCTGGTTGTTTGAGGCGGTAAATAAACTTATTCACGACCAAACGTTCGCCATTGACCAAAGTCGGTCGCATAGAGGGACCTTCGACCATATATAGTTCTACAATGAAATAGCGAATAAAAAACGCCAAGACAATTGCGATGATAATCGAGACAACCCAATCTTTAATTTCTTCTCCTAAATTTGTTTTACTCAAAATAAGAACCCCCTTGCCGATTACGCTGAAAGTTAACGGCTAATATAGAAAGAAAAGGGACTGCTTGCAGTCCCTTACTTCTTCTAGCGTTTTTCTTTAATTCGTGCAGCTTTTCCAGTCAAATTACGCAGATAATACAGTTTGGCACGACGTACAATGCCTCTACGTACTACATCAATTTTATCAATTCGCGGGGAATGAACAGGGAATGTCCGCTCGACTCCGATACCATACGATACTCTGCGGACAGTAAAAGTTTCACGCGCTCTACTTCCTTGCCGCGCAATGACTACGCCTTCAAACATTTGGATACGTTCGCGAGTACCTTCGACAACTTTTACATGAACCCGCACGGTGTCTCCGGACCGAAATGCCGGAATGTCATTACGTAACTGTTCTTGTTCTAACACATCAATAATATTCATAAAAAATTCCCCCTAATACTAGATGTTCATGCCTTTTGCAGACAGCGGACCATCCGTTTTACACGCGCATAATTATATCATACATACAGCTAAAACTCAAGCAACGCAAAACTTATTTTACATCACTGGAATTCCACCAATCCTCACCCAAAAGTCGATCCAAAATAATCGCAACAGCAGCCCTTACAGGCAGATGATTATAATCGCTGCAGCCATAGATTGGTTCAAGTAAATAGTCGAAACTGCTTACTAATGTTTTTTCAATACCCCAACCGGTTCCAAACAATAACAACAAAGGATTGCTTGTCGTTTCTATCTGCTGCCGAAGTTTCCGGTAAGACACACTGTTCCCATAATTTCTTGCATCCGTAGCGACAATAATAGGTTTTTGTCCTTCGGCAACCGAAATGGAGTGAACTGCATCCGCCAAATCCGGTACGGTTTGCAAAATATGAAAGGCTTCTTTACGGTCCGCATTATATTTGGCTCCGGCGCCATTTTGCCAATAATCAAGAATCTCAGCAGCCAAATCAAGTTGGCTTTGCAGCGGATTAATGATAAAATATTTTTTCAAACCGTATGTACGTGAAGTACGGGCAATGTCATGAATATCGAAATTTGTTACCGCCGTAGTAATAATATCGCCATTTCGATTATAAATCGGATAATGCAATAACCCTAAATAGATAGAACCCATGCTAGTTTTCATCCTCTTCCAAACGGATTTCAGCCAACAATTTTTCATCACAACGATCAAAATGTTTGCCGTCCAATAAATCCGGCCGCAATCTAAAAGTACTGCGCAACGATTGCTTGCGTCTCCACAAAGCTATTTTTGCATGATCACCGGACACAAGAATGTCGGGAACCTGCCAGCCGCGAAAATCCCGCGGTCTCGTATATTGAGGATATTCAAGCAGTCCATTGTAAAACGAATCATGTTCCGCTGCATCATTGGCACCCAAAACACCGGGGAGCATACGGGAAACCGCATCAGTCAGAACCATTGCCGGTAATTCCCCGCCCGTTAAAACGTAGTCGCCAATGGAAATCGTTTCGTCAGCTAGATGCTGCCGTACACGCTCATCGACTCCTTCATAGTGGCCGCAAATAAGAACCAATTGTTCATAGCCTGCTAATTCTTTCGCTTTATCCTGGTCAAAACGTTGTCCGCCTGGAGCAAAAAGAATGATGCGTCGCCGCAAATGATTGTTCACCGCGATTACATGCTCAGCAGCATGAAACAAAGGGTCAGGCTTCATCACCATTCCTGATCCGCCACCAAAAGGATAATCGTCAACGATATGATGTTTATCAAGTGCAAAGTCGCGGGGATTCGTAATCTGTACAGATAGAAGTCCGGCATCCAATGCCCGTTTTATAATACTGCTTCCAAAAGGACCGGAAAACATTTCCGGGAATAAAGATAGTATATCAATATGCATTACTCTGCCCATTCCTCTTGAAGTTTTACAATCATCCGCTTCTCTGGGATATCAATATGTTTGACAACTTCCTTTAGAGCCGGAATCAGAAGGGGCGCTTTCCCCTGCATTTCAATCACGTATACGTCATTGCTTCCGGTTTGTAGAACATTAGTGACAGTACCTAAGTGAATATTCGCTTCATCATACACTTCTAAGCCAATAATATCAAAAATATAGAATTCGTCCTTGGGTAAAACAACCAGATCTTTTTCTCTTACATGAATCAATTGACCACGCAAAGGCTCTACAGAATTCATGCTGTCAAAATTCTCAAAGCTCAACAACAGAAATTTGTTATTCTTTTTGACCTGGCGAATAACTAACGGTGAATAATCAGAAAGGTACACTATCAGCGCTGGACGAAATCGATCAGGAAAATCAGTGAGCGGAATAATACGAACGTCACCCCGCACGCCGTGCGGGGCAACAATTTTTCCAATTGCGATTAATTTTTCAGCCATAAATATTAATTACGGAAAGCAAGAATTTTGCCATCTTCCAACAAAATCTCTGCATTGATCATTTTCTGCAAGTCATCGCCGACATTTACAGTGATGATCCTGTCCATCGTTCCCTGGACAATTTCCGCCCCGATTTCCAACTGCGCTGTTTCCTTCAATTTATCCACCATATGGCTTTTAAATTCTAACCGTTTATTGCGTTCCGCGTCAATTTGCTGACGCAGAGCCACTAACCCTTGCGCGTCTTGTTTCGCCTGTTCTGTCATAAGACGCTTCGCATGAAATTCAATTTGCTGTAATTCCATGTCTACTTTTTTGACTTCTTCCTGAATGCCAGCCGCCAGTTGTTTCTTTAGCGATTCAGTAACCTTGGCTTTAATTGTCACAGGACATTTCAAGGTCATGCTTTCCATGGTAGTTCACCTTCTCAAACGATTTCAACCATTACTTTTTTATTTTCACGAATGGCCGCCGATTTCACTACAGTGCGAATAGCTTTCGCAATTCTACCCTGTTTACCAATAATTTTTCCCATATCTTCCGGTGCTACTCGCAATTCATACACGGTTGCATGATTGTCAACTGTTTCGGTGACACTGACTTGATCTGGATTATTTACCAATGCTTTGGCGATAACTGCAACTAATTCTTTCATAGTTATCACACTTCTTTCTTATTACGCTTTATTTCATCCCATTTTTTCAGGATGCCGGCTTTACTCAGCAAATTTCTTACTGTGTCAGTAGGCTGAGCGCCTTTTTGCAGCCAGTCAATTGCTTTTTCTTCCTCAATCTTAACAACTGCCGGTTCGGTGGTTGAATCATAATGACCAACAATTTCAATAAAGCGGCCATCGCGCGGAAAACGAGAATCAGCAACAACAATGCGATAGAATGGGCTTTTTTTGGCACCCATGCGCATTAAACGGATTTTTACTGCCATGCATATCACCTCCTTCACAAAATATAACGAAGATAGAGTTCTTCTTACATAAAAGGCAGTTTAAATCCACCTTTTTTCCCACTTTTTTGCATCTCCTGAAAGCGTTTCATCATTTTTTTTGCTTCTGTAAATTGTTTTAATAAACGATTGACATCTTGTACCTTCGTGCCACTTCCAAGTGATATTCGTTTACGGCGACTCCCGTTAATAATGGACGGATCCCGGCGTTCCTTTTTCGTCATAGAGCAAATAATTGCCTCTACACGCACGAGTTCTTTTTCATCTATTTTTGCATCTTGTAACTTCTTCATATTACCCATTCCTGGTAACATGCCCAGAATTTGTTCCATGGATCCCATTTTTCGAACCTGTCGCAATTGGTCCAGAAAGTCATCCAAAGTAAATTCTTGCCGACGAAGTTTTTTCTCTAATTCCTTTGCTTGTTCTAAATTAATTGTTGTTTCCGCTTTTTCGATCAGGCTGAGAATGTCGCCCATCCCAAGAATACGTGAAGCCATACGATCAGGATGAAATGGTTCCAAGGCATCTAACTTCTCACCCATGCCAACAAATTTAATCGGCCGACCGGTAACCGCCTTGATCGATAAAGCCGCGCCTCCGCGGGCATCTCCATCCAATTTAGTTAGGATGATTCCATCAATACCCAATTCCTGGTTGAATGAATCTGCTACGGTCACCGCATCTTGACCTGTCATAGCATCAACAACCAGCATGATTTCATGAGGTTTCACAGTTTGTTTAATTGATTTCAGTTCCTGCATTAACGTTTCGTTGATGTGCAAACGCCCGGCTGTATCAATAATGACAACATCATTAGCATAAGATATTGCGTGCTCCACGGCAGCTTTTGCAATTGCCACGGGATCGCGACTATCTTCTTTGGCAAAAACCGGGATTTGAAGTTGTTCCCCTAAAACCTGCAACTGTTTGATCGCTGCTGGACGGTATATGTCACCGGCAACTAATAATGGACGTTTGTTCTGTTTTTTTAATAAACTAGCAAGTTTTCCAGCTGTAGTAGTTTTTCCGGCCCCCTGCAAACCAACCAGCATAACAACAGTGGGCGGTCGGGATGATATTGTAATCCGGCTCTGCGTGCCTCCCAATAAGGCGGTTAGTTCTTCATTAACAATTTTTACTACATGTTGTCCCGGAGTAAGGCTTTGCAAAATTTCTTGTCCAGTTGCTCTAGACTTTATCTGAGCAATAAAATCCTTGGCAACTTTAAAATTCACATCAGCTTCCAGTAATGCTACTCGTACCTCGCGCATCGCATCATTAATATCATTTTCGGATAGTTTTCCACGCCCGCGTAATTTCTTAAATGTTTGTTGGAGTTTATCCGCTAAACCTTCGAAAACCATGATGTCACCACCTGAATTTAATCTAACAAAAGTTCCAATTGCTGCATCGCTTGCTGCGCCGCAGAGTTGCCGCTTATTTCGGGCGGCAAGCTGGCAAGGAGTTCGTAAACCTGTTGAACAATACGTTGTTGTTGACGGTTCCGCTCAACAAGATGCAGCGCATCTTCATATTCTTCGAGTATTTGTTCCGCACGCCGCAAAATATCATATACGGCTTGGCGGGAAATAGCAAATTCTATACCAATTTCTGACAGAGACATATCATGCAGATAGTGCATTTCAATACACTGCCGTTGCTTCACAGTCAATAACGGTCCATAAAAATCATACAGTGCTGCAATATGCAAAAGTTTTGTAAGCAATAAGCCACCTTCTTACCGACAAGGAAAAGTCCTTTACAAAAGAATTATAAAGATAATTTTAGTTATTGTCAAGTATAATTACTTGTCACCAAATAAAGCATCAGCAAACTCTCTGGGATCGAAAGGACGCAAATCTGTAATTCCTTCGCCCACGCCAATCCAAAGTACCGGGAGACCCAATTCGCCCCCAATAGAAACAACAACTCCGCCTTTGGCTGTTCCGTCTAGTTTCGTCAAAACAACGCCGGTTACCGGTGCTGCAGCGCTGAATAGTTTAGCCTGACTAATTGCATTTTGTCCCGTTGTGGCATCCAACACCAACAATATTTCATGGGGCGCACCAGGTATTTCACGGCTTATAACCCGGTTTATCTTTTTTAATTCTTCCATCAAATTTGTTTTTGTATGCAATCGTCCGGCAGTATCGATAATCAATGTATCGACTTTTCTGGCCTTAGCTGCCTGAACAGCATCAAATGCAACCGCAGCAGGATCAGAACCTGTGGCTTGTTTGATTACATCAACACCGATACGTTTTCCCCAAATTTCCAGTTGTTCAATAGCCGCAGCACGAAACGTATCACCTGCTGCCAATAAAACCGTTTCACCTTTTTCACGGTAAAAATTTCCCAACTTGCCAATTGTAGTAGTTTTACCGACCCCATTGACACCGATAACCAACACTACTCTCGGTGGCTCGGTTGAAACATCGACCTCAGGAACATTCTTCAATAGCATTTCTTCAATCTTGGTTTTTAAATAAGGTCGAAGTTCATCCGGATTGCGGATTTCCTTTGCCCGAATACCAGTATTGATTGAAGCCATTAATTTATTAGTTGTCTGTATCCCAATATCAGCTGATAGTAATACAGCTTCGAGGTCTTCAAGGAACTCGCTGTCAATTGTAGCATATCCTGATATTAACTGATCTATCTTGTCGGTAAAATTCTTACGTGTCTTTTCCAAACCCGTTTTTAAACGATCAAAAAACCCCATTGTAGTAACCATCCCTTCTAATTTTAACCGGCTTGATCCATAAACTTAACCGAAATCAAACGGGTTACACCAGCTTCTTCCATTGTAGTTCCATGCATCACATCGGCGACTTCCATAGTGCCTTTTCTATGAGTGACAACAATAAACTGCGTATTCCGTGCATAATCACGCAGAAACTCACTGAAACGCTGAACATTGGCTTCATCAAGCGCTGCATCTATTTCGTCCACCACACAAAACGGCGCAGGATGATAAGCAAGAAATGCGAATAAAAGAGCTATTACTGTAAGCGCTCTTTCTCCACCGGACAACAAAGCTAAATTTTGCTGTTTCTTACCCGGTGGCTGCACCGCAATTTCAATTCCGGCATTTAATAAATCATCCTGACCAGACAAATGTAAATGCGCTTGTCCCCCTCCAAATAATCTTACAAAAATATCGCCAAACAATTCATTAATGGTTTTGAATGCTGCCAGAAATTGCTTGTTCATGGACTGATCAATATCACCGATAATTTTCCGCAATGTATCACGCGCTGCTGTGAGATCATTATATTGGAGCTGCAGAAACTGCTGACGTTCTTTCAGCCGGTCATATTCGTCAATCGCCTGAGGATTTATTGGTCCAAGGGATGCAATGTGACACTCCAATTCTTGTTGTTCAATGCGCAGTTGGTCTATCGGCTCCGCAAGGCATAATGTCATCGCTTCACTTCGTGCGAAATGAAAACGCTCATGGAGTTGTTCTTCGCAATGTGTCAAATCATATGTGCATTTTGTGGATCGTAATTGAACGTCGTTTAGCTGGCTTTGAATGTCATTATATTTGCGCCGCAAATCTTTGAGTTCCTTATCTGTTTTTTGCACCGCTACCAACAAAGACATCTTGTTTTCTACCAAAGAAACATGTCTTTGCTGTTCTGTTGCCATTTCAGCTTCCAAAATGCGCCGTTGTTCTGCATTATCAGTCATTTCATCAGCGGTTTGAGTAATTTGTTTCTCTAAAATGGTTTGCTCATCGGTTAATTTCTTCAACTTCAGGGCAACTTCGGCAGCATCTTGATCAAATTGATTTGCCTGTTTAGTCGCTGTGCTGGTTTTTTGCTGCAGCGAATTCAATTTTATTTTTGTTTCTGTCACACAATGCTGCAGACGTTCCCTATTTTGCTGAAATTCTTTTAATTCATCTTGCAACAACACAACTTGCTGTTTTTGTTCTGATCCTTGATTTTCTAAAACGGCCAATTCTTTTTGCATCATGAGCAAGCGATGTCCAAGAAGATTTTTTTCTTCTTCTCCTGCAGCCATCTCCGTTTGTAATGTTTCAACCGATAACTTCAATCTATTTTTGTCTGACGCTAATTTTTCCACATGAATGGCCAATTGTGCTATTTTAATGTCACATTCTTTATGCTGTTGTTCCATTTCTGCAGTTTTTGCATCAAGATTCTTTATTTCAGTTTCGAGTTGAACAGCTTGATGACGTATTGACTCCATCTTATTCTGAAGGACGCTGTTCTTTTCTTGCAGGATCTGTATTTCATTTGTCCGGCTCAAAAAACTAGTCTCACGACGATGCGTACTACCGCCAGTAAGACTTCCGCCTGGGTGAACAATCTCACCGTCCAAAGTGACAATTCTAACCGCATAGGAGCTTTGTTTTGCTATCGTCAAGGCATCCTCAATTGTCCCTGCAACAACAGTCCGACCGAGTAAGAAATCCACAACCCGGCGATATTGAGGTGCGCAGACAGCCAATGAAGCGGCAAAACCAAGCGATCCTGCGGCTTCGGCTGCTTTTAGTTCAAATGGGCGAGGCGGCATGACTTGAATTGTATTCAACGGCAAAAATGTTGCCCGTCCCAAATTTTTATCCTTTAAAAAGGCGATGGCAGCTTTGGCGATCCGGTCATCACTGGCGACAATATGCTGCAAGGCGTTACCTAATGCTACTTCTATCGCCGTAATATATTGATCGCCAACAGTAATCAATTCAGCCACAGCGCCACAAATTCCTGAACGCCAAGGCAAATTACTTTTTAACACATTTTTAATGCCGCGACCAAATCCTTCATATTCACGCTGCATAGCGGAAAGAATTTTTTGGCGCGAACTGAATTGATTAAATTCTTCCGTAAACATTTTTTCCTGTTCTTGAAGCTGTAAAAATACCGTTTTCTTATCATCCAACTGCATTTTTGTTGCACAAACAGCAGCCTGGATATTGATAACCGTTTCTTTGAGCACCGTTTCACGAGAATGATAATCGATTGCCTGCACTTCATTCTCAGCTAACTGGCGACAATAATCATCATATTCATTTTTCAAGCCTTCAAAGCGTAAATGATGTTCTTGTTGGTCACGTTCCAATACTTTTACCGCATTCCGTTGTGTGACAAGCGCTTGCAGGTGATCGAATGAACGTTCATTTCCTTCTTGAATTTGCCGTTCTCTGTCATTAATAGCAGTAATAACGGCCTCAAGTTCTCCTGTTTCTGAATTGAAAACAGTTTTGAGTTCTTTTTCTTCTTGTTGTTGAAAAGCAATTTCAGTCCGCAAACTGTTTGCTTTTTCCAGAAGTGAACATTCCATCATCCGGTGGCTGCTAATTTCAAAATCTAGTTTTTCATGGGTACTATTTCCTTGCTTCTTTCTTTCTTCCAGAACCGCAAATTTGCCATCTAAGCGTTCCAAATCCGTTCTGTTCTGGTGTAAAAACTGTTCACTGCCCGCAATTTTTTCTTCCACAATTGCAACTTCTGACACAAGTCGTTCTTTTTTTACTTCATATTCGATCATTTGAGTGTTAATTAGTAAATCCTGATCTGTCAACGTTTGCTGTTGCAGATGGACGCTTTCCAACATTTTTTCGGCTTTGGTTAATTTGTCCAGCAAAATGGTTACTTGGCAAGAAATCAGTCGTTTGTTTACGATATTATATTTTTGGGTCCTTTCTGCGCTTTCGGCCAGAGGAATAAGTTGTATGCCAATTTCGGATAGAATATCATCCACTCGCTGCAAATTTTGCTCTGTATCTTCGATTTTACGTAATGCATCCTTTTTACGTTGCTTGAATTTGGTGATTTCAGCAGCTTCTTCAAATAATAAACGACGTTCTTCCGGACGGCTGTTTAAAACCTCATCAATTTTATTTTGACTGATCACTGTCATCGATTCTCGCCCTAAACCTGTATCTGCAAGAAGATCGTGAATATCCCTCAATCGACAAGGCGTTTTATTGATATAATACTCACTATCTCCGGAACGAAAGACCCGTCTTGTGATCACAACTTCAACAAAATCAACCGGCAGTACACCATCACTGTTATCAAATACCAAAGAGACTTCAGCAACGCCCAAAGCCCGTCTTGAAGAGCTTCCGGAAAAGATAACATCTTCCATTTTTGCACCGCGCAAACTGCGAATACTTTGCTCACCCAAAGCCCAACGAATAGCATCGGCAATATTGCTTTTGCCACTGCCATTCGGCCCTACTATGGCAGTAATACCTGGTCCGAATTCGACCCGGGTTTTATCGGCAAATGATTTAAATCCATAAGCTTCCAACCGGCGCAATAACAAAAAAATCACCCTCACCTATTCAGCTTATCCGTTCGTAAAACTGATTTTAACCAAAACTAAAATTGTATCTCTCTTTTACCAATAAAATATTTCGTCTCATGTGAACATACGTGTGTACTATTCTGTTTATTTCCTGAAAACCCTTTCATTTCAAAGATCGGACAACATTTTTATATTGATCAAATAATTATTATGCGGAGTTGTAAATCTCAATTCGCCCTGCCGGATACCGTCAGGCAGAAATTGAATACGAATTGGGCCATACTTATGTTTCCACATGACAAGATTTGAATTTGCCTGTCCTCGAACTTTGGAATGATCCAATGGATGGTGGTGAACTGTCACTTCTGGCTCACTAATACAGTGTTGTTCAAAATAAGTTACACCCATGACATAAAACAAATATGAATCTGTCATTTCACCAAAAGCAGGATGATATGGCCCGGCTAAAACAACGCCGGGTGCAGACAATTCCTCTGTCGGCTGCAAACCTGTTCGAATAACGGTTATTTTATGACGCTGAAGCTGCAACTTAAGAAAAGCGGCGCGTCTGACAGCCTCTGCCAATGTAAGCGGTTGATAAAGGCCCTGCAAATACATATCCGCTAATTTTGTTCCGGCAATCACTACCGTCGGATAAATACGGGCAAAATCCGCCCCTAAACGAACTGACCGGTATGCAGATAGAATTAAACTTTGCCAATCTTCTTTTGGCAATCCGGGCATCAATTGAATGCCGCAGGTTAATCCCGCAAGTTTGATTGCTCTTACCGCTTGAACAGCATCCTCAACGCTATGACCCCGTTCAGCCTCTTCCAATACCTTTCGATCCATTGATTGCACGCCTAATTCTACTGTCGATACTTGGTATTCTTTTAATAAATCAATCGCTGGCACATTGATCTCATCAGGACGAGTTGATATTCGAATAGCCTGAATATCTCCGTTAGATAAAGCTCGGAAGACGGGTTGCAATAAAGCGCGTTGCTGCTTTGCCGGTATTGCAGTGAAACTTCCTCCATAAAAAGCGACTTCAATTGTTCTCGGCCGTTTTATATTCACGAAATGCTGCGCGAGAATTTTCTTTACGTCATCAGGGCCGACTGTTGTCCCGATACCGGTTATCTTGCGTTGATTGCAAAAAACGCAATGATGCCGGCAACCGTAATGGGGAATGAAAATAGGGATAATATATGGTTTTTGCATAGCAGCCTCATTAGGACAAAAGCGACCCTACGGCCGCCTTTGCGTTCATTCGTTAATTAAATTTAACTTGGATAAAGCTTGAAGCGCAGCCTGCTGTTCCGCTTCCTTTTTGTTTTTACCAGTTCCGGTCCCCTGCAACAAGCCATTTACATAAACCGAAACCTGAAATACTTTATTATGATCGGGTCCTTGTTCACCGACAACTTCATATACAATACGTGTGTCACTGTCCTTTTGAACTTCTTCTTGAAACCAAGTTTTGTAGTCCCGCCCATAGTTACCGCCAACAAGCATTTCTAAATCACGCATAAATAATGTCAGTACAAATTCGTTAGCTATCTTAATCCCTTGATCGATATATACTGCGCCGATAATTGCTTCGATCGCATCTGCCAGTATAGAAGTACGCTTTCGACCGCCTGAAAGGTCTTCGCCTTTTCCCAGTAAAAGGTAATCGCCTAAGTGAATCTTGCCGGCAAGGCAAGCCAATGCTTGCTCACAAACAATATGAGCCCGCGCTTTCGTTAAGTTGCCTTCAGTCATTTCAGGAAATGTGCGAAATAAATAATCACTGATGACAATATCCAATACCGCATCGCCAAGAAATTCCAAGCGTTCATTATGTTCAACGGTCATTCCCTTGGCTTCATTTGCAAACGAAGTATGAGTCAGAGCTTGATGAAAAAGATTGATGTTGAAAGGCGTAATTCCTAATTGTTCGCAAAAGATTAATATAGAATTTTTGCGTTTATGACTGATTTTTACACTCATATTCACAGCTATGCCTGGAATTTTTTCACCAATAAAGTTGCATTATGACCGCCAAAGCCAAAAGAATTTGATAACGCGATATTCACAGCTTGTTTGCGGGCTGTATTGGGTACATAATCTAAATCCAACTCCGGATCCGGAGTTTCATAGTTGATTGTCGGCGGGATCATATCATTGGCAACTGTCAACACGGTCGCAATAAATTCAATGCCTCCGGAAGCGCCTAACAGATGACCTGTCATCGATTTGATTGAACTAATTGCCAGTTTAGCTGCATGATCACCGAACAAAGCTTTAATTGCCAAAGTTTCATTTTTATCATTTAAAGGAGTCGAAGTTCCATGCGCATTAATATAGTCCACATCAGTAGTCTGAATTCCTGCATCCTTTACAGCCAGTTCCATGCATTTGGCAGCTTGAACGCCTTCCGGAGCAGGAGCAGTAATGTGATAAGCATCCGCATTCGTCCCATATCCACTAATTTCAGCATAAATAGTAGCTCCCCTGGCCACTGCGTGCTCGAGGGATTCTAAAACAACAATCCCGGCGCCTTCACCCATAACAAAACCATCACGACCTTTGTCAAAAGGACGTGATGCCTTTTCCGGTTCGTCATTGCGGGTTGACAAAGCCTTCATAGAGCAAAAACCAGCCATTGCCGCTGGCGACACGGCAGCCTCAGTTCCACCGGCAAACATGACGTCGGCATCACCACGCTGTATTATCTTAAATGCATCGCCGATTGAATTCGTACCGGTAGCACAAGCAGTAATCACACAGCTGCAAGGTCCTTGCAGTCCCATGTTGATTGAAACTTGTCCAGCAGCCATATTTGCAATCATCATCGGCACAAAAAATGGACTGATGCGGTTCGGTCCTTTATCAAACAAGACTTTATATTGGTCATTTAGCGTATCTATGCCGCCAATACCTGTTCCAACAACAGTACCTATCCGTTGCAAATCTTCTGTTTTCAAATCAAGTCCAGAATCTTCCAATGCCATTTTAGCAGCAGCAATAGCAAATTGAGTAAAGCGATCCATCCGTTTCGCTTCTTTTTTATCGATATACTGGGTAGCATCGAAGTTTTTTACTTCGCCGGCAATTTGAGTGGTATAGTCTGTCGGATCAAATCGGGTTATTCTTGCAACACCGGATTTTCCTTCCAACAAAGCTTGCCAAAACTCCTGTTTACCATTGCCAATCGGAGTAATTGCTCCTAACCCTGTAACAACAACTCGTTTTTTCAAGCCATTCACCTCTTTAATTTATTTCTTCCGCTTCTTTTATAAATTGAGAGAATATTTCCTTAACTGAAAGAATTTTATCTATCTTATGAATGTACTCACCTGTAAAAACCAATCCTGATTCGACATCGCCTTGTTGAGCGCGAATCAAAGCCTTAATAATGCAAAATGATCTTTCGCAGTGCTTCAAACAGGCATCACAGGACTCAGGTTTAGGCGCAGCACCTTCAAGAATTTTCTCTGCAAAGGGGTTCTTTACGGCCCGGCCTGGGAGTCCCACAGGGCTCTTGATCACTACAACATCTTGCGCCCGGGCTTTTAAATAATATTCTTTTAGGGCAGGAGCAGCATTTGACTCTTCACTGGCAGCAAAACGCGTGCCCATTTGAACGCCATCCGCCCCCAATTTAATCAATTCAACAATATCTCGTCCTGACATAATACCTCCAGCGGCAATTACAGGGATGCCAACTGATTTTTTAATATCAGGTATCAACGCTCGTACAGAAATGTCTGTGCCTAAATGTCCCCCTGCTTCTTTCCCTTCAACAATGATAGCAGCAGCTCCTAGTTTTTCTGATATTTTTGCCAATTTCACAGAGGAAACGATTGGTATGATTGGCGTATTGGATTCACGTCCAATGCCAAACATATCACGGGAAAATCCAGCACCGGCAATGATAACATCAATTCCTTCATCAATAGCTGTTTTCAACAAGCCGGCAAATTCACGAGCGGCAACCATCGCATTGATCCCAATGATCCCTTTCGTCAGAGAACGGGCTGTTCTGATTTCACGGCGCAATTCGTCAAATGACATACCAGAAGCAGCAATGGTACCGATTCCTCCAGCTTCTGCCACAGCTGCGGCTAGGCGGGCTGTAGATATTCTGATGGCCATTCCACCCTGTATAATCGGTACTTTTGCAACAAGATGACCAATCTTTAGTTCTGGAAGTTTCAAGTAACAACTCCTCCATTCAATGAGCCAATACCTTTGAGAAAGTCCCGCGAAAATATTTCCACGGGACTTTCTTCTGTTTGTCAGGTAATGGTTTAACCTTGTTTTTCCTTCTCAATATATTCTACTGCATCTTTCACTGTTTTCATTTTTTCAGCCACTTCATCAGGAATTTCGATGTTAAATTCCTCTTCAAACGCCATAATCAGTTCAACTATATCAAGAGAGTCAGCGCCCAAATCATCGATAAAAGTGGAATCCATAGAAACGTCTGCCGGGTCAACACTCAGTTGCTCAACAGCAATTTCTTTCACTTTATCAAACGTTGTCATCCTGTTTCACCTCCTTCCAAAAAAAGCACTGCGACTTTCATTTGTTTAATTATTGCTTACATTACCATGCCACCGTCTACATGAATTGTTTGTCCCGTAATGTAGTTGGCGGCATTAGAAACTAAAAACACAACTGCTGCTGCAACATCTTCCGGCGCTCCCAAGCGCCCGAGCGGGATTTGCACAACCAAATCCGATTTTACTTGATCAGACAGCACTGCCGTCATATCGGTGCTGATAAAACCAGGCGCAATCGCATTAACTGTAATCCCACGCGATGCTAGTTCTTTCGCCATCGATTTTGTAAATCCGATGACGCCGGCTTTGGCAGCGGAATAATTGGCTTGTCCGGCATTGCCTGTAATTCCGACAACTGAAGTCATATTGACAATTCTACCTGATTTTTGTTTCATCATATAGCGCGAAACCAATTTTGTGCAGTGAAAAATTCCCTTTAGATTGGTATTGATGACTATATCCCAATCTTCTTCTTTCATCCTCAAGAGCAAATTATCACGAGTAATTCCGGCATTATTTACGAGAATATCAATCCGGCCATATTTTTCGATAATTTGTTTGACCATGGTTTCCACGGAATTCGCGTCGGAAACATCAGCCTGAATGGCAATCGCCTCACCACCAGCAGCAATAACGCATTCACATACTTCGTTAGCTGCATTGACATTGCCAGCATAATTGACCACTACTTTTGCCCCGGCTTTAGCCAACTCAAGTGTTACCGCACGACCAATGCCTCTCGATCCACCTGTTACCAAGGCAACTTTACCGTCTAAAAGCATTTTAGCGGACCTCCTTGAAATAATCAAGCGTTTTTTCCAAAGAAATACTGTCTTCAACATTCAGCAAAGCAACTGGAGTTTTAACAATCTTCTTCGTAAAACCTGTTAATACTTTTCCAGGCCCTACTTCAACGAATATATCTGCTTCATACGCGGCAATCTGCGCAACACAATCTTCCCATAATACAGGACTTGCAGCTTGTTCAATCAATGATGCTTTGATGTCATTGGCACTGCTTATCATTTTACCGGATACATTCGCTACGATTGGAATTACAGCATCTTTAATTGCTATGGAATCTAATTCTTTCGCCAAACGTTCTGCAGCTGGCCGCAGCAAAGAACTGTGAAAAGGGGCGCTGACCGGAAGCATAACTGCACGCTTTGCACCTGCTGCCTTTAAAAGTTCCACAGCTTGGGCGACAGCACCTGTGGAACCGGCAATGACAACCTGCCCCGGACAATTAAAATTAACTGCTTGAACAACACCAGCTGAAACTTGCACTTCGTTGCAGATCTGGATGATTTTTTCTCTATCCAATCCTAAGATTGCTGCCATGCTTCCTTCGCCAAGCGGAACCGCCTCTTGCATAAATTCGCCTCGTTTGCGAACCAGGCGGACCGCATCGGCAAAATCAATCGATCCCGCTGCAACCAATGCAGAATATTCTCCCAGACTATGACCAGCAACAATTTCAGGAATGATCCCTTTTTCCTTTAAAATTTCACTGCAGGCAACGCTTACAGTTAAAATCGCCGGTTGTGTATTATATGTTTTTCGAAGCTCATCTTCTGGTCCATTAAAACACAAATCAGTAATAGAAAAGCCTAAAGCTGCATCCGCCTGTTTAAAAATAGCCTGAGCCGTCGGAAAATGATCAAATAACTCTTTTCCCATGCCTACTGTCTGAGATCCCTGCCCAGGAAAAACAAAGGAAATTTTGCCCATTCGTGCATTCCCCCTTCACTTTAATTCAGCGATTGTTTTACTTGCATCATTACTTTTGGTATATCGTTCATAATTTCTTCAATAATTTGAGCAACCGGTTGAATCGAGGTAACCATGCCGGCGACTTGACCAATCATTACTGAACCATGAACAATATCTCCATCACGAACAGCCGCACGTAATTTACCGGCGCCCAGCTGATCAAGTTCTTCCATTGTCGCACCACTACGTTCCATTTGCTCAAATTCTCGCGTCAACTTATTAGCGATGACTCGAACCGGATGCCCCGTGGAACTGCCGGAAACAATTGTAGACCGCTCCTTAGCGCGCAATACAGCTTCTTTATAATTGACATGAGCAGTGCATTCGGTAGAGGCTACAAAACGTGTACCTATTTGAACGCCTGTAGCGCCTAGAGCAACAGCGGCAACAACGCCACGCGCATCACCTATTCCGCCGGCCGCAATAACCGGAATTTTAACTGCATCCGCTACTTGCGGAACTAACGCCATCGTAGTGACTTCGCCTATATGACCGCCGCTTTCCATTCCTTCTGCAATCAATGCATCCACGCCTATGCGTTCCAGACGTTTCGCTAAAGCGACCGAAGCGACAACAGGAATAACTTTTGTTCCTATGGCCTGCAGCGCAGGAATATATTCCCCTGGATTTCCGGCACCCGTAGTAATCACAGGAACTTTTTCTTCTACAACTACTTGCATGACCTCTCTGACAAAAGGAGACATCAGCATAATATTTACACCATAAGGTTTATCCGTCATGGATTTTGCTTTATGAATCTCGCTGCGCAATGCCTCCGGAGGCATATGTCCCGCTCCAATCACTCCAAGGCCTCCGGCATTCGATACGGCCGCCGCCAACTCGGCAGTAGCTACCCATGCCATACCGCCTTGAATAATTGGATATTTAATATTAAGTAATTGGCAAAGTTTATTGTCAACCAATCAGTTTTTCCCCCTTACACCATTTGATAACACAAGCTGCCCACGTTAATCCCGCACCAAAGCCCACCAAAACAACATTATCACCATTCTTTATGATGCCATGGTCAACTGCTTCTTCTAAAGCGATCGGAATTGAAGCAGCTGAAGTATTTCCATATTTATCCACATTGATCATTACTTTGTCAAGCGGTATTTTGAGACGTTTTGCTGCTGAATGGATAATACGAAGATTCGCTTGATGAGGAATGAGATAATCAACATCTTGAGATCCCAAACCCGCTGCTTCTAATGCCTTTAACGCCGCTTCGCCCATGATTTTGATAGCAAACTTGAATACTTCGTTACCACTCATATGAACAAAATGCTTGCGTTCATTCACTGTTGCAGTTGAAGCGGGTAATCTAGATCCTCCTCCAGGCAATTTGAGCAGATCACCGCCTGATCCATCTGCTCCGAGATGAGCGCCCAGAAGGCCGCAACCTGCAGGGACTTGTCCCAACAATGCCGCACCGGCGCCATCGCCAAATAAAACACAAGTATTTCTGTCTTGCCAATCAAGAATTTTTGACAGTGTTTCTGCCCCTATAACCAGGACTTTTTTGTATAGACCGGACTGAATAAATTGAGAACCGGTCACCAATCCGTATACGAAACCGGAACAACCGGCTGCAAGATCAAACGCAGCCGCATTCACTGCTTGAATATTTTTTTGTATAATACAAGATGTTGAGGGAAACATCATATCCGGCGTAGCCGTGGCAACAATAATCAAATCAATTTCAGATGCTGGGATACCTGCATCCTTCAGCGCTCTTGTTGCTGCTATCGTTGCAATATCCGAAGTTGCAGTCGCGTCGTCTGCAATCCGTCGTTCTTTTATCCCAGTTCGTTCTACAATCCATTCATCGCTAGTATTAACAGTTTTTTCCAAATCACGATTCGTTACAATTTTTTCAGGAAGACAAGAACCCATTCCGATAATCCCGACAGCGATATTATTCTCCATCATTGCTGACCATTCCCTCCTTCATCATGTTTTCGCTAATATGTTCAACAACTCGATTTTTAGAAAAATCACAAGCAACACGGATTGCATTTTTTATTGCTTTGGCGCGTGAACTTCCGTGGCAAATAATAAAGCCGCCATTAACGCCCAAAAGTGGAGCACCGCCGTATTCAGCGTAGTCCAATTTCTGTTTCAACTTTTTTAACGCCGGTAAAATCATCAGAGAAGCCAGTTTAGCCAGCCAGCCACTTTGTCTGATAGAATCTTTTACCAGTTGAAGAATGACGCTTGCCAAGCCTTCGCCGAACTTTAAAACGACATTACCGACAAAACCATCACAAACAACTACATCGACAGTACCTTTAGGAATGTCACGACCTTCAACATTACCGATAAAACGAATTGTTTTCAATTGCTTTAACAGTGGAAGGGTTGCTATACATTGTTCGTTTCCTTTGTTGTCTTCTTCGCCAATATTTAATAAGCCAACTTTAGGCTGACAAATTCCTAAAATATATTCAGCATAGATGGAACCCATAATCGCGTTCTGCAATAAATGTTTTGGTTTGCTATCGATATTTGCTCCGGAATCGAGCAAAATTGTAGTCCCATTGAGATTTGGAATGGGAGTGGCAATCGCTGGGCGGCCCACCCCTTTTATTCGTCCCAACCCGAATAAAGCTGCCGCTACCGCAGCCCCTGTGCTGCCGGCAGAAACTACTGCGGCGCAGCGCCCTTCTTTAACAAGACGCGTTGCAACAACAACAGAAGCATCTTTCTTTTTGCGTACTGCTACGCTGGGGTGTTCATGCATTTCAATGACTTGGCCCGCATGCTCTATCGAAATACCCCATTGACGCCAATTTCCTTGTCGCTCCAGTTCCGCTAAAAGCTTGTCCCGATCGCCAACAAGAACAATTTCGCAATGGTATTCCTTAGCTGCCTGCACTGCGCCTAAAACAATTTCCTGTGGCGCATAATCGCTACCCATAGCATCAACAGCAATTATCATAAAGATTCTCCCCTTATTACTCCAGTGAAACCATTATAAATTTGCCACGGAAAACCTCTTGTTTCGCGTTGCGTGTTTTTACCCATACAAAATACTTATTGCCTCGTTTTTTCACCACTTCGGCTTTAGCAATCAGTTTATCGCCAACATGGATAGGCACCTTATATTTAATATTAGCCACTCCGGTGACTGCTGTCAACGCATCAATCACTGCCAGCGCTAAAGAATCAGCTTGCGCAAATATAAAATGACTGCGTGCCACACGGTTTTTTTCAAAAACCATGTCTGGAGTAACAGTCATTACAGAAATTCCTGACTTGCCCAAATCAAGATCAATCAAATCCCCAACAACTTCACCGCTGGCAATTGATCTCAGTTTAATCTGAGCCTCCTGCGCCATTTGCCTGGTCCGTTCCCGCAGTTCCGGAATCCCCATTTCCAGGCGGTCTAGCCGCACTGTCTGGACACTTACCGATAAAAGCCCTGCCAAATCTTCATCTGTTAAAAACGGACTGGTCTGAAGCTTTTCTTTCAAAGCATCCTGGCGTATTTTTTTGTGTAATCGCGCCATATAATCACCTTTTTTAGTAGTAACTAATATGAGTAACTTTTAACAACCATTATAAGGAGTTACTGCTAAAATTGCAAGAAAAAATAATGAGCAATATAGAAGTTTCATTAACTTTTGTATTGCTCATTATTTACAATTTATTCTGCTTTAATAATTTCCTTGCCATTATAATACCCACATTCAGGACACACACGATGCGGCATCTTCAATTCGTGGCACTGTGGACAAGAAACCAGTCCAGGCACAGTTAACTTCCAATTTGCCCGCCGTGAATCACGACGCGCTTTTGACATTTTACGTTTTGGCACTGCCATTGTAAATCTCCACCTCCTTATTCCATACAGATAACCCTGACTGCCTGCGTTATGGTTCAGTTTTTTTAACAAACTGCCGAAGAACCGCTAACCGCGGATCAACAATGCTTTCCAGGCATGAACAGGATGTAAGATTTAAGTTAGTCCCGCAGTGCAGACATAACCCCTTGCAATCTTCTCGGCAAAGAGTCTTTAACGGCTCTGCCAACAACAAAGATTCCCTCACAAGCTCTGTGATATCAATCTCATCACCCTGGTAACAGGAAAAATCATTATCTCCTTCATTTGTCTCCAACGTCATTTCCCGAAACTCCTCTGAAAACGGGACTTCCAATGACGCAGAATACTCTTCCAAACAGCGATTGCATACAAAACGGACTTGTTTCGCACATATAACACCAGCGATTTCTAAAAACCGCCCGGTGTTAGTCACTTCACCATTGACAGAAATTATTGCGTCAAGCCATCCCTGCTCATCAAGCAGCCCTACATCCCGGGCAGAACCGACAAATGAAAAAGATTCTTTTCTTCCAATCTCTCTTTTTGCTTGCGAGATATTGATTTTCATCATCTTCCACCTCAGTCTTTATACATTATATAGATATCAGAGCCGGTTTGTCAAGAAATCCGCCATAAAATCATACAAACAGTAAAAAAGAACGGGCCGGCAATCGCCGACCCGTAAAAACTAAACTAGGCTAGCGTATATTTTATTAGTATCCCGAGCAATCACTAATTCTTCATTGGTTGGAACAACGAAAATTTTAACTTTCGCTCCATCCACACTGATTTCTTGTTCTTTGCCGCGGACATTGTTTTTTTCGGGATCAATGCTGGTACCGAGAAACTCCAACCCACTGCAAATCGAGCCACGCATGTAAATATCATTTTCGCCTACACCGGCAGTAAACACAATTGCATCTACACCGCCCATGGCCGCTATATAACTTCCGATAAATTTACGTACCCGGTAAGCAAACACATCAAGTGCAAGCTGGCACAGTTCATTGCCTTCAGTCGCAGCTGCTTCAATGTCGCGGAAATCGCTCGAAACACCAGATATTCCCAAAACGCCCGACTTTTTGTTCAGATATGTGTCAATTTGATCTGCTGTCAAATCAAGTTTCTTCATCAAATAAGGGATGACGGCAGGATCAACTTCACCGGATCTTGTTCCCATCACCAGGCCTTCAAGAGGCGTAAAACCCATGCTTGTATCAATAGACTTTCCGAATTTTACTGCAGCCAAACTGGCACCATTGCCTAAATGACAAGTTACAATTCGCAAATTGTTTATATCCTGTTTCATCAGTTCAGCGGTCCGCTGCGATACATACTTATGGGAAGTTCCGTGAAAACCATAGCGGCGAACACCGTACTTCGTATAAGCATCATAGGGAAGACCATATAAAAAAGCATGTTTTGGCATTGTTTGATGGAAAGCAGTATCAAACACACCAACCTGCGGTACTCCCGGCATCAATTCCTCACAAGCATTAATACCAATAATGTTGGGCGGGTTATGAAGCGGCGCCATCTCGACACAATCTTGCAACGCTTGCATAACTTCAGGAGTGATCAACACGGAATCAGCAAATTTTTCTCCTCCGTGGACAACCCGGTGACCTATGGCAGAAATTTCTTTCATCGATGACAGAACTCCATGATCAATGTCTGTCAACGCCTTCAGTACCATTTGAATCCCGGTTTTATGATTGTCAATATCTGCCTTGATAACAACTTTATCCTTATTCGCCGGTTGATGAGTAAGAACTGATCCTTCGATGCCAATCCGCTCCACTAACCCCTTGGCCAACAAATTCTCATTTGTCATGTCAATTAGCTGATACTTAATTGATGAACTCCCACAATTTACTACTAAAACTTTCACACTAAATCCTCCCTGTTACTATATTTTATTATCTATCAAAACGATAGGCTATCAGAGCACGCCTGTTTGTTATTTTCGACACTAACTACATGATCCCTTCAATTACAATAAATTTAATAAAAATTATGCTTCTGAAAAGCAGGATTTATCTTTCTTTATTAGAAGTGCACAGAGTATGCAAATAATACAATATTATTAGGTGGGGAGTTTGAACAATTAATGAAAGCAGTAGGCATTGTCGCCGAATACAACCCTTTTCACAATGGGCACCGTTGGCATCTTGAGCAAGCAAAACTACAATCAGGATGCTCCCATTCGGTCGTTGTAATGAGCGGTCATTTTGTTCAGCGTGGCGAACCGGCAATATTCGATAAATGGAGCCGGGCAACGATGGCGATCGAAGGCGGAGTTGATCTGGTTCTGGAAATGCCCGTTCTTTCTGTAGTGCGAAGCGCACAGTATTTTGCATCTGGCGGTGTGCGGCTTTTGAACCGGTTGGGTATTATAAGCCACATGTCTTTCGGCATGGAAACCATTGATCCAAAATTAAGTCTAATCGCATCCGCTATTGATAAAAAATCTGTTAAGCGCTCTATTTCTGATTGTTTGAAAAGCGGCCAATCCTATGCAGCCGCAGTAGCGAATTCAATTGCTGAGACGTGCAACGTCGATCTCGCGGTTCTTTCCTCGCCAAATAACATCCTTGCCATTGAATATATGCGAGCGCTACAGAAATATGCTCCTGAAATAATACCAATCCCAATCGTTCGTAAAGGACATGGATTTCATGATACGGTCATTGACGACGAGTTTGCCAGCGCCTCTGCGATTCGTCTTGCAATGCAATCCAATAAGCAAATAAATACACAGATAAGATCGGTAATACCCGGTTTTGTTTACAAGCTTTGCCAAAAATTACTGCAGGAAGAACGTGGGCCGCTAACGCTGAAGCGTTTAGAAAATATCATTTTGGCAAAGTTGCGTACTGCTAGTCCTGCAACCCTGGCACAGCTGCCTGATGTTTCTGAAGGATTAGAGTATAAAATTTTTGCTTCCTCTTTACATGCCGGCGATATTGAAGGGTTGCTGCTAACCATGAAAAGCAAACGGTATCCCCAGACTCGCCTGCAACGAATTTTAATTCAATTATTATTAGAAATCACTAAAAATCAAATTGAACGTTTCAATGAAGACGGCCCTCTGTACGCACGCGTCTTGGCTTTTAACGACCGGGGTCGTTCACTAATTAAAGCCATTCAACAACAAAACCGCCTGCCCGTCATTACAAAAACTTCTCACTATTTAACAAGCAAACAACGTTACCAAGAATACCTAACGCCTCTACAAAAGGCACTGTCAGCTGATATAACAGCAACCGATCTTTATCTGCTTGGCCTTTCAAGTCCGGAATGGAGGCGCGCTGGGCGGGACTTTCTCCAATCACCGATTTATCTTCGTTAACAGCCTGTTATCCCTCAACCATAACGGCGGGGATAACAGGCTGTTACTTGAACTGATAATGACTATTGAGGAGTCGCAAGTAATTGCTTCAATCCCGGCATGATTTTCTTTGCCGCCTGTTCTCCTAACGCAACACATTCATCAATTGCGTCAAAAGAACTGGGCGAAATATGCCCTGTTTTTGGCAGGATCAGGAGATGACAGTCGTTTGCCTGGTATTTCAGCAATTGTCGTTCCATAATATCAATTGTCTGAATAATTACATCAAAAATTGAACTAATTTTGAAATTGCCAGGGGTAGTCAAATCTACCCCGATAATAATGTCTGCTCCCATTTTACGCACAATATCGACTGGAGTCGGGTTCATTACTGCGCCATCGATGAAAGAACGTCCATCGTATTCGAAGGGAACAAAAATTCCTGGCACCGACACACTGGCCCGAACAGCAGAAGCAACAGGGCCTTGTGTAAAAATCACTTCCTGCCCTTTCCTTAAATCAGTGGCGATAATGGCTAAGGGGATTGTTAAATCGGCAAAGTCTTTGTGTTTAATTAAAGTACCCAGAGTTTCCAATACTCGGTCTCCCGAAAAGATACCCATTTTGGGAAGATTGAGATCAATCCAATGCCATCGTTTCAATTCCTTAGCCAATTTCCATATCGCATCAGCATCCAACCCAGAACAAAACAAGGCACCAATTAAGCTGCCAATACTACAGCCGGCAATATAGTCGATAGGGATCTGCTCTTGTTCAAAAACACGCAATACGCCGACATGAGCCATGCCGCGCAATCCGCCAGAACCAAGCGCCAATCCAATTTTAGGCCGCACCACTTTGCCTCCTAATCTCTTGAAGGTTGCTTCTGTTCTTCGTCACGCGCACCATTCAAAGCAGCCAACACATCATTATGACCACGTTGAACAATTTCCATCGCTCCGCCAAGATTAGACGACAAGTGTTTAAACACTTCTTCAGCGTATTTTAATGCATCGCACTGCAGATCCCGTGCGGTATTATGCGCTTTTTGTACAATTTCTGCAGCCTGCTCATGAGCCTGTTTGGTAATTGCATTTTCATCCGTGATCCGTTCAACATACGCTTTTGCTTGCTCAATCGTCGATTGGGCCTCTTTTTGCGCTTCTTCAATGATACGACGACGTTCACTCAAAATCCGTCCGGCTTCCAAAATTTCACCAGGCAATGCTTCCTGAAGCTCATCGATTAAACGTGTCATATCATCTTCTTCAATGACACGTTTGTTTGTAAACGGAACTCGAGTTGCTTCCACCAATAGGTTTTCCATTTCTTCTAGAATTTCATCAATTGTCATTTTTCTCCCACCCTAGTAATAATATCGTCCGCTTCTCACTTTCCGGTGGCGATGAAATCGCGGGAACGTTTAATAAGTCTCTCTTCGACACACGCAGGAACCAATCCTGTAATTTTCCCGCCGAATCCAGCTAATTCTTTTATTCCGGTCGAACTGACAAACGAATATTTTCCGCTGGTCATAATAAAAATCGTTTCAATTTCCGGATCAACACTTTTAATCAGCAACGCTCTTTGAACTTCTGCTTCAAAGTCGCTAAAAGCACGCAAACCGCGCACAATAACATGAGTATTATTTAAACGAACATATTCATTCAGTAAGCCTGTAAAAGAATCAACTCTTACGTTTGGTATCCCTTCGGTAGCCATCCTAAGCATTTCAACCCTTTCTTCCATTGTGAAAAAAGGCTTCTTATTTGGGTTGTGAAAAACTGCTACAATGAGTTCATCAAACATTTTACTTGATCTCTTAATAATATCCAGGTGACCGTTCGTAACCGGATCAAAGCTGCCTGGACAAATTGCCAAACGCATAAATCATCCTCCTTATAGTTATCCAATCCGAATTGTCACAAAACTAAGGACAGTTTCACCATAGAACTCCACCCGGTCAACTTGCAGTGCTTTCAAATCAGATGGCAGCATATCATGGCGGGAGTGCTCAAAAATCAGTAATCCGCAAGGATTCAGCAAGGAATGTGCGTCGAAAAAAGCCAATACCTGTTGAACCCAGCCTTGATTGTAAGGCGGATCACAAAAAACGATGTCAAAAAACCTTTTCTCATGTTTAAACCGCAAGAGAATTTTTAACACATCATTTCTATAAACCTCTGTTTTTTCCGTTAACTTAGTTCGAACTGCGTTTTCCTTCACAATGCCGACACTCGCAGAGTCATGATCAACGAAGACTGCGTGCCGCGCTCCACGGCTCAACGCTTCCAAACCTAAATTACCTGTACCGGCAAATAAATCAAGCACCATCGCGTCCTTAATTTGGGGACCTAAAATATTAAATAATGATTCCTTAACCCGGTCAGCCGTCGGACGAGTGTTAAAACCTTGCGGCGTCTTTAGTTTTGTTCCTTTTGCACTTCCAGTAATAATACGCATATCCGGCTCACATCCTGACTTGCTTTGCAAGTACTTAATCAGTATGACCAAACTTCAGGCGGAGTTTTCGCTCCGCCTGAACCAAGTCTTCTTCATTTTACCATATTTCTTTCCATATATCAGCGTTTCTCACTGTTTCGATTGGTTTTTCGTCAATTAATTACAGGAAAGTTACAGGAAAAGGCGAATAAATTTAGAAAAATCGACTTTCGCCAAGCTTTGATAGCGGCGGCACAAGCCGCTCGTTGTACTTTTTTCTTCGCACAGTCTGTTGTATCACTATCTTCGATCGGCGATTAACAGACTATAGCTCGAATCCCTCAAAGAAACCTTCAACTTGCGAAATCAGAAATTTCGAGCCTTAGACTCAAAAAAGTTATTGAAAACTGTGATAAAACGAAAGAGGTACAAATGTTTAAACGTTTTCTTGGATATTTTTTACTGATATTTATACTCGTTGCAACTATATTTACCACAGAAGTCATTACTGGAAATGTCTATTTGGGAATTGGGCAACAGGTTGTGTTTGAACAATCTGATCGGTTTAAAATGACTATTCTGCTCTTACCTCTGGATAGCCGCCCTCCCTGCACACAATTTGTAGAGAAACTTGGCGCCATTGCAGGCATTAAAATTATTCTCCCGCCTGCAGAAATTCTCGACAACTATAAAAGTTCGGCTGACCGGATAGCACTGCAGCAATGGCTTCGCCAAAACATCCATCAGGCGGATGCAGCCATTATTTCTCTGGACATGTTGATCCATGGCGGTTTATTGGCATCACGTCATGCCTATGGTTCGGAACTAGATCAAGAAAAAGTTCTTCATTTTTTATCAGAACTGCATACAGATGTTCCCCACATCCCTATCCACATCTTTAATATCATCCCGCGGCTGCTTATTGCTGATACAGAAGAAACAATGCGATTCCAGAAGTCAATGGCCCAATATTTTACACTAAAAGACCAAGTTGCCATTTTTGAAAATCCAGCTGATATACAAAAGCTTTATGACTTGGAAAAGAACATTCCGCCTGAACTGATTGAAAAATATCAATACCTATATACGCAAAATCGTGATCTTAATATCCAACTGATCAACATGACAAATATGGGAATATTCGCCAGTCTGGTCGTTGGCCAAGATGACGGCCAAGTATTTGGCTGGCCGAGCAGCATAAAAAGAAACCTAGAAAAACAATTAACAAATTTTCCTGAATTAAAAAACAAAGTGTTTGTTACCCGGGGTACGGACGAGGTAGCATTGACCATCCTCGGAAAGATTGCCATGGATTATGTAAATGAACGCCCAAAGATTTACGTTGCTTATTCACAGCCCTACGCAGCACAGACTGTCATGCCATTCATGCCACACACTGTACAACAAACTGTATCGGAAAAAATTGAGTTAATCAAAGGAGTCCAAGTGAATGATCCTGATAAAGCGGACTTCATCTTATATGTCCATATTGGAAACAGAACGACTAAAGATCAGGCATTAATCAAGGCAAGCCAAGAATTAACCTCCTTGATGGAAAAGGATTATAAAATCGCGCTCGTCGATCTAACTGAAGATTTTTATGCATCGGAAACCCTACTTTCACTGATGCTTAAACAGAAGGCGGATCTAACTCAACTTGTTGGGTATGCCGGCTGGAATACTACTAGCAATTCAATCGGAACGGCAATTACTCAAGCTGCCATTTTCACACAATCGTTGAAAAAAACCATTTCTCCGTCAGAGTCACGTGAAATGGTTAAAAACAATCTCGAATTTCTTATCGCACGCTATCTCGATGACTGGTATTATCAAAAAAATATTCAGCCCAGCATAAACCAGCGTTTACTGCATACAGATATAGATCCATACAACCTAGGCAGCGCATATCGCAAAACAGATCAACTAATTCAAAATGCGATGGCGGATAAGGCTCGTCATCTATTTAACCAAAGTCTGTCTTTACGGCCTATCACCGTTTCATTCGACGGAACCAAACAGAAGGTGATCATTACCGATTTGCAAATTATTTCTCATCTACCCTGGCAGCGTACCTTTGAAATTCATGTTCGTCCCCATGTATCAATGGCCTACTGGGGCGAAAAAAAATCCGGGGACTAGCCCCGGAAGGTTAACGGGCAAGCCTTCGCGCGCCCAAATATCTGGTTTGATAGTATGGCTTTGACATCGGCGTAATGACTACTTCATTCGCACTGGAACTTGCATGAATAAATTGTCCATTGCCAATAAAAATCCCTACATGTGAAGGACCAGGTTCATATGTCTCAAAAAATACAAGATCGCCAATCTGGAGTTCCTGTTGCCGGTGTATTACCATACCAACTGCAAACTGCTCATCGGCCATTCTAGGCACGTTTACACCATTCGTTTGCAATATATAATAAACAAAACCGGAACAATCAAATCCATTGGGAGACCGTCCCGCCCAAACATAGGGCGTCCCCAAAAATTGTTTGGCAAGCGCAGCAATCTGGTAACCGACGCGATGATCACTTCGCGAACGGCTAATGGAAGTCATCATCCGGTCATCCATCATTATTTGCAAGGTTTTGGCACCAACAATTCCGTCTGCTTCCAATCCCGCATCCAGTTGAAATGCAATAACAGCAGACCGGGTTGCTGAACCAAAAATTCCATCTACTGCATCATTCAGATAGTTATAGTCTTTTAGTTTTTGTTGCACTAACTGAACCTCAGCTCCGGACATGCCTTGCTTTAATACCCCGCTGGCAGACAAAGAAGCTGCTTCTGCAATTGAATAAAACCAATTTCCGCTCAACAATAAAACAAAAACAATCAATAAAATAGACTTAGTTAATTTTATTATGTCGCCCCCCCTTGCCATCGTTTGTTCTCGTGATCGAACATCTGAGCATCTCTTCATCTATCACAGAATTATTCGGCAAGATTACTGAAAATCCTGTCATTTATTATGGAAACGAATTGTTTTTTATGTGAAACAAGGTTGACAATAACTTCTAGTATGTGTATACTTTAAAAAGTGAAACAGCGGGGCGTAGCGCAGTTTGGTAGCGCGCTTGGTTCGGGACTAAGAGGCCGCAGGTTCGAATCCTGTCGCCCCGACCATCACAAATTGAACAAATTAAAGACTCCAATGACATTCCAGAAGGAACGCATTGGAGTCTTTTTTTAATTTTCTTCTACCTTGTCTTTCTTAGCGTTTGCAATGATTGTTTCCGCAATACGCTGTGGAACTTCTTCATAATGATCGAAAACCATGTCAAAACTGCCGCGTCCCTGAGTAATTGAACGCAAATCAATAGCGTACCTGAACATTTCAGCAATAGGAACTTGACCTCTGACCATTCCTTTGCCATTGCCAATTGGTTCCATTCCCTGAATGCGGCCGCGCTTACTATTCAAATCGCCGATTACATCTCCCATGAATTCTTCCGGAACAGTGATTTCCACATTGTATATTGGCTCTAGCAATACCGGTTTCGCCTGCAAAGTTCCTTTACGAAGCGCCATCGTGCTGGCAATCTTGAAGGCCATTTCAGAAGAATCCACCGTATGATAAGAACCATCTGTCAAAGTAACCTGGATATCAACCATGGGATAACCAGCCAGCACGCCGCTTAGTAAGGCTTCGCGAACGCCTTTTTCGACGGCAGGAATATATTGTCTTGGAACCGACCCGCCAAAAATCGAATCGACAAATTTAAAATTGCCTCCGGGTGGCAATGGGTCTATTTGCAGCCAAACATGCCCATATTGGCCATGGCCTCCACTTTGTTTTTTGTGCTTTCCTTCCACTTTTACACCTGTACGGATCGTTTCCCGGTATGGAATTTTAGGGTTATGCAGAAGCACTTCTACGCCAAATTTTCTTTTCATGCGTTCTGCCATAATATCTACATGCAATTCTCCAATACCGCTGATCAAAAGTTCATGGGTTTCTGTATCTTTTCGAACCTGCAAAGTAGGATCCTCGTCACAAAGCCGATGAAGAGCCGTGCCAATCTTGTCTTCATCTCCTTTGTTCTTTGCCTGCAGACACATCGTAAACATTGGCTTAGGATAAACAATCGGGTCAAAAACAACCGGATGTTCCTTATCGCATAACGTATCACCGGTTCCTGTTTCCTGCATTTTTGAAACCACTGCAATGTCACCCGCATAAGCACAGCTAAGAAGGTCCTGATGCTTCCCGCGCATAGAAAAGATACTTCCAATCCGTTCCGCTTTACTCTTTGATACATTAAACAACGTACTATCCGGTTTCAAGATGCCGGAAAAAACCCGAATAAAACTCAACCTGCCGACAAATGGATCCGCAGTGGTTTTAAATACCATTGCCGAAAACGGATCCGAACTTTTAATCGTGATCGGCTCCTTGGAACCAGAATTCATCGCTGAAACTATACGATCTCCGCCAGTTGGGAAGTACCGCACAACCGCATCCAAAAGTTGGCGTGTACCGATATTCTTATAAGCCGAACCGCAAAAAACAGGACAGAATTTTGCCTGCCGGATCCCTTTCGTTAAGCCGGAAATAATCTCTTCCTCCGACAATTCTTCACCTTCGAGATATTTTGTCAGCAAATCGTCATCTGTTTCGGCAGCTGCTTCTATCAAGGCCTGTTTTGCTTCGTTGGCTTTCTCCAGTAAGTCTTCCGGTATTTCCGCTTCATTGTATTGCGTTCCCTGAGCATTCGTCGGAAAAAACGCCTTCATTTTAATTAAATCAACGATCCCTTTGAACGATTCCACTGCACCTACCGGCAATTGAAGAGGGACAATATTCCCGCCAAACTTTTCTTTCATACTGTCAATCACAGCAAAAAAATCAGCATTCTCCCGATCCATTTTATTAATAAAGGCAACACGCGGCAAATCCAAATCGCCTGCATATTGCCATACTTTTTCTGTTTCAACTTCTACGCCGGACGCCGCACATAAAACAACCAGCGCAGCATCGACCGCACGTAAGCCACCCTTAACCTCCGAAACAAAATCTGCATAACCGGGGGTATCCAGAAAATTGATTTTGCAGTCCAACCATTCACACGGCGCCAATGCAGCGCTGATTGAGATTTTGCGTTTCACTTCTTCCGGTTCAAAATCCGTTGTAGATGATCCATCATCGACCTTGCCCAAACGGCTGATAGCTCCAGCACTAAACAAGAGAGCATCCGCGAGCGAGGTCTTACCCGCTCCTCCATGAGCGATTATCCCAATGTTTCGCAGTTTATCACCTTTGTACTCTTTCAAAATCATATCCCCCCTATTGAAATATTTATGCTGGCGCAACAACTGCCGCCGCATAGTGAACATGTCGATATTAGTTCTCTGCCAACTGTGAATTTTCCTGCTTTTCAGTTAATATCTAAGGAAAAATTAAAAAACCCGGCTTGCGCCGAGCTTTTTAGTGACAGCGGAAGCCGCTGGCTGCGCTTATGTCACAGAAAATATTTATACTTTCTGGTGTACTAAAAAACCGCTGGTTCAGCGGTTTTCATCAACATATCTCGATAATAAAAAGCAATAGTCTGAGAGCCGGTTCATCAAAACCAGCAACGAATCACCAACATTTTCCTTTCTTGCCAGGCGCCATATTTGCCGTTCAGCACGTCTGCAAATCGTCCGAGCCAAGTCAAGAGCCGCCGAACAGGGGCTTTTTCCGGGAATAACAAAAACTTGTAATGGAGGCAATTTGGCATCCATCTCATCCATTGACTTTTCCAATTTCGCAATTTGTTCCTTTTTAATATAAGCCTCACTGCTTCCTTCTGACTGCGCCAACTCAGCCATAACCAACATTAATAGTTTTTGCAATTCCAATATGGTCTCATTGAGTATAGGGTCGTTGTTTAAGGATCGGGCAACACCTAGCGCTGAATTCATTTCATCAACACAACCATATGCTTCCACCCGCAAACTATCTTTAAGAATGCGCTCCCCGGATAATAAACCAGTTGTTCCATTATCTCCTGTTTTTGTGTAGATTTTCATCAAATACCTCCGTCAATTCCAAATAACTCATGTTCCAAAAAGAAAAGCCGGAGTTCTCTAGCAGCACTTTCCAAGCTGTCGGAGGCATGAATCACATTTCTTTCCATCGTTAGAGCATAATCGCCTCGAATTGTCCCCGGATGCGCTACGGCCGGATCAGTCGAGCCCATCATTCTACGGACAATTTGCACTGCATTGTCGCCTTGGACAGCTATTGCAATTAATGGGCCGGAAGTAATAAATTCTACCAAGCGTGGAAAAAACGGTTTGCCGCAATGCTCTGCGTAATGTTTTTCCGCCTGATCCTTACTCAAACGCAACATTTTCAAACCAATAATCTGTAAATCTTTTTGATCAAAACGCAGGATAATCTCTCCGGATAGTTTTCTCTGTACAGCATCCGGCTTCAATAATACCAATGTTGTTTCCTTCATCAACGATCTCACTCCTTTTTGGAAACTTGCGCTTATCACATAGTGGGTGCAAACATTTGAAAAATGCCTGTAATGCAGTTTATCGTGCACCACAGGCATAAATAGTAAACCGAATGCGATCATAATTAGCGCATTTTGCGTGACAATTCTTCCAAACGCGCTACCCTGTCTGCTGTCGATGGATGCGTGCTAAAAAGCGATTTAAGCACGCTGCCGGCGCCGCTAAGCGGATTAATAATAAACATATGTGAAGTTGCCGGAGTCGCTTCCGACATTGCACGATGCTGCGCATAATACTCGATTTTTTGCAAAGCTGTAGCCAGCGACATTGGGTCACCTGACATCATGCCGCCGGATTCATCGGCTAGATATTCCCGCGAGCGGGAAACGCCCAGTTGAATGATCGTAGCAGCCAAGGGAGCCAGAACAATTAAAAACAACGTTTCAATCAGACCTGCTGCTCCGTCATTATCATCATTACTGCGTCCCAGCCCAAAAATTGCCGTCCATTGGGCAATATTGGCGATCATGGTGATTACGCCGGCAATCGTAGCAACAACCGTACTGATTAATGTATCCCGGTTTTTGACATGCGAAAGCTCATGCGCCAAAACACCTTCCAATTCATTTTCATTCAATACTCGCCGAATACCTGCAGTAACTGCAACAGCAGCATGCTCAGGATCACGTCCGGTAGCAAATGCATTTGGCACATCGGTATTCATAACGTATACTTTAGGCATGGGCAACCGCGCTTTTTGCGCCAAGCCGGAAACCATTCTGATCAACTCCGGTTCTTCATGCGGTGATACCTCGCGTGCTCCATACATACTTAAAACAATTTTGTCGCTATACCAATAGCTGGCAAAATTCATGATTATTGATAATACAAGCATGATAGCCATACCGCTATTTCCGCCAAAAAACGCTCCGACTGCAAGCAGCAATCCAGTTAACGCCGCTAATAATATAGTTGTCTTAATTGTATTCATACCAACCACCCTTCTTGGAAGTTCAAAACAAATTCCGCCTCCAACACCACGTCGATCTAACTCTCTTAGCGATGGATACGCTACATAACTAATTATAAGCGAAATAGAAAAATTTGCAAGATCCTTCCGTCAATAGCCCGCTTCGATCCTTTCTTTAATTGCTTTAAGCATGCTTTCACTATTGGTTCGCACTTTCTTTTTTAAGATCGGATTGAGCAAACCTGCGATCATCGGTATCCCAAATTCAAAATCCACTGTTAATTTAATTTCCGTGCCATCGTCTACCGGCGTCAGTATCCATTCACCGGCAAACTTTTTTAAATCGCCTTCAATCTGCTGATACGTAATATGCATTTTTTCATCATTAAACGTATCTAGTTCCGTCCATTTTATAATCCGTCCGTCGACATTGGAAACCCAGCGGCTCACAGTAGTGTTCCCGTTACGTTCAAGAACTTCCACACTTTTCAAATCCATCATAAATTCCGGATACTTTTCCATATCTTTCAATATTGGATATATTTTTTCCGGAGTACAAGCTACCGGCAAACTTACTTCGATATAAGGCATTTGTCATCTCTCCTTTATAGGTCTTCAACTATAGGTCTTCAACTATTTCTTGTGCTTTTTCAACCGCCCGGGCAAACGCATTAACAACTCTATTCACTAATTCATCATTAATGGCCAGCGGCGGTTCTATTCTCATTACCTTAGGGTTATTCAGGGTATAGGCGACCAAAATCCCTTCCGCTATTAATTCCGACATCAAAAAGCCGCCAATGCCTTCTTTCGTCAATTCGACACCAATCATCAAGCCCTTGCCACGAACTTCTTTGACAACATCCGGAAAAGCTTCTGCCATTTTGCGCAAAGCCCCGAGCATTTTCTCTCCGGTCACGGCAGCTTTTTGTATTAAGCCTTCTTCCTGAAGAACTTGAATAGTTGTAATTCCAGCTGCACAAGCCAATGGATTGCCCCCGAAAGTCGAGGTATGTAAAAAAGGACTTGTAATGTACTTTTCATATATCTGCGGTCGGGCAACGTATGCACCCAGCGGCATCACGCCTCCGCCAAGCGCTTTGGCTGTCGTCAGGATATCCGGCACTACGCCATAATGGTCGACTGCGAACATCTTCCCGGTCCGCCCTAACCCAGTCTGTACTTCATCACAAATCAACAAGATATTTTTCTTGTTGCATAAATCCCTAATTGTCGGCAAATAATCGTCCGGAGGTACTATTATTCCGCCTTCGCCCTGTATCGGTTCTATGATAACGGCAGCGGTATCCTCATCCATCGCTTTTTCCATTGCCCCAATATCGCCGAAAGGAACATGTACAAATCCATCTAACAATGGGAAAAACGGATCTTTAAACATATCCCGCCCAGTCGCAGACAATGAACCAAACGTTTTTCCGTGAAATGCGTTTACTGTAGATACGACCTTTGTTTTCCCGGTGTGAATGCGCGCCAGTTTCAAAGCGCCCTCTACCGCTTCCGTGCCGCTGTTGACAAAAAAACTGTATTGCAAATCACCGGGCGTGATTTTTGCCAATTGTTCCGCCAAATCAGCCATCGGCATATTAAACAACACCTTACTCGACATCGGCATCCGGTCCAATTGCTGTTTAACAGCTTTAACCACCTTGGGATGACGGTGACCAAGACTGAAAACTCCGTAGCCTCCTAAACAATCAATATATTCATTGCCGTCCAAGTCACGAATAATCGATCCCTCCGCTTCCCATTCAACGGAAGAAAAACCCATAAAACGCAATAATCTGGCCATAGACGGATTAATATACTGTTCATATTTAGCGATCGTTTCACTAATCGCCTGTTTGCTATCCATTTATAACACCCCCATAAGTAGTTGCCCTGTTCTTTCATTTCTATTTATAGTAAAAAAATCCTCTTTACCTGCCAAAAACATCTCTCGTTTCTTGGTTAAGAAGGGTTTTCTTCTTTTAAAGAGAACTGTTTCCTACATGCAAACAAAGCCGTTTTATCGCCCAAATTATCCATCATATGCTTGTACATGCTTCCCTATCAACATTTTGAAAGGTTGAAACAAATTGAAACGTATCTTTTTTCTGGTAGTATTTGTGCTGATTGGTTCAGGAATCATTTTGGGCTTGGATCGGTATTATTGTATCACTGAGTATAAAGAAAATCTTTCTCATCTAAACCGCTTTGCCGAAAGGGTAGAGTATGTTCTAACCCGATCCATTCCTGACAGACTGGGAGCTGTGGAAGATTTAAAGTCCTTTCTCCTGGCTACCGATATTCAACGAAACAACGAATCTTTCGATCAATATGCGGCTTGGGTTCTAGCTCACAATCCGACTCTCGACTGGATCGGATATGCAGATCACACGCAAACAATCCGAAATATATACCCTCTGCCCGGGAACGAGGCCATACTCAACATTGACTTAAATACCCGGCCGGACGATATTCCCTGGGTTCAACGTGCTATAGTAACCCAACGTACTGTATTAGCCCCACCGATGCAATCCATTCAAGGGTTTAATTCTGTGTCCGCTTATTCTCCCATTATAAAAGACAACGTGTTTCATGGGCTGGCCATCGGCCAATTCCGCTTGGATAAGGTAATTGATCATGCGTTAATGGATCTTTTGCGGGAAAATCCAAATTATTTTGTTGTTTTAAGCGATACTACAGGACATGTTTTATGGAGTTCCGGATCATATGCTCCGGATTCCTACATTAAAAGAATTCTATTCCCGGTCGGAGAAAGCGAATGGATCGCTTATTTCGGTTGGCGGAAACCTCCGCAACCGGACCCTGTTGCACGGCATCTGCTGTGGATTTGTGGAGCTACAATCGTATTGCTCCTGCTTCTTCTGTTCAATAATATAATGAACCGCAATGACTGGTTGACACAAACGGTTCAAGAAAAAACCGCCGAATTAGCCTTGCACAATGTACGACTGACGGAAGAAATCGACGAACGAAAAAAAGCGGCAAAAGCGCTGCAAAACAGCGAGCGTCGTCTCGAAAAATTTTTATCCGCTATTCCCGACATTATTTTCCACGCCGATAAAAAAGGCACAATAATTGAAATCCGCAAGGGAAGCAACCCGGAAAATGATTTCCCCGCTTCATTATTCCTGCATCATTCTATTCAGGAAACTTTCCCCCCCGACATTGCGACCGTCTATCTAGATGGTATTAATGAAACATTACGATCTGGAAATATTAACACGACAGAACATCCTATGCAAATTAACGGACGAAATAAATATTGGGAGGCCCGGTTTATTGCCGGTGACCTTGACGATGTTTTCATCGTTATTCGCGATATAACGGATCAAAAACAAGCTGTCGCCACAATGCTGGAAGCAAAAGAAACCTGGGCGCGAACAGAAAAGCTAGCCTCGCTTGGCACCATGGCAGCCGGTCTTTCACATGAGATAAATCAGCCGCTCAACTCAATAAAAGTCATTGCCAGCGGGATCCTTTATTCTCATAACAGAGGCCGTAAACGTGAACTCGCTGAAATGATAAAAGCCATGGAAGAAATTTCACAGCAAACTGACCGCATCAATAGTATTATTTCGCATATGCGCGCTTTTATTCGTCGCGATGACAGCCAAATTATCCCCTCAGACTGGAATGTCGCCGTAAACCAAGCGTTGAAGCTAGTAGGTAAACAATTATCTGACCACGGGATCAGCGTACATAAAAATCTGTCTGAAAAATTGCCTATGGTCTTAGCTGCTCCGACTGCATTAGAGGAAATTGTTATCAACCTTTTAGTTAACGCAATGCAGGCATTGGATACAACGCAGCAAAATAATAAGACCATTACGGTCCGCACCTTTCATTCACAAAATGATGAAGTGATATTAGAAATAAGTGATAATGGGCCAGGAATTTCTTTGGAAAACAAAGAAAAAATTTTTGTACCGTTTTTTTCTACCAAGCCTGGAAGTGAAAATCATGGATTGGGGTTATCAATTGTTCACACAATCACGACCGCTTATCAGGGTAAAATCCATTTGCTTCCCAACGAATTCTCCGGCGCTACATTCCAGGTAATTTTCCCTGCCTGTATTCATTTTCCAGTCTGACAGGCAATTTGTTTTTTCAATAAATTACGAAATGAAAATTAGTGAGGCAAAAAAATGCGAATTTTAGTTGTAGATGATGACAAAGACAGTCGCGTAGCAATCAGTTGGTTCCTTCGTGATCAAGACCACGAAGTTACTGAATGTGAAAATGCAAAAGAAGCGCTTGCACTAGTGTCCACAGAAGATTATCCCCTGGTTCTCACTGACATTAACATGCCGAATATGTCAGGAATGGAACTATTGCTGGCAATATCCGCCTTACCGGAAAGCTGGCGTACTGATGTAGTGCTATTTACCGGTTATGGCGACATGAAGTCTGCGATAGATGCTCTAAGAGCAGGAGCATATGACTATCTTTTAAAACCGATCGATGCTCAGGAATTGGCCCTTGTAATTGACCGTGTTTCCGAACATCAAGCTCTCGTACGGGAAAATCGTCAGCTTACCAGCCATTTGGACGCTGAAGTTCAGGCTGCAACGGATGAAACAAAACGCGAGTTAAGCAATACCCGAAAATTGCTGGCCAAAACAGTCATCGGAAGCATGGGAATTTTCTCCGACAGCATGCGATCCACTATTGACTTAGCGCAGAAATATCACACTGATCGTTCTCTGCCCGTTTTAATACAGGGAGAGACGGGAACGGGAAAAGAAATTATCGCCCGTATTATACATTTTGGCTTATCAGCCCTCGAAACAGCCGCCGGCCCGTTTGTCGATATCAATTGTGCCGCCATCGCACCAAGCCTGTTCGAAAGTGAAATATTCGGTTATGAATCCGGTTCATTTACCGGCGGCTTGACACGCGGTCAAAAAGGCAAATTAGATGCCGCTGCAGGAGGAACTTTATTTTTGGATGAAATCAGTGAAATTCCCCTTGAAAAACAGGCTAAACTGTTGCGTCTCCTTCAAGAAAAAGAATACTATCGCGTTGGTGGTTTAAAAAAATGTAAAGCTGACGTGCGATTTATCTTTGCAACGAATATGGATCTCGAAAAACAGATCGAAGCCGGATTGTTTCGCCGTGATTTATATTACCGTCTAAAAGTCGGTCAGATTTTTATCAAACCGTTACGAAACCGACGTGAAGAAATTCTTCCTTTGGCAAAAATGTTTCTTGCCGAATTTTCCCGCCAGCGCAAAAAACGCTTTGTATCTATTAACAGCGATGCTGCAAAAATTTTAAATGAATATTCCTGGCCTGGAAACGTGCGCGAATTAAAAAACATGATGGAATGGATTTCTTTCATTTATAATGACGAAGAGGTTCAGCGCACGCACATTGAAAAATTCCTGAAAAACGGCATTGATTTCCCATCTTCAGAAAATGCAACCGCGCATCTCCCAGATGCAGCGACAGATCAGATTATATTGCCGGTTCCACCCGACGGCTATTCTCTCAAAGAATATAATGACGATCTCATCCGGCAAGTACTCGCTATCCACAATGGAAATCAGACTGTTACCGCCCGTTATTTAAAAATGTCTCTGCGGGCATTATGTTATCGTTTAGAGCAAATGCAAAAAAAATCAACGACGACATAAACTTGTTATTTAGTTTTTTAACAAAAACTTCATGAAGAATTTTTCATACCATGCAATTTTTGTTGATAAATGCAAAAATTGCATACCTACCGATCCCTTGAATTTAGCAAACTTTCACAATTCATAAACAAGCAAGAGGCATGCTGGCATTTGGCATGCTTCTTGCTTGTTTATATTAATAAATCAATTACTGTTTGGTAATGTTTTGGGGAGAGTGAACAATATTGGCAAAAGTTGAATTACGGGGAATTACAAAAATTTTCAACGGAACTGTTGCAGTAAGAAAAACAGACCTTGAAATCTGCGACGGGGAATTTATGGTTTTAGTAGGACCATCCGGTTGCGGAAAAACGACCACCCTTCGCATGGTTGCCGGTTTAGAAATGCCAAGTGACGGCATGATTTTGATCGGGGAAAAAGATGTTACATATGCTGAGCCAAAAAACCGTGATATTGCAATGGTTTTCCAAAGTTATGCCTTATACCCGCATATGACGGTATACGAAAACATGGCCTTTCATCTGAAAATTAAAAAAATGGACAAAAAAGAAATCGACGAAAGAGTCCAAAATGCTGCTGCATTATTGGGCTTAAGCAATTACCTTGCTCGCTATCCAAAACAACTTTCAGGCGGTCAACGGCAGCGCGTTGCTCTAGGAAGGGCAATTGTCCGTCAACCTCAAGTATTTCTTATGGATGAACCCCTCAGCAATCTGGATGCAAAGCTCCGTGTTCAAACCCGCGCTGAACTAATTAAGCTTCATCAAAAACTCAAAACAACTTTTATTTATGTCACTCATGATCAGACGGAAGCAATGACGATGGGTACCCGCATTGTGGTAATGAAGGACGGTAAAATCCAACAAGTCGGCACACCTGCCGAAATATACAACCACCCTGCCAATCTTTTTGTGGCAACTTTTATCGGTTCTCCGGCGATGAATCTTCTGGAAGGAACTTTAACACGCGAAACCGATCACTTACTTCGTTTTTGCGGCAATGGCATTTCGGTTCAATTTCCCAACACCGATTTAAAAATCGACAATAATTCCAAAGTTTTACTCGGAATCCGGCCTGAAAATATGAATATTTATCCGGTTGAAAACAATCCAAATTTTAATGACAGTTGCTTGCGCTGCATGGTAGAAGTGGTGGAACATATAGGCTCGGAAGCTATTCTGCATACACGAACGGAGCATCAGGAATACATGATCATTAAAATTCCCGGTCATGCTAAAATTCCCGCTGTAGGCGCTCAGATCCAAGCCCAGATATTTTATGGAAAAACCCACCTATTCGATGCCGATAGCGGCAATAAATTATGTACCCGGTCATACGGTGCGGTTGAAAATTGTTAAAGGAGGTGACTGCTTCAATTAGGGTTCCGAAGTTATTCAACAAATATCAAAACTGGAGGGACGAGAATGAACCATTGTAAAAAGTGGACTGCCTGGATAATCTGCCTGGCAGTAACAGTCGGCGCATTTGCTTTTGCGGGCTGTGGTCAAAGCAATCAGCCAGCGCAAACGAAAAAGGATGTAACGATCAACTTATTAGCCCAAAACCATCCCTGGACAAATGCTATCCAACCGTTTATCCCTGATTTTGAAAAACAAACCGGTATTAAAGTAAATATGCAAATTCTTACCGAACAACAAACCCGTGATAAATCGTTGATGACTTTGCAGGCAAAAAGCCCAGATATCGACGTATGGATGTCCTTAAAATCTTTTGAAGGTTTGGCTTACTACAAAGCCGGTTTCTATGAGCCGCTTGACAAATATTTAAATGATCCGAAACTGACACCAAAAGAATATAATGTGGCAGATTTTATGAAAGGTCCGTTTACTGGCGAGAAAATCGATAATAAACTTGTTGGTATTCCTATTATTGTTGAAGGTCCAGTCGTTTTTTATCGAAAAGATGTTTTCCAGCAATACAACATTTCTGTTCCGAAAAATATGGATGAATTATTGGAAGCAGCAAAAACAATTCAAGAAAAAAGCAATGGCGAAATTTATGGAATGGCCACGCGCGGATTACCGCAAGCAATTCCGTATACTTTTGGCGCATTCTTGCATAATATGGGCCTTGAATGGATGGATGCAAGCGGAAAACCGAATTTTGACAAACCCGAAGCGATTAAAGCAATTGACATGTACGCAACACTTACAAGTAAATATGGACCTCCCGGCGTTGTCAACAATACTTTTTATCAATCCTCCGCGCTTTTTGCCCAAGGAAAAGCAGCGATGGAATACGAATCATCCAACGAACTTTCCACTATAACCAACCCGCAAAATTCACGTGTTGTTGGAAAAATAGGCGTATTTTCACTCCCACCGGGACCTGGCGGCAATCATCCAACTGTTCTGCAATGGGGTGTTTCTATTTCTGCTTTCTCCAAAAACAAAGAAGCCGCATGGGAATTTATTCGTTGGGCTACCAGCCCCGAAATGCAGCGCAAATTAGCTGAAAAAGGGATAGCCAGTCCACGTTCCTCCGTTTGGGATAATGCTGAATTTAAAAAGACTTTGGAAGAACCTGTAAAACAAGAATGGGCTGCCGCTTTAAGAATTGTTATGGACAACGGTAATCCGGAAGTTGGTCCTCCGGTGACAAAACAGGCAGAAGCAAGAAAAATGATCGGTACTGCAATCGACAAAGTGATCTTAGGCACTGCAACCGCTCAGGAAGCAGCGTCAGAAATTCAGCAAAAATTGCTGGAGGTCCTCAAATGACAAGAATGTCAATAACCGGAAAGGATGGGGCGCTGCAGCCCCATCCTTCTCCACCCATGAATGACACAGAAACTTTTTGGGGTCTACTAAAAAAATTCCGAGTACCGATCATGATGGTTTCTCCAGCCGCTATCTTTACTGTTATCATGATTCTTTTCCCCATCCTCTATTCGGCCTATCTCTCATTAGTAAAATGGACGCCTGGCAGTGAAGACGCCCCTTTTGTCGGGTTGGCAAATTACATTCGCATGTTTCAAGATCCTACTTTCTGGCTGGCGTTAGGCATTACACTTAAATTGTTCCTAGTCTGCCTTTTTTTCGAAACAATCATTGGCATATACCTTGGAATACTACTCAGCCGGGAAGTACCTGGACAGAAAATATTCCAAGCCCTCATTCTTCTTCCGTCCATCATTGCTTCTGTTGCTATCGGCATGATGTGGATACTCATTTATGACCCTACATTGGGCGTCGCAAACTACTTTCTTAAATCTTTTGGCCTTAAACAATTGGTCTGGCTGGCTGATCCAGATATGGTTCTTGCAGCTATCGCCATCATCGATATTTGGGAATGGTCGCCTTTTATGGCTCTTATTATAACCGGCGGAATGCGAGCACTTCCTACAGATCCATTTGAAGCAGCCGTCATCGACGGGGCATCGCGGTGGCAAATATTCAAATACGTTACTTTACCGCTCCTGCGTCCCGTTATCATGGTCGCAATCCTTCTCCGCAGTGTTGACCTTATCCGTTTCTTCGATACAATTTATATCATGACCAAAGGCGGTCCAAATGATGCTTCGACAACTTTGAATGTTTACTCTTATCTACAAGGTTTTTCTTATATGGATATGAGCTACGGAAGCGCTATCATGCTGTTTCTTTTGGCATTGGTCATGCTCTTTAGCTTAATTATCAGCGCCTTGCGCAGGAAGGCGGTATCCTAATGCGTAAAAAAGATTATATTCTTACCTATCTGCAATATTTTATTCTGATATTGCTATTCATCGGTCCAGTTCTGTGGATGATTCTGTCTTCTCTCAAAAGCAATCTGGATATTACCGCTTATCCTCCTATTCTTTTTTTTCAGCCAACTTTTAACAATTACACAGAGTTGTTTAAAATTTATCCTTTTGCCAAATATATTATCAATAGCTTTATCATTGCCGGCGGATCAACACTTCTCGGACTTATTCTCGGTGTGCCGGCAGCCTATGCGATTGCAAGATATCGCTTGCATTCTATCGCTTTTTTCACTCTAATTTCCCGAATGGCGCCAGGCGTTTTATTTCTCATACCCTGGTACCTTATCGCTTCAAAATTGGAAATAACAGGTAATAATTTTTTAGATTATATTATGCTTATTCTTACTCATGCCGTCATTACGTTACCCTTAATTATATGGCTAATGATTTCTTATTTTGAAGAAATCCCGATTGACTTGGAAGAATCAGCATTAATTGATGGTTGCGGACGATGGCGTATTTTCTTTCAAATCGCCTTACCTCTTTCCTTGCCCGGCATTGCTGTTTCGGTGATCCTTTCCTTCATCTTTTCCTGGAACTATTTCCTTTTCGCACTGACGCTTGCCAATAACAGTACAATGCCATTAACTGTCATCGCCTTTAATTTTATTGGTGAAGGCGCTACAAATTGGGGAGGTTTAATGGCTGCTGCAACAATTATCAGTTTACCGGCTCTTTTATTGACCTTGTTTGCTCAGCGTCTCTTAATCAAAGGGCTCACTGCCGGCGCTGTTAAGGGGTAAAATTACAATTTATTACATCGAGGAGGCTTTTACATGCTTTCGGTCAAATTCGAAGGAAACCAAACAGCGACAATCGTCGAAACATTCTTGCCGCCCGTTGGCCCGGATGATGTTTTGTTAAAAATCGCTTACTGCGGTTTATGCGGTTCCGATAAACGGCCGTTTCACAATGGACATCCGGTAACTCCAGGACATGAATTTTCCGGTACAGTCGTTGAAAAAGGCACAAACGTGAAAAATCTATCCATAGGTTCCACAGGGATTGTTTATATCCCACTATTTTGCGGTCAATGTTCCGAGTGTCAAAAAGGCTACCCCAGTCGTTGCGAAACAAAACCAGGACTGGTTGGCTGGCAAGTTGACGGTGGTTACGCCGAATATGCGATGATTCCGGCTAAAAATCTTATCTGCTTACCAGAAGATATTAGTCTACAGGAAGGTGTTTTACTTTTAGATACGATTAGCACCCCAGCTCATGGTATCCGCCTCTGTTTAAAATTTTTTGACAACGAGCTTCCTGGTAAAGCGGCTGTCATAGGCTGCGGTCCATTGGGGCTTGGAAGCATATTGGTTTTGAAAGCCATGGGATGTCCCGAAATCTATGCGTATGATATTTCAGAAGCCCGCCTGCAGCAAGCTGTATCATTTGGCGCTCGCCCCCTAACTGTCAATGACGAAAAAACCTTGGATGCAATACCGCTCGTTTTAGAAGCAAGCGGCCAGTTTTCTGCAAGAGCTATGGCACTTGACTTAGTAAAAGCAGGAGGTTCCGTATTGCTCCTTGGAGAGAACAATGCTCCCTGGTCCATCCAGCCAACGCCCAAATTACGCCGCAAAGATTGTGCCTATGTCCGTTCTTTCTATTTCATCCCAGCGGAAATGGAAGAAAATTTTAATTTATTTCGCAACTGCCGCACCGAGTTCAATTCATTAGTTTCTAAAATTGGCACTTTACAGGAGACCGAAAACTTCCACAAAGACTTTTGCGAGGGGAAAACAATTAAACCAATGATCCGTCCGCATTCTGCATAATGCAGCAGGTTTGTCTTGGTTATGATTGACAATCTGACTAGTTCCTGCTATATTACAAATATCATTTACTATATCTCAAATGCGATGAGTAGGATAAGTAGGCCAGCTTAACCTCACAGAGAGCCAAGGGTGGTGCAACTTGGCAGGTTGACTGTCTGAAATACACCTATTAGCAGCAAGCCGAAAGAATTTACGAGTAGGCTGAGCCGGTTTGCTGCCGTTATAAGCCGGAAGGCCTTCGCCTTCGCTAGAGCGGCTAATTTGATTAGCAACAAAGGTGGTACCACGGGTTTTTACTCGTCCTTGAAAAAGGGCGAGTTTTGTTTTTTCATTGCAATAAAACAAGTAAGAATGAGGAGGATTTGTACCAAATGACAGTACTCGATACCCTTAAAGAACGCGGCTTTGTTCAACAACTGACTCACGAGGATGAAATAGCTGAACTCTTGGAAAAAGAAAAAATAACCTTCTATATTGGTTTTGATCCGACTGCCGATAGTCTGCATGTAGGTCATTTTTTAGGGATGATGGTAATGGCTCATATGCAGCGGGCCGGCCACCGCCCGATTTGTCTCATTGGCGGAGGAACTGCAATGGTTGGCGACCCTTCCGGAAAGACCGATATGAGAAAAATGATGACCCAGGAAACCATTGCTTATAACGGCGAACAATTCAAAAAACAAATGCAGCGATTTATTGATTTTTCAGACGGCAAAGCTCTTATGCTCAACAATGCCGATTGGCTGTTGGAACTAAATTATGTTCAATTTTTGCGGGAAATCGGCGTCCACTTTTCAGTTAACCGCATGTTGACAGCCGACTGTTTTAAACAGCGTCTTGAAAAAGGTCTTTCTTTTTTAGAATTTAATTATATGCTCATGCAAGCATATGATTTCTTGGAACTGAACCGTCAATGCGACTGCATCATGCAAATGGGCGGCGACGATCAATGGTCCAATATCTTAGCTGGAGCCGATCTTATCCGCCGCAAAGAGAGCAAGCCGGCATACGGACTAACCTTTACCCTGTTAACAACCAGCGATGGTCGTAAAATGGGAAAAACAGAAAAAGGAGCTCTCTGGCTAGATTCTGATAAAACTTCTCCATATGATTTTTATCAGTACTGGCGGAACATCGACGATGCCGACGTAGAAAAGTGTCTCGCTCTCCTGACATTTCTGCCAATGGAAGAAGTAAAACGTCTGGGCGCCTTAAAAGATAAAGAAATCAATATCGCCAAAAAGACGCTGGCGTATGAAGTAACTCAACTGATTCATGGCAAAGAAGAAGCAACAAAAGCGCAGCAAGCTGCCGAAGCCTTGTTTGGCGGATCTGGCGCCTTGGATAACGCGCCAACAGTGACTGTTCCTGCTTCTGCAATCGGGACTAAGCTTCTTGATGTCCTCTCCTTTACCGGGATCGTTTCTTCCAAATCCGAAGGCCGACGTTTAATTCAGCAAGGCGGCTTATATATCGGCGATACTACTGTCGGCGATCCGGACTTTCTGTTTACCGCCGATCTATTGGACAACAACACGTTGCTTATTCGTAAAGGCAAAAAAAATTATCATCGAATTGTTGTAGAATAATAAAAACACCATCTGTGCCATCAACAAAGATTGGTCCAGGTGGTGTTTTTTTTATTATTTTACAACTACAACAGGTATCATCGCGTGTTGAACGATATTGGTGCTCACACTGCCCAGGAAAAATTCGCCAACACCACTCAGGCCTCTGCTGCCAATTACAATCGTGTCATATTGATCCTTGTGGGCAATCGTTAAAATCCGGTTGCTGGGACTGCCGAAATCGAGGATTGTCTTTATTGGATTTGGATACCCATTCAATTTATCTTTTGCAGTATCCAAAAGTCTCTGTCCTATCGCCTCCACCTCTCGGATGTTATAAGTACCGTAGAGAGCCGAATCGTTCAATGGCTGTACTCCATATAGAGGTGGAATGACATGGATAACAGTAATCGTGCTATTGAATTTTTCACCCAGCACCCGCGCATAACGAAGCGCACTCCATGCTGAGTCTGAGCCATCAATAGGAACCAAAATATTTTTGAACATCGTTAACCCTCCTTGTTTATTAATCATTTTCCATCCTGCCAGTCTAGCATGAAGTGGTTAAGATATACAGAAAACACAGGTTACTTTCTTATAATTATAGCATTATTCTGAAAAAAAAACTTATTTTTAACGACTTTTCTTTGCAAGAAAATCCACACTGTCCAATAGTTGCCAATCTGCAATATTTGCAATTATATGAATATTCGATTAAAATATAATTATAAGATAATAAGGAGAGTGGTTTACGTGAATGAATTTTTACGACCATTTGGTGAAATTCTTCCAGCCATTGTCGGCACAATTGTGATCCTTGTTATTGGTTTCTTTCTTGCTTCTGCTCTGAAAAACCTTACAAGTTCCTTGATGAGGAAAATGAAAATAGACGAATACATCGGTAAATTAAGCAAACGTCCCGCGGAAAAACCGCCTCGCGTCACAGAATTCTTCTCAAGCCTGGTGTACTACCTGGTCCTTTTATTTGTACTCATGGCCCTGTTAGAATTTTTCCACCTTACCATGCTGGTTGACCCAATTAAATTACTGCTTGGCAGCATCTTGGTTTACGCCTCTCGTTTCTTTGGAGCCATCGTATTGGTACTAATTGCTTGGTTGATCGCTAAAGTGCTTCGCATGACCACATTAAGCCTTCTGACATCTCTCCAAATCGATGAAAAATTTTCGCAGCGTCTTCCCAATATTTCTCTCGCTAAAAATCTAAGCGATATCGTATTTGGCTTGGTATTTCTTTTCTTCTTACCAGCCATACTTGACGCATTGGCATTACAAGGTCTCTTAAGTCCCGTCAACGTGTTAATCACCAAAATTCTCGCTTTCATACCAAACCTGGTTGGGGCAGCCGTACTTCTTATTATTGCCTGGCTTATCGCTGAAGTGCTTCGCAAAATCACCGTCGCAGCTCTTGAAACCCTACAATTGAATAAAATGTTCGGTTGTGCCGAGCCAGGAATGTCGGTCAGTCAAATTATCGGCAATATACTCTATGGGTTGGTTTTCCTGTTCTTCTTGCCGGCTATTCTCGATGCACTTGCCTTAGGCGGACTTCTGGCCCCAGTAAACGGTATGGTCAGTAAACTTCTAGCTTTTTTGCCCAATTTGGCCGCTGCTTCACTAATTTTTCTGGTTGCCTGGTTAGTAGCAAGATTTGTCCGTTCTTTCAGTTTTAGCTTCCTTCGTTCTTCCGGAATTGATGAAAAAGTTTCTGCTTATATGAATCAAATATCATTGGCTAAAACAATCAGCGACGCTTTATATGCATTAACTCTACTCTTATTCCTGCCTGCTGCATTGGATGCTCTTGCTTTACAGGGACTTCTATCGCCGGTCAATACAATGATTGAAAAAATTCTGGCTTTTGTACCTAACTTATTCGCTGCAGCGGTTGTTCTCTTTATCTCCTACATCTGCGGCCGGTTGATAGCTCAGTTTATTTCCAGCATTTTAGCAAGCATCGGGCTTGATGCCTTTTTATCCCGCGAAGGGTTTGTTTCCAGCGAAAAAAAAGAACGCCAACCTTCCCAAATCGTCGGTTTGCTGGTGTTTTTTTGGATCATGCTGCTTGCAATCCTGCAAACGGCTGAAATTCTCGGGTTTAGTGCCTTGACCGATCTATCAACCAAATTCACTATATTCGCAGCCCAGATCTTACTTGGGGTGATTGTTTTTGCTATCGGTCTGTATCTTGCAAATTGGGCTCACCGCACGATCATCGCTAGTCAAACGGTCAATGCATCTCTATTAGCTGCCTCTGCCCGTATTGCTATATTAATTTTGTCAGCAGCAATGGCGCTGCGAGAAATAGGAATTGCCAATGACATCATTAACCTAGCCTTTGGTCTGCTGCTCGGAGCAATCGCTGTTGCGATCGCTCTAGCATTTGGCTTGGGCGGACGAGATGTGGCACAACGTCACCTTGCGAAATGGTCGGATTGCTTTACACGTGATAAAAAAGACGAATAAATTCATTCTTCTTGATAAAAAGGGGTTGTGCCAAATTATTCGGCACAACCCCTTTAACACTTGAAATTTAGTAGGTTTCAACAAAAACTTCAAAGTATCCCTGCGGATGGGCGCAAGCCGGACACATTGCCGGAGCGCTGTCCCCCTTATGGATATACCCGCAGTTACCGCACTTCCACTCTACTTCCACTGGCTTTTTAAATACTTCGCCAGCAATCAAATTCGCATATAATTTCCGATAGCGCATTTCATGATGCTTTTCGACCTCACCTAATTTACGAAAAACACAGGCAACATCAGCAAATCCTTCTTGCTCAGCAACATCAGCAAAAGACGGGTACAATTCACCCCATTCTTCTTTTTCGCCTTCAGCCGCAGCCAGTAAATTGCTCTTCGTATCGCTCATAGCAACCGGATACGAGGCTGTCATCTCCACCATTTCGCCATTGATCGAACCCACCAAAAATTTATAAAGACGTTTGGCGTGTTCCTTCTCATTTTCAGCAGTTTCGAGAAAAATATTAGAAATTTGAACATAATTTTCTTTTTTTGCAATGGATGCATAGTAGGTATAGCGGTTTCTGGCCTGCGATTCACCGGCAAACGCCTTCAACAGATTTTCAGCAGTTTTGGTACCGTGCAAAGTTTTCATGCCATTCACTCCCCAAATTTAATTATTACCTTTCAATAAGAATATATTTCTCTTCTTACCATCTAATCCCTTCTGATCATCAAAATAATTGCCCTCAAATCGCCGATCTAATTCTTTGTTAAAGGGTAATAAAAAGCGTCCAAAAGGACGCTTTTTAAAAACTAAATTGAATAACTTACCAATTTCTTGCTATTTTCCATTCAGGATTCCCTGAAACGTATTCAGCTGGATCGAAATGCTCGTCCAATAATTTGATACCAACCACCTGGACCGAATCAACTGACAAGTGATGTTCTCCATTACGGCTTTCTAAATCATAAAAATGATACTGATTTAAACCATCCCGGTACGCTTGTCTTGGACCATCATAATCAAGCGGGACACATTTTCTCAGCATCATTCCCTTTTGAGGTGAATTGACAACAACCCGGACTAATAATTTCTCATTAATCGCTTTCAAAAAATCCTGATACAAAACTGCCACTTCCTTTTTGCTAATATAATGCTTATTTCGGCAAAAAAAAAGAAATTTCCTGCAGGGAACGGGTTTTAGAGAAAATTTCGAGTTATTATACAATATCAACGTCAAAAAATAAAATAGGCCTCGCCATTATGACAAGCCTATTAGGTTAAACATATTCTGAAAATATTCATTTTATCTGCATGCCTTACATTTTTGAGCAAATTTAATATAATTTTCCAAAGTCGAGATTAGCATTGCAAGTTCCTGCTGTGAGGCATTGTCAATCGAATGATCAATGGTATCCCTAATAATTGCTTTAATTTGAAACGGATGATAACCGCAATTTTGCAATTCATTCGTTAAATTACAAACTTGACTTAGCTTTTCAACCATTATAAAGGCACCTCCATTCTGAATAGGACTAGATTATTTTAGTAATCTAAAACGGCAACCTGGCAATCATCGTACCTATCGGCACCTTAGATCCACGGCTTTGCGTCCATACTTTTCAGTAAGTTTGCCCATATAATCGTTATGGTATTTTGTACTATCTTGACAGTTTCGAAAAAAACTATAAATTGAAAATAATCTATGAATTTAAAATACCATAAATGGGACTCATAGTCAATAGATTTTGGAATGCTGAGCATTCTAGCCCGATTTTTCGCTTTCTTAACCTAGCCGCTGCAACAGGTTAACTTTGCTCGTCAGCCTATCGTCCACACAAAAAAGGAATCAAAAATCCCTCACCGAATATGTACCTAAAATATATATTACGCTGATTTCGAAAAGGAGGAATCCTTGTGCAGATTTCAACCGAAGAAAAGCTTCTTGCTATTGTTTCCCATATTTCTTTTTTCCTTGGCGGAATGGGTTTTCTTGTAGTGCCACTGGTCATTTATTTACTCAAAAAGGAAGACCCCTTTATTCGTCATCACGCCCGCCAAGCTCTTGTAGCCCATCTGGTTCTGCTGGTAATCAGCGTTGCTGTCGGACTAACTTGTTTCTTTCTTATTGGCATAATTCTAATTCCAATCTTGCTAATACTAGGCTTATTACTTGTTGTGACCTCTCTGATCGCCTCATACAAAGCACTAAAAGGCGAGCTTTATGAATATCCGTTTATTCAACCGATTGTGGCTTTATTGGATTAAAAAAATAAAAATTTACGTTCAAATTTCTATCCTTCTCGGCAATTAAGGCAAGTGAATGAAGAGTGGCGATTGTTTGGGATTAAAGATGAAACATACCGCGCACCTCTATAGATGAACGGTATGTTCCTGAAAACACTATTTAATACTTTCTTTTGTCCGTTGATAAATTGTTTTTCCCTGAGCAATTTCCGTCATCGCTATGGTAACCGGCTTTGATGAGTTGCAGTTTACTAACGGTTTGCTGCCGACTGATATTTCCCTCGCACGTTTTCCCACCAAGGTAACAAGGGTATATCTATTATCAACCTTGCTTAACAATACATCTAATGGCGATTGGTTCATTGTCTTTGCCTCTTTTCATTATTTTTCTCTATAACCAGCTTCGCCTCCTACGTTACTGTTAAGACTTTATGTTAACATATTACTATCATAACATATTTTTTCGTATGCCGCTCTCTTCATCAAAAAATACACCTTTTTATCAACAATCCAACAAATGCAGCGACTTTGACCGGCAAACGGAAATGATGCCTTCAAACAGTTTTTATAAGCCTCTGCGGAGTCAGGACCGCCGGCTTAGCCGGCGGCTTGTCCCACCCCTATAAGGGGTTATTACCGGCTGCACTTGCAAGTGCTTTGAATGGTTAGCCGCCTGCACCTATTCCCCAACAACCGCTAAAGCGGTTA